>Ga0209488_10001835_pt1 | contig 17921 bp, 13 predicted proteins | sample Rivendell_Oct201_8_FD_188349 | JGI IMG/M metagenome (GOLD analysis project Ga0209488, IMG submission 188349) | Vadose zone soil microbial communities from the Eel River Critical Zone Observatory, Northern California, USA -... | ecosystem: Environmental > Terrestrial > Soil > Vadose zone >...
AATTATAGCTCGCGAGGGGGCTATCCCGCGCATTGAGGTCGAGCCCGGCTTCCCAGCGCAGCCACCACCGCATCTTGTAGGTCAGGGCGAGGCTGTATAACGGGCTCCTATCCTTGCGCTCGCCCGTCACAAACCGATACGTCGAGTAGAGTCTCGACAGGGCCAACTTCGACTCCAGGCGGCTGCTCCATCCGTGAGTCCAGCTCAGCGAGTAAACCGCCGAATCGGTGGCATCCCCGGACAGGTCGACAGGTTCTGCCAGATATCTTCTGGTGCTCAGGGTGAAATGCGAGTACGTCCGGGGGGACCAGCGTATCGCCACCTCCCAGTTCGGGGCGGAATAGTCCGGGAGAGCGGGGTCGTCAAACTTCTTGGTTACCCCACCCACCCGCACGGAGCCCGTCGTCGCGCCGGTGGCTTCCCATACAACCCCAAGCAGGTAGCGATACTCCCGGCTATCCAGGTTCAGACCGGATGTACGAGGACGATCGTACGTGATGTCCAGCGCCTGCATGCTCAGCTCCACGGAAGTCTTCGGTCGAACACGGACACCGAATGTCGCCTGGCCATAGGACTCGTCCCGATCGAACGGCCGGGTGAGCGCCAGGTTGTTCTGGTAGGCAAATCTCTCCTTGCTCGCCTCGAGGCTTACGAAGGCCCGCGCATGAGAGACGCCATACGTGTAGCGGCCCAGGAACTGCCCGGTGGTGTAGCGATCCGGATCCTGCGGAAAGGCGCCAGAAGCAGGGTCGAGACCCAACGACAACCCTGTGCCGCGATCTTCGTGTGCCTCATCGTAGGACGCCACGAGGTCCAGTCCGCTGCGTTCACCCATCCGCAGGTACGCTCCCGCCTGCAGCGCATGATCGGCATAGTCATCGTGACTGGACTTGTCGTACCAGCCGTAGTCACCCTTGTACCTGAATTCCAGGCGGCTGCGAGCCGGCTCGAACCGCAGCAGCAAGCGGGGCGCGAGCGTCCAGATCTGCGATGACCGCACATCCGTCGAGCTCTGAAAAATGTTGCTGTCGTTAAGGGCTTCGATACCGAGCGATGACTCGAGCGAGAAGCCCCCTCTGTGTATCAGCGTTGGTTCCCGCCCTTCTTCCGGGTCCGGTGTGTAAGCCAGTGCCGACGATACGAGGCAGACGCCCAGGACAATGCAAAGTCTCCAGCGGGATGGGCGCGGCACTGTGCAACCGATTCAATAACTTGCGAGAGTCTCGCATTCTACGTGGAGTCCGGATCACAAGTCTTCAGGAGTGTCGCACCTTTTGTGAGGTGTGCTCAATGTCTTGCGGATACTCCTTTTCGTCGATGGAATCTATCGTGCTCGCGCTCGCTGTACGGCGTGCGGCGTGCAGTTGTGGGCCATCTGCCGTCAGCAGGTGCACGGGCCTTGAGACCACTGCTCGCCGGCGGCGGAGGCTTCATCGGTTCGGCGCTCGTGCGTCACCTCGTGAACGACGCCGACGAGGAGTCGTCAACCTCGGCGAGCCGACCTATAGCCGGCACCGCGACTTCCTCGACGGCGTTGAGCACAGCCCCCGCTAGCGCTTCGAGCATGCCGACACTTGCGACTCGGAACGAGCCGTAGAGATCGTTGCATGTATGCTGAATTACCGATCTCGGTGACCTGAGCGTGGGCGGGCCAAAGGATATGCGGAGTGCAATTCGTAGGACGGCATACCGAATCGGGCGCAAGCTCTATATGTCAGGACACATGGATCTCCCCAACCGTCCTGCCACCAACGGCGAGTACTGGTTGGTGAATCAAATGCTACCGCTCGTTCCGCCGGACTCAATGGTCCTGGACATCGGCGCCTATAGGGGCGAGTGGACTGCCTACGTTCTGCGCGCCGCGTCAGGTTTGGGCAGATCATTACGCCTGATCGCCTTCGAGCCCAGCACGGCCACCAGATCGATGCTGGTAAGCCGGTTCGCTCAAGAGCAACGGGTCGAAGTCCTTGGCACGGCCCTCTCCGCCGAGAACGGTTATGCTTTCTTCTACGCCAACTGCGCGGGCTCAGGGACCAGCTCTCTGCATCCGGTTTCCGGTGGTCAGCAGGAGCGCGTGCCGGTGACGACTTTGGACGACTTCCTCGGTCAGCGCCAGGTGCGTCAAATTGCCTTTGCCAAGATCGATGTAGAAGGATCCGACGCTCTCGTTCTGAAGGGTGCGAGGCGAACTCTGGCCGCCGGGCAGATCGAACTTCTGCAGTTCGAATACAATTGGCGATGGTTGTTGAATTCGATGTCTTTGCGTGCCGTGTTTGACATGATTGACGGCATGCCATACCGCGTCGGCAAGCTGGCGGGCCGCAAGCTGCTGCTCTTCGAGCGATGGCATTTCGAGATGGACAGGTTCTTTGAAAGCAACTACGCCCTTGTTCTCAGGGGCGGAATGTTCGATTCCATAGGGCTGCCGGCGTGGTTTGACGAATCCAACGTTCTGCGCTGGTAGATGGCGGGTCGGGTTGTGATAGTGAGCCGCACGCTCTAGGCTGCATGTCAATTCTTCGGCACTCAGCCTGGTCTGCCGCCGCGGGCATTGTCCTGACGGGATCCAGGTTCGCAGTAGTGGCCATTCTCGCGCGGCGATTGTCCCAGGGCGCTTTGGGGCAGTACGCATATGCCCAGTGGCTGGTTGATATCTCCTTCTTGTTCTGTTCGCTGGGAGTGACTGGCGCCATCTCTCGCTTCGCCGCGCAGTACAGCCATGCCCCGCTTCTGCTGTCGGGTCTTTTTCGGCGGTGGTGGCCGCTCGCGATTGGTCTCTCTCTTCTAACCGGGCTCGCCGTCTTGTGTGGTGCCTGGGCCTCCAGACTTGCGATGTTCCCTGAGGACGCGCCTTCGTTACTCGTGTGGGCGATAGCAAGTGCATTTTGGGCTATGCAAACTGCGGCGTTAGTTGGGCTCAAGCGCTTTGATCTGATATTCCGTGCTAACACTATCGCCGCCGCGGTGATGCTTACAGGGACGGCCTTGCTTCCAAGTGCCGCAGATATCGCGGACGTCATCAAGGTAATGGCCCTTGCCTGTATTTTGGCGGCCACGGTGGGTTCTTCCACAACCAAGACGTTTCTGTACTTAAGGAGTGTAGATATCGATCCGTCTTTGTGGCGCGTCGTGAAAACGTACGCGGGAAATACGTGGATCTCTTCCCTGGTCGCCAGTTTGGTGTGGTCCCGAGGCGAGTTTCCAGTGATCAAGTCTGCGCTTGGAGATCTGGCAGTGGCGCAATATGCGGTCGCCATAACTACCTGCGGGGCGGCGATACAAGGAGTGATGCTGGGGCTCGGCGGTGTCGGCGCCCATTTGACGAGTCTTTGGGGTCAGGGCCGGAAAGAAGAGGCTCTCTCCCTGAGTCGATCAGTCATGGACCTGCAGCTTACGGTAATTGGCGTCGGCGCCCTTGTGTTACTTGTGTTCGGAGACCAACTTCTTGAGTTCGTATATTCAGCGTCCTATGCTGCGGCGGCGCCTTCTTTGCGTGTACTCACACTCGGTCTCTTGTCCTTGTCGGTCTCGACCCAATCCCTGTTATTGCAGATTGAAACCGATGGGAGATTCAACAGAGACTCGTTGCTCGTGGGCGTGGCGCTACTCTACATTTTGGTAGCCGCGCTAATTTATCACTGGGGAATTCTCGGGGCAGCGGCTGCACGATCTGGTGCGATGATCTTCATTGCGATGGCGACTCTAGTTTGGTCCGGTAAGGTATTCGGTTCGCGATCCGTGTCATTTGCGAACATCGCCGCAGTTTCCTGCGTATTGATTACTGTCTTTGCGATACAGGTACGCGTTGGCTCTCTCAGTTTTACGGAACGAGTTGTGCTATTTGTTATCTCAAGCGGCGGTCTTTTGCTGGCACTGCGAGACCAAAACGGCCAACAGATTCTGCGGACAGGCTATGGGTGGCTCGTTCGAAATAGGATCTAGCGCATATGGATAATTGAGGCAGCGCGTTCATGGATCTTTCGATGGTGATCGTTATCGCTACCTAAACCGCTCAGAGCTGCTGGCTGAGGCGGTAAGGGTTTTGGGAGATGCAGCTGCACCGCTTGGTACTCCTACGAAATTGTTGTGGCAAACGCCTGCAGGCTGACTTCTGAGGCTCTACCGCCGTGAGGTCAAGGACGCCATGAGCGAGAGACCCAGGACATCAGCCCATGATCGTGTAGTGGCCGACTATTTCCGTACGACCTCTGCGGTCGGCAGTGCCTGCAACGATGAGGTATTAGCGAGATCCGTGATGGGGCTGCGCCGTAGGCTCGGAGACTGGTGCGATGTCGGTGGGGTGGACGTCCTCGATCTCGGCTCGGGTACTGGGGAGTTGTGCAAACTGGCAGCGGGACTGGGCGCGCGCCGGGTCATCGGCGTCAACATGAGCCAGGAAGAGATCGACTTCGCGCGCACCCAGGCGAACGCGGAGTTCGTCTGCCAGGACATCGCCGATTTCCTGGAATCCCAGCTCGAGGTCAGCGTGGACCGGATCTTCGCGCTAAACATCCTCGAGCACCTGGACACGGACAAACTGGTGCGGGTGCTGGAGAGTGCGCACCGGTGCCTTCGTCCGGGCGGCCGGTTGGTGGCCATGGTGCCGAACGCGACCTCGCCTTTCGGTGGAATGACGCGTTACTGGGACATCACACATTACAATGCATTTACGCCGAGCAGCGTGCGGCAGCTGTCGCGCCTAGCCGGGTTTGGAGAGAGTGCCGAATTCCGCGAGTGCGGGCCGGTACCCTATGCGCTCGTCAGCGGACTGCGGTACGCCTTGTGGCAGATGATCCGCTTAGTGATCAAAGCCTACTTGCTCGTGGAGCTGGCCTCTGACAAGGGTGGAATCTACACGGCCGACATGATGTTCCGTCTGACCAAGACGGGAGCGGACAGGGCATGAATTCGTCAGTTCACTCGATGCGTCAGGCTCGCCGCATCCCGCCCGCCCTAGGATGGGCCGGTGGCGTGTGGGGACTCATCGGCCTGAGTCTGGCCTTGTTGTATCGTCCTTCGGAGTGGCAGGCGACCGTCGGTGTGTTGATGGTGTTTCAGGGGTTCTGTGGGGTTCTGACCTGGCACAGATTCCGGCTCACGCGCGATGCGGTGCTCCCCGATTTCCTTACCGTGATGCTTTTTATTCTGTTCATCACGAAGACGGTGTCCACGCTCGGGCTAATCGCGCGCGCTAATGCTGAGACATTCGGTGAAGTCGGGCGATTGTTACTCACGCGCGAGAGCGTACCTTTGGAGTATCAGTTCCAGGCGGAACTTGTATTCCTCTTGGCTGCCGTAGTCTTCACTGGGGTTTGGCGTGCGCTGGAAGGCAGGCGTCTGCGGGGCCTTTGGCACCAGCCGTCCAGCAAGACCGTCTGGGCCGTATATGGACTGAGCGGCGTCGGTTATCTCGTGTCTGTATACGCCGGTTTCGGCGCTTCCGCTGGCCTCACCGGGGAACTCCTGTACTCGTTCGCAATCGGGGGAATCGCCGTCTTACTTGGCGGGCGAGGGCCCTATGCCATGGGTAGCCGGAAGTCGTGGCTGGCGATGGCGGGGCTCATTCCGTTCCTTGTTTTGGCTTTGCGGTCCGGGATGAAGGGAGAGGTGGTGCTCGTGATGCTGCCGATCCTGCTGCCGATCTTCCGTCGCATGACTGCGGTGCGTTTCGTGTTCCTGGGCGCTTTCATGCTTTTCGTGCTGCTCTTCCTGTTCCCTTTCTCGGAGGCCTGGCGACACGCAAACTGGGCCGGTTTTCATGGCTACGAGAATGCTGGCATACCTGTGGTCGCGTCTCGCGTGTTCGATCAGTGGGCGCACGATGGGCTGTTGGAGACCGCGGCGCAAAGTCTCGCTAGCTGGGCAACGCGTGGCTCGTCTGCTGAAGCCGGCGGGCTGGTAATGCAGCTGGCTGAAAGGGATGGCTTCATCGGGCCGGTCTTGCTCGGAGGGCTGGCCACCATTTTCGTTCCCCGCATACTTTGGCCGGACAAACCGAGATATATGCCCGGTGCCTGGTTCACCTGGTATCTCGGACAGGCTTCCAGCCCTGGGACTGCGACAACGGCAACCGCAATGATGCTGCCGACCGAGTTGTACTGGATGTTCGGCCTGCTCGGCGTGGTGCTCGGTATGGCCTTTCTCGCCGTCCTCTATTTCCTGGTCTGGGAGCGCCTTCTGAGACTCTCGCAGACCGGCCTTATTCCCAGGCTCGCACTTTTTGCTCTTCTGGCGCGGTCGGCTGGCATGGAGGAAGTCCACACTATTTATGCCGTTTCCGCGCCAGTCATACTCCTTATCTACGTCATAGTCTTCGATTGGTTACAGAAGCTATTGATGCCGGGGCTATCAGTGCGACCCATGCCTAACGCGCGCCCGTGATGCGGATACTGTTTGTTGGCGAATCCTGGCTCGGTTCGTGCGCCCGGAGCGTGAAAGAAGCCCTGACGCGCCGGCCAGAAGTCGATCTTGACGAAGTGAACGAGGACCTGTTTTTCCCGAAGCATCAAGCGAATTGGGTACGAGGTATTAACCGTCTTTTGCGCGGCGCCTACAAGAGAGAACTGGAGCGCCAAGTCCTGGGCCGGATTTCCACTTTCGAACCGGACTTTGTCATCACTTATAAGGGGTTTCCGCTGGACGCGAGAATGCTCGCGAGGCTTCGTGCGATGGGGACTTGTCTCGTTAACATTTATCCCGACTGCTCGCCCCACGCCCACGGCGAACAACATAGGAAGGCAGTAGGACAATACGATCTCGTAATCTCCACTAAGCCCTTTCATCCGGCGATTTGGCGGGAGGCTTATGGATACTCCAACCCGTGCCTATTCGTTCCGCAGGGCTATGATCCCGCCCTTCACCTGGTAGCCGCGCCGCAGAAGGCGCCGCGCTTCGACGTGACAATGGTCGCAACCTGGCGCCCAGAGTATGGCGAACTCATGAAGCGACTCGGCGAGCTTCTTGAGGAGAAAGTCACGGTGGGCATCGGCGGCGCCGGCTGGTCGGCCCATCGGGCAGATTATCCGGCGCATTGGGAGTTTCCCGGGGCGCTGCAGGGCCGCAGCTACGTGAACTGGCTAAGGCAGGGGAGGATTTGCGTCGCGCCCGTGACCCGCGACGTTCTGATCGACGGCATACATCAGCCTGGCGACGAGGACACGACGCGGACTTACGAGCTGGCGGCTGCGCACTGTTTCTTCATTCACCGGCGTACGGGTTATGTCCACACTCTCTATGACGAGGCCAGGGAAGTGCCCATGTACGATACGCCCGACGAGCTGTGTGCGAAGATAGAGCGCTACCGCGACGATGCTCGAGAGCGGGACCGCATGGCTACCAACGCCCACCGCCGGGCGGTGCCGGCCTACTCTCTGGATGGCCGCGCCGCGAGGATTGTAGAGATTCTGCGGGAGTTCACGCAGGCGAACGCCAATCGACAGTGATCGCATGCAGCCGGGAGGCCCGCCGCAGAAAATCAGGCTGGGAATTCTCGTCAGCCACCCGATCCAGTATTTCGCGCCCGTCTACCGCGAGCTTGCGAATGCACACGACATCGATCTCACCGTGCTGTTTCGAGCTCGAGTCGGGGTGGACGAATATCACGATGAAGGCTTTGGGAGAGCGATTCGTTGGGATACTCCGCTCTTGGAGGGTTACTCACATAAATTCCTGAGCCGGAAACGGACCCTGTCCGGTACAGAACTCACGATCGTCCAAGAAGTCCGTCGGCGGCGGTTCGATGTGTTGCTCGTGCATGGCTACAGTGACTTGACCAACCTGTTAGCGATCCTGACCGCAAAGCTGACTGACACCCGGGTCCTGATACGCGGGGATACTCGAAAGATGGATCACCACCGACGGTCCGGGGGTAAGAGAGCACTCAAGAGCGCGCTATTCAAGTTCGTTGATGGGTTCGTCAGTATCGGCACCCTCAACCGGGAGTACTACGCCAATCATGGCGTCGACGTACGCCGGCTGTTCTTCGCCCCATTTTGCGTCAGCAATTCGGCATTTCGTCTGGATGGGGCCAGCCATGCCGCGGCGCGGGCGCGGGTCCGAGGGGAGCTTGGACTTGACTCGGGCGAAGTCCTAGTGCTCTTCCTGTCCAAGCTGACGGCGCAAAAGCGTGCCGACGACCTGATTCGCGCGTTCGCCCTGATTGAGCGGCAGTTCGCGAATGCGCGCCTGATCATTGCTGGCTCCGGCGAGCAAGGGGAACAGTTGCGCAACTTAGCAGCCGACTTGAGTCTGGAGCGCTTGGCCTTCGTTGGGTTTCACAACCAAAGCGAACTTCCGGGACTGTACGCGGCCAGCGACGTATTTGTATTGCCCTCGGCCCAGGAGTCTTGGGGGCTCGTTGTCAACGAAGCCATGGCCGCTGGCCTCCCAGTGATCGTGAGCGATGACGTTGGCGCCGCGCCGGACCTAGTCGAGGGCAAGGGTACGGGGATTGTCTTCCCCTGTGGAGACGTGAATGCACTGGCGCAAGCGTTGGCCACTCTGATAGGTTCGCTCGACCTGCGAAAGAGCTTGGGCGCTGCAGCATCGCGGTTAATCGACGACTGGGACGTCTCAGTGTGCGCCAAGGACATCGTCACTGCGGTTCATGCCGTGGCTGCGCGACGGTGAGCTTCCAAATGGATGTTGGGCGGGATGTCTATGAAGACGTGCGTCGTAATTCCGACTGTCTGCCGAACATTTTTCGTCTTTAACATGGTGATGGCGTTGCCCGGAGGGAGAACGCCGGATGAAATTGTCGTCATCGATCAAACGACCCGGAGGACAGGAATAGTATTGCGTTCGCGGGGTTGAACGGTAGTGATTGAAAAAGATCAATGACGAAGACAAGAGCAACATCACTAACCGCCCGGCAGATCTACCTATCCCAAAGAGAAATCTGTCTCAACAACCGGAGCCACCCCTGTATTCGGGGAGTACTGCTAGATAATGCTGCGCGCCTGGGCGCTGATTCGCTCAATCCATCGAGATTGTTGGATTCGTCGAAGGCCTCAACTCTTGTAGCCGACTTGTCCTTTGGCGAATGGGCACCTGTTAATGCGAGATAGGCGACGAATGGCTCTGGTAGTGCCCGCTCTGGAGTTGAGCGGTGGTGTCCCTGCGGTGGCCGCTTTCATTTGTCGGGCTGCCCTTCGTGCAGACCGGTTTGATATCCAGCTAATATCGCTTTCCTCCAGCGCCGTTGATGACCTCAGTGTCGCGATTACGCGGCCGGGCTCCTGGCTGACCGGTGTTCAGTCGGTGGATGGTGTCTGGGGTGGGCGGCCGTTTGTCCGCATTGGTGCCTTCGCGTCGGAATTGGAATTCCAGCGATATCGTCCACGGACGGCGCTGACAAACGTCCTTTCCTGTTGCGATCTCATACAGGTGGTCTGTGGCTCGCCAGCTTGGGCCAACGCAGTCATCGGCCTGGATAAACCAGTGGCCTTGCAGGTCGCAACTCGGGCGCGGTTAGACCGGCGCCTACGGGATGCTAAGCCCAAAGGTTTAACCGGCTGGTGGCGCAAGGCCATGACCGAGATTACCGACCGTCTGGACAATCGCGCTTTGCGGAAAGTGGATGCCATCCAGGTGGAGAACCTGTGGATGCTCGAGTACGCGCGGCGGTTGAATCAGCATCGGGAGGTGGATATTCGCTATGCGCCACCCGGCGTGGATGCGCGGCGGTTCACGCCAAGTACGCGGCCGAGGTTGGCCGGCCGGCTTGATATTCTCTGTGTCGGTCGCCTCGATGACCCTAGGAAGAACGTCGGCTTGTTATTGGAGGCCTTTGCGAGGCTGCCCGACGCATTGCGGGCCACGAGCCGCCTGCTGCTCGCGGGCGCAGCCGCCCCGACACCGGACTTCTGGCTACGGGCTCAGGCGCTTGGGCTGCGGGATTCAGTGGAATTCGTAGCGAGCCCTAGTCAGGAAAAACTCGTTGGAATGTACCAGCGCGCGGCGGTTTTCGCCCTGCCGTCGGACGATGAAGGGCTTGGTATGGTCATCCTCGAGGCGATGGCTTGCGGCGTGCCCGTGGTGGCCACCCGCTGCGGCGGGCCAGAGGGCGTCATCACCGAGGGGACGGATGGCTTCCTCGTGGCGCGGGATGATGCCGTGGCCCTTGCCACCCGGTTGCAGGCGCTACTCGACTCTCACACTCTGAACGAGGCGTTGGGCCGGCATGCCCGCGCCACCATCGAGGCCCGCTATGCCGAGGAGGTAGCTGGTGAGGCCTTTCTCGAGGTGTGGGACCGTCTGCTCAAGCGGACAGATAGACGCTGATGTGCGGTTTCATTGCAGCTTTCGGGAATTCCAAGCAGGCGCTCGGCAGTTCAGCACTGTGCCGCGCGCTGGAGCGCATGCGCCGTCGAGGCCCTGACGACGAGGGCACCTGGCAAGGGGAGGGCGTGGTCCTCGGCCATAGGCGCCTCGCCATCCTTGATCTCGATCCCCGGTCCGTTCAGCCGATGCAGTCGATCTGCGGGCGCTACGTGATCGTCTTCAATGGTGAAATCTATAACTTCCGTACACTGCGCCATGACCTCGAGTCTCGGGGCGTGGTGTTTCGCACGAGCTCCGATACGGAGGTTATCCTGGCGTTGTTTGCAGCCGACGGCGAGGCTATGTTGCCGAAGCTGCACGGGATGTTCACGCTCGCGATCTGGGACTGCGTAACGAGGCGCGCTTTTATCGCCCGGGACCCCTACGGCATTAAGCCACTATATGTTACCGAAGCTCCGGATACGGTGATTGTCGCGTCCCAGGTCAAGGCGCTGCTGGCGACCGGCGGCGTTTCCCGCGACCCTGACCCGCGTGGCCAAGCGGGCTTCTGGATGCTTGGCAGCGTGCCGGAACCGCACACCTGGTTCCGGGACATTCGCGCGCTGCCAGCGGGCCATTACGCTTGGATCGAAAACGGCCGGTTGGGCCCTGCGCGATGCTGGCACGATATTGGCGATGCGTGGCGGGGTGTCGATCAGCGCGTCCCCGCGGTGGAAGATGTCGAGAGGCGGGTCCACGCAGCGCTTCGGGAGTCGGTTGCCCGGCACCTAGTAGCGGACGTACCGGTGGGCGTGTTCCTCTCCGGCGGCATCGATTCCGGTGCGGTGGTCGGGCTGATGGTGGAGGCCGGCGCGCGGGAACTGGAGGGCGTGACCATTGCCTACGACGAATTCGTCGGTCGGCACGAAGACGAGGCGCCGGTGGCTGCCGGGCTGGCGGCGCATTACGGAATTCGGCACAGCGTCCGGCGTGTCACCCGTGACGAGTTCCTGACCGACCTACCGCGCATTCTCGATGCCATGGACCAGCCGAGCATCGACGGAGTCAATACTTGGTATGCGAGCAAGGGGGCGGCTGAGCGGGGCCTGAAGGCCGTGGTCTCGGGTGTGGGCGGTGACGAGTTGTTCCTGGGCTACTCCAGCTTCCGCACGCTGCCCCGGCTGCTGTCTCTGCGACGCTGGCTGCGACCAGTCCCCGGCGCTGCCTCCGTGATGTCGGCAGCCGGCCGGGTACAGTCCCGCCGCTCTGGCAACCGACGCTGGCGTCACTTGGCTGAGTGGAGTGGGAATATCGAGGGGCTGTGGTGGCTTCGGCGGAGCGTCTGTGCGCCGGAAGACCTGGTTGAACTCATGGGTCCCGAACTGGCGCGAGCGGCCATCGCCACCTTCGATGCGACGGTCTGGGTGCGGGAGATGGCGGGGCCGGTTCCAGAAGATGCCAAGCTAGCCATCGCTCAGATTGAGTCCATGACCTACCTGCGTAACCAACTCCTGCGGGACAGTGACTGGGCCAGCATGGACCACAGCGTGGAACTGCGCACTCCTCTGGTTGACGCCTATCTGCTGGGGCACTTGCGAGCGCTGTTGCCGCAGTTCGCTAAATTTCCAAAGAAGACCTTACTGGCCAGTAGTCCGGCGAGAGCCTTGCCCCGCGAGATCATCGAGCGGACAAAGACAGGATTCGGGATTCCGATTGGTCGGTGGCTGCATGACCATCCGGGTGGCCGCTCTTGGTCGAAGGAACTGGTCGCCGCTTACGAAATTTCGGCATGAGACTTGTGCATGTGGTGCCGCACATCAGCGACGAGGCATCCGGTCCTTCGTATTCCGTGCCGCGCTTGTGCGGCAGCCTTGCGGCGCTGGGTCATGAAGTTGAACTTTCATGTCTGGCCGCGCAGGGCCCGATCCCGGGCGTGCGACTTGACGTCCACCGCCAGTGGTCTGTACTGAGTCGGTTCGCAGTTTCGCCATCGCACACGTTGGCGCTACGGCGAAAGGCAGGGCAGGTGGACATCGTTCACAACCACAGTCTGTGGTCCATGGTGAACGTAGCGGCGGGATGGGTGGTGCCGGGACGGAAGGCCAAGCTCGTTACGTCACCGCGTGGCACCTTGTCGGCGTGGGCTCTCGGCCGATCAAGGCTGGCGAAAAAGTTGCTCTGGCCCCTGCAAACGCGTGCGCTGGAACAGGCTGATCTGCTGCACGCTACGAGCGAGGTCGAGTACCGAGAAATTCGTGAGCTGGGATTCAAGGCGCCCGTAGCCATCATTCCAAATGGCATCGATTTGCCGGATTTGATCGTTGACCGGCCTACGGCAGAGCAGCGCACGCTGCTCTTTCTGAGCCGAATTCACCCGATAAAGGGAGTCGATCGATTACTTAATGCCTGGCGGCAATTACAGCACTTGCATCCCGAGTGGCGCCTTCGAGTGGTAGGGCGCGGGGAGGCCGGGCATGAGCGTGAGGTCAAGGAGCTGGCGCACTCGCTACAGCTCGCGCGGGTTGAATTTCCAGGGCCACTCTATGGGGCGGACAAGTCACGCGCATACTTCTCGGCAGACCTCTACGTACTGCCGAGCCATTCTGAGAACTTCGGAGTGGCTGTAGCTGAAGCGTTGGCGCATTGCATCCCGGCCGTTGTTAGCCAAAGCGCACCGTGGCCTAGGCTGGAAGCCGAGGGTTGTGGTTGGTGGGTCAAGCACGACGTGCCAAGCCTGACGCAGGCGTTGAACACGGCGATGTCAGTGCCGGCAGACTTGCTGGAAGCGATGGGCAGGAAAGGCCGACTCTGGATGGAACGCGACTTCGAATGGAGGACGATTGCCGGTCGAATGGCTACCACCTATCGCTGGCGACTGCAAGGAGGGGGGAGCCCGGAGTGGGTTAGAGTCTCGTAATGTCACCAACAACGCACACCAAGGCCTGGCAATCGGGTAGCGTTCCCGTCGCGGTAATAATGATCTCGCTAAACGAGGCCCACAACATGGAGGGCGTCGTGCAGAACCTGAAAGGCTGGGCGCAAGAGGTCTTCCTGGTAGACAGTTACAGCAGCGATGGCACCGTTGATATCGCTCTCGGGCACGGAGTCAGCGTTGTGCAGCGCCGCTTTCGCGGCTTCGGCGACCAGTGGAATTTCGCATTGCGCGAACTGCCGATAACGGCGCCATGGACGATGAAGCTGGATCCCGATGAGCGACTGTCAGACACCCTGAAGCAGGAAATTGCCTCGGCAATTATCGCCGATGATGTCGACGGATTGAGTGTCGACCGGTGCTTGTGGTTCATGAATCGATCATTGCCAGTCACGCATCATCTGGTGCGGTTGTGGCGAACTGGGCGCTGTCATTTCACTGATGTGCAAGTGAACGAATACCCGACGGTTGAAGGGCCTATACGACGAGTGTCCGGCGAGCTAGTTCACCTTGACAGTCCAGATCTCGAACACTGGCTGAACAAGCAGAACAAGTACACTACGACGTTGGCCGTTGAGGCCTATAATCGCGACGAGTTGGCTGACAGACCCCGACTATTTGGCACGCCCCTGCAGCGGCGGATGTGGCTTAAGAAGCACTTCAGGTGGCTTCCGTGCCGTTACACAGCACTGTTCTTCTATCACTACTTGGTGCTAGGCGCTTGGCGTGCCGGATGGGTGGGCTATGCTTGGTCGCACCTGCGTACCGACGTGTATCGGCTGTGGCAATACAAGTTGCGCGAGATTCGGTTAACGGGCCGATTGCCTGTGAAGTGGCCTCCAGGTCCGGGGCAGCCCGACCCACGGGTGCGTCAGTACTAATCGCTCTTGTGTGGTGAGCTGCGTGGACAGCGAACCTTGCGCGTCTCAAGTGAAGCGTAGTGAATTGAATCACGCGGCCGGGGCCATACCTTCCGGGCTGCCACGCGGGGCGTGTTTTCATGAGGAGATCGCCGCCGGTTGGACCGCTGGGTATGCTCGGGGCGGATTCGCTCGGCGGCTGGATCTCATCCGGGTAATTCTAACAGGGCATGTCAGGCCCGATGACTCTTGGGTAGATCTGGGATGCGGATCCGGAGTGCTCAGTAAGGAGTTGCTCGCCTTGGGAGCCTCAGTCGTCGCAGTGGACGGTTCGCCGCGCATGCTGTCCCATGCCCGAGAGCGGATTGGCTCGGAGTATGCCGGACGGGTAAGCTGGATTCAGTCTGACGTCCAATCAATCGACGCTCTGAAGAACGGTGCCTTCGACGGCGTATTGTGTTCCAGCGTTGTCGAATACCTGGACCGCCCGGACGCATTGTTGAAAGAAATTGCGCGCATCTTGAGCCCTGGCGGAGTTCTGGTCATTTCCCTGCCGCCTACTTTGTCGGTGGTGAGAGTGCTTCAGAAAGGCTTTCGGGCGTTTATGAGCATGTTTGGGAAAGATAAGTTCACATACCTATCGGTCTCAAGGCTGGAGATCTCGCCGCGTGCGATCGATAGATTGCTTCAAGAGGCAGGTTTTTTGGTGATTCGTACGACAAGGTTTGATCCGGTTCTTCCAAGGGCGCTGCTGCGACTAGTCCGGCCCGCCTTGTTAGTTGTGGAAGCGCGCAAGCTGGATCGATCATGACACGCGACTAGTTTGCTTGTCTCGGCCGACACCGGAAGCAACAGGGAGAACAGTCGATGAAATCAGCCGTCTTAGTCTTGATTGACGCCCTCGCGCTTGCAGGAACGGCGCTCGCTCAAGTGCCGTCCACGAACGACACGAGTGACGCCCACTACAACACGGGGATGGGGAGCTTCACGCTCCGAGCGCTGGCCAGCGGCAATTGCCCGGTCGGTTGTTTTAACACCGCTTCCGGGTACGGCGCGCTTTATTCCAACACGACCGGCTTCGACAACGTCGCCTCCGGATATCTAGCGCTCCGATACAACACGACCGGCGAGGGGAATACGGCCGTGGGGCAAAGCGCGCTCGGATCCAACACGACCGGCGTCGAAAACACCGCAATGGGGGATGTTGCACTCCCTTCTAATACAACAGGCTCGCTAAATGTTGCGTTTGGGACGGACGCACTCTCACAGAACACGACCGGCAGCGGCAACAGCGCGCTCGGGTATGCGGCGCTCAGCTCCAATACGACCGCTGATAACAACACGGCTGTCGGGTACTGGGCGCTCTATGCAAACACGACGGGCCTTGGAAACGTCGCTACCGGATACTATGCGCTGCGTGCCAATACGACCGCCAGCCACAACACCGCTGACGGGTACGATGCTCTTTATCGCAACACGACCGGGAACCAAAACACTGCTGTGGGGTACGCCGCGCTTTATGGCAGCAATGGCAATTACAACGCCGCCGTTGGGTTCGAGACGCTCTTTAACAACACGACAGGCGACCAAAATACCGGCCTGGGATATGGATCGCTTTATTCCAACACGACTGGTACCAACAACATTGCGGAGGGGTATCTGGCGGGCTACTACCTGACGACGGGCAGTAACAACATCGACATCGGCAACCGGGGTATGGCGGCTGAGGGTAATACCATACGCATCGGCGCTGGCCAAACCGCGACCTACATTGCCGGCATCTACGGCGTCCCGGTGACGGGCAGCCCTGTCTATGTCTCGTCCACCGGTCGGCTCGGCGTGACGGTCTCCTCGGAGCGCTTCAAGACCGCAATTGCGCCGATGGGCCCTGACTCCGCGAAGCTGCAGCTGTTGCGACCGGTCACATTCAAGCTCAAGGGCGATGCGAAAGGTACGCGCCAGTACGGGCTCATCGCCGAAGAGGTGGCGAAGGTGTATCCGGAGCTCGTGATCCGGGGTGAGAAGGGCCGCATCGATGGAGTGCGCTATGACGAACTTGCGCCGATGTTGCTGAACGAAATGCAGCGGCAGCACAAGGGGGCGGCGGCTCAGGCAACGAAGATCGCGGCACAGGATGAGCGAAATGCAGTCCAGGCTGCGGAAATCCGTAAGCTCGAGCAGCAACTCGTGACCCAAGCAAGTCAACTACGCGACGCGCAACGGCAGATCACCGAGTTGCAGGACCTCAAGCAAGAACTGCACGCAGCACTATTGGAGCTGCGAGGCAAGGACGAACTCATCGGCCGGCGCTGAGACGAGTCATAGGTTGAGCGCGGCCGTGGGCTGGGCATAGCAGGCCGCAATCGCGAGGCGAAATCGAGTCTGCGCCCAGGCCAAGGACTGAAAACTAGTGGCGCCTAGATGGCTGAAGGCTGCGTATTACGGGTTACTCTCGCCGGCAATGAGGCTGAACTCGGCGCGCCACAGAGCGATTCCCTTGGTACTGAGGCGTTCGAGGCGTGCTCATCTTGGACCAGGCCAGCGTAATTACCTTGCCGGATGGATCAATGTAGATGCCAACATCCTATCTGCAAAGACTGATGTGTGGGCAGACCTTCGCTTTGGGCTTCCATTCCCGGCCGAGTCGTTGGATGCAGTTTATTCGCACCACGTCATTGAGCATCTGCCGGATTTGGACCGGCATTTTCAGGAGCTGTATCGATGCCTGAGATCGGGTGGTGTTCTGAGGGTGGGTGGTCCACATGGGGACAATGCGATACAAGCGTTTGTTGAGCAGGACCTCGACTGGTTTGGTAACTGGCCAATAAGGCGCTCAAGCATTGGTGGGCGATTTGAGAATTTTATTTTTTGCAAAGCCGAGCACCTGACAATACTGACAGAATCCTTCCTGCGAGAGCTTGCGGAAGGTGTGGGGTTTGTTGACTTTCGTGTAGCCAGTCCTGGGAAGACCCATTATCCAGAGCACTTTGGCAGCGAGGTAATGGTCGCCGAACCGAACGACAGGCCGGATCGGCCGAGTACTCTTCTGATTGAGGCGCGGAAGCCGACGCGATCGTGAAACAAATCCTCCAAGACCTTAGGGAGGGCATCCCCCAGCTGGCCGAGGTGCCCGCTCCCCGCGCGGAGTCAGGCCAGCTTCTCATTCGCACCGCCGCTTCCCTGGTTTCCTCGGGCACCGAGCGCATGCTGGTGGAGTTCGGCAAGGCGAACTGGTTGGACAAGGCCCGCCAGCAGCCGGACAAGGTGCGCATGATGCTGGACAAAGTGCGCGCGGATGGGCTTGTGGCTACGGTGGAGGCCGTGCAGAGCAAGCTGGACCAGCCACTGGCGCCCGGGTATTGCAACGTGGGGCGTGTCGCCGAGTTGGGTCTCGGCGTGGAAGGCTTCGCGGTAGTCGACCGGGTCGTGAGCAATGGCAAGCATGCAGAGATGGTCTGCGTGCCGAAAAACTTGTGCGCGCGCATTCCGGATTCGGTTTCAGACGAATCGGCGGCCTTTACGGTGCTGGCCGCGATCGGTTTGGAGGGCATCCGGCTGGCGAATCCGACCCTGGGCGAATGCGTGGTCGTGACGGGCTTGGGCCTGATCGGGCTCCTGACGGTACAGATGTTGCGGGCACAAGGCTGTCGTGTGCTGGGCGTCGATGTGGACGCGAATCGGTTGAGTCTGGCGCGGCAAGTCGGCGCCGAGTGGGTGGTCAACCCCGGGACGGGCGAGGATGTGCTGGCTGCAGCGCAAACCTTCTCGCGCGGGCGCGGCGTGGACGCGGTGATTATCACGGCCTCCACCAAGAGCAACGAGCCGGTGAGCCAGGCGGCCAAGATGTGTCGCAAGCGTGGGCGCATCGT
>Ga0209488_10001836_pt1 | contig 17917 bp, 14 predicted proteins | sample Rivendell_Oct201_8_FD_188349 | JGI IMG/M metagenome (GOLD analysis project Ga0209488, IMG submission 188349) | Vadose zone soil microbial communities from the Eel River Critical Zone Observatory, Northern California, USA -... | ecosystem: Environmental > Terrestrial > Soil > Vadose zone >...
GAGCAGCGAAGCTGCGGCCTGTTTGACGCTATCGGCGCGGTCGGTTGCAAGACTTGTCAGGAACGGCCGGTCATCGGGGCCGAGCCCGGTTGCGATTGCTTCAAGGAGTGCAGCGCGCATGGGGGCGGGTTCGGTTTTCCATACTGTTTGCACCAGGCCGCGGCCGGCGGCCGGATCGTCGCGCCGCATTCCTACAACGAATGCGCGCCGCTGCGCCTTTGGAAAGGTCGTCCAGTTGTCGGCGGTGATGCGATCGTAAAACAGGCTGGTGGCGTATTGATTTCTGTCGCCATCGTCGCCGCTTGTTGTCATCGCCAGATAGGCGCGCTCGGCGAGGCCGAGGCTTTCGACGTCGGCCCTGATGAGGTGCGCGAGTTCCGGCAAGTCGAACGGATGCACGCGACAGCGGGCGGCGCCAATACGGCGTACCGCGATCTGAACGATGCTGGGGCCAAGACTTTTTTCGGCGCTGCGCGCAAGGCGTGCGAGCGCGCGGCGTGCCTGTGGCGGCAGGATCGGCCGCGGGTCTTCGTGCAGACGGCGTGCCGCATCGTTCAGGGCTTCGATTGCAGGCTGCGGCACCTGCACGAAGCGCTGCCGCTGGCCCGCCAGCGCGAGCAGCGCAAGTTCAGGCGCTCGCTCGGGCCCGAGCGAGTTCATGATCGGAACAAGCGATGGCGGAGTTGCCAGCGGTTGGCGTGCGAGGCCGAGCAGGAACGCCTGGCGGATGCGGGCATGCACATCGGCAACAATGGGATCGTCCATGCTCAGCCCTCGTACCAGCGGCCAATGGGAGTGTCGGCGGCGAGCAGGCGCGCGACACGGCCATCCCAGGTGAAAAGCACCGAGAGGTTATTGAGCCCGGTCATGGGCAAGAGGGCGTCGGCTTGATTGCGGTCGAGCGGCAGCGCGCGGCCTTGCGCGTCGCACAACACGACATTTTTTCCTGCGGCCCGGATCTCGACGCCGTCGGCCATGAGAGGCCAGGCGTCGAGCCAGGGAAGTTCGCCGAGCCGTTTTGCGAATTCTTCGAGGGCGGATGTGAGGCCAGCTTGTGGTTTGGGCCAATGCGTCGACACGCTTGATTGCTTGCGTGACGCAAGGAGACCGCGTAGCGGTGCCGCCGACGGATAGAACACGACCTCGCCGTCGATGTGCTCGCCCGGCTCGAAAGCAAACGCGAAGGCGCCGCCCGACACCGGCACATAGTCGATGAGCACCGCGACGCCGGGAGGTTTCTCCGGCATCGGAGCGTCTCCGGCCGGCGTCGCGTTGACGAGCCAGGTTTCAAGACGCCGGAGTTTGTCGGGTTGCACTTCCGAAAGATTGGCGGCAACGATCCATGTTGCAAAGACACGCGGCGCTGTCGCGTCGGCGAGCAATTCCTCGCGTCGAGAGGTCCACCCGACGGCGCGCCGCACGTCCTCGCGCAGTGGTGCGGGCAGGCGGTCCTGGTGCCGATAGGCGGCTGCGACCAGTGTCATGGTGGCCAGTCGCTCGATCGCAACATCGGCGCGCTGATCCTCCGGCGTGCGAAAGAGATCCGCCGCCAGACGATCGAGACGCGCGGCCAGGCCGCCGGCCTTGGCATCGACGAGGCGCGGAGAGAGCGTACGCACTGCGCCTTGGCAGCGTTGGGCAAAAGTCGCCATGCCTTGCGCAAGCTGGTCGAGCGTCCAGCGGTCAAGTTCGTCAAGTCCTGCCAGCACTGTGGCTTCACGCTCCGCCTTGAGGCGTTCGCGTTGCGCCTGCGCGCGGGCAGCGGCTTTCGGATCGGCCGGTTTGGCGGAAGCCGGCTCCGCCGCGAGCGCGGCGTCGAGCGAAGGCGCTTGTTTGGGAGCCCCATCGTATGCATCGGGCCTGGCGGCAGGACGTCCCGACCCGGGGCGCCGCCGCGCCATCCATTCGTCCACCCATTGCGGTGTCGCGGCGCTTTCGAATCGCTCCGGCTTGTCGACCCGCAGCCACAGCACCGCCAGCACATGTTTGCACGGAAACTTGCGGCTCGGACAGGTGCATTTGTAGCCGGTGTCGTCCGGCGAGACGACAACACGATAGGGCGTCGATCCCGAGCCCTGGCATTCGCCCCACAGCAGACTGGCGTCGGTGTTGGCGGCGAGCATCGGCCACGTCGCCGGCTTGACCAGCTTGAGCGCAGCCGCAAGCGAAGCCTGGTCCGGGGCGAGACCCTCGATTTTGTCGCGTGTGAGCGTCATGGGCGAAACGTTGTTTGTGACAAATTCATTCTCATCGCTGTCTGTTACGATCGGATGAACCAATTCGGTTTCATTCGCCCATTTAGCATACGTGCGATTTCGATGACATCGCGGCATCCGGTTTTGAGTGGCGCAAGCCCATTTTCGGAAAGCCGGTGCCCAGGTTCGATCAAATCGGGGACCGGGGGCAAGCATTTTCCGGGACATGCGCTAGAATGAATCATCTCACCGCGGGGGCTGGCAGCATTGGATGCGATAAGAGACATGGACGGGCCGCCAAACGAGCTGGCACGCCCCGCCGGCCCGTTGCAGGACGCATCGACGATTTTCTATCCGCGGCTCGAAGCCCTGCGCGGCGTGGCGGCTTTGACCGTTGCGGCATTCCACTCCTGGCAATCGATCTGGATTGACGCGGGCGAGGGCAGGCGAAACTTCCTTTCGGCGGATGGCACGGTCGGATGGGTCGAACAATTCGGCACAGGACTCCTTCGTGTTTTCGGCAACGGCCATGGGGCCGTGATGTTGTTTTTCGTCATCAGCGGATTTGTGCTTTGCGGGTCACTCGCTCGCGGGCCGCAGGACTTTTATGCGGCGGCGATGAGGTTCCTGCCGGCGCGCCTGTTTCGAATATATCCTGCGATTTTCGCGACGATCGGCATTTTCGCCGTCCTGTATTGGACCACCGGCGTCCTGCTGGGCCCGGCGGATGCCTACGGCCCGTTCGGCCTGTTGCGCAATGCCCTGCTCCTCGAAACATCAATCGATGGCGTCATGTGGTCATTGCAGATCGAACTGATCGCTGTTCCGCTCATCCTTCTGGCGTTCCTGGGTTCGGTGCGGTGGGGACTGATTCTTGCGGTGATGTTGTTCCTCGTTCTGGCGGCGCTGTCATTCAGCGGCGCATGGAACCGTGCGATCGGCGGCTCCGGCATGCTGGGAACCATACACGCCTTTATTCCCGGCATGATCGCATTCTGGATCGGACACCGGTTGGTCGAACGATGTCCCGTGCGGCTTGCGCCGGCCTTATTCCTGGCCTTGCTGGTCGGTTTCGTGGCAAGCCGGCCGGTATTGGGCTGGACGTCGAACTGGTCCCCGCTGGCCGAGGCGGCCTTCGGTGCCGCCATTGTCGCCTTCCTGGCATTCAGTCCCGTCGGTGCCGCGGGCCGCGTTTTCGATCTCGGAGTCGTGCGTTTCTTCGGCCGCGTCTCCTATAGCTTCTATCTGCTGCATCCCCTGTCTTTGATGATCATGTGGAACATTCCGGAAACACTGGGTGCGATTATTCGGTCCGGTGTGCCTGCCTTCGTCGTGGCACCTGGACTGTTCGTTTTATCGACGGCGGCCATTGCGCCGCTTGCCTGGGTCATGTTTCAATGTGTCGAACGTCCCGGCGTCGCCGCCGGCCGTGCGCTTGCAAAGCATCTTGCCGCATACGTTCGCAAGGAGTGACGGCTGGTTGCCAGAATCTTGGCAAGGTCGGCTTCCGCACGTCGTGACGGGCGAAAGCGTGCGATCGCGTTAACGCATCTATTTTGGCGCGGCCGGCGTCAAGCCTTCGAGATAACGCTCCAGGTCAGCGTCGTCGACTTCCGTAAAATCGTCTCGTTCAAGATCTTCCTCGCAGAATCGAGTTTGAGATCGGGTGCGGGCTATTTTCATTCTTCACCATGCCGACAGCATTTGCGATCACCCATTGTGTCATTTCATACGATGAATTAAATTCATATGTCTTTCCTTCTAAAGTGATTTTTTGAATTTCCTTTTTAAAGATTCGACCGCGGTTCTCAATTGTAACCGATCCACCGAGCTTATTTATCAAACCAATTGCATCATCGACATGTTGCAAAGTTTTGAGGCGAAGCGCCAAGTCGAGAACAGGCATATTCTCTCTTGCCACGCGTTCCCGGTTGGAAGAAAGCCAACGCTGAGCGAATATTGACTCCGGACCTGTCAGAAATCCGAAATATACCAGTCCCGGTAAGGATAGACCGGACGAATCCAGCATTTCCATGAGGTCCTTTGCATCAATCCCAATCTCCACTTCACCGAAGTTTCGAAAACCGAATATCATTGCGGTAAGATCGACGGCCTTCCCATCTCGCTGAAGCGGGTGCTGGATTGAATGCAAAACGAGTTTGGCAAGTACTTGTGCAATTGCAGCAACGATCAATTCAAAGGGAAGGTTCTCGATTGTGCCAGCGTGAACACAAATATTCACATGCGATGAAGTGCTTTCCGGGGTCCCAATGCGGGGTATCGGATGCGGAGCATCGAGCCACATCGGAGCTTGTTCAGTTGCTGGCTCTCCTGATCCCGTGATTTTCAATCCAATGTTGAAGTCCAGGGCCATGAAATCGCGAATCCATTGCGTCATGCCCGCCAGATCGCGTCTGTTGTGCAATGCCTCCAGCGGATTCAAGTCAACTGGCGGGTTAATTCGCCTGAACCACCCCGTAAGCGAATCAAGGTGACTTTGAATGAGTTCGCTCATTGCGCCCTGCGATTTGCGCCCGGTATCCGAAACTAACCAAGCCCGCGCGCTTTCAATCGGGCCTTCTTCTCGTCCGAAACAAACGTGTCGAGCTTGAACAGTTTGCGCGCGTTCTCGCCGAGGATGTTCTTCTTCGCCTGCAGGCTCAGGAACGGAAGATCGTAGATCGTGCTCGGCAGGTCCATGTCCCAATGCGGATAGTCGGATGCATAGAGCAGCTGCGTCTCCGCATTCATCATCTTGAACGTCTCCGCCAGCATGCCGTGATTGCCGACCGCCTCCATGGGCTGCGTGGAGTAATACATCTCGCGCATATAGTCGCTCGGCAGGCGCTTGAGCGACGGCGCTTCGGATGAACGCATCATGTATTCGTTGTCGAGGCGCTGCATCAGGAACGGAACCCACGCGAGCCCGCTTTCGATCCAGATCGACTTGAGGCCAGGAAAGCGCTCGGGGATTCCGTTGACCACCCAGTTGGTCATGTGAACGATATTGAACCAGGTGAAGCCCAACGCATGGGTCGCGATGAAGCGGTTGGTGATATGCATGCTCTGGTCGCCCCAGTTCGTCGCCGAATGGAAGGCAAGCGGCAGGCCGCGCTCCTGCAGGGCGGCGTAGAGCTTCATGTAGGAATTGTCGTAGAGCGGCTTGTAGCGCACTGTCGTGACGAGAAAGCCGACCACGCCTTTGCGGGCGCCGAAATCCTCCACCATCTTGAGGGCCGCGACCGGATCGTTCATCGGCAGGTAGAGCATCGACACCATGCGGGGCTCTTGCGACAGGATATTTTCCGTGAGCCAGCGGTTATAGGCGCGCGCATATTGCACTTCGACTTCCACCACCGGATTGAGGCCGAGGCCCAGCATCGGGGTCGGGAAAATGCAGGCGACGTCGACGCCGATCGAGTCCATCCATTTGCGGGTCAGGCTGATGTCGCGATGCGGCTTGTCCGGAGCTTCTTCGCTGGCGCGGTGCTGGTAGCGCGTGATGCGACCTGCCATTTCCTGGTAGCCGCCGGTCGAGCGCGGCTGCAATGTGTTGCCTTTGGAATATTTGAACTGGTCGCGCATCACCGGGTCTTCGATATAGCCGAAGATCTCCTTGTAGGAACTCGTCTCATAGTGATGGGCATCGACATCCACGATCATGAAGTCTTCGTACTTGCGATCCTCCGCCTGTTGCTGGGCGTGCGCGAGCAGCCGCCGGGTGTCGAATTTTTCCTGGGTCGGGTCGCGGACGATGGGCGTCATCACGTTCATTGGAAAATCCTTTGAGTTCTTGAATCACCGTTGCGGCGCGTCGACGCGCTGGTGCGGCGCGATGCAGTTGCCGGTCATCGCCTGCCACATGCTGAGTTCGAATACTTGCACGTTGAGCGCATGCAGGATGTCGGTGACGAACAGCATCGCATCCGTGACGGTGACGCCGCCGCCATCGGGTGGCAGGGGCGTGCGCATCCCGGTGTCCGCCTTCACGGCATAGAGCCGCAGCGCATTGGCGATCAGCGCGCGCAACGCCGTGTCGGCGATGCGGTCCGGATCGCCCATGGTGGCGCCAAGCGCATCGCTGGCGCCCGCAAGCGCATCGCTGGCGCCGGTCAGCACGTCGATGGGCGGGGCCACATCAGGTGACGACATAGACGGCTCCTTCGCGTTCGACCACGTCAAATTTCCTGAGACGCAGGCGCGGATCGGGTGCACAGACGCCGGTGAGCAGTTTGTATTCCCAACCGTGCCACGGGCAGACGATATGCGGGTCGTCGTGGTCGTAGGTCTGGCCGAGATACGACTGATCGGGACCCAACAGGTCGACCACCTTACCCTTCACGACGCCCTCGCAGGCCGGGCCACCTTGATGCAGGCAATGGTTGCGGTAGGCGTAATAGGAGCCGGCGTGCCGGTAGACCCCGATCTCCAAACGGTCCTGGCGCACGATCCGCACATCGCCATCCTGCATTTCCTTGTCCTTGCACACGAAAATCTGCGCCATTCGTCTCACGCTCCCTTCCGTTCGGCTGTGGGATTTCATGGCTGCGTGTGTACAATAAGTCTGTAGACTGTACTACATGCGCTTTCGCACGGAGGTCCAAATGATCCGCAGCCCTATCAGCCGGCGCAGTGTCCTCAAAGGTGCAACCGCCGTCGGCGCCTTGGCCACCGCGCCTGGCACCCTTCGGGCCCAACCCGCAACGCCGCGATCGGCATCAGGCCCGGGCGCGCCGCTCCCGCCGCGCGGCGAGTTCATCATTCGCGGCGCGACCGTGTTGACCATGGATCCGATCCTTGGGGATTTGGCCGCGGGCGACGTCCATGTACGCGACGGCGAGATTGTCGCGGTCGGGCAGCGGATCAGCCGGCCAAACGTGCAAATCGTCGAAAGTGCCGGCATGATCTGCATGCCGGGTTTCGTCGACACGCATTGGCACCTTTGGACAAGCCTGCTGCGACCCTTCGTGCGCGCCGATGTCGAGGCATTAGGTTATTTCCCGGTCACCGGCCGTCTCGGCGTGTTCTATGCGCCGGAGGACTCCTACCGAAGCGTGAAGCTTGGGGTCGCCGAAGCGCTCAACGCGGGCGTGACCACGGTGCACAACTGGGCGCACAATGTCCGGTCTCCCGAACATGCGGATGCGGAACTTTCCGCCATGCGCGACTTGGGCGTCCGCGGGCGCTTCGCTTATGGGCCGTCGCAGGGCATGCCGGACGATCAGTCGATGGATCATGCGGGCCTCGCTCGCGTCAAGCGTGACTGGATGCCGGGCGACGGCATGCTGACCCTCGGCATCTGCTCGCGCAATGTCGGCAACATGAGCATCGGGGGCGCAACGCGCGGCGTGCTCACAATCGAAATGGTGAAGCGGGACTGGGGCGGGGCGCGAGCGCTCGGTCTTCCCATTTCGGTGCACACGTCCGGCCCGAGCCCGATCAAGGCGCTTGAGGAGGCGGGCCTGCTCGGCCCCGACTTGCAACTGGTGCATCCACTGCTCACGGCAGCGGAGGAGCGCGCGATTCTCCAAACGCGCGGCGTGAGTTATTCCACCTCGCCCACCGGCGAGGCGCGCCGGCCCGCGGCGCTTGGCGTCATCCAGCTTGCCGAATTGCTGGAGGCAGGCGTCAAGACGAGCCTCTCGACCGACCACACCACGAATTACAATTGCGATCCGTTCGTCGCCATGCGCATTCTGTTCGCGCTGCATCAGCATCGCATCGGCAGCAAATTTCCATTGACACTCAAGCGCCTTGTGCAGCTTGCGACGCTTGATGGCGCGGTCGACCTTGGGCTAGCCGACAAGACCGGCTCGCTCTCGCCCGGCAAGCGCGCCGATATCATTCTGGTGCGCACCGGCGACGTCAATACATCGCCCGTCGGCGATCCTTACGAGGCACTCGTGTCGCTCGCGCAGCCCGGCAATGTCGACACCGTGATCGTCGATGGCCGTATCCTGCGCCGGGGAGGAAAATTCACCGCGCTCGATCACGCCCAAGTGGTGCGCGAGGCGCACGAGGCCGCCATGGCGTTGCGCGCCAAGGCGCAATGGCCGTAGGGCGCAATGGCGGCGGCGCGCCTTGGCGCGCGCCAAAGCGTATTGCGCCCTGCGCCAACTTCGGTACCATGTGCAATCTCGCTCGCTTATGGCCGGCAGCCAATTCTGGCCTCAGGTGCATCCGACAGGAGAACGCCATGAAGCTTTGCCATCGAAATTTTCTCTGTCTCGCCGCAGGCGTCGCTGCGCTGGCAGCGCTGTCGGGGATTGCGAGCGCGCAAACCTATCCGTCGCGGCCGGTGACAATGGTCGTCCCCTTTGCGGCCGGAGGTGCCTTCGATGTGATCGCGCGCGTTATGACGCCTCGCTTAAGTCAAATCCTGCAACAACAAGTTATTGTCGAGAACGTCGGTGCCGCCGCCGGCATCGTCGGTACCGGCCGCGTGGCGCAAGCAGCGCCTGACGGCTACTCGATGCTGCTCGGTACGGTTGGAACCCACGCCTACAACCCGGCGCTTTACAAGAAACTGCCCTACAATCCGGTTTCCGATTTCGCGCCAGTCGGGCTGGTCGCCGAGCAGCCCATGGTGCTTATTGCGCGCAAGGATTTTCCGCCCAATACGCTCCCGGAGTTCGTCGCTTACGTCAAGGCAAACAGTAACAAATTTCAGTATGGCTCGGCCGGTGTCGGTTCGACAACCCATCTTGCCTGCGCCCTGTTCAACGCCGCGTCCGGCATCAACGTAACGCATATTCCTTATCGTGGCGGTGGACCGGCGATGTCCGACATGATTGGGGGCCAGATCCAGTACATGTGTTCGAATGCTCCCGGCGCGGTGCCGCAGATACAAGGCGGCTCTGTGAAAGCAATTGCGTTGCTGCAACGCGAACGTTCGCCCCTGATGCCTGACCTACCGACGGCCCATGAACAGGGCCTTCCCGATTTTGAAGCCATTAGCTGGAGCGGCCTTTTTCTGCCGAAAGGCACGCCCGCTCCGATCGTAACGAAGCTCAACCTTGCACTTGGCGAAGCAATCGACAGCAAGGCCGTCCAGGATCGCATGCACGACCTCGGCACAACGTTGGTTGATGCGCCCCGCCGCTCCCCTGCATATTTGCATACCTTGGTCGAGCGCGAGATCGCCAAGTGGGGGCCTCCTATCAAGGCGGCAGGTATCTCGTTGGATTGATTGCTAGCGGCGGCGCGCCTTTGTGCGCGCCGGAGCGTATTGCGCCGCCCACCCACGAGCCCGCGGCGCAATACGCCATAGCGCCACGCGAGCCAGTGCCATGACGGTTGGGACGGAGAGGCGCTATGGCTATTGCGCCCTACGGGCCGTCTGCCAAATTCATCACGCGGAGGCGGGCTCGCTGATACGCGCGGCTTTCCAGTCCTGGCCCAGCGCCGCGGTGGTCGGGAATATGAGCGACTTGATCACGACCGGAACAGCACCCGACGTCGGCAGCATGGTGCCGATGTCGATGTAATCAAAATCCTTGAGTTCCAGGCCGTCGACGGAAACGATTGAATTGTTGATTTTCATCTCTTCGTGCAGGTGAATGCCGAGCAGGCCGCCGACGTCGCCATCGCCGGCCAGCACCAGCGGGTGGCCACGCTTGAGCACTTCCATCAGCCCATCGACGGCGCCCTTGCAGAAGGCATCGAGCCGCTGGAACGTCGCCGACCCGCGCCATGGCACAAACACCGCGACCGGGCTGTCGCCAGAAGCGAGATCGAGGCGTTTGAGCACGCCCTTGATGGCGTCTGAGACGGCCGCGGAATCGATGACCTCGTCTTCGAGCGGCATCGTGGGCGCGATGACCGGCACGTTGCGCAGCGGCAAGGCTTCGAGCGGGGAGACGTAGATGGTGCTGCCGCTCACCTGCGTGGTGTATTGCGATGCGCCGACGACTGTGGCCCGGATGCCCTCGCTGGACTGCTCCACAATCGGACCCCAGCCCGCGACGCGGGAGCGGATTTCCTGCGCAAGCTGCTGGCCTAGATCACCAAAGGCAATTGTTTCGCGGCCATAGATATATTCCGACACGCCGCCCGAAAACGTGATCTGGTCGACGCGGTCCTTGTAGGCGAGCGGGTCAAGGCGGCAGAGCCCCGCGCCATCGGCCTTCGGGGCGCCGGCGCGCATTGCATCGAACAGGCGGTCTGCCATGAGGGCGGCGAGCATGCGGGCGGACTCAGGCGCAAGTTTCGCCCCGATTGAAACGTCGATGCCGAGTTCGGCGGCAAACCGCCGTCCCGCCTCTTCGACGCGCACGATGGTGCCGGATTCATCCGCGCAGACGAGCCGCGCCCCGACATCGACCGCGGTGAGGTCGATCACCTTGCCGTCGCGGCACACCGCGATCTTCGATGTGCCGCCGCCGACATCCACATTCATGATGCAGGCCTTGTCGCGGATCGAGCGCGAGGCTGCGCCGGAACCATAGGCCGCCATGACGGTTTCGAGGCTGTCGCCGGCCGAGACCGCGACCATCTTGCCGGCCTGGGCGGCGAACAATTCGCCGATCTTGCGCGCATTGCTGCGACGCACCGCAACGCCGGTGAGTATCAGGGCGCCGGTGTCGATCTCGTCGGGATCGACCTTGGCGTCCTGATATTGTCGGGAGATGAAGGCGCCCAATGCGTCGGCGTCGATGGTTTCGTCGCCGGCTTTCGAATAGGGCGTGAGCAGGATATCGGACTGATAAAATGTCTCGCGCGTGGTGACGACATAGCGGCTGTCGAGGCGTTCGAGCACGATGCGCGAAAACACCAGGTGCGATGTCGACGACCCGATGTCGACACCAACGCTGAGCACCACGATCTCGTCTTCCTCGACCAGCGACCGCCCGGTGCTCGAGAAGAAAATGCGTCCGCCAACGGCTTCGTCGTTCATGTCTTGATCCGGATCATTGATTTAGAGTCGTAGGGTGGGCAAAATCGCAGCACGAGTTCTCGAAATTGTGCGAGGTCGCCGAGCGATTTTGCCCACGCGACACGGCCGGGGACTCTATCGTGCGTCGACGCGTGGGCCATCAGGGCGTTTACGCCCGTCTCCGACGGGCTGTGGGCGCTACGATAGTGCGCAATTTGTCGCGCGTTTGTGCAAGCGCCTTTACCCACCCTACAGCCCAACCGCGCCCTATGCTCCGACGAATTTCGGAACCACTGTGCCCTTCTTGTAGAAGTCGGGCTCCATCCGGTTCGGCGCGCCCTCCGCCTTGAGTTTGGCGGCGTATTCCTCCCGCAAATACGGATCCTCCATGTAATAGGGGATCGCGCTCCCGCCTTCAGGAATATCCATGGCCGTATAATCGGTGTGTTTCTCGCCGGGTGGGCCGGGCTCACGGCCGGGATTGTGCGGACCGAACCACGCCGTCAGCCGGAAGCCCTCTTTGGACGCGTTGAAATGCTGGTGAAACCAGCGCGCGCCGCCCGGCGCTGCCGACACCATGCCGAACGGCTCGTAGTCGACGCGCTTGACCTCTTGGGCCTTGCCATCCTGCCAGGGGGTCACGCCGTTCCGCTCGGGCCACGTATAGGTGTAGCCATTACCTTTCAGGCAGATGAGCACGGCCGCCGAGGTGTGGGCGTGCGCCTTGGAATAACGGCCAACTTCGTGCTGGCCGATCCACAGATAGAACGTGTTGCCGGTCATGAATGGCTCGACGCGGCGCCAGCCGACCGAGCGGCGGTTGTCGAGCGGCAGGTCGCAATTGATCACGTCGGGCACGAAGTTGGTGCGCCGCATGGCGAGCCCGCGTACCGGATCAGGTTCGATGTCGTCCTTGTACTTGTAGAAATCGTCGGCGCCCGAAAAGCGGTCCTTGAACTGGTACGGGCAGTTGAAGATCGCATCCGTATTGTTGATGAGGTTCATCAGGTTCGGCGCCGTGGTGCCGCCGATCAGGATGGCAGGCGAGGAACTCGCATTGACGATGCGGTGCCAGGCATTCACAGGGATAGAGAACAGCGACCCCTTCTGCCACTCGAAGACGTGCCGCTTACTGTCGTTGTCGAGCCAGACTTCCGTGGTGCCGCGACCTTCGGCCACCAGATAAACTTCCTCATAAAGGTGCCGTTCGGGGTTGAGCGCACCGGCGCCCGGAACTTCGACTACGTAACAGCCCCATTTCCCTTCGGTCCCGTAAAGCTGGATATAGGTGCCCTTGCCGCCCAGACGCTTCCAAGGCTTCATCGGCATATCGAGCACGGTCTTCAGTCCCACGTCGCGGAAAACCGGAATTCCTTCGGACTCCATAAACAGGTCGTATGGCGTCTTGGGACGGCCGAATTTTCCGATGCCGGCGCGGTCGATGCCGGTCGGTTCGTGCCAATGGGACTTGTCACCTACTTCATGCATATCGAGGTCTTTCTCGCTGTCGGAGCTTTAGTCCAATGGGGTTGTCGCGTTTATAGGGCCGGCGGTCGGATATGCCAATGGCGGCAAAGCCGCCGCGAAGCCGCCGGCGTCGGCTGGTCGTCACGCTAAGGCCAGATAAATCATGTTGTCCAATACCCATTTTTGCTAGATCTATATCAAAATCGCATGAATTGCTGCGGCCCATGGCGATGTCGCGCGCGAGGTTCTATGACCAAAATCGATTGGCACCTGCTTGAATCCTTCCGCGTCGCCGGACGTCTCCAGCACGTCACGCGCGCCGCCGAGCAGCTTGGAACCAGCCAGCCGGCCTTGAGCCGGGCGTTGGCACGGCTGCAAGCCGACATGGGCGTGCCGCTCTACCAGCGCGTCGGCCGCTCGTTCCGACTGACCCGCTACGGCGAATTGTTCCTGGTGCGGGTCGAGCGCGCGCTCGGCGAGATCGAGGACGGCCGGCGTGAACTGGTCGATTTGACGGAGACAGATCGCGGGTCTGTTTCCTTGGGATTTCTTCGTACGCTTGGTGCCACATACATCCCCCAGCTGGTACGTCGATTCCACGCGGCCCATCCGCAGGTTCGCTTCGCCTTCGTCCAGAACAACAGTGCGGCGATCGAGGAGCAGCTCGAACGGGGCGAATTCGATCTCATCTTTGTCGCTGTGCCGCCGGGCAAAGACGGTTTCGATTGGGTACGCGTCTTCGATCAGGAGTTCGTTCTGATCGTGCCGCAAGCGCATCGGCTCGCGCGGCGGCGGCAGGTGCGGTTGCGGGAGGTTGCGGGTGAGCCGTTCGTCTCCTTCAAGCCGGGTCGCGCGATCCGTCGTATGACGGACGACCTGTGCAAGGCGGCCGGGTTTGCGCCGACTTCGAGCTTCGAGGGTGACGATTCAAGCAGCCTGCCCGGCTTCGTCGCCGCCGGCTTCGGCGTAGCCATCGTGCCGCCGGAGAGCGCCCGGGCGGCCGATGTGGTGAGCCTCCGGATCACGGAGCCCGTGCCGCGCCGGGCGATCGGCATCGCCTGGATGAGAGGACGCTATTTGCCTGCGAGTGCGCGACTTTTTCGCGATTTCGCCGCTGCTGCGAAGCCGCCTTTCGGCCGCTGATCTCGATCTGAATATTGGACGGCCCCCGAACGCGACACGGTGTGACTCCCTCCCCCCCGCCGGGAGTGCGCCTAATTCGCTGGATCGTAGCCCGGATGGAGGGCCGCAAGCGCGCTTGCGCGCTTAAGACCCGCAATCCGGGGCGGTCTGCCGTTTTGCGAGCCTGTCCCCGCATTGCGTGATCGCCGCGCGTAAGCTACGCGCGCTGATCTCTCCATACGGGCTACACCTGAATATTGGACGGGAGGCCTTTTGGCACGCCGGTTGATCCACTAGTATCCCATTGGTGTTTTAGAATTGGCGTGTCGGAGGGCCAAGCGATGCACAAGTTCCTCATTGGCGTAGGCGCGCTTGCGGCGCTTGCGGCCGGGCCGGCCTCGGCCCAGCAGAAATCCGTGAAAATAGGCTTCGTCAGCACGTTCAGCGGCCCGACGGCGGTGATCGGCAACGACATGCGCAATTCCTTCGAACTGGCGCTCGACCATCTGGGCCGCCGGATGGGCGGCCTGCCGGTCGAGGTGATCTATGAGGACGACCAGCAGCGGCCTGACGTCGGGGTGCAGAAGACCCAAAAGCTCGTCGAGTCCGACAGGGTCAATTTCGTGGCGGGCTATATCTGGTCGAACGTGTTGCTGGCCTCGCTCAAGCCTGTTGTCGATGCACAGACGTTCCTTGTGAGCGCCAATGCGGGCCCTTCGCAGATCGCCGGCGAATTGTGCTCGCCTTACTTCTTCTCGACCTCCTGGCAGAACGACCAGACCCCCATGGCGATGGGGGAATATATGAACCAGAAGGGCGTGAAATCCGCCTTTTTGATCGGCCCCAATTACGCCGCCGGCAAGGACATGCTCACCGGCGTGCGCGCGACCTTCAAGGGCCGCGTGGTCGCCGAAGAGCTGACCAAGTGGCCGGAACAGCTCGATTTCTCGGCTGAACTCTCCAAGGTGCGCGCCGCGAGGCCCGATGCCGTCTTCGTGTTCTATCCGGGCGCCGCGGGCGTGCAGTTCCTCACCCAATATGCGCAGGCCGGCCTCAAGGGGCAGATCCCGCTCTACACTGCATTCACAGTCGACGCCATCACGCTGCCGCTTCAGAAGGATCTTGCGCTCGGCGTTCCGGGCACGCAGCAGTGGGTCAACGACCTGCCCAACGATGCCAACAAGAAGTTCGTTACCGACTTCCGCACCAAGCACAAGAGCTTCCCGTCATTCTATGGGGCGCAGTCCTATGATGCCGCCAACCTGATCAACAGCGCCGTGGTGGCAGCCGGCGGCGACGTTGCCAAGAAGGACGCGATGCGTGCCGAGATGCGCAAGGCCAATTACGCGTCGGTGCGCGGGCCTTACCGTTACGGTAACAACCACTTCCCGATTCAGAATTTCTATCTGCAGGACGTCGTGCGCGATGGCGAAGGCAATCTGACACTCCAAACCGTCGCCACCATCGTGCGCGACAATCAGGACATTTTCCACGACAAGTGCCCGATGAAGTGGTAACGGCAGGCGCCCAAGTGCAATCTGAATTGCACGATCCCGCAATGGCGCGCGATGGCTATGAGATAACCGATGCTACGCGCGAAGATATCGCAGGTATTCTCGATCTCCAGGAAATGAACCTGCCGGAGCGAGGTGGCGTGCTGTCGGTCCGGCTGACGTTTCAGTGGTTCGAGACAGCGCTCGCCGACATGCCATTGATCGTCACCCGCAAAGACGGGCGCGTGGTGGGATACCTGGTGGCGTCATCAGTGCGGTCCCAGGAGCACATTCCAATCGTGCGGGGCATGCTGGAGGTCTATCCCGGCGCACCGGACAGTTACATCTATGGTCCAATTTGCGTGGCGGCCTCCGAACGCGGCCGTGGGCTTCCGGCGAGAATGTTCGCGGCGCTGCGCGCCCGGACGGGCCAACGGACCTGTTTCACTTTCATCCGGCGTGACAACACCATTTCGTTGCGCGCGCATGCGAAGATCGGCTTGCACGAGGTCGCCGAATATATCTTCGACGGAAAAGCTCTGGTCATCGTGGCCGAGACGGGATGAGATGAATGCTGTTGTTCCTGGAACAATGCCTCAATGGACTGCAGTTCGGCCTGCTGCTGTTCCTCCTGGCGGCCGGGCTGACGCTCGTGTTCGGGATCATGGATCTCGTCAATCTCGCGCACGGTTCGCTCTACATGGTGGGCGCCTATTTTGCCGCGACCTTCGTGGCATGGACCGGGAGTTTCATCGCAGGCGCGCTCATGGCGCTTGGAGCGACGCTCATTGTCGGCATGATCGTTGAGGTCGTGGCGCTGCGTCGCCTCTATGGGCGCGATCACCTCGACCATGTGCTCGTCACGTTCGGGCTCATCCTGTTTTTCAATGAGCTTGTGCGTATCGTCTGGGGGCCGGCGGGACTGCGCCTGCCATTGCCGGATTGGCTCAATTCATCGGTGCAATTACTTCCGGATCTCCATTACCCGACCTATCGCATCGCGATCATCGTGACGTCGCTCCTGGTCGCGCTGTTTCTCTATCTATTGGTGATGCGCACCCGCCTTGGCATGTTGATTCGTGCCGGCGCCTCAAATCGGGAAATGACAAGCGCGCTCGGCATCAACATCAATCTGCTTTACACGCTTGTGTTCGGTCTCGGGGCGGCCCTTGCGGCGCTCGCGGGCCTCATGCAGGCGCCGATCCAGACCGTGCAAATCGGGATGGGCGAGAACATTCTCATTCTTGCGTTCGTGGTGATCATCATCGGCGGCATCGGTTCCATCCGCGGCGCCTTCATGGCGGCGATTTTTGTCGGGCTCATCGATACGGTGGGGCGCGCCTACTTGACCGATCTCGCGCGTCTGGTGCTGGACTCGCGCGCTGCCGCGACGGCCGCTCCCGCACTGTCGTCGATGCTGATCTACCTGCTGATGGCCATTGTCCTGGTGGTGCGCCCGGCGGGGCTTTTTCCGGTGTCGGGCAGATGAGTGAGGCTCATCGATATCGAAATGGATGGATTCCGGGGTGGTCCTCGATCTTGAGACGAACTCGGTGGGCTCCTTCCCCCCGCTCTTGCGGGGAGAAGGTTGGGATGAGGGGCAGCAACAAGTTCGTACCTCGCTGCTGCCCCTCGCCCCACCCTTCTCCCCGCAAGAGCGGGGAGAGGGAGCAGACCGCGCTTGTGGTGGCACTTGTGCCATGAGCCACACTTTCTCACCCCGCAACATTGTGGTCGCAGCCCTGCTGATCATGCTCGCGCTCGTGCCGGTCTACGCCGCGCTCACCGGCAATTTCTTCGTGATGACGCTGTTCACCCGCATCGTCATCCTGGCGCTGGCGGCCACGAGCCTTAACCTCATCCTCGGCTATGGCGGTATGGTGAGTTTTGGTCACGCCGTCTATCTTGGCATCGGCGGCTATGCGGTTGGAATTCTGAGCTTCGAAGGCGTCGCATCCGGCTTCCTGCAGTGGCCAGTTGCTGTCCTTGCCTCCGCCTTGTTTGCACTCATCATTGGGGCACTCTCACTACGTACGCGCGGCGTCTATTTCATCATGATCACGCTCGCCTTTTCGCAGATGGCCTATTTCGTTGCGGTTGCTCTCGATCGCTATGGTGGCGACGACGGACAGACCATCTATCGCAAAAGCCAGTTTGCCGACCTGATCAATCTCGGCAATCGCACCCAGTTCTATTATCTCTGCCTCACACTGCTCTTCGGCGGCATCTATCTCTGCTGGCGGATTGTGAATTCGCGCTTCGGCCTTGTGATCCAGGGCGCGCGTTCGAACGACCGGCGCATGCAGGCGATCGGCTTCCCGACCTATCGCTACCGCCTGACTTGTTTTGTGATTGCCGGAATGATGGGTGGGCTTGCGGGTGCGCTGCTCGCCAACCACGTAGGCTTCATCAGTCCGGCCATGTTGCATTGGACCCGCTCGGGCGATCTCATCGTGATGGTGGTTCTCGGCGGCATGGGGTCGGTATTCGGCCCGCTCATTGGGGCTGTCACGCTGCTGGTCCTGGAGGAACTGCTGCCGCCGCTCATTCGATTTGGTGCGCTGCCGTTCGTGGGGCCAGAAGTTGCCGTGCGCGCGTCCGAATATTGGCAGATAGTCTTGGGCCCGATTTTCCTTCTCGTGGTGCTGTTCTGGCGCGGCGGAATTAACGGCCTGCTGGAAGGATCGCGCCGTGACTGATGCGCTTCTGCAAATTGAAGGGCTGACCAAACGCTTCGGCGGCGTGTTGGCTTCGGACGCAATCAC
>Ga0209488_10001837_pt1 | contig 17913 bp, 26 predicted proteins | sample Rivendell_Oct201_8_FD_188349 | JGI IMG/M metagenome (GOLD analysis project Ga0209488, IMG submission 188349) | Vadose zone soil microbial communities from the Eel River Critical Zone Observatory, Northern California, USA -... | ecosystem: Environmental > Terrestrial > Soil > Vadose zone >...
TTCGCCTTCTTCCCCGGTGATAAAGACGCAGGCGAACGGGGCCGCCTCGTCGCCTGCGCCCGTGCTGGTGTCGCAACCACTGGCGTATCCGCCTGCGCTCGTGCCACTTCTCGATGGCGAGCACCACACGGACGAGTTGTGTTGCCGCTTTGAAGTAGGGTGGCCCACGCTGGAAGGCTGGTTAGTCGCTGTGGGGGAAGGCTCGGGCGATGGAGATTTTGGCAAGGTGGGGATCATTTATCGGTAGCGTGGATAGGATGGCACGCTAATTGATTAGTGAGTTCTCTCAGTAACATCCTCGCAAAAATCTCATTGTTGAGGATCCGAACCGACAGCCTGATCCACGATACGAATGGCTATCTTACTAATGATGTGAATTACGACTACAATATGTGATCTTGCTTTCTCACTTGCTTGTGCGACTAAGCGGGTATATGACAAATATTTTTGCTGGTTCAAACGCGGAGAAAACAGCTCCAGGTGTATGCAGCAACCCAACTCTGGCTTGAGTGGTCTGGTCAGGTCTAAAACTCTGGTCCTGGCAGTACATCAGACAGCGACTTGGCTATTACGTCAAGACAACGATTTGGCCCGCCAAATCACTCGGATCCGTGGGTTCGAACTCAACCTGGTGGATCGTTTTACGACGAAACATGCAAGGATGGCTGATCAGGAGCCCGACTTGGGTGCCGCACAGTTGGTTACTTCCACCCTCGTTAACTTGAAACGTCCATGTCCGGTCCCGCCTCCTCACCACCCCAAGTCGTTTTTGTCTGGGTTGTCGGCGACAGCCTCGATAACGTGTTTCCTATCGTACTTGAACTCGAAACATATTTTGGCCAACTGAATAAAAGGATCAAGGCTGAGCAACACCCCAGATTCGAAGATATGCCCGCCAGCCATCTGGTCCTGTACGGCATTCCCGCTGCGGTAGGCAAGATAGCGCAAACATTAGTCGAGGTTGACCTTACAAACCTTGAGAAATACAAACTTGAACCCACGCGTCCATTGTCGCAAGTTTCCTGGGCGGATGACCTCTGCTTCGTAATAATTGTAACGGTGACTCCGGTTTCCCGTGTTGGTGCGTAGGCATATGTCACTTCATATCGCCATGCTGATGGATGCGCCGTGTCGCAGGTCCCATGGCTACATCGGCAACGTCGTTGTATCGAGAATTGTGGGGGAAGGATCTGGACACAATCATCGAAGTCAAAGCTGATCCCCCTCTGAAGTTTGTGTCCGTGGACTGGGTGAAAAAATTACACCTTCAAGAACTCAACTTCAACGAGAAGGCGCTTTTAGTGCGCGCGGAGTTCATCAGCGCGATCCCAATGTTGGACGAAATTTGCAAGACGAAAAAGGGTGTGGTTGTCACTGGGCAACCCGGAATCGGTAAGTGGTTCTCGCCGATGTTTGCCTTTCTCACACAGGCATCTAATCGTAATTATTGGTCCAGGAAAATCCTGCTTCTTGTTCTACCTTCTTCTATACCGGTTAAGCAAGAAAATGCCTACGGCACTCCAAACGCTCACTTCATATGTTGTGTTTGCTGAGGGTGGACCCCATGTTTATGACCTCTCACCCTCCATGTCAGACCCATACACCCTTCCGGAAGGGACATGGGCTCTCTCGGATTCCAATATGAGCCTGAGGCAGCCATCACCGTGTGTTGCTTTCATAGAGGCGACATATACCAACCGGGCACATGTAATTGTGGCGTCCTCCCCAGCTGAACATCGCTACAAGGAGTTACTAAAAGAATACCGTCTATCGACGTATGTCATGGATGGTTTCTTGTCTCATGAATTCATAGGACTGGGGTGACCTATTCTCCTTACAGAAATATTTTGTTTTAGCTGACCCTATTTCCTAGGGCTGTTCTTAACCTTGATGGGGAGACTCTAGCCAAGCATTCGGTGAAATGGGGCCCTTCGGCGCGCACGTGTGTTGATCTGGCACGTGGGTCTTGGGAAGCTGGATCCTACGCAAGCAAAGTCCGAGAAGCCGCTCTGAGGTTCGTTCAGGACTACAACCCCACCCAAGAACTCAATGCCATAGATGTCCCCCATACCCTTTTTTCCATCCACCCTGTGGATAATGAGAACTTGGTTGGTAGAATGACGATGAGTGCCAAGATCGCAACAGAACACCTCTTCCAATTTATTGCAGAGGCCTGTGCTGACGCTGATGCCCATCGGCGTGTTCAATTCTTTCATATGATCAACAACCACCCATCCTTCAAAACCACAGCAGGTTACATCTTTGAACGCTTCTTCCACACATGGCTCGTTTGCAAGGGGACATCGCAAGCGCTTGAGTTGCACTGTCACAGCAATGACTCTCCGATTTCGAATATGTTCCGTCCTTCCCTCATCATCCCACGATGTCGGGAAGTGGTGATAGCAGGGGGGCTGTCAAGCTTGAAGAACGTGGGCGACTCGAAACACGAGATGCCCCTCGGTTGGATCCCTTCCCATCAAGGACTTGCTGCTGTCGACGCAATCATCTTCACAAAGTGCCAGTGGACCATCATAACACTACAAGCAACTATTGCTTGGACTCATAGTGCAAAATCCACTGGCTTCAAAGCCATCAAGGAAAAACTTCCCATTACATTCGAGAGTGAACGGAAATGGCACCATGTTTTTATTACAGATGATGAGGGCAAGGCACGAAGTTTGCGACGCCAAAACCTCTCTGAGCTTAGGCACTGGAAGGATGATATTACCATCCATTCTGCTGTCCTCGAAGTCCGGGACTTGCAGATCACTGCTAAGGAAATGAGTAATCTGGAGGATAGGAAAGTAAGTACGCTGGCTAGTCTCACCTGGTGACTGTCTGGTCTGAGAAAGTATCACGAGATGGCAACACCAAGGGAGGAAACGGTGAGGGAGGAAGCAGCGAGTGAGGCACTCAACCAGGCATGTATCTGACTACCTGCTTTTGAGTGGTACTCACCACCACTTCTGAAATAGATGGACATCGACCAGTGAGATATGTCATGGTCACGGTACTACGTGTGGGGCTTTCAAGTTCCTCACTTGCAACTACGATGGTAGATTATCAATTCTCGTGCATCATTTCTACACTAGCTTATTGCTGTGTTTATTGTGACACAATAGAACGTGTTCTCGCCTTGTCTTTCGTGTTCATCAGTAAATCGTCCAAAATCCTGTGGGGCAGTGTGACACTCATAGGTTTCGCACAAGCCGGTATTAGGGCGCACCCCCTTACCGGCAGTCATGCCCCGTTGTAATTCTATCCCGAGCTTATGTTATACTTGCACACTAAATGGCCGATTTTTTGTACTCATAATCAAGTGTGAGACTCAGGTCGTGCGGTAATCACATGTCGAGGCAAGGCTGATCCAAGAGTTGATGTCCTTACAATGATTCAAAGGAACTGTGCGCAGGTCCCCGTGGTGGCATCATCGGGCGCAACGATCTCTCTTTGACATCCAGATGAGAGGATGACACGAGAGCATGGAATATTCCAATCACGCGGGCATACCAGTATGGCTGTGCTTGCTGTCCGGTCTCAGGGGACTTGACCATAATATCAGGGTAAGTTCGTGGGTTTATGACATCTCCATCACGTCTGACGTCGTAGGTCGTATAGTTGATACGAAGCGTCTATTTCGATATATTCGTTCTCCTGCTATGGTGACCATATTCCGATCTGCGTCCGTGAAGTTGCCATAAGTATCACCTTCATAGACATGATCGAGCAGGCGGCCAAGTATGTGATCATTCAATTTTGGAATAAATGCCTAACAAAGCCCCAATCAGTGACGAGTTCCACGCTGTGGTACTTGATCGGAAGACATACCGTAAGTGCAGGATCATCTTGATTTTCATGGACATAGCGATAGATATTGACAGGGTCTTTTCGGGAATGTGAGACCTGATATCGTACGTCTAAATTTGTGTCCCCTGGCAAATCCTCATCCGTGCTAACGGCAGGCAGTTCGGAATGCTTCTTCAAGTTTATCTTCTGACGTTCTGCGGCAAGCTGGGCCTGCTCTAGTCATCTGACACGCTGCCCAATCTGTTTTGTTGCATCGCGTTTGTTTGTTCTCCCATAGAAGCGCTTTACCAGTGAAGCGGAGATGGAGCGTCCCCACAAGTTCGTGAGGGAAGGTCTGAGAACGAGGGAGATGGAAGAGAGAGAAGTCAAAGTCGAATGCTGACGGGCCCGATAGCTCACGTTCGGCGTTGAAGTCGACTGAGAGAGGGAGAGAGAAAGAGCGCGCGCCTTTGAAGGTCTCGAATTTGAGAGCACACGAGAGGATAGAGGAGAGCGAGAGCCTGAGAGAATCTACATTGCCAGAGCCAAATTCAAGACCTTAAATACAATCCGCGAGACAAAGGACCAAGGCGAGAACGATAGTAAAAGGGAAGGTGCGTCGTAGGTATGGTGGGGCGTGGCCCGTATAGTACGGTATCGTACGTCGCGTTCGAGGTTGTCATAGCCTGTCTAGATGTCAAACTTTGAAGCAATCGAGTCTAAAGATGAAAGGCAGAGGAGAGGAGAAAGAGGAAAAGGGAGAAGGGCGATCGTGAAGGGAAAACATGAGTATATTAGTCTAAGAGATAAGGGGGAGATTATCGTAAGGGATGGGTACAGTACGAATCTAATCGAGGCGAGACGGGGGTCGAGAACGAGGGACAAGACACAAGAGAGGGGAACCACAGAACACAAGGGCTTGAACGTCGGCGCGAGGCCTTGAGGTTTGAACACGAGGCGATCGGAGCGATGGGAGGAAAGGGAGATGGGCACAGGGCGATGGGATGGGATGGTGATGTTGCGATTGGATGGCGATGGGGCAGATGAGGTGAGGGTTCATGATGGAAGGTGGAAAAGCCAGGGATAGAGTTGGCGTCAACCAATACCCCCGAATCCGCAATAATCGTGATCAGCGGTAAACCTAACCTTACACCAGACGATGAGCCAGTTCACCCTAGGCACCGCAATTGGCTTAGAAAGTTAGGGGGACTGTCACCACACCAGTTGAGTCGAGAACGAGTCAGTACAACCAAACATCCATATCGTGTGTGTGTGGTCCCCAAGGAAATGGAATTTTGGTGTCAAGAGGTTTAACGTTCTCCGAGTAGATGAGGTAATGGGTGAATGAGCGTGGCCTGCGGACTTGGATGCCGATGCTGATTTCGATGTGCCGACTCGGACATGAATATATCTTCACGTGGGAGTTCTACAGTTTGGAACTTTGAGCATGTAAGATCGTGGAATTCCCTCATAACATTGCCAAAGTGTCTTGTGAGTGTCTTCTAGGTGCTGTAACATACAATCTGTGTGAATCTTCAGTTTTGCGAATCCATGCCACTCTGCTGTCCGATATAATAGCTTCATGAGCCGTTTGTTGTGGGGCTCATCAAGCAGATCCTCGAATGCCAGGATGGAACACTGCGCGCGGCTGTTATTATGCCACATAACATGACTGTAAGATGGCTCACCTGTAGTAGATCCTCGTAATCACGCGCGGCAAGCCTTTTCATTTCGGAGGCATTGTTGGAAAATCTCCGTATCACCTGGCTGATTTGGGGCATGAGGCGAAACCTATTGACTGTGACTCCAGGAAATTATGCAGATTATGAAAGCGGTTGTCGCACCTTTCATCCAGAAGTGTGCTCCTGGGGCCGCGCCATGAAGGATGCGAATGCGAATTAAATGGATGAAAAGTGTCCTCCAAACACCTAGTTCAAACTCGTGCATAAAATCGACCACGAGCATTCGTGACAGTGAAAAGTTTGGGCCAAGGCGCTCCATAAATGCGTTCTATGTCGAGCCATGTCAGAATCACGTTACTGTATGAGAAGAAAGGACCACAGACTTACAGATGTAGGGACAGTTGAAGTACTCTTCAGCAATCGCTCGACAGCAATGCCGCCAATGGGCATACCAAGGTCAAAAATCGCGTCAGTGGCCTTATTCACGCGGTATGCATCATACTTGCGGGCCTTCTTGATCCGGATCTCCATGTCAGCAACACGACCGAGTTAATCGAGCTGGGATTTCGGGACAAGACAATGTGGACAGGGGCAAAGGCCTTGATCACGAATGGTGGCAAGTAAAACCCTAACAAAGCGATGAGCAACAATATAATCACATTAGAAAGGAAAGATAGACCAACTTCTCAGGGTAATCAGCTGAATATGTGGATATGCGGGGATAAATCCGTCGTTCAATCCCATCGTGGCACCGCACGACTATGCCATGTTTGTATGCATCAAGAAAGTCACCGTCAAGTAAGAACCTCCAGACGCCGTGCATGAGTTCACGACGACAGTCCTGGAGTGAGTCAGGAAAAGGGGGAACTGAAGCGGGCGGCGAGGGCCCGGATGAATAGACGTTCTCGGTCGTGGTGTCGCTCCGGTAGGGCATATCATTCCACCGGTCCTGCCGCCTGTGCAAATTGGTCGAGAAGATCGTCGTCCGCGCCCACGCGAAGACGACGCCGTTCCGAGTGTAGCCCACGCACAGCTGCGGACGCAAGTCACGCAAGGGCCCCTCTCCTGTCGGTACTCCGCTTGGGGTCGTGAGGCGACCCCTGACCGTCGATCTTCGAGCGGTGCGGAACGTTTATCCGCTCAGTGTCAACACTCACCTCATCGAACTGAGGCGAATGGCCCGCGAGCACCTGTGCGACCCCCTGGCTCGCGACCTCGGGGTCTGGACAGCTGGCGTTGCGTGGTCGTGGCGGCGAACCTCTGCGCCCTGATTGGCGGCACCGCGCGTGGCTGGCGACTAGAATGTCCACCTTAAGACTACTCAATTCATCATCACTGTAGCTCGCGAGTCTTGTTCGAATTTGATGTCTTCCGCCTGGGAGAGCGTCAGGCTAGGGGTGCGTGCGTTCGGGGTGAGCAGCAGCCCGGTAGGTAAGCGGAAATGTCACTGCCACCACTTCCTCCACCAATACCGGTACGAAGCGGAAGCCGTGCCTGGATGTGTAGCAGTGGCGGTCTTGCCGAGACTATGCCTGAGCTTGAGAATGGAGAAAGCGGATTGTGCAGAAACGGTACCCCATTGGGACTTGGGGAGGAATAAGAAGACATCTGAGACGGGTGGGAGTGACCAAGGAAGTCGGCAGACCTCGCTAGGTGCAGGGTCGGCGGTTACTGATCTGAAATCGTGGAGGATGATCACGGCCGCCACGAGGCGCATCGTCGTGCTCAAGGGATTCATCGGGCGTAGAGCGTGGCGGGGTGCTTCGTAAGGGCAAAGGTGCCTGCGTCGAACGGTGAGGTGGAGGTCAAAAAGGGGGGTGAAAGGACCGGAGGACACACAGGGGGGCGCAGAGCGCGGGCGCAAGACGATGATGGGAGGCGTCGCGCCTGGCGAGAGTAATCTGAATCACATAGAACCTCTCAGACAATGTCCCTTGTGGTGTCTTATGCCCTGACTTGACGGCCTACTTTGACCACCAATGGGTGTTAGTACTGACATACTGCATGTTTGATTTTTTTTTTAAATTTAGGTTCTGTGCTTGCTGTTCATGCTGACCTCGTCAACAGTGTAATATCACGGAGCTCCTTGGACGTCCAGGCATTCTGCAACTTACACGTCAATGAGCGCCGTCAAGAGGACTACTGGTCCTCTTGACGGCACTCATTGACGTGTAATGGCTAGCTTATTTCATATTCCAGTTCTCACTCGTGTTGAAGGAGGTACCTATGTTTGTTGAAGGTAAAAACATCTACACAGTGCAGATGGCCCTTGTCCCCGTATCGGTTGGACATTGTGACAGGTACACCTGCACGACCTCATCAGACGATCTGTACATGGTCACCTTCGTGCACGTCTAGTCGTGCAGCCGCAACGCCCCCAGATGCGAGGTAGCACATCAGCCCTCAAAGATGGCAGATCTGTAATTCCCGCGGTCACATCTGTCAGGACCAATGAATATGATGTCATAAAAGCAGGACTTCTCACAGCCACTAGTTTAGGACCTCCCAAAAAGAATCGTGCGGTCAGGCCAATGTTCGGTTGGTGTTAACGTAGCCAGTTCCATAGCACGAGTACAGAAGTTGAGACGACTGACCCGACATGTCGGCCGGAACGATCTTGAAAGAAGTACCAAACGCGTCTCTGGCATCCCGCAAAAACTGTATGCTATAGAAATGCACTTTAGTGAGGCACCAACCAACACATATTCACTCACGTCCGCTCTGTAGGTTCTGCCATCCTACAGCGCCCAACATCCTCGCTACCGAGCAACATCATTAAAAGAATTAGTATTTGGTGTTTCTGATCCACACATCCGCCTCTCTCCACTTCGTTAAGTAGAAGCCGTGCAGCCTGAAGGGCGACATCCCCCGGCGCCACACCAGGCTGCGATACCGCTTCTGCGCAATGAAGTGCGGATGTTGTGGATTCTGCAACAAGAGAGAGTGCATATCCTGGAGATCTATCAAAACCTTCAATTCGAGGCCACTCAAGAAGTATGAAAAGACCGCACTTTCCACTCTCGTCACCTTTGTAGACATCGGAGTAAAGGTAGATATCGGGGATGAACTGGTTAAGTACAGAACGAGCAGACTCGATCATACGAGTAGAGAACTGTGGGCTCACGCGTACTGCGTGCCTGCAAGTCATTGTCAGAGGGGCACACATATTCAGGACTGAGCTAGCATACGCGATGCCTCGGATGCGCTTAATTTTACCGGGTTCTACAAAATTGATGGTCTTGACCTGCCTGACGATGGGACAAAGAATGAGAATCTCGCCTCCGCCTAACGGAGGTGAGCCCCGTTTCCTGATCTGGGGATAAGCGCAAGCATAAACATAAGCTGAGCAAGGACGCATGAGCCACTTACTTTGAGCTCCAGCCCATCAGAAATTCCAAATGGTTCCAAGTGGGGGAGGGTAACGGTACGTATCAAATCGGCCTTGAAGGGAATGATCAAACGAATGCATTAAGACCTCTGAAGCAGACGCACAGAAAGATCTTTATCGTCCGTGGTGATGCCCCGCAGCGTCAAGGCGAGCGATTTTTTTGAGAATGGAGCGAGCATGATTATTGGCTCCAGAAAGTAACCAACAGACCGCGAAAGAGGACATTCGTGTGTGACTGGCCCTCCAGAGATGATTCCGGGCTTGACGAGGATTGCGGTACCTGAGCTCGTTAGTGCACACCGACTGACAAGGGACAGACAAGACACACCGGTGAGAGATATCTCAATAACAGTACCGTTCGTCACTTTTTCGATCAGTCTCAGCAAGCTAACTTCATAGTCTGCCCGACGAGGTGTCTGTTTAGTATTTGGATTATCTCAAAATCGGGAGATAACATACCACGAAGTCCTGGATTTTTGTCACCCGGACGGATTTTGTCGATTTTTATTGTTTTACCACTGAGTATAGAGAGAATGAGGCGATGGCGAAAATGAAGATGGCCGCTGTAATGGAGCGTGGGTGCTGTCATTGGGAGCTGCTCAAGGGTAAAAATTGAGGACGTCGTGAAAATGTAGATCACGTGTGAAGAGCGCGCGTTAGTCAAGTCACGGCCTCCTCTCTTCTAGATTGCCATGGCCAACACAAATGCTATCACCACCAATGGATTTCATTACCCGGACTGGGATAACCGCTACTACCACGTAGACCAGGTCCTAGACCGCCCGGGACCCCGAACGGATCCGGATTCATTCATGGCAGGGGACGGCGTAAGTGATCTCGTATCTACTTTTTTCTTAATTATCCTATACGCGCCTCTTCACTGTAGGTCAAGGGTTTTCTGCGAGATCAATGCAAGATCCTTGTCATCGGCGCGGGCGGTTTAGGATGCGAGATACTTGCGAATTTGGCACTTTCAGGTTTCAAGGATATTCATGTCATCGATATGGACACAATCGACATTAGCAATCTCAATAGACAATTTCTTTTTAGGTGTGTAACTTTTCCTCATTTACCCGAATCTTGCCCATGAACGCGTTTTGTAGACCAAAAGACGTTGGTCAGCCCAAAGCTACCATTGCGGCAGAGTATATCATGAAGCGCGTCCCCGGCGTAAAGGTCACACCGTGAGTTGTCCGACTGCGTCACTCAAGTTTCCTTTATGACACTAGAGAAGTTATCACGGAAAGATCCAGGACAAAGAGGATGCTTATTACATGCAATTCAACCTCGTCATCTGTGGTCTTGACTCGGTAGAAGCGCGGCGTTGGATTAACGCGACTCTGGTCAATCTCGTCGATCCGGAGAATCCAGAGAGTTTAAAGCCTCTGATTGACGGTGGCACCGAAGGTTCCCATTTACTTATCGTTCCTCTTCTAAGTCACCATTCCTGACTGGTCTGAAGGATTCAAGGGGCAAGCACGTGTCATTCTGCCCACAGTAACGTCATGTTATGAATGTTCGCTTGACATGCTAAACAAGCCCACCACCTTTCCTATCTGTACAATTGCCAACACTCCTCGCCTCCCTGAACACTGCATCGAATGGGCCTCTGTATTAGAATGGCCAAGGGTGAAAGGGGGTACGATTTCTGTTTCTTCAAATGGTCAACAGTCATGCGAGCCACTTCTTGCAGAGACAAAACTTGATACGGATGATCCCGAGCATATTCAATGGCTGTATAACGTCGCTTTATCAAGGGCCAACGAATTTAAAATCGAGGGTGTTACATGGTCATTAACCCAAGGTGTCGTGAAGAACATTATCCCCGCAATCGCTTCGACCAACGCCATCATTGCTGGTACGCCGTTCCATTCCCGACAAGCCATGTAATCACATTTCGAGTAGCGTCTTGTTGTAACGAGGCATTCAAGATTGCAACCAGTTCGGCGGCATATCTCAACAATTATTTCATGCTCATAGGTACAGAAAGTGTATATTCGTACACGTTTGAGCACGAAAAGCGCAATGACTGCCCCGTGTGCGGCGGAGAGTCCCTCGACATCTCCATCCCGGAGAGTTGGACAGTCGAGCGCCTCATTGAGATGCTGGTTGAAAGGCAGGACATGTGCGCTCGCTCACTTGCTGTCTGCTGCCCAATAATGTTAATTCGATGACTCCGCAGCCAAATCAAAAGGCCTTCACTGTCGACGCCAACAAAGCACATCTATTTCCAGGCCCCGCCGCAGCTCGAAGAAGCGACACGCCCGAATTTGGAGAAGCAGGTATCGGAGCTCGTCCCAGATGGGGGCGATGTCACTGTGACGGCTTCTACTCTGCCATTCAACCTTTCCCTACGCATCTCATACACGTAAATTGTTCTACCATACGCGACCAATAATCTGTATCTCCCTTACCCCTGGACTATCTACGGTTGAGCCGTTCAAAACAAACTCGATCGACCTATAGCCTTCTTCGTCCACAATTCTGCCTTCTCGTCTTTCATGATCCTCGAGCGTAAGGTGTCATCTGCTCTATTCCGTCTTATGCTTTTCATCTTATTAGTGACTCGTCCCGAGGCTTCACCGTGCACGTGACTCACGGGTTGTGGGCATATGTGTACTGTGCATCCCTCACTGGCAAATTCATTTGGTATCTACCTCCCCTGCGTACACTATGTGGTCATGCAGTCGTACGTTGTCATATTATTACGTGACGCCTTACGTGAAAATGAATTCGATTTTTCTGCCACAGGGCCGGTACTCGAACCTTTGCTCAATCTCAACCGTGACGCTGCCACCGCGCGGCGTGCCAGTGACTTTGTTCGAGTTCCATCATTTCCGCAGACAGTTCCCTTCACGTTGGCCCAGCAAGTGTTTACTCTTTCGTATTTTTCTCAGTAAAGGGACCCAGTTCCTCTGGACTCGCATATCGGCCTCGGGGTGTTTGAATTGTTCAAGTCCTCCCAGCCGCCACATCGTCAACCGCCCTCAATTGAAAGACACCTTTCCGAGCCTTCCAATACCTCATCCTTGCATCACACCCAAGTCGTGATTTTATGGATCATGTCTGAATACCAGACCTAATATATGATCACTTCTATCGGCGCCCAGAGACTGCCGGGCCTTACTATCTGTTCACGTCGCATTAAGTGAATCCGAGTCAGGAGGCGCGCCATCGATCATGGGACTACCCTGCGTTGCGGTGCCCGAGTGCTTGACACTCGTGTGTAAATCTGATTTCTTGATTTTCTAGAAATGTTCCTGAAGGGGGTGGGATATCCCTTTTGGTACACATCGTACCCACCACTGTCATATGACTTCCAGTGCGCGAAGATATCGCATTTTAGGTCAAGTCAATCCCTCGCTTCCCCCTCATGTCCACGGATACGTCTATCAACTGTGGCTCGGGTGGAGGTGCCGTGACCTTCACAAAGCTTCGCATAATGTCGGTTTTCGTCGTCTTGGCGGTCAGCCTATTTGGTGCAGCCTTCCCTGTCTTTGCCTACCGTTCGAAGGTTATCCGCATCCCTCACAGCGTGATGGAGTGCGCCTTATCTTATCCGCCAATGCCACTTATAACGAACTAGCATAGCTTCATAAAATATTTTGGATCAGGAGTCATCATCGCCACTGGATCTATCCATCTCCTTGGCAATGCCTCCAACGAGCTCAGGTCTCCATGTCTTGGACCTGCATGGCACGATTACGTGCGTACTCTCTCCAACACTACATCATCTCTCCCTCATCCGTGGGCGACCGTAGCCTTATGCCATGGCATTTGCCATGATCGGGGCCTTTACCATGTTCATTACTGAGCTGATTGCGTTCCGCGTTGGCGCAGCCAGGCTCAAAAAGCTTGGCATCCATCAAGGTGTGTTTGGGGTCCACCACCTCCCTCTGGTTCCCCCAGCGACTTCATCCTCCCCGATAATACATTTGTATGCGCGCTCATGCTCACATTCTGTCCCCTCGTCCTTCTCGGCCAGTCGCACTTGCCAGTGGACAGATAGGGAATCCCTTCGCTGCGCATGGTCCAGATGAGAGTTCGATACTATTTTCCGCCCTTGTTGATGGTTCGGAGGCGCCTCCACTGGTCAGAGTGGAGAACGTCTCCGTCGAGAAGACCGGAGTGGTCGCCGAAGCCTGCCCCACTGGTACACCCGACCAGGGATCTCCATTCTCAAGCGAAAGTGCCATGGCCCAGGTGATTTCGGTCGCCATTCTCGAGTTTGGCATTATCCTTCACAGGTCTGTCTTGCTGCGCGTGATCCATATCAATTCTGCACAGCTGACCAGACTCTCTTTCTAGCGTCTTAATTGGACTCACGTTGGCCGTGAACGAGGAATTCAAAGTGCTCTTCGTCGTTATTACCTTTCATCGTGTGTACCCTTCATTACACACCTCAGGCCCCAAGCCGACTGGGGCCCCCAACCCATGATCCTGTTGCAGAATTTACTGAAGGCCTGGGTGTTGGGTCACGGCTTGCATACCTCAATCTTCCTCGTAAATACCGTGGCGTGCTCGTGCTTGCCATATTCTTGTATGGCATCACGACACCGCTGGGCATTGCTGTGGGTCTCGGCATCCGCACAACATACAATCCAGACTCGGCTCGCGCAACTTTGGTCTCGGGTGTCCTCGACGCTCTCAGCGCGGGTATTCTAATGTACACCGGATACGTTGAGCTACACGCTCATGAGTTCGTTTATAACCGGGAGATGCGGGAAGCGAGCAGTGGGAAGCTTTGGTATGCCCTCACCTGCATGTTGGCAGGGTGCGGTATCATGGCATCCCTTGCCAAGTGGACGTAAGGCACGATCCATTGCGCGATTTCAGGGAATATCGTATTTCATCAGGATGCAGTATTAAAATATGCATTGATTTTGATGTTCTGTGGGAGGGCGTCATCTGTAACTACGCCGAACATTTCATATGGAGACGGTTAAGGTCACAGGACTGGAGTCGAGAAAGTAGCAAAGCTAAATAAATTTTGACTGGTGACAACCCACGGAAGGGGAATGCCAGTGACCACTGGCAAGACCACGTAAGTCACGTGATTGTACCAGTTTCGACACGAACCTAATATTGAGGTTAGGTTTGCTGATCCATCCACCTACTTACATCTTTTACACTATTCCTACTCAGCTCTCAGAGTCGCAATGCCACCGAAAGCCGACATAAATAAGGCCGGATGGGAGCAGAGTGAATTTCCCATCCTTTGTGAGACATGTACGCCCTTCTTCGTCTCTTGTAGAATGTGATCTTAACTAACCGTCCTCGATCTCATGAAGGCATGGGGGACAACCCATTCATCAGAATGGTGAGCACATTCTGCTACTTCCCCTTTGTCATCCATCTCTGAAACGAACGAACCTTTCAACGGGGGGTGTGGACAGTCAAAGCAAGAGTTCGGACGGGAGTGTGGAACCTGTGCCCGCCCGTTCACCGTCTTCCGCTGGAACCCAGGCGCGGGCATGCGCTTCAAGACGACGGTGGTCTGTCAGACCTGCGCAAAGACGCGCAACGTGTGCCAGACCTGCCTCCTCGACCTCGAGTATCACCTCCCAACGCAGGTCCGGGACACCGCCCTCGGCGTCTCGAACGAGGCGCCGACGAGCGACGTCAACCGGGAGTACTACGCGCAGAACCAGGAGGCCAAGGTAACGTTTCGTCTCTTCCTCTTTCCGGCGAGGTTTGGTCGGGCACCGATTGACGAAAAGTCGCCACGTTGCAGTTTGCAGGGAGTGAGAACAAGCTAAACGAGGGCCGCGCGTCGTCGGCAGGCCGGGAGATGCTGAAGCAGTTGGCACGGACTGAACCCTACTACAAGCGCAACCGGCCACATCTGTGCTCCTTCTATGCGAAGGGGGAGTGCAATCGTGGCGACGATTGCCCGTATCGGTGTGTTTTTTTTTTGTTTAATGCGAGCTAATGTCTCTCATCGTCCCATTTAGACACGAGATGCCCGCGAATAATGAGCTGTCGAAACAGAATATCCAAGACAGATTCTTTGGACAAAACGATCCTGTCGCGCGGAAGATCTTGGCTGGGCACGCCGAAACGCAGGGGCTCAAGCCGCCAGAAGACGAATCTGTGGTGAGTACCCTCTTGGCACAGCGCTTATTCGAATTCCGACTCTGTGTCTCAACCTTCGATCAGATGTCGTTATTCCTCTCCTCCTTACCTGCATCGGCGACGGAAGAAACCATCCGCACACGCGTCATTAAGTCATTACCTGGCGTCGAGCCCACATCCCTACGCTCGATAGTCCATGTGGCCAAATCAAGGTAGTTCACGCCATTCTAATTGCATTCGAGTTGTTACTCAAAGTCTTCTGTGACTCAGATGTGCATTCGTTAATTTCAAGGATCGTACATCGGCGGAACGTGCAGCCGAAGCATGGGCAAATGGACTAGACATGGATGGCGAGCGTCTCGGAGTCCGCTGGGGACGGAGTAAAAACTCCTCTACACCAACGCCCGCTCTTTCGGCCACTACTGTAGCATAGATGGGCAGGGTCATCTTCTAGTACTGATTTGACTGCAGTGCATCTTACACCCTCTTTGCCTCTGTTAAAATTTTGCAATATTAGCACTTACCCCGAACGCTGAATGGCCAAGGTTGAAGCGAAAGCGGCGAAGCCATTGGCGAGAAACGCTGCACCATGAGTACCTAGTGAAAAGTCCCCTGATATAAGTTCGAACTTGCCGTGAACGAGGCGGGTCACTCGTAATGGGGCGGCGATCAAACTCGAAGCACCCAAAACACATCTGCCAGTGGGAATCCGCCGTAGGCTGATAAGGTGGAATCTGAGACTTCAAGTACGCGCGTGTGGACTAGTGTCAGAGAGAAATCACGTCGGGGTCATCTAGTGACGGTATTCCGGGCTCGGGCTTCGGGCTCCTGGGCCGGGACAGTGCTTACAGATTTAGCTGTTTCGGTACCAATCAACTCCTCCAACCGTCGATCGAAAGGCGGCTATTTATGAATTTACATCAAAAAAAAATACATATTACAGTTCAATAGAGGTACTAGAGACTGCGTATCAACTCTTGTGACAATTGAGTCGGCTATTTTGACTCATGAATGTGGGTGCTCCATATCTTGGTATGTATCAGCATCGTTATGATAAGAAATTTGGGACATGATTGACGTGGTAAAAAAAATCGAAAAGATGTAACGGAACGTTATGACGGCACCAAGAAGCCTCCAGTGATAACGGCAGCCAACCACGTCGCGATCGGGGTGATGTCGGCAGAAGTCGCGACCGCTCGACCAAAGTTTATCAACCCGGGACCGGCTAAATGGGCCAAAGAAGATTGTCAGCAGCAGAGCAGACTGCGGGAGCATTATCCGCTGAAGTTGCTGGAGACTTACGACAGAGACCTGTGATCCCCCACCCGAGTCCAAACACTACCGAGCCGGCCAACAGCCGCACGTCGATGTTCCTCTTTTCCTCCAAGCGCACCGATCCAAGGCGATAAAGCAAAGAGGCGAGAGGGACTGCACCAACAGCGAGGTACACAAGCGAAACGTCGAACGCAGCGTGCGTGGGAGTCACCAGGAACCCGAGCACCCGTCGCGGATCGGAGAGATTGGACAGGCGTAATGCGAGAGCGAAGGCAATCGCGGAAGAAAACGCGATGACCTGGCGCATGCACGGGCCTGCGCTCATTACGCGCGAAGTGGCAAGGGTCGAAGCGAGCGCCAAGAACCCACTGGCGAGGAAAGTTCTACCGTGAGTGCCTAGTGAAGAGTCCCCTGGCATGGGCGCCAGCGCGCCATGAAGGAGGCTCGCGGTGATCGAGGCGGGCACAAAGAATGTTACGGTTGCGACGATGGACCTGGAGGGCGCAAATGTTGTCGTAAACACGAGTATGAGCGCTTGACTATGGGAAATAAAATTTACTGACCTGCGAGAGAAACGAGATAGCCCACAAATCATATGTCTGTGAGAGAAAGGGGAGTGTGAAATTCGCCATTTCAAGGCACAAGAAAGGAACTAGCTGTACCCAGACGTGCACCCATTGGCTAGCTGTGCAGAATGGGCGATTCCCGATAAGGACCCCCATTTTCTCAGAGCTATTCTGGACACACCTTTGAACCGACGCCGATGAGCAGCCCAGATAACATGAGGGGGAGCGGGGGGGCCACCGAGAGTGTCGGCTTTTGACCCTCGATGGCGCCAACGAGGATACCGCCAGAGATGAGGCCAAGCACAGACAGAATATCCTCTAGGTTCCCACGTGCTGCGCCATTAATGAAGCCGGAGATACCAAACGTACTATTATTGTGATATAGTAGGATGTGTACGGGAAGGGCGAGACCAATGCCGCCGAGAAAGGACTGGAGAGGAGTGGGACCGGGCACGGACATTGGACGCGAGAACGAGGAGATGGGAGGGAGTGAAGGGGGCGAGAGGAGGAGATGACATGTCAAAAAAGCAAGATATATGAATGACAGATTGATTCCCCCTGAACCATGCTCGGTCGGCCCAAGACAGCGCACCCAACTATATGCGGGTAAATCATAGATCTACCGAGTCGTTCCTGCCGCATTTGGAATCACCCCCAGCGCCGATGATCACCTAAATTGGGTCAAATTGTGGGTCTCTTGCCTTTTCGACATGACGTTTATTTCAAACACGTCCGCCATTCCGGAGCCGTCATCGGCTGCTATGCCCACGGCCTGTCAGGTTACCACGTGGCACCGAATCGCTGCCGATTGACGCCCCGCGTTAATACAATCTCGATTTGATTGTGGCGCACCAGATCAGTGCTGGCAGCGGACTGCAGCTGCGTAAGTGCAATTACATATACACTCCGCGTCTAAAGCGCTTAATTATATTATTATTGATAACTTGAAGGAGAGTACTGTTGAGTGATGTAGACTGAATTTCTTGTTGGAATTTTGAGGGTCGGCCCCATGGCCCCGAAGGGCGAGAGCGCGGGAACCTCCGCTAGCGCGTGAACGTGGACCTGTAACGCGGGAACGCAGGCTCAGTCTTTGGGGATAAAAGACTGATATTGAGTTATCTAACCTGTAACGCGGGAACGC
>Ga0209488_10001838_pt1 | contig 17912 bp, 16 predicted proteins | sample Rivendell_Oct201_8_FD_188349 | JGI IMG/M metagenome (GOLD analysis project Ga0209488, IMG submission 188349) | Vadose zone soil microbial communities from the Eel River Critical Zone Observatory, Northern California, USA -... | ecosystem: Environmental > Terrestrial > Soil > Vadose zone >...
GAACCACGCGCTGGAGAAGCAGGGCGGCTGGACGTTCCGGATGATCGAGTCGCTGGCCAGCTCCTTCAAGGTGGCGCTGGACAAGCCGTGGAAGGACCTGCCCCGCGACGTGAAGGATCTGCTGCTCTACGGCTCGGGCGACCAGACCATGAGCATCCGCTGGAGCGAAGGCGGGCGGAGCGGGACGTACCGGACCAGCTTCGAAGGCATCATCCCCATGCTGATGCGCCGCTTCAAGGAGACCACCTCCGAGAGCATGCGCAAGCACTACCTGCGCTACTTCAGCGACAAGCCTTGCAGCGCCTGCCAGGGAGAGCGGCTGAGACCGGAGAGCCGGGCGGTGACCATCGGCGACGTGGGCGAGACACCGGGCAAGAGCATCGTGCAGGTCTCGCGCATGACCATCGAGCAGGCGATGCAGCTCATCTCCACCCTGCCGCTCGAAGGGAGCGACAAGGTGGTGGCATCCGAGCTCCTCAAGGAGATCGGCAACCGCCTCCGCTTCTTGCTCGACGTCGGTCTCGGGTACCTCACGCTGGACCGGCCGGGACCGAGCTTGAGCGGCGGCGAGTCCCAGCGCATCAGGCTGGCCTCGCAGATGGGCTCGGAGCTGACCGGCGTCATCTACATCCTGGACGAGCCGTCCATCGGGCTGCACCAGCGCGACAACGCGCGCTTGCTCTCCACGCTCAAGCGCCTGCGCGACCTGGGCAACTCGGTCATCGTCGTCGAGCACGACGAGGAGACCATGCAGGAAGCGGACTGGCTGGTGGACTTCGGTCCGGGCGCCGGCGAGCTGGGCGGCGAGATCGTCGCCTCGGGCGCCCCTCGCGAGGTGATGAAGAACGAGCGCTCGCTGACGGGCGCATACCTTTCGGGGCGCAAGAAGATCGAGATTCCGGCCCAGCGCCGCCGCGGCAACGGCAAGAGCATCAAGCTCCTCGGCGCGGCGGAGAACAACCTGAAAGATGTGGACGTCGAGATCCCGCTCGGGTGCCTGGTGGCGGTGACGGGCGTCTCGGGCGCCGGGAAGTCCACGCTGGTGAACCGCATCCTTTACCCCGCGCTGGCGCGCGCAATCTACGGCTCGCGCGAGGCGCCCGGGGCATACAAGGCCCTGAGCGGCATCGAGCACCTGGACAAGGTGATCGAGATCGACCAGAAGCCCATCGGCCGCACTCCCCGCAGCAACCCGGCCACCTACACCAAGGTGTTCGACGCCATCCGCGACGTCTTCGCGCGCACCCCCGAAGCCCGTGCTTACGGATACGAGCCGGGCCGGTTCTCCTTCAACGTGAAGGGCGGCCGCTGCGAGGCCTGCGAGGGCGACGGTCTCAAGGTGGTGGAGATGCACTTCCTCGCCGACGTCTACGTGCCCTGCGAGATCTGCCACGGCAAGCGCTTCAACGACGCCACCCTGCGCGTGACCTTCAAGGGAAAGAACATCGCCGAGGTGCTCGACATGAGCGTGCGCGAGGCGATGGAGCACTTCTCGCTCCACAAGGAGATCATCCGGATCCTCAAGACGCTGGACGACGTGGGCCTGGGCTACATCAAGATCGGCCAGCCCTCACCGACCCTGAGCGGCGGCGAAGCCCAGCGCATCAAGCTCTCCCGCGAGCTGGCCCGCACCGACACCGGCCGGACCCTCTACGTCCTCGACGAGCCCACCACCGGTCTCCACTTCGAGGACATCAAGCGCCTCCTGAACGTGCTCGACCGGCTGGTCGAGGCCGGCAACACCGTGCTGGTGATCGAGCACAACCTCGACGTGATCAAGTGCGCCGACTGGATCGTGGACGTCGGCCCGGAGGGCGGCGACAAGGGCGGCCGCGTCGTCGCGACAGGCACACCGGAGCAGGTGGCGCAGTCGAAGGGCAGCTACACCGGGCAGTATCTCGGGAAGGTCCTCGGCCGCGGCCGCGCCGCCTGAACCAACTCGTTCCGGAACTCACGATGGATCCGGAACGAGTTGTTCGAAGACTGGGGCTGCCCGGGTATCTACTCTGCCGATGAAGCCCGGGTTGCTGCAGAGCGAACGTCGCGCCACCAGCAGGCCGCCTTACGCCATCGCGTCCGCGAGGCGAAACCGGATCGGCAGGAATCCGCCGAGATCAATCTCATCCCCAGTCTCGATCATCCGCACGTCCACCGGCTGCCCCAGCCTGTACGACCCCCGCGCGGAGCGCAGATCCTCGAACACCGGGCGCCCGCTCTTCCAGAGGATCCTCGCGTGCCGCGGCGAGATCAGCGGCAGGTCCAGGCGCAGATCCACTCCCTCGGCGCTTCCGAGGATGAACTCGGTCCGGTCCACCTCGATCTCCGGCCTGCCATCGACGGAGAGGAACAGCCTCTGCCCCTCTACCTTCCGGCCCTTGCGCGCCGGATTTTCCTGAAGGGACATGCCGGGCGCGGCTACGGCGGCGTATCCCGCCAGCGCGCGACCGAGGATCTCGGCGGCCTCCACCCCCGTCCGGTCGGAGAGGCGGTGGATCAACTCGCGATGCGCGTCAGTGAGCTGCACCCGCGACGGCGGCTTCTTCGCAAGGGGGGCCTTGGCCCGCCGGCCCAACGTCTTGCGCGTCGTCTTGGCCATGGGCCCGCTGTGTATCACGGGCGCTTCAGCCGCCGCGCGAGAAGAGGCGGCGGCCGAGCTGAAGGTCGGAGAACAGCACTACCGAGACCAGCAGGGCAAGCAGGAGCAGCAGCCCGATGACGTGTACGACCGATTCGAACCGTTGGTTCACCTTCCGGCCGGTGATCAGCTCGACGCCGAGGAACACCAGCCGGCCGCCGTCGAGCGCGGGCACCGGCAGGAAGTTGAACACCGCCAACGCCACCGAGATGTTTGCCAGGATGCTGGCGAAGTCCGCCAGCCCGCGCTTCACCTCGGCGCTAGCCTGCTGCACGATGGCGACGGGGCCGGCGAGGGACGCACCGCCCTTTCCCCGCAGAACGTCCCAGAGCGCGCCAAGCGTTGCCGCGTTCAGGGTCCACACGTCGCGCAGCGCGCGCGGGATCGCTTCCACCAGGGGCAGGCGCACCGGCACCCGGTCCGCCCTCACCGAGATGGTGCCGCCGACGGGCCGCACCAGCACCGCTTTCCCCTCCGCCCCGCGCAGCACCTCGATCCGCCGCTCCGGCGGGGCTCCGGGCTTCACCAACTCGCGGCGAAGATCATCGAAGGACTGCACCGGGACGCCGTCTACCGCGATCACCTGGTCGCCGGTCTGCAGCCCTGCCGCCGCCGCCGGCCCTCCGGGAATGACGTCGATCCGCGTGGTGGAGAGGTCGGGAAAGCCCTGCGACGCGTAGAGCGCCGCGATCAGCACGAAGGCGAGGAGGTAGTTCACGCCGGGCCCGGCTGCGATGACCAGGAAGCGTCGCCAGGCGGCCTTGTTCATGTACGAGCCTGGGTCCGACGCGTCTTGCGCGGCAGGATCGTCGGGCGTGAAGCCGGCGATCTTGCAATAGCCACCGAGCGGCAACGCGCTCAGCCGGTAATCGGTGTCGCCGTGACGGAACCCGGCGATGCGGGGCCCGAATCCGAGCGAGTAGGTCTCCACCCGCATACCCATCAGGCGGGCGAGCACCAGGTGTCCCGCCTCGTGGGCGGCGATGAGCAGCCCGAGGCCGACGACAGCAACGACGATTGCCATGTAGGGCGGCAGCATAGCCCATGCTCCTGCGCCGCGCAGGCACTACGTTGTTCTTCGCACAGCCCCGGGGGTTCGTATGCGCAGGATCCTGATCTCAGTCGGCGGCGCTTTGCTTGCGGTCGCTTGCTCTTCGCAGAAGCCGGTCGCCAAGGTCGACGATTCCGGCCTGGCGCGGCTCAATGAGGCCCAGATGGAGCCGGTCGACTCCGCGCGGGTCGAAGAAGGGCGCGCCCAGGACGGCCTGGCCAAGGCGCGGGCGCGAGAAGCGGACGCCCGTGCGCGCCTGGAGGTGGGCAAGAGCGAGCGCGGCGTGGCCGATGCTCAGCTCAAGCGGGCCCTCGCCGAGCGGGATCTCTTGAAGAAGCAATACGCGAGCAAGGACAAGCTGGCGGAGATCGACCAGGAGGTCGCCGCCTCCCAGGATCGCGTCCAGGCGTCCGACCTCAAGTCGCAGTACCTGCAGCTGTTGATCAGCGTGGCCGAAGCGGAGCGGAAGCTGGCCGAAGCGCACGTGCTCACGGCGCAGGCGCTGACCGAGCAGGCCAAGCACCAGGCGATGAGGGCCGGGAACGTGCCCGAGGCGGCCTCGGTGAACGCAGGCGACATCGACCAGCGGGTGGCGGAAGCGCAGGGGAGGGAGGCGGCCCTTCAGAGGGAGATCGCCCAGCGGCGCTCGAACGCGGTGGACGTGTACAACCGCTGGCAGCAAGCGGACGCGCGCGCCAGAACCCTGGCCCGCCCGTCGACGATGTCGGTTCCGCCCCCGACGGGTGAACCCACCTCGAACTAGCCCCTGAGCCACCTCCGGTGGCCGGGGCTAAATCCTGCGTCTTTCGCCTGTGCGGACCCAGCGGAAGTAATCGCGCAGGATCTCCGCGTGGTCGAAGCAGAGCTCCCTCCACGGGACGTCGCTTTCGCTGAACCAGCGCGCGTCCTTGGCGTCGTCGTCCGCCTTCGGCTCGGCGCCGGCGGGCACCCGGCAGGCGTACACGGTGGAGATGGTGTGCTTGCGCGGATCGCGGCGAGGGTCCGAATAGGTGAAGAACTGCGTATCCAGCTCTACCTCCAGTCCCGTCTCCTCCTTCGCTTCCCGGCGGCAGGCGGCGCCGAGCTCCTCTCCCCAGTCGACGAAGCCGCCCGGGAGCGCCCACCCGAGCGGCTCGTTCCTGCGCAGGATGAGGACGATCCTGCCGTCGGGGCCGGCGATGATGGCGTCGGTGGTGGGGATCGGATTGCGGTGCCGCGGCTCGGCGCTCACGGGATCACCAACCCGGATGGAGTCGGCTGCTGCGGCTGCGAAGTCTTCTGCTCCAGGCGGTCCTGCAGGGCATGCGTGAAGAGCGCGCGGCAGAACGGGTTGGACGCGTCCTTCTCCAATGCCCGCGCCACTGCCAGCGCTGTCCGCGCCGCGTCCAGCCGCTTTTCGGAGGCGAGGACGTGCGCCATCTCCACCAGCCGTCTGGCGTACAGGCCGCGGCGCTGCGGAGTGAAGTAGTTGATGGCGGCATCGTCGGCCGCCCGCTCGAATGCCTGCTGCCGCTGCTTCGGGTCGATGTAGAGACGGCTGGTTGCCACCTCGTCCACGCGGAGGCCGAATCGGCGCAGATCGTCTTCCTCGGGAATCCAGGCCATGAACAGCGGGTCCTCGAACAGCGCCGCGCCGGCGAGCTGGTGCGCCAGCTCGTCGGGCAGATCGATGGAGAGCCCCGGCGAGGGTGGCGGCGCCGCCGGAGCCGGCCCCAGGATCCGCAGCGCCTCCGCGTAAGTGGGCGGCGGCGAGAACCCGTTGCGCGCACCCGCGGATTCCGCGTCGGCGATCAGCTGGCGCGCGTGGTCCTTGGGGATCTCGGCGGTGGTGATCACGTTCTGCCGCGGGAGGCGCTTGACGAACTCCCGCCATGAGCGGCGAGACAGCGCGAGCGCGTCCACCGCCAGGATCCCCTTCAGGTCGGAGAGCACGACCTGCACCACCTCCACGCCTTGGCGGCCGGGTTGCGCCCACCACACCGCGCGCTCGCCGTAGGCGTCGATGCTGCTCGCGTAGCAGACGGGCGCTTCCCCCTCGGGCAACGGCTTGAGCACCGGCTCGCCCTGCGGCGGGAGCTCCTGCACCTGGACGCCGCGCTGCTTCAGCTTCTGCAGCTCGCGCTTGGCTTCCTTCGCCAGCACCCGGCTGGGCGACGTGGCCAGCTCGAAGAGGACCTCTTGGCGGGAGGCGCGTCCAGCGGCGTGGACGACGGCCAGCGCGAGCATCCCCGGAAGCGCCGAAATCCCGGCGGCCATCGCGCGCGCGTCCGCTGGAGCCAGCTCGGTCTGCAACTTCGCGAGCGCGTCGCGCGCCGCCTGCACGTCGGCGGGCAGCGGCCGCGCGACGCCCGCGCACTCCATCTCCTCTGCAATGCTCTCCGGCCGCAGGGAGACGTCCTTGAGCAGCGCCAGGCACTCGTCGACCGTCAGGTTGTGCGCTTGGGCCATAGGGGCTGCGCACAATAGAGACGCCCCCGGGGGGCGTCAACGCTGGTACCATGTGCCCGCAATGCGAGTGACGATCCTCTATTTCGCCGCGGCCCGGGAGCGCGCCGGCGCGGCGACCGAGATGCTGGAGCTGGCCGAGGGAGCGACGGCCGGCGACGCCCTGGCCGCCGCGTGCGCGCGCCACCCGCCCCTTCAAGCCGTCGCGGCGAAGCTGCGCCTCGCGGTCGATCAGGAATTCGCGCCGGCCGACCGCAAGCTGCGCGACGGCAGCGAGATCGCGCTGATCCCCCCGGTGTCGGGCGGCGCATGTCCGCACCGCATCGCCGCGGCGCCGCTCGATCCCGACGCACCCTTGCGCGAAGTCGTCGGCCCGGATTGCGGGGCGGTGGCGGGCTTCGTAGGGACGGTCCGTGAGACCAATCACGGCAAGCGCGTAGTGCGTCTGGAGTACGAGGCCTATCCGGAAATGGCCTTGCGTATCTTCGACCACATCGCCGCCCAGGCGCGTGAAAGGTGGGCCGCCCGCGTCTCCATCCACCACCGCATCGGCTCGCTCGAGCCCGGGGAGATCTCGGTGGTGATCGCGGCCGCCGCCCCGCACCGTGGCGACGCGTTTGACGCCTGTCGGCATGCCATCGAAGCCCTGAAAACGGACGCGCCGATCTGGAAGCGCGAGCTGTATCCGGACGGCTCGTCCTGGGTGGGCCTCGGGTCCTAGCCCGTGTTACGCTGCCGGGGCGCATGGGAATCTCGGTCCTGGTCGCCGGTGACGTCGCGTTTCGCGAGGGCATCGCGGCCGCGCTGGGCAGCGGCTACAGCCTGATCGAGGCAGACACCGTGAACGCGGCGGCCGAGGCGCTGCTGGCGGCGAAGCCGGTGCTGGCGGTGGTCGACCTGCGCGGCGCGTCGGGTCCCGGGGACGCGATCTGCCGGAGGATCAAAGGCGCCGCCAGCACGCGGCTATTGCCCGTGGTCGCCTGCGCGGACCCGGGAGAGGACAACACGGTGGCCGCGCTGGATGCCGGCGCGGACCATGCGCTCGCTTTCCCGCCCCCGCGGGCCGAGCTGCACGCGCGCATCCGCTCGGCGCTGCGCAATCGGGTGGCCACCGAGCGCCTCGAGGACGCCTCGCAGGTGATCTTCGCGCTGGCCAACGCGGTCGAGGCCAAGGACGCGTACACCGAGGGTCACACCGAGCGCGTCGGGGCGCTGGCGGTCGAGGCGGGCCGCCTCGCCGGGCTCGACGGCGAGACGTGCGAGGCGCTGCGCCAGGGCGGCGTGCTCCACGACATCGGGAAGATCGGGATCCCGAACGAGATCATCAACAAGGCAGGGCGGCTGACCGACAAGGAGCGGATCGTGATGAACAAGCACCCCATCATCGGGGAGCGCATCTGCGAGCCGTTGAAGAGCCTGCGACACCTGCTGCCGATCATCCGCTGGCACCACGAAAAGCTCGACGGCACCGGCTACCCCGACGAGCTCAAGGGCAGCCAGTTCCCCGTGCCCGCGCAGATCCTGCAGCTCGCCGACATCTTCGATGCGATCACCACCGACCGGCCCTATCACCGGGCGCGCACCCGCGCGAACGCCATCGAGTTCCTGCACGGCGAGGCGAACAAGGGCTGGCGGGACCACGAGCTGGTGCGCCTGATCGGGCTGGCCGCCGAGACGCTGAACCTGGGCCGGACGCGCGAGGAAGACATTCCTCCGCCGCCAGCGCCCATCGGCCAGTGGCGCACCGAGTAGAATCTGTCACCGGGAAAGCCCGTCGGGAGAAGGCTGCGGCGGCGCCGGGCAGTGGTACATGTCGATGAAGACCGCGTACGTAGCGCTGGGACAGCGGACCTCGAAGGCGTCGACGATGTGCAGATCGGGCTCGCCTGGCTGCAACGGCCGCTCCGGATCCATCTGGAGGAGAATGCGGGGATCGTTCGGGTCTACGGGAGCCATGCGGGTCCCGACCGAGCCCACGCGACTGGTCTGCGGCTCACCGCCGCCGGGACAACGGAGCCCGCCCAGGTAGGCCTTCACTCCCGGAGGCAGGCACACTTCGGCCGCTCGGTCCTTGGATCGGGCGAATCCGGGCGGCGACGGCGGGGCCACTGCGTGGGCACACCCGGCCAGGGCCAAAAGCAGGAACCCGCGCACCACGACAGCGTATCAAGGAAACGCGGGACACCATACGCAATGCCGTGCCAACTCCCGGGATCAAGCTGACGGCTCGCTGAGCGTTGGCATGGAATTGCGTATGGTGTCCCCCTTCAGCGAGATCGCGAGGACGCCGAGGACAGTGGAGGGAACCAGGTGCACCGCGTGATAGACCAGCCGCGAACGCGAGCGCGGGCTCGGTCGCGACGCCGGCCGTGGTGAGCGCAAGCACCGCGCCGGCCTCCAGCACGCCGATCTGTCCGGGCGTCGAGGGCAGGAGGATGGCGGCGTTGACCGAGAGAAGGAACGAGCGCACAGACGGCAGGCGGCGCGTCGATGTCCAAGGCGCGGAGGCAGAGGCCGACCAACACCAGATCGGTTCCGTCCGACAGCACGGCCCAGAGCAGGCTCCGCACCCAGGAGCGCTCCGCGTGCACCGCGCGCAGGGCTTGCCCGAACCTCCGCGCGGCGGATGGCGTCACGCTGTTCCTGGACGAGATCGGCGATCTGCCGCTACCTGCCCAGGCCGCGCTGTTGCGCGCGGTGCAGGAAGGCGAAGTCCTGGCGGTCGGTTCGAGCGAGCCGGCGCGAGTGGACCTGCGCGTGATCGCGGCCACCCACCAGGACCTGGAGGATGCCGTGGCGACGCAGCGCTTCCGCGCCGACCTGTACGCGCGCATCGCCGCCTTCACCCTCCGCCTGCCACCCCTGCGGAAGCGGCGCGAGGACCTCGGGCTCCTGATCGCGGCGCTCTTGCGCCGGCACGGCGGCGAACGGGCGACGCTCACGGCCGAGACAGGACGGGCGCTGCTCCGCCATCGCTGGCCCCTGAACGTCCGCGAATTGGAGCAGTGCATCGCGTCCGCCCTGGTCCTCGCGGGAGACGGACCGATCGGCCTTGTCCATCTGCCGGACTACCTCCGGCGGCCCGCCGCACGCGCGCCAGCCATCGCCGGATTGGGCCCGCGCAAGCTCGCGCCCGAGGATCTCCGGCAGCGCGACCAGCTCTCCGCGCTGCTGCGCGAGCACGACGGCAACGTCGCCGCGGTCGCGCGCGTCCTGGGAAAGGCCCGCATGCAAGTGCACCGTTGGGTCAAGCGCTTCGACCTGTCGCTTGCGGACTACCGGTAGTTGCGCGATACCGCGCGCATGCTCGCTATCGATCTCACTGGAAAGCGCGCCCTGGTCGCCGGAATCGCCGACGACGCGGGGTACGGGTTCGCAATCGCCAAGGCGCTCGCGGAAGCGGGCGCGGGAGTGGTCGTGGGCACCTGGCCGCCAGCCTTGAACATCTTCGAGACGCTGATCCGGCGGGGCAAGATCGACGAGTCTCGCAAGCTCGCCCGCGGCGGGATGCTGGAGTTCGAGAAGATCTACCCGCTCGATGCGGCGTACGACACGCTCGCGGACTGTCCGGAGGAGATCCGCACCAGCAAGCGCTACAACGAGCGCGGAGACTTCTCCATCCAGGGCCTGGCGGACGCGATGCGCCGCGACTTCGGCGACAACCCGCTGGACATCGTGGTGCACTCGCTGGCCAACGGCCCCGAGGTGAAGAAGCCGCTCCTCGAGACCTCGCGCAACGGATACCTGACCGCCATCGGCGTGAGTGCGTACTCGCTGGTGTCGATGCTGCAGCGGCTCGCGCCCTTGATGCGTCCCGGCGGCAGCGCGGTCTCGCTCACGTATCTCGCCAGCGAGCGGGCCGTCCCCGGCTACGGCGGCGGCATGTCCTCCGCGAAGGCGGCGCTGGAGAGCGACACGCGCACGCTGGCGTTCGAGGCGGGCCGCAAGTACGGCATCCGGGTGAACACCATCTCGGCGGGACCGCTGGCCTCGCGCGCGGCCAGCGCCATCGGGTTCATCGAGGAGATGGTCGACTTCTACAAGGCGAACTCGCCGCTGCCGCAACAGCTGGCAGCGAGCGAGGTGGGCAACGTGGCCGCGTTCCTCTCCAGCCCGCTGGCCACCGGGATCACGGGAACCACTGTCTACGTCGACAAGGGCTACCACACGATGGGGCGGACGGTGCCCCAGGAAACCTAAAGGGCGCGATCGAGGGCCGCTCGAAGCGCGTGCTCCCCCGACTGGGTCAGAGCGCCCACGTGGATCCAGATGATCTGCCCCATCCGATCCAGCAGCAGCATCGTGGGCAGCCTCGACACCGAGAACGCCGCGCTGGCGGTGCCGTCGTCGATGGCCACCGGGAACCTCAATCCGTTCTCCCGCAGGAAGGCACGGATCTCCGCTTCGCGCCCGGGGGAGGCATCATCGGTGTCGACCGAGTAGAGCTCCATCCCGCGCGGCTGGTACTCCGCCCAGAGCTTCTGCACCCGCGGCATCGAGATGCGGCAGGGAGCGCACCAGGTTGCCCAGAAGTCGACCAGCGTGACCTTTCCCAATGGTAACGCGGCCTTTCCCCCACCGAGCAGCGGCAGCTCCACCGCCGAGACTACCCCCGTCGGAAGGCGCTCGGCGCCAGTGCGATTCCTCTGCACCACCGCGAGCGCAACCACGCTCGCCGTGGCCAGGGCGACCAGCGCCCAGATCCAGATGTCGCTCCCGCGTGCGCGCAGCGCCTCGTCCGTCATTCGCGGGTACCATGCGGGGGGGCCGGCCCCCCGTCAAGCGGCTGAAAAATGGCGCGCGTTCCATGGGTGTGACAGCGTCGGTGCATGAAGTGGCTTCTCGCACTGGCCCTGGTGGGCGGAATCTGCTTTGCCGTGGCGTCTGTTCCGCCCCGCACCGCCGCGCGGCTCGCGGCGCGCGGGCTCAGGGCGGGCTGGGACTGGGTCTCGGCCATCGGATCCGAGGCCACCCGTCCGCCTACGCCTGCGCGCCAGGCGTCGCGCAAGGTGCAGGCCGCGACGCCACAGCGCCGCGCGAACCGCGACGGGATCGTGCCGCAGCCTCCGCCGGAAACCCTGCACCCGACGGATCGCGCGGCCCTGGACACCCTCCTCTCCCGGCCGGCTCGGCCCTGATCCGGCGCCGGCAGGCGAAGATGACCTGACGGCGGGAAGAGTCGTGTTAGGAACACGCTCCCGTGGCGCAGGCATTCAGCATCCCGCGGCAGCGCTGGCCCCTTGCGATTGCGATGGTGGTCCTGCTGGCCTTCACGCTGTCCTGGTTGCAAGGCCGCTTCGACACGACCGACACCAAGAAGGCGATAGCCGCCGCCATGTCCTGGAAACCGTCCGGCGGACAGACGGTCTTCGACGCCCTGGCCGCGAGGAACGAGGGCGACCCGCTCTGCACAGGGAAGGTCGTCTCGCAGCTCCTCGGCGACGTGGAAGTCCGCTGCTCCACGCCGAAAAATCCGAACGTCGAGTACCAGTTCCGCGTCCTGCTCGACGGCAAGCGTCCGCCCCGGGCCGGGAACGCCGCCGCCGAGCAGCTCGTCGGCGCCGGGGTCCAGAAATAGACGCTGCGTTGCGCCGCCAGGCGGGCGTCCCCACGTTTGCCCGCATGCCGCTCGCCCTCGCGCTGCTGCTTGCCGCCAAGCCCGTCTGGACCGAAGCCCCGCCTGTCAAGGATCGGCCCACCGGCCCGCCGGCCTCGATCTCCGCGCTGGCGAAGTCGTCCATGCCCGCCGTGGTGGGAATCGTCGCGACGACGGCACGCGGGAGCGGCAACGATCCTTTCCGCGAGTTCCTCGAGCGCATGTACGGGCAGGGCGGCGGCGGTCCGAGCGAAGCGCCGGTGCGCGGCATCGGCACGGGATTCTTCATCCGCGGCGACGGTCTGATCGCCACCAACGGCCACGTGATCGAGGGCGCGACCGACATCACGGTCCAGGTCGGGGAGGAGGAGCGGCTCTACCGCGGCACGCTGGTCGGACATGACGATGCCACCGACCTCGCGCTGCTGAAGATCGAAGGCGACAAGCCGTTCCCGGTGCTGCCGATGGGCGAGAGCGAGCGGGTGGAAGTGGGGGAGTGGGTGGTGGCCATCGGCAATCCGTTCGGGCTCTCGCGCTCGGTGACGACCGGCATCGTCAGCTTCAAGGGACGGCGGGACGTGAACCCGAGCGGCCGTCCTGGGTACTACGACTTCATCCAGACCGATGCGGCAATCAATCCGGGCAACTCCGGCGGCCCGCTCCTCGATTCGCGCGGCGTGGTGGTCGGGATCAACGCGGCCGTGAATCCGTCTGGCCAGGGCATCGGCTTCGCGATCCCGGTCGAACAGCTCAGGGAAGTGGCGCCGCAGCTCGCCGCCCAGGGCCACGTCGTCCGCAGCTACCTGGGTGTCTCCATCCAGGAGTCGATGTCGGCCGATCTGGCGGAGAGCTTCGGGGTGCCGGGAGGCAAAGGGGTGGTCATCACCGACATCACCGAGGACGGTCCCGCCGAGCGGGCCGGCCTGAAGGCGGGAGACGTGGTGACTTCGTTCGACGGCGAGCCCACCGTCGAGAGCTACCGCCTGCGCTGGTTGACCGCGCGAAGCGCTCCGGGCAAACGTGTCCGCATCGGGTTGTGGCGGAGCGGGAAGGCGCTCGAGGTCGCGGTCGTGCTGTTGGAGAAGCCGGGCGCGCCGTACGAGGCGCCCCAGCGCGTTCCGGGGCTCCGCCGCGAGCAGGAGCCTTTCGGCTTCGCGGTAGAGGAACCGGCCAAGGACGACGGCGACCACGGCGTCGGGATCCGGGTGAGCAGCATCGATCTGCGCAGCTGCGCCTACCGGGCCGGCCTGCGCGAGGGCGACCTGATCGTGGAGGTCGACGGCCAGGCCGTCGCAGACAAGATCGCATACCGAAAGGTGATTTCCAGCCCGGGCAGCGTGTCCCGGCTCTACGTGCGCCGCGGCGGAAAGGCGATGTTCTTCGGCTTGCGGCGGGAACTCCCCATGGTCTCAAGAGCGCCCTCCGGCACCTCCGAGGACGCGGCCAGGTAACCGGTCGCCTGGACTTCCCGAAATCTTCATCGTTCTCCAGCGCGACTTTCATGTACGCCCCGCATCCTTCAGGAACGTAGTGGTTGGTCGTTTTGAGCGTTCCTGGAGTGCGCCCGGTCTGCTTCCGCGCAAGACTCCAGTCAGCAGGGGAGGACACCGGATGGGTTCGAGCAGGCTGCCGGGCTTCTACAAGATGAAGATGGCGGAGCGGCTGCGGAGACTGGCCGAGCAGCTCGAGCTGTCGCGCGACGAGCTGGAAGGCCTGGGCGAGAGCGCAACCCTGCCGCTGCCGAACGCGGACGCGATGATCGAGAACGCGGTCGGGGTCCTTGGCCTGCCCGTAGGTATGGGGCTCAACTTCCTCATCAACGGCGAGGACGTGCTGGTCCCGATGGCCGTGGAGGAACCGTCGGTGATCGCTGCCGTGTCGCTCGCGGCAAAAATCGCGCGGGAAGGCGCGGGGTTCACTGCTGACGCCGACGAGCCGCGCATGATCGGCCAGGTGCAGGTCACCGAGCTCTCGAACCCGGAGATCGCCCAGGCGGCGATCCTGCGCGAAAAGGATCTGATCCTCGCCACCGCGAACGCGCTCCACCCCGCCATGAAGGCGCGAGGCGGGGGTGCCAAGGACCTGGAAGTGCGTCTGATCCCGGTGGGGACGGAGACGCACGCCATCGTGCACCTGATCGTGGATACGCAGGACGCGATGGGCGCGAACCTGATCAACACCATGTGCGAAGGCGTCGCGCCGCTGATCGAGCGGGTGAGCGGAGGCCGCGTCCGGCTGCGGATCCTCTCCAACCTCGCCGATCTGCGGCTGGCCCGCGCGTCGTGCCGCATCCCCTTCGAGGCGCTGGCCGACTTCGGATTCTCCGGCGCGGAGGTGGCGCACGGAATCGCCGAAGCGTCGCGGTTCGCCGACGCCGACCCGTACCGGGCTTGCACGCACAACAAGGGCGTGATGAACGGCGTGGACGCGGTGGCGCTGGCGACCGGGAACGACTGGCGGGCCATCGAGGCCGGCGCGCACGCCTATTGCGCGCGAAACGGGCGCTACCAGCCGCTGACCCGATGGTGGGTGCAAGACGGCGCACTGCACGGGAGCATCGAGATGCCCATCCAGGTCGGCACGGTCGGCGGGGCGGTGAAGGCGAACCCGCTCATCCCCGTGCTGCTGCGGATGATGGGAAACCCAGGGGCGCAGAAGCTCGCCGGCATCATGGCGGCGGTAGGCCTCGCGCAGAACATGGCGGCGCTGCGAGCGCTGGGCACCGTCGGCATCCAGAAGGGGCACATGGCGCTGCACGCCCGGAACCTGGCCGTGAGCGCGGGAGCGAAGGGCTCGGCGGTCGAGGAAGTGGCGCGCGCGCTCATCGCGGCTGGCGAGATCAAGCTGCACCGCGCCCAGGAGATCCTTGCCAAGCTGGCGGCCGCGCGCGGGCCCTCGGCCGAGGCGACCTGATCGAGGGTTCCCTGAATCCGCCGGCATGCATCATCGAGTCCGCGCGCATCGTCGAGCCCCGGCTGCGCGCGTTCCTCGACGAGAAGCTGACCGCGTTCGCGGCCCTCCCAGTGGATCTGCGCGACGCGGCGGCCGCGCTCCGCGACTACCTGCTGCGGGGAGGCAAGCGGCTTCGCGCCGCCTTGCTGTTGCTCGGGCATGAAGCTGCCGGCGGAGCGCGAGAAGCCGCTCTGGATGCCTCGATCGGCGTCGAGCTGCTGCACGCGTATCTGTTGATCCACGACGACTTCATGGACCAGGACGACGTGCGCCGCGGCGGGCCCACGTTGCACCGCGCCTTGGGCGGCGATCACCTGGGCGCGAGCGTCGCGCTGCTCTGCGGCAGCCTGTGCGAGGCCTGGGGTTACCAGCTTCTGGGCAGGGCGGCGCCGGTGGCGGCTCGCACGCTCGAACAGGTCATTCTGGGACAGATGGCGGACGTGCGCGCCCCGCGCGGCCGCGAGCTGACGGCGCGCGAGATCCTCGAGGTGCAGCGCGCGAAGACGGGCTCGTACACGTTCGAGCTCCCGCTCCACCTCGGCGCCACTCTCGCCGGCGCCTCCCGGCCCCTGCTGGATGTCCTGTCCGCCTACGCGCGCCCCCTCGGCGTTGCGTTCCAGATCGCGGACGACTTGCTGGGGACGTTCGGCGAGGCAGAGGTTACCGGGAAATCGAACGCCAGCGATCTGCGCGAAGGGAAGCGGACGCTGGTGGTGGCCCGTGCGCTGGAGACCGCCTCGCCCGAGGATGCGGCGCGGCTCCGCTCGCAGCTCGGCCGGAGCGACGCGGACATCGGAGAGCTGCGGGCGATCCTGCGGCGCAGTGGGGCGGAAGCGTCCGCCCGATTGGAGGCGGACCGCCAATGCGACGAGGCGCTGCGGGCGCTGGACTCGCCGGCGCTGGACCCGCGGGTCGCGCAGGAATTGCGGGAGATTGCCGTGTATACGGTGCGCAGGTCGGCGTAGCGCCTCTTGGGCGCCTTGTCGGGGTCGACGCGGGGGTTCCGCTTCGGATCGCTGAATCGCCCGACGACCTTTGCGTCCGTGATCGTCTTGAACGCGCCCATGGGCGTCGTCTGGAGCGCGAGCATGCGATCGACGGGATCGCTGCACTGAATCGTCGAACGCAGAGTGTGGTCCCAGTCGAGGGCCGAGTACTTCACCGTCTTCTTGTTCACGACCGCCGTGAGCTCGACACCGATCCGGTGCTTGCCGGCGTCCCCGTGGAGATGGGGGTTGTTGCGGGCCTCACCCGAGTCCTTGAACTTTTCCGGTACGAAGATGGGAAAGGTGTTCGTGCCGCCCATGGAGAAGATGAAGTCCGCGTCGTCCGCCTTGACGGGCTTCGAGAGCGCCGTCCCCTTGCGGCCGTAGGTCGTCGTGAGCTTCGGGTTCGAGATCACCATCTCCGGCGGCGATCCCTTGCCATCGGGCGTGGCGCTCGCCGCCGGGTTCGGCGCGAGGTCGAATGTGAACTTCGCGAGCGAGTGGTGCCAGGAAGGCTGAGCGTTGCCCGTGGCGTCCTTGTCGTACCAACACTGGAAAATCTCGGCCACTACGCCCTTGAGCCCGCTGGCGGGCGCGTTGGCCCAGCGCGCGACCTGTAGGCTCAGGATCGGAGGCACCGCGCTCGCGCCGGCGGTATCGGAGAAGAGATAGGAGTAAATGTCCGCGTCGGTCGCTGCGGGGGCTTTCGGATCGCTCATGCGTCACCCGAGGGTTCGCCCCTGGAGCCGTCGTCGCCGGAGCCATCGGTACCCGACCCCGAGTCCGCATCCTCGGGGACTTCATCGTCCATGGCGTCGGGATTCACTCCGTCGTGACATGTGACGTGGAACGTGGGGACCGGGTTGGACTCCTCGTCGTAAGTGGTCCGCTCCGGATCGGCTTGCCGGTATCGCCCGGGTCGCCCGCGGGGAAGAGCCACTCGGGGCGCTCCACCTGGTCGTGGGGCGTGCCCTCAGAATCGTCGGGCGCCGGCGCGTCGCCCGAGGGCTCGACGAACGGGAGCCACACGCAGATAACGAGCGCAGGGTCGTGCACGGCGGGGACGCGCACCATTCTCTGCTCGAACTTCACTTCGAGGAAGTCCCACTTCATGCTCGGCACCGACGCACACCCCTTGTCGTCTGTCGTCCCCTGCACTCCCTCGACCTCGAACGCGAGCTTGGCTGCCGGGCTGCCGTCCAGCTTGAGGAACTTGGCCGAGAGGTAGTGCATGCCCTTCGGCGCCGGCGCCATCAGGCGCAACGCGGTGGCGGGATGGACGAAGATGGCCTTGCCGTCCTGGGGGAACTCGTCGGCTTCGGCCAGGTCCTTCCAGAAGAGGAAGGCCTGCGTGTTCTTCTTGAACTCCTCGCGCTGCTTGTTCGGGTGCGACTTGTAGCGCTCGAGTTGGAGGAACTTGTCCACGTCGAGGGCGAACTCGGTGAGGCCCTTGACGGCCAGGTAGCGTGAGCGCCAGCACTCTGCGGGCGTGCGATAGAAGAGCTCCACCTCGCCCGGAACAGGAATGTCTTGCGGCATCTTGCCAATGGTTTTCTTCTGCGGGTCGAGCGCCTCGATCAGCTTCTTGGTATGCTCGACCTCGCCGCGCTCCTCGTTCAAGTCCAGTTCGCTCAGCTTCACCTCGTCGTTGGCGTCGAACTCCTTCTCCGGCAAGGAGCCGGTGGCGAAGACCGCGGCCTGGGAGAACACGGACCAATGCACCAGCGGCCTGCCCAGGTATTCGCCCGCCAGGCCGATGGGCTCGCTTGCCTGCACCGTCCAGCGGCGCTTGCCGTCCTTCTTGTCGGCATCGAGGATGGCGACCTTGACGTCCTTGAGCGCGGCGATGGTTTGGCTCTTCTTCGCCGCCGCCTCCAGGTCGAAGCCGCCCAAGGCGACAGCTCCTTCACCTTCGCGGTGCCGTCCTGGGCGACCTTGACCCACCGACCCTTGAGCTTGACGTAGAAGTCGTCGTTCGCGCCAGTGCGGTCCTCCTCCTCATAGACGCCGGTTCGGAGCAACTTGTCGTTCTGCACGTCGGCCGGCGAGAACTTGCCTTTGTCCTCGTCCTTCCAGGTAGGCGCGTCGGCCATCACCCTCCACTTCGGCTTGCCGCGGTCAGCACCGTCGAGGAGGAGCCGGCGCAGCCAGCCCGCATGGGCGCGGTCGGGATGGAGCGGCTCGCGCTGCAGGTGCACGAAGAGGCTGAAGATGGACTTGTTGCCCTCGAGCGGATGGCGCAGGAGC
>Ga0209488_10001839_pt1 | contig 17908 bp, 22 predicted proteins | sample Rivendell_Oct201_8_FD_188349 | JGI IMG/M metagenome (GOLD analysis project Ga0209488, IMG submission 188349) | Vadose zone soil microbial communities from the Eel River Critical Zone Observatory, Northern California, USA -... | ecosystem: Environmental > Terrestrial > Soil > Vadose zone >...
CGAAGCGCCGTCGCCCCTCGACATCCCACGATTTGCCGAGCTCGGCGTCGTCGCCAGCATGCAGCCGCAGCACGCCGAGCCCAACCGCAACCTGTTCGATGTCTGGCTACCCAACATCGGCGGGGAAAGGGGTGCTTACGGCTGGCCCTGGCGCTCGATCCTGCACTCCGGCGCCCGAATCGCGTTTGGAACGGACTGGCCAGTCGTCCCGCTCGACCCTTTGGCGAGCCTGTACGTCGCGGTCACCCGCCAGACCCGGGCGGGCGAGCCTTCAGGCGGCTGGCTGCCCGACCAGCGACTGAAGCTCGCCGAGGCGCTGGCAGCCTGGACGTTCGGCGGCGCCTTCGCGGAGCATGCGGAAGATCGGAAGGGAACGCTGGCCGAGGGCATGCTCGCCGACATCGCGGTGCTTGATCGCGACGTCGACGCGAGGCCCGAATCGGAGATTGGTGGATTGAAGGTGACCGCCACGATCGTGGGCGGCCGAGTCGTGTACGAGGGCTGACGGGCCGAGACGACCCGGCCCGTCAGCTTTTGAAGATCAGGCTCCGGGCGCGCCCGCCGGCAGCGGTGTCATTCCCGCGGAGGTTGGCTGGGTGTGGATCGCGTGCCCACGCCCAACAGCCCAGAAGACGACCGCAATCACGATCAGGAACACGATGGTGATGGCTGTGTAAAGCTCGAATGTCGTGCGTGACACGCCGTTGTAGTCAGCGCTCCATGTCGAGGTGAGGAGACCCGGCCACAGCGAGAAGATCGTGGCGGCCACGACCCAGAACATGGTGAGGATGACGCAAACCCACGCGCCGGTGTTTCCGCCCGGCACGACGTAGGGCCGTGGCACGTTCGGGTACTTGCGACGCAGGGTGATCAGGGCCGGGAAGATGAGGATGTACGAGAAGGTGGTGGTCGAGATGACCAGGCCGAGCACGGCGCCGAAGTAGCCGCCCAGGCCGCCACCGGTGACGAAGAAGGTGATGACCATGAAGATCGTGCTGATGATGCCCGAGGCGACATTCACCACGATCGGTGTCCCGAAGCGCGCGGAGAAATATCCGAGCTGCTTGGGGCCAGAACCCGCCAGCGCGCCGATGGCCATCAGCCGGTCTGAGCCCATCAGCCAGGTCGTACCACTTGAAAGCAAGACGAACACCATCGCGAGGGCCGCGATGTGGTTGAAGAACGGCGCCGCGCTTCCGAGCACGCTGCTCGACGCGAACTGGTAAGCCGCGACGAACCCCGCGACGTTGCTCAGCTCGTCGGTCGAAAGGATCAGGACCACGCCGGCGATCGGGATCGCGTAGGCGAGGAACGAGATGATTCCAGAGGCGTAGATCGCGCGCGGGATGTCGCGCTGCGGATTTTCCATCTCCTCGCTGGCGTTGGTCTGGAGCTCAAAACCGATCCACTGAAAGACGATCACGCCGATGACGCCGATCAGCACGGTGCTGTCCGTCGGGAAGAATCCTCCGAGGCTGCCGTGGAACCCGTGCTGAATTCCGGATACGCCAACGAGAACTGCAAAGAAGGCAAGGAGGGCAAGCCGAACGAACGCCCCTAAGTTCGGCACCCACTTCATGTACCGCAGCGACAGGATGTTCATGGTCACTGCGGTCCAGATGAACAGGAACCCGATCACCGTCTCGGCTCCCTGGTTGCCGCTGAAGCTGCTGCCCCAGAGAGCGTCAAGGGCGGCGATGGCCGTGGCGGTCAGCGTGCCGCCCAGCCAGATCGGGTTGCTCAGCCAGTAGAGGACGCTGACCACAGCGCCCGCGAAGTGGCCGTAGGCCAGGCGAACCCAGTCATAGGTCGCCCCCTCCGTGGGGAACGCAGCGCCCAACTCGGAGGTGATCAGCGCGTACGGAATGAGGAACGTGAGGCCGGAGACGATGAGCCAGAAGATCGCCTGCGCGCCGTACGACGATGACTGACCGATGGTGTCCAACGCCACGATGGCGCAGACCGTGAAGAAGATCATGTCGAATCGGAACAACGACTTCCTGAGCTTGCGCTTTTCAGCGATCAGCCCGGCTACAGCTTCTGCTTCCGCCATCCAACCCCTCCGGTTTATTACGCCCGACTGAAATTGGCGACAATTAGAGATCCACGGCCCATCCCTGTCAAGGCGACCGCCTGAGGAAGAGGACAAACCATGGCGACCAAGACCACGCGCGAGGTGCCGGCAAGCCGCGTCGCGGAGCTCATCCAGGGCGAAGAAGAGAGGTTCCGCAAGGCGCGGCCCCGCTCCAAACAACTGTGGACCGAAGCCCGGCAGGTGATGCCCCGAGGGGTGCCCAGCTCTTTCCAGGACGCCGCCCCCCAGCCAATCTTCATGGAGCGAGGACGCGGAAGCCGCGTTTGGGACGTCGACGGCAACGAGTACGTCGACTTCCACAACGGCTTCGGCGTGATGGTCGTCGGCCATGCCCATCCGAAAATCGTCGACGCGGTCAGCCGGCAGATCGCGCTGGGCTCGCACTTCGCCCAGCCCGTGGAGAACAGCATCATCGTCGCGCGGGAGCTGGCGAGGCGCTTCCACCAGCCCAAGTGGCGATTCACCAACTCCGGGACCGAATCAACCCTCGACGCGGTGAGGATCGCCCGCGGGTTCACCGGCCGCGAGCGTCTGATCAAGATCGAAGCCTCATATCACGGTCACCACGACGCGCTGATGGTGTCGGTCGAACCTCCGCCCGACAAGATGGGAGAGCCGGATGCGCCTGCGTCATTCCCTCAGAGCGAGGGCATACCGGCCGCCATCGTCGAGCTCACCACTGTCGTTCCTTTCAACGACCTCCCGGCGCTCGAGAAAGCGTTCGGAAAGCACCCCGACCAGGTCGCCGCGGTGATCGTCGAGCCCGTGATGATGAACGTCGGCATCGTGCTGCCTGATGCCGGCTACCTCGCGGCGATCAAGGAGACGGCCCACCGCAACGGCGCGTTGTTGATCTTCGACGAGGTCAAGACCGGCGCCACGATCGCACCCGGAGGCGCGACCGATCGGTTTGGCGTCACGCCGGACCTGGTCGCGCTCGCCAAAGCAATCGGCGGCGGCCTGCCCTGCGGCGCCGTCGGCGGCAGGGAAGACGTGATGGGAGTGATCGAGGAAAAGCGCGTCGCCCAGATGGGCACTTTCAACGGGAACCCATTGACGATGGCAGCGTCAAAGGTGACCCTGCTGGAAATCCTTGACGCCGCGGCTTACGCGCATTTCGACGCCCTGGCGGAGACCCTGCAGGGCGGCCTCGACGCTGTCATCGGCGAGAACGAGATGCCCTTTCACGTCATCACTCTGGCTGCACGCGGCGGCGTCACTTACCGGTCGCAGCGTGTGCGCAACTACCGCGACTATCTGGAGATCGACAAGTCCCTCGCGTACCTGAGCTGGCTCTACCAGTGCAATCGAGGTGTGGTGATGGCGCCAGGAGCCGAGGAGAACTGGACTCTGTCGGTGCAGCATTCGGTCGAAGACGTCCAACGCTACGTGGACAACTTCGCCGCGATGGCCAAAGACATACGCGCCTAGCAGCCGCTTAGATGCCGCGGCTCGGAGGTATGTACGGCCCTGACGTCACGTTCGCCGGCGTCGAGCGCTGCGACCTCGATGAGCCTTCGACATTCGAAGGCGCCGACGTGGTGATCATCGGCGCTCCTTATGACGCCGGAACCTCGTACCGCGCCGGCGCTCGGTTCGGTCCGAAGATGATCCGGACTACCGACTACCTCCCACAGGACGGATCGCGACCTCACCTCACGCTAAGGGTCGACCCGCTCCGGGACATGCGAGTGCTGGACGCGGGCGACATCGAGATGGCGGGCGTCGAAGGTCGCGCGCCGCTCGATGCACTCGAGAACGCGGTCCGGGTCGCGACCGAAGCCGGCGCCATCCCGTTGGTGCTCGGTGGCGATCACACCATCACCTGGCCGGATGTGACGGGCGTCGCGCGAATCAAGGGCTGGGGCCGCGTCTCAGTCATTCATTTCGACGCTCACGCGGACACCGGCACCATCCAGTTCGGAAGCCTCGTAGGGCACGGGCTGCCGATGCGGCGACTCATCGAATCAGGTGCGTGCCGCGGCGACCGCTTCCTGCAAGTCGGCCTGCGCGGGTACTGGCCGGAGCCGCCGACGCTTCAGTGGATGGCGGAGCAAAAGATGCGGTCGTTCGAGATGCACGAGGTGGTGCGTCGAGGTCTGGACGCTGTGCTCGAAGAATCGTTCGCCATCGCCGTCGACGATTGCGACGGCGTGTTCGTGTCGGTGGACCTCGACGTCGTCGATCCAGGGATGGCCCCGGGAACGGGCACGCCCGAGCCGGGCGGGCTGACCGGCCGCCAGCTGCTCGACGCCGTCAGGCGCATCGCCATCGAGCTGCCCGTGGTCGGGGTCGACGTCGTGGAGGTGGCACCGCCTTACGACACGGCCGAGATCACGGCGTTTCTAGCCAACCGCGTCGTGCTCGAGATGCTGTCCGGCATCGCTTACCGGCGCAAAGGCGGCACCTGGGACACGATCCCACCCACTTTGCTCGAGGGCCGTACCTAGGCCTTCGAGGTGACCTCGGACTCGACGTAGGGACGGATCATCTTGGCCAGCTCTTCGAGCTTCGTCAGCGCCTGGTCCCTGCCGTCGGCCGGCACGTAATAAATGCACCGCTCGACACCGGCTTCCGCCAGCCGCTCGATCTCGCTTGCGACCGGCTTGGGGTAATAGGAGACAGGGATGTGGCTGCGCCCGGCGGCGCGCGCCATCTCCTGGAGCTCGGGAATGCGCTCGATGACGTCACCTCGGTTCGGCATCCATCCGTCGGCGTAACGCACGACCCGCTCGAGGATCTTCGGCCCGCTGCCGCCGAGAATGACTGGCGGGTGCGGCTTCTGGACCGGCTTGGGCCAGCACCACATCGGCCCGAAATCAACCATCTCGCCGTGGTACTCGGACTCCTCCTGGGTCCAGATCGCCTTGCACGCCTCGACCTTTTCGCGCAGCAGCGTCCAGCGAGTGCTGAAGTCAGTGCCGTGGTCGGCCATCTCCTCGCGGTTCCAGCCGGCCCCCACGCCGAAGATGAAGCGCCCGTTGGACACCAGGTCGACGCTCGCGACCGATTTCGCGGTGTGAATAGGGTCGCGCTGGATCAGGAGGCAAATCCCGGTCGCGACTCGAATCCGTTTCGACGCGGCCGCGGCAACCGTCAGCGCGACGAAGGGATCCATCGTGTGCCAGTACTGCTTCGGCAGCTCGCCGCCTGCCGGCCATGGCGACTTCCGGCTCGCCGGGATGTGCGAGTGCTCGGCGACCCAGAGCGATTCAAAGCCCAGCTCCTCAGCGGCGGGCGCGAGCTCCGCCATCGAGATCGCATAGTCGGTCGGGAAGATCGCGACGCCGAACTTCACGGATCCATAGTAGGTCGCGCGGTTATGCGGGCAGGAAGTTCCTCACGGCTGATTCCGCGGACCGGGTCACGCGCGGGGTGTCGAGCGCCGCGAACATCGCGGAGACGACCCTCGGGTCGAGCCTCCTGCCCGCTTCCTCAATGAGGACCTTTCTTGCCTCCAACGGCGTGACTGCTTTTCGGTATGGGCGATCGGAGGTCAGCGCGTCGTAGGTGTCGGCGGCGGCCACGATCCTGGCTTCGATGGGGATCGATTCCGCGGCCAGTCCATACGGGTAGCCGCTCCCGTCGAGGCGCTCGTGGTGATAGAGCACGGCGAGCATCTCGCGACGCGACCGGCCCTGTCCCAGGATCGAAAGGCCCAGCTCCGGATGCGATCGCATGAGAGCCCACTCCGCCGCATCGAGGGCCGAATGCTTGTCGAGGATCTGGTCCGGGATGGCCAGCTTGCCGATGTCGTGCAGCAGACCCGCCCGCGAGAGGACCCGCAGCTCGGCAGTGGTCATTGCGAGCTGCCGTCCGATCCGGACGCAGAGCTGCGCCACCCGGCGGTTGTGGCCCAGAGCCTCGCGGTCCTTGACCAGGTGGCCGAGGACGACGACAGCGTCGAGCCATCCCTTGATTTGCGGTACCGCGTATGAACCCACTGGGAATCCTCCCTCCCGAGTGTCTTACCGGCGGTCGTGATCGATTCCTGAAGAACGCCTAGAAGCACAACGGTCGGAAGTCCCCTCCGGGTCCCTGGGGAAAACTTTTCAGCGGCTACCTTCCGTAGCCGCCAACGTCACCTACTCGGGAGCGGCGAACTCCAGGCACCGCGTGCCCCGCAGGTCGATCCAGTAGCGGCCCGGCCCGCGCACGATGCGCATGAGAACCTGCTCACATCCCGGGCATCGGACGACGACACCTGGGGCGTGGAGATAGACGTCGACCCGACCTACGGGGTTCACCGCGCCACAGCTCGCGCAGGTGGTCTCCGCGGTGGTCATCTCCATGGTGAAGATCTCACCAAGGAGACCGCCAATTGCGTTGCCGTCAACCTTCGCCTCAGCTGCTTGCATCGTCATCCTCCAGTGGCTCCAAATCTTTCGGTCTTGATCTGGAGCGGGTCATAGCCAAGATCCACCAGCAATCCCGCCGCCGACTCGACAAACGAGGTGGGTCCGCAGATGAAAACCATCGGTGACCGCTCCTTTGGCCAGGCAATCTCTCGGACCATGTCGCGGTCGATCCTCCTCCCGTATCCCTTCCAGCCGGTCGGCTGTGTACGCGTCAGGGTGTGTGCGATCTCCACTCCGCTGCCAGACGACGCGATCCGGTCCAACTCTTCCTTATAGATGATGTCGTCCGCAGTCCGAGATGAGTAGAGCAGGCGGGCCGGCGCTTTGCTGCCGGCGGCGGCTCGGTGCCGGATGATAGCCATGAGCGGAACGACGCCGGAGCCTCCCGCGATCAGCAGGAGGGGTGACGAGGTCTCCGCCTTCCACACGAAGTAGCCGCCGATCGGCCCACGAAGCTCGACCTTGTCCCCCACCTTGACCTCGCCGACGAGGTAAGGCGAGACCTCACCGTCCTCGAGGCGCTCGACGGTGATGGCCAGCCTGGAATCTTCGGGCGGAGAGGCGATGGAGTAGCTGCGCTGCGCCTGATATCCGTCATCCGCGGTGAGGCGAACATCGACGTGCTGGCCGGCGTCGTGCCGCTGCCATTCCGGCACGTCGAGAAAGAGGCTCGCGACACGCGGCGTCTCCTGGACAAGCTCAACCACCTCGCCCAGCTGCCAACGCAGCAACAACTGGGGTCAGTCGCCCCAGTAGCGCTGCTCGCGCCAGGGATCGCCACGAATGTGATACCCGTTCGACTCCCAGAAACCTGGCTGCTCCTCGGTTTGCAGCGTCATGCCGCGAACCCATTTCGCGCTCTTCCAGAAATAGAGGTGCGGCACGAGCAGCCGGACCGGGCCTCCGTGCTCCGCGTGAATTGGCTGACCGTCGTACTCGTACACCACCCATGCCTTGTTCCCGGTCAAATCGTCCAGGGCCAGGTTGGTCGTGTAACCGCCGTCGGAAAACACCGTGGCAAAATCAGCGGCTGTATCGACCCCCTCGAGCAAGGTGTCGACCGAAACGCCGGTCCACGAAGTGTCGAGCTTCGACCACTTGGTGACGCAGTGAATATCCTTCGTCACGTTCTCTGACGGCAGCGCCCGAAGCTCCTGCCATGTCCACTGCTTAGGCTCGTCGATCTCGCCGAGGATGGAGAACGTCCACTGGTCAACCGAAACCCGCGGAGTCGGGCCGGCGGACAGCACCGGGAAATCATTGACGACGTGCTGCCCGGGTGGAACGCGCGAGCTCGATACGTTGTCGCGACGCTTGCCCTTGAAGCCGCGCGAGATAAACCCCATCACATGACCCCTAGGTGGGAATGGTAAAGGCGCGGCGGCCACGCGACCGCCGCACCCAATGATCGCTGCGTCAGTTGACGGCGATGCCGAAAGGTTTTGCGCCCGATGGAAGAGCGAAAGGCGACTGTGCCAGCTCGCTCAATGTTCCGCCCGAGACGGCAAACGCGCTGACGGATCCGATGGCCGCGTCGACGACGTAAAGGTTGTTTCCCGCGGGGTCCAGCCTTGCATCGAATGGCCGGATGCCCGGGCCACTCTTGAATGCTGTCGTGCTGGAATAGGTCAGAGAGCCGTCCGCCTGGATGGTGTAGCTCGAGATGCTGGTGCTTCCGGTGTTGACGGTGAATAGGTAGTGCCCATCATGGGAGATCTCGACCCAGCACGGGGCCGTCTGGCCATCAGGGAACGGAGAGCTTCCAATTGAGCTGAGGGTTCCGGCTGACGTCACATTGAACGCCGACACCGATCCATTGCCGGCGCCGCCATGCGCGTTGGAAACGTAGAGGTGTTCAGGGTTGGCCGGCGAGAATTCGCTGCCGAACGGCCCCGCCGCTTGAGCGGCATACGGCGACCCGGCTGCAGCAGTCAAGCGCCCATCAGCTCCAACCTCGAAGCTGTCGATCCGGAATGTGTTGGGATCGGTCGTGCCGACCTCAACGCCGATGAGATTGGTCCCGGTCGAGTTGAAGAGAATGTCTCCGGGATTGGCGGTGCTCGGCAGATCGACCGTCGAGCCGGTCACAGGAAACAGATGACCGCCGGGGTTGAGCCTGAATCCCGTGTAATTGCTTCCGGCGCCTGTCGCCTTGTCTCCTTCGTTGGCCACGTACACGAGGCTTCCGTGTACCGCGAGGCTGATCGGCTCGATGCCACCGGACCAGACCGGGCCGCCTCCCGCCAGGCGCAACGAGCCGTCCGGAAGGATGCGGAGCACCGAGATCTGGTTGCTGCCGGCGTCGACCGCGAGCAGGTAACGCCCATCACTGCTCAGCTGAAGCGCTCCCTGCGAGCCGACGATCGATCCGGTCCCGCCACCGCCGGCCTGGAAAGGCGAGCCGGCCATCGGGGTCAGGCTGCCGTCGCTGTGTCGGTCGAACGCGCCAATGGTATTGGCCCCGGCGGTGTTGTCATCGACGTAAACATGCCCGACGACATCCGCGGCGGCAGACGCGGTGAGAGTCAGCCCCGCGAAGGAGCCTGCGGCCATCACCGCCAGCAGCCCTGCCAGCCCAGAGAAAATTCGAAGTGAACCTCGCAACTGAACAACCTCCTGGGTCACGCGAAGCCACCCACGTGGCTAGTTGGTGATGAGTGCCGCCGGAGGTTGGAGCGTTACAGCCGCCGCCAGTTTCGGAAGGCGTCGAGCAGCTCACGCTCGAGGGATGCCGGCAAAGGCTCGTCAGCAAGCGTGTGCGTCAGTTTCCGCGCAGTCCGCATCTGGGCAAGGTAGGCGCGACAGCCATCGCAACCCGCGATGTGAGCCTCGAAGCGAGCTCGCTCGTCTGTCGAGAGAATGCCCTCGATGTAGTCGGTCATAAGCTCCACGACCTGGCGGCAGTTCATCGCAAGTACTCCTCGAGCGCCTGGCGAACAGCGGCGCGCGCACGGTGCAGCCGCACGCGCTCGTTGGCCGCGGAGATTCCAAGCAATGAGCTCACCTCTCCGGCCTCAAACCCAGCCACGTCGCGCAGGACGATGACCTCACGCTGCTTGGGCGGCAACGCCTCGATCGCAGCACGGACGTGCTGCACGGTCTCATCGCCTAGGACTTTCGATTCGGGAATGCTGTCCCAGCTCAGCGGGCCGGATTGCCACATCCCGTCCGAGCCGAAGCGTGACCGGTCCACCGTTGGACGGCGCTGGTCCGAGTCGTCGCGTCGCCAGAACGATGCAAAGGGCAGAATCCGAGACTCTTTCCGACGCCGGGAGCGGGCAGTGTTGATGACGATTCCGAAGATCCAGGTCTTCAGCGATGAGCGTCCCTCGAATCGATCCAGGCCGCGCACACAGGTCAGCCACGACTCCTGCACAACATCCTCGGCTACCCCACGATCGCCCACGTATGTCATGGCGAGCCTGAACATTGGGCCGTGGTAGCGCCGTATGAGCGACCGGAACGCCGCCTCATCACCTGCCCTGAGCGCAGCGAGCTCTGAGTCCTCGATCCCCTCACCCACCGGCGGCCAAGGATAGGAGCGCGGCCTAACGGACAATGGTTGCGCAACGAGTCATCTGTAATTAGTGTCGGCCCGGGTCAGATCGTTACAGCGCGTCTAGGTCTGGCGCCAGTCGAGCGCCGGACCTAGCTTTTTCTCGAACTGCCCGGCGACCTCACCTGGCTTTGGAAACCGGCCACTCGCCTTCTTGCTGAAGACAAGATCTCCGTCGAGTGAGACGTCAAAGCGTCCATGGCTGGCGCTGACCAGCTCGACGGCGCGCATGATCGGGGCCCACCTGCCGAGCAATTCGCCGGCCAGGCTCACGGCCTGGTCAAGGTAGTCTCAAGGGACGCAGTACTCGATCCGCACCTCGTGGAGCGGCGTGATCATTTCGCGCGCATGCGGTTGTTCTTCGGGTTGTGCTCGACCTCGGCCAGGCCGAGCGCCTCGAGCAAAGGCGGCATGTACATGCCGAACCGGCCGCGAAGGCCCTTTTTGAGCCCGTACCAGCCGCCGACTGGATTTTTCGGGGACCTGCCCCAGGCCTCAACCGTGCCTTCGGCTGCCGGCTTCTGCTCGTCGGCGCTGCCCAGCAGTATCCAGTCGCCCTGCTTCTTGAGCATGGCGTGAAGGTCCTCGATCGCCCTCAGCTGGTAGCGCAGCTCGGTTTTACCGACGACGCATACCAGCGCCGGCGGGTTGGCGGCCTCGTCCTTATACATCTGGTATTCGGATGAGCCGCTGGGCGTGGTCAGGATCCACGGCGAAGCCTTCGTTCCGGAGCCCTTTGCCATCGCGCTCAATTGTGAGTCAGAGGGACAGACGCGTCAGGCGCCAGAAACGGCCCGGCGGGTAAAGCGGGTCGGCGGTGACGAGCGGAACGTCGAGGTTGTAATCGCCGAGCACAACATGGATATTGCCCTCTGGCGTGCTGGCGGGAATCGGTTTATCAACGGTGATCGTTTTCGACTCAAGCCGCTGGCGCAGCACCATTCCGGGCCACAGGACAAGGTCCACGTCGACAGAAGACACGAGGTCGGACTGCGCACCCCAGGGCATTGTGTAAGTCGCGATCTTCTGATTGCGCGCCAGCACCCGCTGCACGTGAAGGGCGGCCTGCATGGCACCGATAAGGCTCCTGGCCGATGCGAATGCGACGTCCAGCGTCGGCTGTCCCATCACGCAGCCGTAGATGGTGATCTGGTGCCCGTCGACAGGAACGGCGGCGGCGAAGAGAAAGTTGGCGCCGGTGTTCAACCCGGAGCCTGTCTTGATGCCGATGATGCCGCTCTGGCCGAGCATGCGATCGACGTTGTAGACGATTCCGGCCACCGGCAGCTGAGCCTGGCCCATCCCGACGATCTGCGCGAAGACCTCTTGCTTCATCGCCGCGATTCCCAGCTGAATCAGGTCGGTCGGGGTGCTGACGCTGCCGGGATTGGCGCCACTTGTATCAGCGAATTTCGTTTTGGTCAGATGCAGCGCGGCGGCCTTCTGGTTCATCTTCGTCACGAAGGCCTGGACCGAGCCCGCATCCCACCGCGCGAGCGTCTCGGCCAGGTTGTTGGCTGACGGGATGAGCATGCCCTGCAGCGATTGGAACTCGGTGATCTGCTCGCCCGCCCGCACCTCGGCGACCGACTCCTTATTGGCGACGTCGGCGTCATAGAAAGCGACATCCACGTCATCCAGGGTGATCGTCGGCCCGGCCTCGTCCTTCTTGAGAGGTTTGTCCTCGAGGATCACGAGCGCGGTCATCACCTTCGTCACGCTGGCCGCGGGAATCGGCTGCTCGCCGCCTGAGCTGGCGATGAACCCGAGGCCCTGGACGCTGATCGCGCCCGATCCCCGGCTCGGCCACGGCAGCGTCGGCGCCGTGCCCGCGATCGTTTGTGTGGGCTCGAGACTGCCGGTGGCGGCTACTGCCGGAATAGGCCGAAGGTAGTTCCAGGCCCCCAGGCCGAGTACGACCAGCAAGAGCACGATCCCCACTCGAAGCCGCATGCCTGAGCAAACATAGCTAACCGGCCGCCTTGCGCAGGCGATCCCTGATCGGCTCCGACAGCCGGACGGCCAGGTAGGTGGCAAAGGCCAACGAGGTGATGAAGAAGCTGACCGGGTGCGGCGAGTAGTACGCGATGGTGAGGCCCGCCCACGTGAATGCCACCGCCAAACCAATCCCGGCGAGGATGGCTACCGGCGGGCGGCTCGTAAAGCGAACCGCGATCGCGGCCGGCGTGACGATCAGCGCAAAGATCAATAAGACGCCCACCACCTGGACGGCCTCCGTCACCGCGACAGCGAGCACCGCCATGAAGGCGATCGACAGCGCTGTGACAGGAACCCCTTTCGCGCTCGCCAGGTCCTCATCGACCGAGGAGAAGAGCAGAGGGCGGTACATCGCGATCAGTCCGGCCACCGTTACGACCGCGGCGCCAAGAGTGATCGCCACGTCAGCGGTGCTGATGCCGAGGATCTGGCCGAACAGCAGCGCGTAGGCCTCGGTGGCGTAACCACGATAGAGCGACAAGAACAGAACTCCGAGGCCGAGGGTCCAGGCGAGGACGATGCCGATCGTCACGTCTCGCCCGCGAATTCGATTACCGAGCGCGCCGATCGCAACCCCGCTCCCGACGGTGAAAACCAGGAGCCCGACGATCGGGCTCAGCCCGAGCACAACTGCCCCCGTGGCGCCCGCAAAACCGATATGCGAGAGCGCGTGGGCGGCGAACGCAGATCCTCTCAGCACGACGAAATAGCCGATCGCGCCGGCGACGACTGCGACGATGGTCCCGGCCTCGAAGGCATGGACCATGAAGTCGTAGCGAAAGAGCTCAAGCATGGGGATGGCTGACTTCCTCTTCCAACCCGACGACAAACAACCTGCCGTGGCTGTCCTTGATCACCTCGACGGGCGAGGAGTAGATCTCGGACAGTCGTGCCGAGGTGATGATGTCCTGAGGTCTGCCCATCGCGAGCTTGCCTTGCGCGATATAGAGGACGTGGTCGATGTGAGCGAGCAGCTGGTTCACGTCATGAGCGATGAGCAGCACTGTCAGCCCGCGCTCGCGGGCGACTTCGCTGATCAGCTGAACCATCGCACGCTGGTTGCGCACGTCGAGGTGTGACAGCGGCTCGTCCATCACCAGCAGTCGCGGCCTGCCCACCAGCGCCTGCGCGAGAAGGAGGCGCTGCTGCTCCCCTCCGGAAACCCTTCCCACTGACATGTCGGCGTATCCAGTGGCGCCCACCGCCTCAATCGCGGTTCGCGCCTGACCCTCTGCGTTCTCACGCCCAGCCAGACGCATGCCCCAGCGGTGGCCGTCGATCCCGAGGCCGACGAAATCCCAGCCGCGGATCGAGAGGTCGGGGTCGAAGGATGAGCCCTGCGGGACGTAGCCGATGTTTGGGTTGCCGCGATGCGGCCGTCCACCGAGCACCTCGAGCCGTCCTCGCGCCGGAGCGAGCTGTCCGAGGATCATGCGGATCAAAGTTGATTTACCCGAGCCATTGGGGCCGAGCACCGCTGTGAAGGACCCGGTGGGAACCGAGAAGTTGGCTCCTGACCAGATCGGCCGGGCGCCGTAAGCGGCGGCGAGGTCCGCGGCGACGATCGCCGCCTCAATCATCGGCTTGCCGCGAGCGCATTCTCCAGGCTCTTCAGCTGAGCCAGCTGCCAATCCTGGAACTTCGCGCTCTGGGGCTGAAGCGTCTCCGACACGCCGACCGCGGGGATGTGGTGGGCCGAGGCGAGCGCCTTCAGGTTCGTGGTCACCGCTGTTGCCGTCTGCACGTTGTAGATCAGCACCTTGATCTGGTTGCCCACGATCTGGTCGTGGAACTGCGCCACCGCGCCGGCCGGCGGATCGTTGCCCTCAGCGATCGCGTCCATGAACGCCGCAGGCGTTGTCAGCTTGAGAGAGAGCGCCTGCGCCATGTAAACGAAGATGCTTTCGGTCGCGCCGATCGCGGCGCCGGAGTACCTCTGCTTGATGGTCGCGATCTCGTTCGTATAAGGCTCGAGGGCTTTCGTGAATTCCGTTCTCTGCTGATCGAAGTAGCTCGCATCGGTCGAGTCAATTGACGCGTACCGCGCTGTGATCGCATCGGCAACCTTCACCACTGCGGAGGGGTCGTACCAGAAATGCGGGTTGTCACCGGACTTCTTGCCGAGCAGCTGCGCCACATCCATTGCCTGCCGGTGGTCGCTCGGGCTTGCGGCGAGCAGCCTCGCACCCCACGCGTCGTAACCGGCTCCATTCAGAATCACGACGTCGGCCTCGGCGAAGTAGCGAGCGTCGTCGGTGGTGGTCTCGTACTCATGTGGATCGGCGTTCGGGTCGCTGATGACCGTGTGAACGGTGACCTTCGAGCCACCGAGCTGAGTGGCGATGCTCGCCCAGAAGTTCTCGCCCGCCACCACCTTCACTGTCCCGGACCCAACCACCGGCTGGCTGCCGCAGCCGGTCGCGACAACCAGGGCAAACGCCACCATCCCAATTGCCTTCAGCATGCGCAAGAGTATTGCACAAACAACTTGCGCAAGTTTAGTGCGTATAGTTGAGGGTGTGGCAAGGCCGAGCCCGGTGAGCGACCAGGTGAAAGTGCTGCTGAACGCCGGCGACGCTCATCTCTGGTCGATCGACGAGCTTCACGAAGGCGTGGTCCGGGCGCTCGGCGCGGCCGACTACTCGACGGTGTTCAGGGCTGTCTCAGGCATGGAGCGCGACGGGCTGATCCACCGCATCGATCTGGGCGACGGCAAGGTCCACTACGAGCTCGCCGACGGGCACCACGAGCACATCCGCTGCGACTCATGCGGCCGGGTGGTCGAAGTTCCCGGCTGCGTGCTCGAAGATGCGAGCGCGGCGGTGACCGCCAGCACCGGCTTCACCGTGACGAGCCACCAGCTGCTGTTCGGCGGCGTTTGCCCCGACTGTGACTCAGCGCGTCAGGCTTAGGACGTCTCCGAGGACAAAGCCTTTCTCGGTGATCTCATAGCGATGTACCACCGGGTGATGGTGCATTGCCCGCGTCTTCAGGACGGTCAGCGCGCGGGCCAGCTCAGGTCCTTCCTGCACGTACTGCAGGAGCACGACATTGTCGGCGAGGTGCGACAGACCCTGCTCTGAGATCCGCCGGAGCTGGAACAGCTCCGGCACCTCGACGATCATCATCATGCTGATCCCGGCGCGCTCGAGGCGCTGCGTCAGCGAGAACATCCACTCGCGAAACCTGGTCGGGTCGGCGGCCGCGGTCATCACGTCCGGGAGGCTGTCGATGACGATGCGCCGAGCTTTTGTCTTTTCGATCAGGTCGAGAAGCTGATAGACCCACTCATCGATGTAGATGTCGACCACGCTCCGGCTGAGGATGTGCACATCGCTGCCGTCGAGCTTCCAGCCGAAGCTCTCGGCGACGCGTTTCAGCTGAGTCTCGTTCTCCTGAAAGGTGGCCAGGATGCCGGGCTCGCCCATCTCCGCCCCACGGAACAGGAAGTGGAGGCCCATCAGCGTCTTGCCGATGCCTGAGGGGCCCGCAACGATCGTCGCGGCCCCAGACCAGTAACCGCCCTTGCCGAGCACCTGGTCCAGGGCCTCGATGCCGGTCGGGGAGCGCTCGGACCTCAGCTCGTAACCGCTACCGTCATAGACGTCTGCCAGGCGGGGAAACACCTCGAACCCGGCTTGCGTGATCCGGTACGCGTGCTCCCCGGAGCGATAGGAGCTGCCGCGCAGCTTCAGGATCTGCATGACGCGAAGCTCGCGGGCGCCGACCAGCTTCACATCCAGGGCGATGATGCTGTCGGCCACGGCGAACTCGGCCGCGTCCAACGCCTGATCGCGGTTGTAGGGCGCGTTCCAGACGGCGGTGGTCGCACTCGCGGAGAGCAGGCGGGTAAGCCCGTACAGGAATCGTCGGAACGCCGTCGTGTCGCTCGCGACGGCATGAAAAGCCCTGAAGCTGTCGATGACGACGATTCCTGGGCGCAGGTCTTTCAGGTACCCGTCGATCGCGGTCAGGATGTTGTCGAGGCCGTCGTCACCCAGGACCTGACCCAGGTCCTCGTAGATGACACGTCCTTCGCGGACCGCTTCGTGATCGAAGACGTCCAGGGTTTCGCCAAACCGAAGGATCTTGTCCAGAGGTTCCGAGAGAGTGGAGAGATACAGCGCCGGCTGCTCCGCAGTTGCATTGCGAAACGCGAACTGCTGGCTGAGGATGGTCTTGCCGCTTCCAGGCACCCCAACGATCAGGTTGATCGCGTTCTTGAGCAGGCCGCCGTTGAGGATCTCATCAAGGCGCGCATTGCCGCTCGGCAGCCGCTCGATCAACGAGGTGCTGTCGACCGCCGCCCCTGGCGCGCCAGGGCGCTGGTGCCCAGGAGGTCGCGCACGGTTGAAACCAGGTTCAGCGACTCGAGCGGCTTGCGCAGAAAGGCGGAGGCGCCCAACCTCATCGCCTCGTCGGCACTGTCGATCGCCGACACCGCCAGCACCTGGGCGCTACCTGTGGCGGCGAACTCGCCGCACAACCTGAAGCCGGAGCCTCCAGAGAGAAGCAGGTCGATGATGACCAGGTCCGGCGACCGCTCCTCGAAATGGAGCCGGGCCTGGGTCGCGTCCGTCGCGATGGCGACGTCGTAGCCCTCCGTGCGAAGAAAGTACTCAGCAAGGCCCGCGGCGTAGGTATCGCGTTCCGCCAGCAACACCAGCGCTCGTGCGTCGACGCTCGAGTCGGGATTGGCGCTAGGAATCCGGTCGGCTGAAATCTCCTGGGACAGCAGCCGGTGTGCGTCGGCGGCGCTGGCGCCGGCGTCAAGCCGCGACTTGATGAACCTGAGCTGCTCCACCTGGACGCGCGAATACAGCCGCTGGGACCCCTCACTCCGCAGGGGCATGATCACCGAGTACCTGTCTTCCCAGGCGCGCAGCGTCGACGGCGTGATGTCGAGCATCCGGGCCACGGCCCCGATGCTGTAAACGGCCTGGTCTTCCTGGCGGCTCAAACTTGCACCCAACTCCAGCGATGGTTGATATTCAGAACTCTACGCCTCGCGTAAGTGTTGATGTGTTGTTGAAGTATCTGGTGCAGACTTTTATGCAAAATTTGAGGTATTGCATAGGTCGTGAGTCGTTTAGTAAGATGCCGATCAGGAGCCGACGCGGAGCTTTGATGGAGCTTTTGGCACGAGCATGGCTGAGCTGAAGCCCAGTGAGCTGGAGGGCGACGAGTTTCAGTCGGGGGAATTGAAGGAGTTGATCGAACACTGGATCCAGGTGATCGATGGCTGGGTCAAGGAGCTCGATCAGAGGATGGGAGGGACGGCCGCAGGCGGGGATCCGGGAGAGAATGTCTCGCCACCGGATCCCACGCCGAGGCCGGCGCCCGACGGCCCACCTGTCGTAGGGGCCGGATGACATGAGGAAGGGAGAAGTTGTTGTCTCAGGGGTCGGAAGAGGAACGCGTCTACGCTGATAAGCAGCTGGTGATTTCGCGTGCGCATCCCGACTCGGGCCTGAGCATCACCGGGGCGATCGACTACTACAACGCCGAGGCTGTGGCTGAGGCCCTGACAACGTTGTTCCACGCCGACGGCGAGGCTCCCGCGATATTCAGGAACGCCATCACCGGCAACGGAGATCTCCATCTCGACCTGAGCCGGCTCGAGTTCACCGACGTGACCGGCATCAGGGCGCTGGTGCGGCTCGCCGAAAACGCAGGCGATGGACGAAGACTCGTGCTTCGCGGACTGCCGCCCAGCATCGTGAAGGTGATGACCGTCGTCGGCTGGGCAGAGCTTCCGAACCTGGTGATCGAGCCGGCAGCGGAGTAGAGCCCGGGAGCCACCTCGGCGAGGCCGTTATCCTGCCGGAAGTGAAGGCGCTGGTCAAAACCAAAGCGGGACCGGGCCTGTGGCTGCAAGAGGTTCCCGATCCGGTTGCCGGT
>Ga0209488_10001840_pt1 | contig 17908 bp, 15 predicted proteins | sample Rivendell_Oct201_8_FD_188349 | JGI IMG/M metagenome (GOLD analysis project Ga0209488, IMG submission 188349) | Vadose zone soil microbial communities from the Eel River Critical Zone Observatory, Northern California, USA -... | ecosystem: Environmental > Terrestrial > Soil > Vadose zone >...
CGCGCACGGTTTCGGCGCGCGGCGTTTCGGCTACGGCCGCCCAGTGTAGCTGGGGGATGCGCTGCAATACCGCCACGACCTCCCGTCCCTCCGGCCGCAGCTGCACGACGGTCTGGCCTTCGCGTTCGCTGAGCTCGCGGACCATCGCGTCGGGCACGGTCGTCTTCATCACATCGGCGGAGTTGGCCGCGGAGCTGATGACGACGTGCCCCTGCTCGGTGATGAGGTAGAGCTCGCGCGCGTGGTCCGCCGACCGCTCGTCGAGCATGTTCCTGAGGCTATCGAGATTGATCTTGGCGCCCAGGGCGCCGAGAAAGAGGCCGTCGTCCTGACGGATCGGCACCACCAGCACCACGACCGGTTTGCCGATCGCGGCGTCCCAGACCGGTTCGCCGATCAGGGCGTCGCGGGTCCGGAGGTTGTTCATCCGGTCGGGCGTCAACCGGAAGCCGGTGCGGCTGCCGCTGTTCGTCAGGACCTGCCCGTCGCGGCCGATGATGGCCAGCCCTTCGTGGGCCGGAAGATTCTGCCGTACGGAGTTGAGGTAGTCGCGGAGCCGGTTGAGCGACTGCGCGCCGTTACGGCCCGTGGCTCTCGCCAGGTTGTCGGAGACGACGTAGGGGCTCGCGCGCAGCCGGAGATCGTATACCCGCTGGTCGAGCCAGACGTCCACCTCGCGCGCGACCTCCGAGCTGAGGCCGCGGAGGTCCTGCCCGACGCGATCGCTCAGCGAGCGGCGGTTCCGCCCGTACAGCATCACCGTCATGACGAGGGTGGTGAACAGCGTCGCCAGGAGCACGAACGCGACAAACTTACCCCGCATGGTGTCGAGGCGGATGGTCCGCAGCGATCGAGTGGTGTTTTCCCAGATATTCACGGGAGGCAACATTCACTTCTGGCCCGCAGACGCAATAGTTGCCTGCGAGTGGCGTCTGCCCCCGTGACGCAGGTCACGGTGCTGCTAGCGATTGATCCAATACGACAGCTTCACCCCTACTGCGCCTTGACGACGAAATGCACGGTGTCCGCAACCAGCGGGACGAGCGGCACGTGTTTGAAATCCGCCAGCACCGCGATGATCCGGTGCGGTCCCACCGCCACGCTATCCCAGTGAAAGTCCGTCTGCGCCCGGCCGAGGTGGATGATGCCGGTGACACCCGCCGGAATCGCCCGATCCAGGGGGGGAGTATCGACGTCGAGGAAGAGATGGTGATGCGCCGTGCCTGGTTTCTCGTCGGCCGCGGGCGCCAGCTCGATCCCCTCAACCCCGAGCATGACGTGCACCGCTGATCCCCGCACGGTATCTCCCTCGGCAGGACTATTGATGGTCACTGTGGGCTGGGACGACTTCCGGCATGCGGCGAGCAATACCGCGGCGCCGAACAGGAACGAAGAGAGTCGAAGCATCATTTGATCCCCCTTACCACCACCGCGAGCGCCCGCACCTTCGCCGCGTCCGCTGTGCCGCCGGCATCACGGTCGAGCTGTGTGGCCAGTGTAGTGAGTGTGGTCCGCCGTCCCGCACCGCTCGCGCGTTCCGCGTTGGCGAGTGCCGTCCGCGCGGCGCTGATGCGATCGGCCGCGAAACCGCGCGACCGCTCGAGCTGATCGAGATAGGCGCGCGCGACGACGAAGCTCGCGGGCCAGACGAGGCGCTGCTGATCCTGCACGTTCTGATATGCCAGCTTCACAAGCTTCGCGGCATCGATCTCGTTTTTGGTGAGCTGAGCGCTGGGCTGCAGCTCCAGGACATCCAGTCCACGCGAAATCTCGGTGCTGTAGATGTAGCCGTTGTACCAGTACGCCGACCAGCTGCCCGCCATCTCGAGCTTGGTCGAATCCATCGGGCCGCGATCGAAGTAGGCGATCTCGGTCGGGTGGGCGGGATCGGTGAAATCGAACAGCGACACGCCGCCCTGATACCACCCTTGCACCATGAGGTCGCGGCCCGGGACCGGAATCAGATTGCCGTTGTGCGCGACGCAGTTTTCGCTGGTCGTCTGTTGCGCCGGCACCTTGTAATAGCCCTGGAAGGACAAGGCGCGCTTGTCCGCGATCGTGAAGATCGCGTCGGCGCCCCACTCCGGCTTGTCCGTCGCGCGGCAACGCGGGGCGACGCCGCCGCCCCACTCGTCGGTGAAGATCACCTTGCTCGCATCGTTGTTGAACGTCGCTGAGTGCCAGTAGGCGAAGTTCGAATCCGACGCGGCGGCCACGCGGACGGGGTGCGAGGGATCCCGGATGTCGAGCAGCAGCCCGTATCCGGCGCAGGCGCCCGCGGCCACCCCCAACTCGGGATAGACCGTGATATCGTGGCACTGATCCGGCCCATGCCGTACGCCACCGGGACCCATCGGCGCGAGAAATTCCGCATCGATGATGCCCTGGATGGTCCCGCGTAGGGCTGCGCTATCGGCGCCGTTGGGCGCCGTTCTGCCGCTCCCTCGCGCGATACTGTCGAGCATCGGCTTCACGAACTGGGGGGGCAGGACGATGGGCAATCCCTGAAACTTGATGACGTATGCGCCCGTGGCTTGCGCGGAGTCAGCAGTGCGTTTGGCGCTCGCGGAGTCGGAGGGTGTGGCGCCATGACTCGGCGGCGCCACCAACGCATCGAAGATCCGCGGCCGGCTCACGATCGCGGCCTGCTCCGGATGCGCGAGCGGCACGCGGATGATGTCGATCCGAAAGAGCGCGGATGCCGTGTCCTGCTCCGGCAACGCGGACGAGCAACCCGCCAGCTCCTCGGCCGGACGAACAGGCGCCTGGCCGGAGACATAGATATAGACGACGCTGGTGTCCTTCGGATCGGTGACGAGCGTGTGCGTGTGCGAGCCGCGGCACGTCTGCACGTTGGCGACACTGCGCGGGTGCGTGAGATCGCTGATGTCGAGGATGCGTACGCCGCGCATCCGCTGTGCGCTGACCGGTTCCTGCACGCCCTGAGCGCCACAGTCGACACGCCCATTCTGCGACTCCCCGGAGAGGAACAGCAGGTTCTTGTATACGGACACATCGTTCTGCTGCTCGGGGCACCGTTCCGCGTGCACGAGCCGTGGGTGGAAGGGATCCACGATGTCCCACACCGAGAAGCCCTGGAAATTGCCCTGGATGAGGTAATTCCCCCTGAACGCCACGTCCGAGTTCATGTAGTCGAAATCGCCGGGCTCTGCGGGAATGAACTCCGGGGTCGGCCGGCTCGTCGAGACGAGCCGCATGTTCCAGGTAGCCTGAGCCGCGTCCCACCAGCCGGCGCGCAATCCCACCCGCGCGTCGCGCACGGGTGTCCCGCCCGACCGCTCGGGATTCTGGGCCGATAGTGCGGGGGTGAGCAGAACAGCTGCCGAGAGAACGGCTCGCGAGAGGCGCATCAGAAGACCACCGTTTGGATGGAGTGTGGGCGTGAGTTGATCGTTGCCACGTTCGAGCCGACGACGACGTTGTAGTCTCCACCCTTCGTCGTGGGGTTCATCACGATCACGACCACCTGGCCGTCCGGATTGATGAAGGCCGTCGTGAGCAGCATGCTGCGGCTCGGTGCGGCAAGAATCCGTCGTGCGCCGGGCCGGATGAATTTCGAGAAGTGGCCGATGTAGTAGTACGAATTGGTGTAGATGAGCTTGCCGGTGCGCGTATCGGCATGAATCGGGGCGAAGCAGAAGTTCCCCACGTGGTTGGGACCGCCGCGCTCGTCGAGCAGAATATTCCAGTCCGTCCATCCCTCGGCGCCCGAATTGAAATCATTGATCATCGAGCGTCCATACGCCTCGCCGAGGCTCCAGCGTCCGTAGGCGGTAGAGTCGAAGTTTGCGGGCGTCCCCTCCGTGAAGACGAGGTGCTTGTTGGGGTAGAGCCGGCTCACGAGGGCGACGTTGCCGTACATCTGCGTCCCACCCGACCAGTCCTCATACCAGTGGAATCCCATGCCCCACGCGTATTTCGCCGCCGCGGAATCGCCGAAGATCGTCAGCGCGCGCTCGATGATGAGATCGCGGTTGTGATCCCACACCATGATGTTCACATCGCGCATGCCCGCCCGCGTCATCGCCGGACCGAGGTGGTTCTTGAGAAAATCGCGCTCGTCCGCCGCCTGATAAATGCAAGACTCCCACGTTTGCGTCGCCATCGGCTCGTTCTGAATCGTGATGCCCCACACCGGCACGCCGGCCTTCCGGTAGTGCTCGATGAACTTCGTGTAATAGCGAGCCCACGAGCCGGCGTACTCGGGCCGGAGATGCCCGCCGTGCAGCATGTCATTGTTGTCCTTCATGAACGCCGGCGGGCTCCACGGACTGGCAAAGAGCTTGAGCCGGTTGCCGCTCGCGGCCATTGCGCGCTTGATCAGGGGGATCTTGTACCGGAGGTCGTGCGCCACGGAGAAAGACTTCAGCGACGAATCACCCTCCGTGACGTACGTGTACATGTCGCTCGAGAAGTCGCAGCTGTTGATGTTCGTCCGCCCGAGCGTGTATCCGATCCCGCGGTCGCCGTAATACGCGTTGATCAATTCTTCCTGCTGGGCGGCCGGCAGTTTCGCCAAGGTCTCGGCCGCGGCATCGGTCAACGCTCCACCGATGCCGATCAATGGCTGGAACGTTTTTCGCGGATCGACAAAGATGTAGACCTTGCCTTCCGACGTCGGCTCCGACGGCTTGAACGGCAGCGTATCGGTGGCTGTCAGCCGGTAGCTGGTACTCTCGGCCGTCGTATAGACGATCGCGCGCTGTTGAGCCAGAACCACTAGGGCGAGCAGGAGCACATTACGCCTCGAGTTTTGAGAACCGCCACGCACCGAAGATCACGAACAGGACCCCGACCGCCAGCAGCACCGCGACGTCCAACGCGACGCCGAAATGCGTCCTCCCGGTCAACAGACCGCGCACGCCGTCCACGCCATACGTGAGTGGATCGACGCGCGTGAGCGCCGCGAGGACGCGCGGCAGTCCCTCGAGAGGATAAATCGCTCCGGAAAGAAAGAAGAGCGGCATCACGAGAAAGTTCATCACCATCTGAAAGCCCTGCATCTCCTTGATGCTCGACCCGATCGCGGTCGCCAGCGCGGAGAAGATCACGGCGATCAGCGCGATCACCAGAAACGCCAGCGGCACCGCGAGCAGACTCGCCGGCCGGAAGCCCGCGATGAGCGTCACGACGAAAATCAATGCGCCTTGCAGGACCGCCACTGTCGCGCCGCCGAGCGTGCGGCCGATCATGATGAGGAGACGCGGCACCGGCGCGACGAGCGTCTCTTTGAGGAATCCGAACTGACGATCCCACAGCATCGCGATTCCCGAGAACATGGCGGTGAACAGCACCGTCATGCCGATCACGCCCGGTGCCATAAACTGGAGATACTTGCCCTCGCCGGCACGTTGAAACACCGGGCCGAGGCCGAAGCCGAGCACGCTCAAATACATGAGGGGAGAGCCGAGCGACGCGACGATCTGTAGGCGCGATCGCAGATACTTCTTCACCTCGCGCAGCCAGAGAATGTAGATCACGCTCATGCGACTAACGCCTCCACACGCGAGACACCTGTCGCATCTGGTCTGTAGCCGTGGCGCTCTCGTCGCGAATCGATGTGCCCGTGAGCTTGAGGAAAGCCGCCTCGAGCGAGTCGGTGCCGGTCTGCTGTTTGAGCTCGGCCGACGAGCCGATCGCGACGATGCGGCCATGGTCGATCACCGCGATGCGCTCGGCCACCCGATCCGCCTCATCCATATAGTGGGTCGTGAGAAACACCGTGACTCCCTCGGCCTTGTTGAGATTTTGCACGTGCGTCCACATCTGATTACGGCTCTGCGGATCGAGACCGAGCGTCGGCTCGTCCAGAAACAGCACCTTGGGCGTATGCAGCAGCCCGCGGGCGATCTCGAGGCGGCGCTTCATGCCGCCCGAGAATGTCTTCACCAAATCATCACGGCGGTCCCAGAGCTCGAACATCTTGAGCAAGGTCTCGGCGCGTTCCCGCCGAATCGGGCGCGGCACATGGTAGAGGACGCCGTGGAGATCCATGTTCTCCCAGGCCGTCAAATCGCTGTCGAGACTCGGATCCTGGAACACGACGCCGAAGCGCCGCCGCACCTCTGTCTGCTGCGTGGCGGGATCGAGCCCGTCCAGCTCGAGCGAGCCGCTCGTGGGGCGGAGCAGGGTCGTGAGCATCTTGATCGTCGTGGTCTTGCCGGCCCCGTTCGGACCGAGGAAGGCGAAGATCTCGCCGGCGCGGACGTCGAACGAGACGTCGTTGACCGCCGTAACCTTGCCGAACGTTTTGACGACGTGTTGAACCCGAATCATCGATAGCTGCGTCCAAATCCGAATGGATAGAGCGGCCGCGGGCTGTCATGCGGCACATCGGAGCGCTGCGCCGCCACTGCCTCCATCGAGGATGGCAGCTCGAACGGAAGCTTGCCCTGGGGCTGCGCACGCCCCGTGAGAACGTCGAGCAGCGCCGCATCACTCACACCGAAATTCGCGATCAGCGCGCGAGCCCGGTCACGAATCGGCGTCAGGATCGCCGGCCGGTCGAGGTAGACCGTGACGATCGTCGGAACGACGGCGCTCACGCGCGTGAACGCCACGTAGTCGGAATCGTGGTCGTTGAACGCGAGACTGCCCTCGTGGAAGAACTGGCCAAAGACGTACTGCGGGTGGAGGCGCTCGAAGGGCGCGCCCAGTCGTACGATGGCGATGTCCGCTTGCTTGGGATCGGTGACGATGATCCATCCCTCGTGCCTTGCGGCGTCCGAAGAAATGCCGTGCAGGTACACACGCAGGGCGTGTTGCTGCGCGTGTAGCGGCAGCATACCGCCCTTGTTCTCGAGCAGCACGAGCGCGCGGCGTTGCGCGTCGACGCCGGCGGCCAGGAACGTGGGATTCCCGACGAGCCGCGCTGCGGAATCCGCGTTGACGAACGGATGCTCGAACAACCCCTGGGCGAACTTCTGGGTGACAATGCGAACGACTGAGCTGTCGAGCCGCGCCCCGGACAGCTCGCCCGCGTGCACGGCGTCGACGAGCATGTCGGCGCGCTCGGTGCCGCCGAACTCGTCCACCCCGGCCTGGACCGCTTTGACGAACCGCCCACGCATTGAGAGACCTTCGACGCCCCACGGCATGCCGACGTCCGCGAAAGAAGGGCGCTCGCCGGCCGGGGCACCGTTCATGCACCGTGCCGCGCAGTCCCACGTGATCGCCCAGTCGGTGACGATCACGCCCTGAAAGCCGTAGTGACCGCGCAGCATGTCGCTCAGGAGCTGGCGGTTGAATCCGGCGCCGACCGGCTCGATCGGTTTGCCGTCCCACGTGGCCCCTTCGAGGATCGAGTACGTCGGCATGACCCCGGCGGCATGGGCGGCAAAGGCGCCAAGGAAGGGGCGGACGTGATATTCGAAATTGTGACCCGGGAATGTGGCGAACCGGCCGTAGTACGTATGACTGTCCCAACCGTCCTTCGCTGCCCCATAGCCGACCCAGTGTTTGACCACCGTCACGACGCCGGTCGAGTCCACGCCGTTCGCACCGTGCTGAAATCCGGTGACATAGGCGCGGACGTGGCGGCCGGCCAGGTCCGCGTCCTCACCGAACGTGCCGGCGACGCGCGGCCAGCGGGGCTCCGTCGCGAGGTCGGCCTGAGGCGACAACGCCATGTGGATGCCGACCGCGCGATACTCCTGGCGCGCGATATCGCCGAACGCCCGCGTGAGCGCGGTGTCGTCGACAGCGGCGAAGCCGAGCGCCTCCGGCCACTGCGAGAACGTGGTTTGGGTGCTGACGCCGGGCAGGTACTGGAAATGGTTACGCGGGTCGGTGCTGATCGTCAGTGGAATGCCCAGTCGCGTGCGCTCCGCGATCGCCTGGAGGACGTTGTTCGCGGCCGCGAGCGTCCCAGGATCGGCGTTCAGCCGCGTGATCAGGTTCGTGACTTTGATGCTGTCGATCAGCGCGCGAGCCGACGCGGTGTCGTATTGGCCGCCCATGCCCGCTGACGCCATGGGGCCGCCAACGGCGCGGACGGTGCCGTGCATCATCGTGCCCGCTTTTTCCTCGAGCGTCATACGGCCCACGAGATCGCGCGCACGCTGGTCGGCGGGAAGACGCCAGTCCTCGTACGGATCGAGGACGCCGTTGCGATTCAGATCCTTGAACTGCAGTCCGTCCTGTTGGAGGACAGGCGCCTGCACGAGGACCAGTAACACAACGACGGCATGCATGCGTTACGCCCTCGGCGCCGCGGGCTTGGCCGCGTAGATGAAGTCGTAATACTCGCGCATCGTCAGACCCGACGCGGCCTCCTCGTCCACGATCACGATCGCGTCGCGATGCAGCTGCAGCGCGCTCGCCGTCACCATGCTGGTCACGGGTCCTTCGACGGCCTGGGCGATCGCTTTGGCCTTGCTCTTCCCACTCGCCACGAGCACCAGCTTGCGCGCGTTGAGAATGGTGCCGACGCCCATGGTGATCGCGTACACCGGCACGTCTTCGCGGCGTTCGAAGAACCGCGCATTATCGTCGATCGTCTGCTTGGACAGGGTCTTGAGCCGCGTCCGTGAGCTCAACGAGCTGGTCGGCTCGTTGAATGCGATGTGCCCGTCGGTGCCGATGCCGAGGATCTGCAGATCGATTCCGCCGGTTTCCCCGATGCGCCGCTCGTACCACTCGCAAAAGGCCGAGTAGTTGCTGGTGGTGCCCGAGGGAATGTTGATGTTGTGCGGCGGGATGTTCACGTGCTGAAAAAAATGCTCGTGCATGAAGTAGTGATAGCTCTGCGGGTGGCTCATCGGCAGGCCGACGTATTCGTCGAGATTGAACGTCGTCACGCGCGAGAAGTCGAGCTGCTCCTTGTTATGGAGCCGCACGAGCTCCTGATACAGTCCCAGCGGCGTCGAGCCCGTCGCCATGCCGAGCACGGCGTTCGGCTTGGTGTTGAGTAGCTCCGCGACGATCTGCGCCGCGACCTTGCTCATCTCTGCGTAGTCGCGCTGGACGATGACCTCCACCTCAGTGCCCCGCAGCGCGAGTCGTCACGAGGATGACTCCCGCTTCGTGGCCTGCTCCGTATCGGGCGGTCGCTTGAATCCCGTCGATATGCCGGATCATCGCCACACTCGGTATGTGCATCGTGCGGAGCACCTCGACGCCACCCAGGTGATTGTCATCGACATAGACCTGCACCGCGGCAAAGGTGGCATGGTGACTCAGCCAATTGGGCCGCAGCGCCTCAATGGCCTCGTATGCCGTATAGAAGGAACGCTGGTGGAGTTGATCCGCCGTGAGTGTGTTCTGATCCACTACCGGCGTCGAGCCTGGGTGTGAACGACCACCACAGGCCGACACCGCGAGCAGGATCACTACCCAGGCTGCCGACGCGAAACGCACTCGTGTCATGGTCGACGGCCCTCTGGCTACATGCGCCGCTGCGCCGTCGGCGGCACCAGGTTGTTCAGACGCAGGTAATTGGCTTCCTGGCTGTAGTGATCGGCCCAGTCGCCGACGGTGATGAGGAGGGCAGTCGCCCGGTTCATGTTCATGCCGAACATCGAGACCGGCTCGCCAAGCTTCGAGTCGTCCATTTTTGCAAAGGCCTGCTCACAGAATTGGAACGTCTCCTTGAGCCGGGCGATGAGCTGCTCTTTGGTCGCCGTGGTGTCGACCTTCGCGCGCGCCGGGACGTCGACGCCGGCCGTTTTGCCACACAGGACGTCGTTGCCTTCGTTCGCGAGGTGCACCTGGATCTGTGCAAAGCTCATCTGCGCCGCGGTCGGCCGGTAGTTGTACTTGTCCGCGGGCATCGCCTCGGCGGCGCCGATCAGAATGCGCGAGAAGCGCTGTTCCATCGCGCGCAGTCCATCGGCGACCGGGCTGGTCGACGCAGCGGCAGGGGCGGCCGCGGTGGCTGTCGTTTGCGCGGAGAGCGACAGCGGGAGAGCGGCGAGAGCGATCAAGACAAGAGAGGCTCGGGATTTCATCATCAAACTCCAGTAAGGGGGAGGCGTGGATTCTGTCCCAATTGTGCGCGTCGCGCTAGACGGCCCTAGATCCTAGGGACGAGATCGAAGAGCCTACGCGCGGGTAGTACTCAGCAACCCATCAGGCTGAAGGTCCATGACGACTGTTCCGAGTTCGCCTCCCGCTCGCTCCGACCTCGATTTCCGGCGTTTGCTCGAGTCGTTGCCGGCCGCCGCCTACATCTGCGATGCGCAGGGTCTCATCACGTATTACAACCAGTGTGCGGTGCTCGCCTGGGGTCGGGAACCCAAACTCAACGATCCCGAGGATCGGTACTGCGGTTCGTTCCGGCTGTCGACGCTCGACGGGACCTGGGTCTCCCATGATCAATGCTGGATGGCTCGGTGTCTCAAGGAGCGACGCGCGTTCGAGGGTGAAGAGATCGTCGTCGAACGGCCGGACGGCACGCGTCTCGTTGTCCTGGCTCATGCGGTTCCACTCTTTGACGAGGCCGGCGCGATCGCCGGCGCGGTCAACGTCGTCGTCGACATCACCGATCGCAAGCGCACCGAACAGCGACTCCAGGAGCGCGAGCGCGACCTCGCCGAAGCCTCGCACCGCAAGGACGAGTTCCTGGCGACGCTCGCGCACGAGCTGCGCAATCCTCTGGCTCCCATTCGCAACTCCCTGCACCTCTTGCGGCTCGCCGCCAATGGCAACGGTGGTCTCGCGCAGGTGCACGACATGCTCGAGCGGCAGGTCAACAACATGGTTCGCCTCGTGGACGATCTGATGGACGTGTCGCGGATTACGCGAGACCTGATCGAGCTGCGTCGCGAGCCGGTGGAGCTGGCAGACGTCGTCACGGCGGCCGTCGAAACGGCGAAACCCGCCATCGAAGCCGGCAGACACGAGCTGACGGTCAGCGTCCCGTCCGAGTCGCTGATCCTCGACGCGGACCCCGTTCGTCTCACCCAGGTGCTCGCGAATCTCTTGAACAATGCCGCGAAATACACCGGGCCTGGCGGCCGGATCTCACTGGGTGCGCGCCGCGAGGGATCGCGCGTGGTCATGTCGGTGCGAGATACGGGTACCGGCATTGCACCGGCCATGCTTCCGAAGGTATTCGACCTCTTCACGCAGCTGGATCGAACGTACAGCCGTACGCAGGGCGGCCTCGGGATCGGCTTGACGCTCGTGAAGCGCCTCGTGGAGATGCACGGCGGAGACGTCGAGGCGTACAGCGAGGGAGAGGGACGGGGAAGCGAATTCGTGGTGCGGCTACCCGTGGCGAGTGTGGCGCCGATTGCCCATGCGCCAACGACGACGCACGCCGCCGTCACGCCACGACGCATCTTGGTGGTCGACGACAATCGCGACTCCGCCGATAGCCTCGGCATGCTCCTGCAACTTCAGGGAGCCGATGTGCACGTGGTCCATGACGGTCCCGCGGCGCTCGCGGCGCTCGCGACCTACCGGCCGTCGGTCGTGCTGCTGGATATCGGGATGCCCGGCATGGACGGGTACGAGCTCGCTCGGCGGATGCGACAGCAGCTCGACGGCGAAGAAGTCACGCTGATTGCGCTGACGGGATGGAGTCAGGAACAGCACCTGCGCCTCTCCCAAGAAGCCGGGATCGACTACCATCTCATCAAGCCGGTCGACTGCGAAGCACTCTTAGGCTTGCTGACCGGCTTGTCGCTCGCCAAAGGCGGCTAAGGGAGCTTAGGGCGCGGCGACACCGAACTTGAAAACCGTGCGTGAGCGATAGGTCGCGCCTGGTCGCAGGATCGTCGATGGGAAGCCCGGGTGATTGGGGGAGTCCGGGAAATGCTGGGTCTCGAGGCACAGTCCGGTGCGGTGGGCGTAGACGCGCCCGCCCTTTCCTCTAATAGAGCCGTCCAGGAAATTGCCCGAGTAGAACTGGATTCCCGGCTCGGTGGTGCTGACATCGATCGTGCGCCCGCTGTTTGGCTCCACGAGGCGCGCCGCATGCACCAAACCGGTTTTGCCGCCCCGCGCGAGCACCCAGTTGTGGTCGTATCCACGGCCAAACTGGAGCTGCTCGTTGTCCTGCGCGATCCGCGCGCCGATCCGCGTCGCGGTACGAAAATCGAACGGCGTGCCCTCGACCGGAACGATCTCGCCTGTGGGAATCAGGGTCGAATCGACAGGCGTGAATGACGGCGCGTCGAGCGTCAGGAGGTGGTCGAGGATCTCGCCGCCTGCCGTGCCGTGGAGATTCCAGTACGTGTGCTGCGAGAGATTCAGCGGCGTCGCCTTGTCGCTCGTCGCCTCGTAATCCACGATCAGCTCGTCGCGCGGCGTGAGCATGTAGGTCACGCGCGCCACCAGCGTTCCCGGGAATCCCTCCTCACCATCCTTGCTGGTGTACCGCAGCGTGACGCCGGTGCCGCTGTCGCGCTGAAACGGCTCGCCGGTCCAGACGACCTTGTCGAATCCGCGAATGCCCCCGTGCAACGAGTTCGGCCCATTGTTCTTGGCGAGATGGTACGTGGTACCGTCCAGAGTGAATTCGGCATTGGCAATGCGATTGGCATAGCGGCCGACGATCGCGCCGAAGTACGGCGAGTCCTTGAGATACCCGGCGGCGCTGTCGAAGCCGAGCACGATGTCATCGAGGTGTCCAAAACGGTCGGGCGTGCGGATCGACGTGATGATGCCGCCGTAGGTGATCACCCGGACTTCGATCCCATGCGTATTGGTCAGCGTGAACGCATCCTTCATCGTGTCACGCAGCACGAATACCACCGAAGGGTCGACCGGGTACCGTCCAAATCGTGCGCCATAGATCGCGAGCCCTCCGGGTAGCGCGGCGTCGACTTCTAATCTGACGATCAACGCTCCCGTGCGGGCTCCCTCGCGGAGCGCCGCGGCGGAGATCGGCACGCGGAGCAGCTCTCCGTAGGATCCGGCTTCGTAGAGATGACCGTCGTGCGGCTGGGCGTGCCAGCTCAGGATGCCGCGGGAGTCGGCGGGATCGTCGGGCAGGTCCCACCGACCCGCCGGCTCGCCGTTCACCCGCACCGTGACCGCGCTCCGAAACGGGGTGGCACCGGTCATCGGATAGCTGTTCGGGTTACGGCTCGGATCGTGGAAGCCGCCGCCGCGCATGTAGTCGCCATTATCCGTCATCGTCGAATCGCGATCTTTGCCGTTCAGTCGTTTCGCGGACGCCTCGACGATGAACGTGGCGCCAGTGACGTTGGTCGAGTCGAGCCCCGCGGGCCAGGGAATCTGGTACTCAAAAAAGCCGCTCCCCGCGCCGTTCAATTTGCGGTCGCCCAGCACCGTCCACTGCTTGAGCGTCCAGTGCGCACTACGGACCGCGGTGGCGGGCACCGTGGAGACGCGAACGGTTCGGCGCTCGGGCCGTGTGCCTTCGACGACAAACGTCGTGAAGTTGCGCTGCAGCACCGAGTCCTTCGCGTCCACGAGGCGCGTTGCCAGCACGACGGTCGCGGGCTCGTTCGGCATCGTCAGGGCGAGCGGCGGCAAGGCTCGAGACATCCACGGCCCGTAGGGTACGCGCGTCACGGACGTGTCCCAGGTGCGCCGCTCGCCGAGCGAATTCCAGCCGTAGAGCTCGGTGTGCAGCGTCAGCGAGTCCCCATACGGCCGGTCCGTCAGGAATGACGCGTACAGCGGCACGTCGACGTGCTCGCCGGGACGAGCCGTGCGACTGAGCTCGGAGCCGCCAACGGCGATGTACATCGGCGCGTGCAAATCCCGCAGCGACATTCCCGGCACGATGCCGTCGAGGCCCGTCTCTTTCCACGAGCGGTCGAAGCGCCAGTAGCCGTTCCACTCGTTGATGACGTCGTGGTGCTCGGTATACAGCCAGCCGCAGATGCGCGGGTGCCGGCGAAATGCGTCCATGGCGCGGTGGTAGTCCCAGCTCCAGTCCACGTCGCCCGTGCTGCCCTCGTAGCCCCACACGTTGCCGAACTCTGAGTTACACATCGGCTGATCCGCCTGGTGCCACGGCCGGCGAAAATTCCACGTCGAGCCGCGGAACGTGCTGTCGCCGACCTGCTGGTCGCGGGCTTCCCAGCGCCAGCCCGGCAAGTAGTCGTGCCAGGTGTTGAGGTCGGTCTCGGTGTGGCCGCTGCCGCAGCAGATCGAGTTGTCTTCGACTAGTCGCGTCGGATCGAGCGACTTGGCCAGGCGGTAATCGGCGGCGACTCGGCGCTCGGTCGCCGGCAGATAGCGATCCTGCCCGTCCACCTTGGTCGCGAGTCCCCACGTCTCGTTGAACAGCACCCAGCTGAAGACCGCCGGATGGTTGTAGTCGCGGGCGATCATCCCACGCAGCGCGGCGTCGTGCTCGCGGAACGCGGCGGAATCGGGCGGTCCCCACCAATTCGGGACGTCGGCCATGATCAGCACACCCAGCCGATCGGCCCAATACAGTTTGCGTGGAGCCTCGATCTTGATGTGCTCGCGGAGGCCGTTCAGCCCGATCTGACGCGCGCGCAGGATCTCCTCGCGCAGCACGCTGTCGGTGGGGAAGGTGTAGTAGCCGTCGGGATGGTAGGCCTGATCGAGCGCGAGCTGGAGATAGACCGGCTTGCCGTTGAGCGCGACGTAGCGATTGGTCGTGCCCGGGACCGTGACCACGCCGATCGTTCGCATGCCGAAGTAGGTCTGGACGCGATCCTGCACGACCCCCGGCGCGCTCACGCGCACATCGACGTCGTGCAGAAACGGATCGTCGAGCGACCAGCGGCGTGCTCCGGGAAGCTGAACGTCGAGATGCGCCGTGCTCGCGCCGCGCGGGATGCTGTGCGTCACCACCGGCCCGCCGGTACGGTTCGCGAACAAGAGCCGCAGCGTAAGCGCGCGTGGGGCGGGTTCGAGCAGTCGCACATCGACGCCGACAGCCGCAAGATCGCGATGGGGCGTGAAATGCACGAACTCCAGCGGGTCACCGCCGCGCGCCTCGAGGTACACGGTCTGCCACATCCCGCGCGCTTTCCCGTAGCCCTGCTTTCCCTCGAGCTTGAAGGCGTGGGGCGTGTCGTCGACGCGGACGACGAGTCGTTGCCGGGCGCCGTGGCGCGCCGGTTTCAGCTCGAACGAGAATGGCGTGTAGCCGCCCTGATGCTCGCCGAGCTTGCGGCCGTCGAGCCAGGCGGTGGTGCGCCAGTCCGACGCTCCGAACACGAGAAACACGCGTTTGCCGCGCCAGGTGTCGGGGATGGTGATGTCGCGCGCATACCACCCAACGTCGCCGCTGTCCGGAATGCCGGAGAGCGGAGAGCCCCACGAGAACGGCACGACGATCTCGCGTCCCGTGGAAAGGCTATCGAAGGCGAATTGCCAGCGGCCGTTGAGATTGAGCCACTCGGCACGCTGGAAGTCGGGACGCGGGTGTTCGGGAAGGGGAATTGCTGGGCTCTGAACGAGCGCCAGGACTACACTGAGACACGCAGGGCCGAAACTCATGATCCTAGATTTAGCACAAAAAAACAACGGCGCCCTTATGGGGCGCCGTGTCTTTGCTGCGTACCGCGGTGGTTACGAGAGCTTGACGACGTTCTGTGCCGCCGGGCCCTTTTGGCCCTGCACGACTTCGAACTCGACGCGCTCGCCTTCGGCGAGAGACTTGAAGCCCTGCGCCTGAATTGCGGTGTGATGCACGAAGCAGTCCTTCTCGCCGTTTTCAGGCGTGATGAAACCGAACCCCTTCGCGTCGTTGAACCACTTCACGGTACCGGTGATACGTGCCATCTGATGAAACTCCTGTGCTAAAAGCTGTTCCCGGCGTCGCGCGTCGTCACCATGCGGTGCGCCGCGAACTGTGATTCCGGCGCCGGTCGAGCGAGGCCAAAAAAGAAAGAGGACCAGAGGCGTTGCCCCAGGTCCTCACATCGGTCACTGGCTTGTTCGCTCAGCGACAATAATCCCCATATGGACGCCGAAAGTCAAGCGCCCTGTAGTCTTAAGTCTCCAGCGGCCGGCCAATCTCCCAATGATGGCCGAAGGGATCGACGACGCGCCCGAGGCGCCAGCCATAGTCCTCTTTCACGGGCACCACCACGCGCGCCCCGGCGGCGACCGCGCTGGCGAACATCCTGTCCGGATCCGGCACGGTGAGCACCATCCGCACCGTGCCACCACCCACCGATTCGGGGCTGAAGTTGTGGTGCTCAGGGGACTCGTCGCTCAACCAGAATTCGGCGCCCTGAACGGAGAGCCGTGCCACGACAGCCCCATCCAGAGACTCGATTCGAAACACCTCGGTCGCCCCGAAGGCCGACTTGTAGAACTCGACGGCACGGGCGCCCTGCCGGACCGAGAGCATCGGCGCAATCGAGACCTGACTCACGTCTTGGCGGGTCAGGTTGTCAGAGAGTGAAGACGCAACGAACACGTGCAGTGCATGTGCGAGGCTTCAGGCGCGCTCGGGAACAGATGGTAGTACATCCCGATCATCATCGGCACGAACACGATCGTGTTGTAGACGAGGTGCAGCTCGAGGCGCGGCACGAACAGCTGGATGATGCTGGTGGGTTGCGCTGCGCCGAACAGTGTGTGACCGGCGATGACTTGTCCCTGCAGCAGCGCATGCTCGATGTGATGCCAGAACTGGATCACGAGTGCCGCTAGCCACCAGGTCCGCGCGCGACCGACGAAGCCCGGCAGGAACGCCCAGATGCCGACGAGCATGATCACCGCATAGCTGTAGTGCAGCGCTTCGGAGTGCACGAGCCACGGGAACGCTTGGCCGAGGACTCCGCGCGCTTCGTGCATGGGCCAGTGCAGCACGTAGACCTGATAGGCTTGCACGAGATGCTCGGCCCAGTGGGCGAGCACGATGACCATGAAGGTTTGCAGCGCCCGCTTGTGCCACGGCCCATTCAATTTTTCGATCAGGCTCTTCACGACGGCGAAAAACTCTGCTAAGGAGGAAAGGCGAAATTAGCCTTGGGCGGCAAGCCGTCAAGCAGCAACCAGGGACGGCGTCATGGAGAAGAGTTCCTGATGGTCTCGACCGCCGCCGGGTTTTCCAGCGAGGAGAGATCCCCGAGGTCCGAGTGGCCCAGGTAGGCGCCGCGAATCACGCGGCGAAGAATCTTCGCGTTTCGGGTCTTGGGAAGATCGGTCACGAACCGTACCGTCTCTGGCCGCAATGGCCGGCCGAGCTTCTCGGCAATCACTTTGGCGATATCCAGCGCCAACGCATCGGTTCCCTCGTGACCTGGCCGCAGCACCACGAACACGACGATCGCCTCGCCCTTGAGCTCGTGCGGTACGCCAATCGCGGCCGCCTCGAGCACCGCGATGTGCGCCGTCGCCGCGGATTCGACTTCCGCGCTGCCAACAGCCAAGCGTGAGTTCCTGAGCTTTTTCAAACGCGCCCGCGCACCCGCCCCGGTCGCCGACTCCGACGTGCGCGACCCAGGCCAGCTCATCGCGACTTGGGGGGCCAAGGCGCACTCGCTCCCTGACGGACCAGAGCAAACCGCATACCGCGCGCTGTCGACCGTCGTCTCCGCGTTGCTTATCCGCCATGGCAGCGTCTGGGGCAGCCGCCAGCTCATCGCGTCGCTCGTTACCGACATGGCTTGCAACCATTTTGGCAGCGACGAAATCGGGCGGCTGATCGAGCCATGGATGACGCATGCGGCAGAGATCGAAGGGTACAGCCTGCTGCCGCGACAAGAACAGCCGGTGGTCATGAATACAAAAGGACCGTCGGCCTCGGGCAAGAGCACCTTGCGTCCGCTGCAAAAGACGCTCGCCGGCGACATCGGGGTCACCTGGAGCGAGTTTGCGCTGATCAGTCCGGACATCTGGCGCAAACAATTGATCGACTACGACAGTCTTGGCCCGGTCTTCAGGTACGCAGCCTCATTCACCGGAGAGGAGCTCCAGATAATCGATCAGAAACTCGATCGCTATATGGCGCGAAAAGCGGGGCGCGGACACATGT
>Ga0209488_10001841_pt1 | contig 17903 bp, 26 predicted proteins | sample Rivendell_Oct201_8_FD_188349 | JGI IMG/M metagenome (GOLD analysis project Ga0209488, IMG submission 188349) | Vadose zone soil microbial communities from the Eel River Critical Zone Observatory, Northern California, USA -... | ecosystem: Environmental > Terrestrial > Soil > Vadose zone >...
ATATTTGCCTTTCTGGGGTGGTTGTGGATCTAATCAGAGGTAAGAGTTATGCAATGATGAAGAATCAATCGACTGATAAACGTACGAGAAACTGCTAGCGTAGAGTGAAAGGGGTATGAAGGAAGTAAGTGACCTGGTTGAAAGGGAGAGAACAAGCAGTTGTGCTAGATGGACAGACAGCGCCGCGCCACAGAGTCCACGCTGGATCAATTTATTCATATTCTTTGTATGTAGGACAATCGTTCGTGTTTATTTAAAGGCTCGTCCTCTCGCAATCACCTCTATCGCTTGTGACCGCGGTTGCGTGCGTTTACTTTGGAACAACGCCTGCCACCTTCGGTCACGCTCGACCCGTCCCGTTCAAGTCTCCCCGTTAAGCCGCCGGCGTCGCATTCAGCCAAACCGACTCCCGACTTCCGACTCCCGACCTTTTATTACCCCCAAAGGGCCAATGTCCTCCTCCTCTTCCCAACTTTTTCTACCTCCCGGAACACCCTTCCCCATCGATGTCGTCAAACTACGGGCCAAGACATCAGACTCGGTTCAGCGCGGCACCCCGCTGTTGACATATTCGTTCAACTCCCGACCTTCTGAACCGGGCGGGCGCACACAAGTTCTGTTTGGAATTTGGGACTGCCCGGTTGAGGGCACTATCGAAAGGTGGTGCATCAAAGAACGCGATGTTATCACCAGTGAAGAGAAAGCAGTCGTTTACATATCCGAGCCTTGCAAACATGGCGTACAGATGGGTGGTCTTTGCGCGCTATGCGGAAAGGACATGACAGAGTGCGTATGACGTCTTAGAACATGTATCATATTATCGCTCATCGACAATAGGTCTGACTATACTGGGTATTCTAATGAAGCGCGGGCATCAATTCAGATGACCCATTCCGCCAATGGCCCAAAGGTTTCTCTCGAGGAGGCTCAGCGCATCGAGCATGAGACGGCCAAACACCTATTTAGCACCCGCAAGCTCTCTCTCATCGTTGACCTCGACCAAACCATCGTCCACGCCACCGTTGATCCCACCGTGGGTGACTGGATTGCCGAGGGCGAAGCCTGGGAGGCGCGCCAAGCCACGTCCTCGGGAGCGGACAGCGATTCGGACGAGTCAAGCCCGGATGAAGATGACGAAGTGAATCCCAACTGGGAAGCGTTAAGAGATGTGAAGAAGTTTCGCCTCGGTCCTGAGTCTTTTGGTCTCCCACCATCGCCTGACAGGCGTCGAGCAAAGGGCAAGGAAAAGGCTGTAGAGACACAGGGGTGTCTCTACTACGTCAAACCTCGGTATGTCACCGTGTCGTGCGTTGTCCCCATACTGATCCGTGGCATGGAAGCCCCGGATGGTTTGGCTTCCTTAGCAGTGTTGCGACCAAGTATGAAATGCATGTTTATACTATGGGCACACGTGCTTACGCCGAGGAAGTCTGCAAGGCCATTGACCCGGATGGCAAGTTCTTCAGCGGTCGGATCTTGAGCCGTGACGAGAGTGGGAGTAAGCGTCTTGTTCTAGATTTACTGCCTCCTTTAGTTGACATTTCACAAGGCCTTACACAGAAGAGCCTCCAACGGCTATTTCCTGTTGACACGTCAATGGTCGTCATCATTGATGACCGCGCAGATGTTTGGGAATGGAGCCCAAACCTCGTGAAAGTTATCCCATGTTAGATTTCTTTTCCCTTTCAAGTCGACATCAAATTAACGTACCCACAGACGACTTTTTTGTCGGGATTGGTGATATCAACTCGGCCTTTCTACCCAGATTAGACGCATCAACGTCCGCTATCTCTCCAACACCACCTGGCAAGCCACCAGCCGTCTCAGGCTCTGCACTTTCAATCTCAGCTCCAAGTCCTGATCCTGACGATTCCCAGCCGAGTACTGTCGGGCCATCCTCAGCTGACGAAGCTGTCGCCGAGGAGATTCTGCAGAAGGAAATGATGGCCCGTAACTCGCTTGCTCTCGAGGCACAAGTGGAGGAGCGTCCCCTGGCTAAACTCCAAGAGGAGCTACAAGAAGCTGCCAATGGCCAGCTTACGAGCGATAGCCCAACCACTGACGCTGCATTGGACCAAAGTGAGAACACCCCGAAGCCACCTGAAGCCCTAGGAGAGAAGCACCACCGCAAGGCCCTACTGAAGAACGACGATACAGAACTTCAACGAGTCAAGCGGGTCAGTTGTCCTTTCCTTTTGAAATATATAGATATCTGAAAGATCTTCCAGCTTCTAGACGTCGTCCATCAACAATTCTTCGAAGCCTACGACAGCCGGCCGCGCGATGAGGAAAAAACCAAATTTGTGAGCAAAGCCCAACCCTCAGCATCCGTTCTTTACGACGTTCGAGTGCGTATAATCATTACATCAATTCACTGGCAGGGTTTTATTTTTTTTGTTTTTTTACGTAGATCATCATTCCTGGGCTTAGGCTACAAACCTTCGATGGCCTGCACATACTCTTCTCCAGTGTGATTCCGCTAGACACCAGACCAGAGACGACAGACATATGGAATTTGGCTGAGGCTTTTGGTGCTACCTGCCATACTGAACTGTCGCACCAAGTCACGCATCTCGTCGCTGCGAAGGTACCTCACCATCTTTTTGCACCATCGTACTGATTTTCACATCCCTTGACAGCGAGGCACCGCAAAGATCGATCAGGCACGCAACCGGGGTAACATAAAGGTTGTATGGCTTGCTTGGTTTACCGACTCAATTGCACGCTGGGAATGTCAAGACGAGACGCCGTACTTGATGGATGAACCCCGGTCCTTGAGTGCCTCCGCGCCGGACACGGCGAGTTCCCCAGCGCCGCCTGACGCTCAGCAGATTTCATCTGACCCAGAGCCTGACGCAGATGACTGGGACGTCGAACCCGGGTCCCGGAAAGGCGGCTCTGGGGCCGCTGCTCCGGGGATGGCGGAGCAGCAGGATCAGCAGGATCAGCAGCAGCAGCAGCAGCAGGAGGGACAGCAGGAGGGACAGCAACGACGGCAGGGGGGCGGCGCGGCGGCCGACGATGATGAGCTGGACGACTTGAGGCGCATTTCGGAAGAGTCGCGGAATCTGGCGCTATCTCTGTCGTGGGAAGACGCGGACGAGGAGCTGCGGGAGTTCCTGGCCAGCGGGGACGAGGAGGAGTATGAAGAGGACGAAGTGGGGGACGGCGATGACGGTCCAAGCTCGAAGGATGCAGGGCGCAGGTCGACGAACGCGGACGCGGGCGATCGACGCGTTGGAGATGAGACAGGTAGTGTTGGCAGGTACGTGGTTTGGATTTCCTTGGACGTTTACGCTTAGACTGAGACTGTCATCTAAAAGCGCGCCTTCTACCCCACGGACCAGACGCAAACGGTTGCGAAGTCTTACTCCGTCGGAAGCTGGGTTGAATGCGAGCGACGATGACTTGCTCCGCTCGCCATTGTCCAAACGCAAGAAACTTGCCAAAGAGCGACAGAACGCCTCCAAGCTCAAAGAGTCTATCTCTCCCGATGAATTCGGCCAGTATGCACCCCCGACGGTTCCTAGTCCTCGTGCCGAGGATGAGTCGGATGATGAAGAAGACGAAAGTATATTCGGTGATGACGATGACGACGATTTCTTAGCTCGGGAGCTTGAGGAGGAGATGGGATAGCCAGTCCAGCTTTCGCCCTCATCACTTTTCACTTATTTTCACTTTTTTTATACTGTCTGTTTTGCACTCTCTAGCATTGTATTCAATTGTGGATTAATCCTCTATCGGTTCACAGCCTCAATACTTGCGCCTCCCCCATCGGAAGACCCTGTAATGTCACTTTCAGGCTCAGATGTGGGGGGATCATCCTTGGTCGGGCCATCCCCATCCCCACCTCCTCCTCCAAGATGTTCCTTGTAGAGTTTCCAAAGCTTGGCGACTTTACGACCCGTGACGGTTTTAAAAATGTGCTCGTCGTACGGCGCGTCCTTCAACAACTCGTTGAGTTCCGGCACCGTACCTTCGCCATACCGCTCGGTCAGCCATTGCAAAAAGTAGGCCGTGACATGATATCCTGCGTCCCACTTGTCCCCACCAGGACTCCAATGTGGGGGGTCAAGACCGGCACGAAGGCGAACCCAGTCTGTGGCGCGTGAGGGGATATATTTAGCTCAAAGTTCAGAGTGGGGAGTGGAGAAAATGTAATATTACCTGCTACACCCTCGATGAGACCGCCAGGGCAGGTGTTCTGGTCATTGTACTGGAAGCAGTGGACGACCTCGTGGACGAGGACTCCGCGAATTTCATCCGCGCAACGGTTCGCGCAGTTCACGATATGCTGGCACGAAAAGTGGATCTCCTTGACCGTGTCTGAACCGCTCGTATGGGCTACACCACCCATGGGTCGAAGGACGAGCAGGATGGCCTGCACACTTTAAAAAAAACGCAGCGATGGCGTTGGCCAATTCAGCATCGCTACTTCAAGTTGCAGTACTCGCAGCCAGCCACTCACTGCTTTGGTGCCTTGTCGGTTGTTACATATAACCATTGAAAGACCGCGACTGCGGCATCGTGCATGATCTGGATGGGATTGACATTGTCAAAGAAAAGTTTGACTCCTGGGTGAGACAAGTCGTCAATTTGTAGTTTGAATGTCGGGATTGGCCAGTCCGGACGCGGGGGCATAGGAGGTGGCGATAGCGGCGGTGGGGGCATGAGGACGACGTAGCATGCCTTCTATAAAAGACGGGCTCAGAGGTCAGTTGATGGAACGGTGTTGCCATCACCATGCTATAGGTGAAATCACGTGGTAGGTAAGGGAATACAGACAGAGCAACATTTTATACAGAGATACATACATCTGCCATACACTAAGTGAAAATGTCAGGGGTATTGCGACGTACGATAAGGAATAAAAAAAAACACAGTTTATGGTGTCAACCAGCACCGATGCCAGCAGCTGCTTCTGCTCTTCTCACCTCTTCTCTCAATGCTTCAATTCCCTCTTCTAACCAGTGGCAATATTCGACAGCACGGAAAAGGACGCCGCTTTTACCTTTTGTCCTGCCTTTCCCTCTACCTCCACTGCCTTTCGGGCGACCCCTGGTAGGCATGCCGGTCCCGGGTGGTGCACCTTTGGGTGCAAGCAGAGTGGTTAATTGGGCATAGCCTTCTCGGATGGCATTTCGTCGCTTCTGCTCCGACATGATGTGATTTAGGCGTTTCTGAGGACTCGAGAGGAGGGGTTTATTGCGAGGGGGAGTTGGCGGAACTTGTGCCGAAGGAGACAGAGGTCGCCGAGGCATGTCATCTTGTTCCTGCTGCTGAGACAGGGATGGCGGCTGGCTGGAAGGGTGCAGAGTTGGGAGTTGTGCGGATGATGAGGGGGTATCAAAATGGAAGGTAGGGGGGTGGTCTTGTTGACTTTCCGAGGGAAGCGGCGGTGCTTCAAACTCCCAGTTGAAGTTATCGAGAAAGCCGAGGAGATCAGTGGTCTCTGAATCGGAGAAAAGGCCCGCTGAAGGAGGTAATGGCGGAGGGGGAGGGAAAAGGCCACTGAGAGAAGGATCAAAAGAGAACTCGAAATCTGTGGGTAGTACGGGAGGCTGATTTGTATTTGGAGGATTAGAGGCCATGGACGAGGAGTGTACTTGTACTTTCCCCAGGGATTAATTGTGAAAACTTCGGGCTTCGGGTGCGGTTGCCTTTCCAGGTTGCGGGGCAAGGTCGGCCGGTTCCGGGAATTGTCCGGTTACCGACCGAAAACCGGAACCAAACATCGATACATAAAACGGCTCACGGCCTCACAGAACCCACTTCCACGTCCGGCCCCTCCGCCAACCCGCCATGTCCGACTCCGCAACCACCCCGGCCCAGGATACGGCCACGCCGTCGATCGACACTCAACAACTTCAGCAGCCTCCACCGCCGCAGTCGCTCGTGCAAGATCCTCAACTTCATGCGCAGCTTCACCAAACCCCTCAAGCGACAATCTCAGATCCCCCTCGGAAGCGTGCGTTTCCAGCCTCTCTTCCCTTCGCTGTTTCCTCCTGCTTACGCTTTTACATCGCTCGGGTGGACGCAATCTTTCTTCTTGTCTCACCTGCAATTTTTTATTTTCGTTGATCCCCAGCAAAAGCCCCAGCCGTAAGGCGTGCATGCACTTCTTGTCATTCCGGAAAGACTCGCTGCAGTGAAATCCTCCCATGTCAGGTAGGTGACTTTCTGCATTTGCTCTCCACGTGTTTCAATGTCGTCATCCTATCACCTTCAGAGTTGCCTCAAGCGCGGGCTTGGTGCCACCTGTGCTTATCCGGATCCAGAGGCCCCCGTTGATCACTCGCAGCAAACCCCTGGTTCGTCTTCATTGATATCGTTCGTGCCCATATCGGCTGAGGCAACGTGCGTAGCTCCCGGCATCCCTCCATTCCCAGCTGCGCCTATCTCTTATATGCAACCCCCCAGCCTCACCCATCAACAGTACTATGAATACAATGGCTCATTCACCGGGGCTTCAACTTCGACCTTTCGTCCAAATAAGCGTCCACGACCGCTCACCGAAGAGGAAGCAGCTGCCATCACACGCAACTTTAGTCGTGGGGACTTTTACATCGGCACTTCGGCACCTATTCGGATTGACCCTCGTTTGCCAGTGCGGCTCACTTTGGGAGAAGGGGACCACGTACATTTTACGATCGGTGAGACGCTAGTGTGAACCATTGGTGAACGAGTGTAATGGTCCCTTCGTGCTACGTGGTTTATGTAATTAGTATGCTTTCAGTCAGTTTTTAACCTGAAACGTCCGACGTAACGCAGCTAAACTAAACGACGAGCCAAGAACACTCCCATGTCATGCGCAAGAATGGTTAGACGTGCCGTACGAAAACTAGATGTGTGAATTTATCGAGTAAAAAAAACTTGGATGCAGGCAAAAGTGACGAGAGTGGGATTCGAACCCACGCCCCCGAAGAGACCAGATCCTTAGTCTGGCGCCTTAGACCGCTCGGCCATCTCGCCGGATGACGCTTCAGCTTTCAATGACAGTATGAAATTGATAGACATCTGTTACGTCAGGCACTTTGGTCGACTCAACCCCAACAAACAACCTCCCTTTCTTCTGAAAGCTTAACGAGGCTGTGATTCCAGGCCACGAATAGCTCACTCGGCTCACAGCTGACTGGTAAAAGCTAGATCAAAGGGAGAGTGTTCGTTTGATAGGTGTGGGTGAGGCTGTCACCATTTGCAGTGCCTCGCACGTTCTATTCACTCGTTTTGTTCTTCACCCTTAACCAAGGCACTCTCACCGTTTCCGTTTCCGTTTCCCTCGCCACACGCTCCCTCCACGCCTTTCCCCCTCCACTCTCCCATCTTTAATTTCCTCCCTTTTTTTACACCCCCTTTTTGTCCTTGCATGTCCCTATAGCCTCTACCACCACCATGGACTATGCCGGCCAGCGCCCTCCTCGCGCACCTAGACCATCCTATTCCCAGTACTCTCAACAACCTTTGCCTACATTTTCTCCTACTTCCTACGATCACCCCACCTCCCCTCATAACCCGCAACATCCCTCTTCTCCACATGTTGCCAACAATGTCTCCTTTCAGAACACCGAAAGAGGAGAGCGGCGAGCCCCTCTCGATCAACCCGGCCGAGTACGACAGCACTCCGCTTACCAGAACGTAACTAGTCCCGACCCCGAATCTGGTTTCACGATGGCAGATGCTTCCCTCGTGGCTAGGAAAAAGAGCCTAGTCCGACCCGACCGAGAAAAAATCGAACCCGGTCATCGACATTGGCACTACCGTACCCATGCCGCAATGCTCGAAGATACCAATGCAAACCTCGTTCAGCCATCTAGTGTGTCCTATCCACCTGCGCTTCTATTCATCTCACCCTTCCCTCCTTTAGCCACTGGCAATGCCCCGCACCGTACTTCCCTCCGCCGTGGCCAGTCCCTTTTAGGGCGTGAGGAAGATGTTCATGAGTCCGGTCTTGCCTTGTTTAGACGTGGCACTCTTCGAAGGAAGCGTCAGTCCCCGACTGATGTGGACCAAGCGCCGGAGCGCCGTCGACGCTGGTTGGGGAATATTCCCGGGCCTCATAATGGTTGGGTGACGTATTGCTATCTTCTCACAGTCTGTGTCCCCCCATTCTTGTTACGATCATGCGGTGAGTGTACAGTTTGCCATTAGCAACTCGAGCTTATTCTTTGGTTAGGTATCCGCAGCCCTGAACAACAGCGCGCTTGGAGAGAAAAAATCGGTCTGATCAGTCTAATCATGCTTCTGATGACTGGTGTTGGATTCTTGACCTTTGGTTTCACCGAAGTTGTCTGCGGAAAGCCCCCCAACCGATTCCACGGAGGCTCCATCGATACGGCTTCCGTCATTATTCATGGCTATGACTACGACTTTTCCCACTTCAATCATCCCAAAGTTGGAGCCTTTGACGGCCACAGCAACCCCCTCTTCGAAGGAAACTGGAATGCGGCAGGCAACGATATATCCTTCCTATTCCAGAAGACCAATGGGCCTTGTCAAGGGATCATCACCAAGGCGTCAAACTCGACCATCACTGGTAAAAATAACCAATTGGACTGGTATTTCCCCTGTAACATTTACAATCAACATGGTACCTCCGGGGTCAATCTTACGGGCTATGAAGGCAAAACAAATTGCCATCTCACTTCCCAAGCACGGACACAATTGGCCAAGATAACTCCCATGGGACAAGTCTACTATTCGTGGGATGATCTCAAGAATCCAAAGCGGAATCTCGCTGTTTATGAATCGTGAGTGGGGCTAAGTCTCACCAGTCACCTTTTATTGAGCGTTCTTTCCAGCTATGTCTTGGACTTCTCCCTTCTTAAATGGCTCAGTAAAGGAGAAGTCAACTATCCAGCGATTTTCGATCAGTTTACACGACAAAATGGTACCTTTAACGGCAAAGACATCTCCATGTATATGGAACGCACAAAGCAACAGAAGCTTGGCCACTGCCTACAGAATATCATTGGGGTTGGCTTCATCGACACAAAAAGTATCGGTTGCGTTGCCTCGGCCATCGTCCTCTACGTTTCCCTCGTTTTCATAGTCGGCGTTGTCGCCATTCGCTTCATCATGGCCGTAATGTTTGCTTGGTTTTTTGCCAACAGGCTCGGCATGTCCAAGCACGAAACATACGACCAACGGATGCAACGGATGGCCGTAATCGAGAATTGGACGAACGACATCTACCGTCCCGCTCCCAGTCAGTACCGGCCCAATGTCCCGAAGAATGGGTATACCCCCCATAAGAAGGAGAAGAAAGGCCACTTTCTCCCCCGTCAGTCGCGCTTTACACCTTCGGAGAACATCATGAAAGGCGTTGGTGCCCGACCAGGCACTGCCTATGGTGCAGTTGAAGCTGTCTCTTACAAGCGTGGTGCGATGAGCGTCTATGGTTCTCCCTTGGTTTCAGGAAAGAACAGCAAGTCTGGCACTCAAGAAGCTCTTGGATCAAGGAGCTCCACATCACTTCAGGATTCTCGCGGGTTTGTGGATGTTACGTGTCCTTTCCCCCTGAACAATGTCGTTCCCCAGCCCGCTCCAGATTATGAACCATTCGGATTTCGACTGGCACACACAATTTGTCTTGTAACCGCGTATTCTGAGTCAGTGGAGGGGCTACGTACGACGCTCGATTCTCTCGCCACCACCGATTACCCTAACAGTCACAAGCTCATCTTGGTTATTGCGGATGGCATGGTCAAAGGTGCTGGGAATGATAAGACGACTCCGGAAATTGTCCTATCTATGATGAAAGAGTTCGTCATTGAACCCGAAGACGTTGAAGCGCATTCCTACGTCGCCATCGCAGACGGTCACAAGCGACATAATATGGCCAAGGTCTATGCCGGTTTCTACGACTACGACGATGCTACTGTGGAGACATCCAAGCAGCAGCGTGTGCCAGTGGTCCTGGTTGCAAAGACAGGTAACCCACTGGAGTCGTCGGATCCTAAGCCTGGAAACCGTGGCAAACGCGATTCACAAATCGTCCTCATGGCCTTCCTTCAAAAAGTCATGTTCGACGAACGCATGACCACGTTCGAATACGAGTTCTTCAATTCCCTCTGGCGGGTGACTGGCGTAAGCCCAGATCGTTATGAATTGGTGCTCTGTGTAGATGCCGATACGAAAGTCTTCCCTGACTCGCTCACGCGCATGGCATCGTGCATGGTTCAAGACGAGGAAATCATGGGACTTTGCGGTGAGACCAAGATCGCTAACAAGGGAGAAACGTGGGTTACCATGATTCAAGGTGAGTTTGACATCACCTCTTTAAAGCTACCTCTCTCAGTCTTTGTTCTCTAGTCTTCGAGTACTATATTTCGCACCACATGACGAAGGCGTTCGAATCGATGTTCGGCGGTGTAACATGTTTGCCAGGCTGTTTCAGCATGTATCGCATCAAAGCACCGAAAGGTGGTTCTGGTTACTGGGTCCCCATTCTTGCAAACCCTGACATCGTCGAACACTATTCGGAGAACGTGGTCGACACGTTGCACAAGAAGAACTTGTTACTTCTCGGAGAAGATCGGTATCTAACGACACTCATGCTAAAGACATTCCCGAAGCGCAAGAACCTTTTCTTACCCTCTGCAGTCTGCAAGACCATTGTTCCAGATACATTTGGCGTCCTTATCTCCCAGCGCCGTCGTTGGATCAACTCGACAGTGCACAACCTCGCTGAATTGGTCCTTGTTCGCGATCTATGTGGGACATTCTGCTTCTCGATGCAGTTTGTCGTTGGCATGGAACTTGCCGGCACACTCGTCCTCCCCGCTGCTATATCCTTCACTATATACCTCATCATCAGTTCCGTCATTCCCGGGCACACGAATGCCACAATTCCTCTGATCCTCCTGGCTATCATTCTGGGCCTGCCTGGATTGCTTATTGTCATCACCACCCGCAAGATTGCCTATGTCGGCTGGATGATCGTCTACCTTTTCTCGCTTCCGATATGGAACGGCATTCTTCCTGCGTATGCATATTGGCATTTCGACGACTTTTCGTGGGGTCAAACACGCCAGGTATCAGGCGACAAAGGTGGAAATCATGGTGATAAGGAGGGTGAGTTTGATTCGACAAACATCGTGATGAAGCGTTGGGCGGAATTCGAGCGCGAGAGACGATGGAGGAGCGGTGCTCAGTCGAGGGATTCGGCATACTACGACCCTAAGACCAACACACCGAGGCGGTAAGAGCCTGAACCCTGATATCCGTCCAGGAAACTGATAGTCAGGACAGCTACTCAATGGCGTCATACCGTGACAGCGACACTGGGGCCACTCCCTCGCAAGTTTTTGATGGAAGTACGATGGACTCGTTTGCGAACGCTGGAGGCTCTCGTCCGCGCTATGACAGCAATCAATTGCTCACGCTTCCCGCTCCACTCGCCTTGAGTCGCCCTGCAACGAACGGCGGTTCTTCGAGTTCGGTAGCTCGATCCAGCGATGATGATAATTCGTCCTCTCGGCAACGTCTTGTCTACAGCCCTGTTTCCAACACGACCGAGCAACCTGACGACTACAATGGCGTGTCAGGCTCGGGCCCTTCGCGGCAGGGTCGCAGAAATCAGGACTATCGTGCATCTAATGGAACGATTCGCCAAGCGACATCACCAACACCCTTCCCCGGAGCTGGAGAAACATCGAATCCATTTCAGCCCAACCATGATAACTACTATAGCGCAGAACATGACGCTGGCTCATCACCGTCTCTTTCCCCATCTGGTGGCCAACGTCGAGTACGCGGGGTCAGTCTGTCAGATAATGGGCCGGTCCCGGGTCCCGATGGAGTCCGTCGGGTTAACCGTCCAACATCTCGCCGTACGTCACAGACGCCCCAACAGAATAGGTACTCGCGTCCTACGTCACTCTACGCCAATCTACCCCCTGGCGCGGCACCACCCAACCCCAACGGCGGTTGAATACCACAATCCGCATGGACTACAAACGATTTGTGTACGGGATATTTGAACTTTTCCGTTTAATTGACAATTTCTTTACTGGCTCTCGGGACCTTTCTCACTACGGCACAATACCTTTCTTTACTCATACGCTTGACTGTTTCATGTCATGGAATCGTACTGTAGCCATCACATCTCGGCCAACTTTTACGATACCTGGTTTAGCTTCTTACCATTTGTCGTCTCTTGAACCTCTTCACAGTCTCACGCAACGATATCACAATGTTCATGCTTTTATCCTCTTTTTTATTTTAAGGCCTTAGTATACACCAATGACAGAAAGTAGAACCCACTCTCAGTCAGGTGACCCATCGGAATCGGAACAGTCACGGCGTACACGCCACGACACGACACCCTGCCAAGTGCCATAACAAACACCGGAGGAGGCGGGAACACCTGCACTACTTATGTCGCAAATACAAACCATCCGTTTCCGTCGGCCCATCGAGAAAGACAAGAATGAATATGCACCTAAGCCTGTGTCAGCAAGACATACCGGGATCCTCCAAGATCAGCTCCGAAGGTACGCACGCGTACCAACTGGCCATCCCTGTGCTCTGAAGCGGTCATCCTAGAGCCGCACGCCCGCCTTGGGTCCCCAGGTTCTCAGTGGCGGTCAGAATATTGCTTTTTCTCCGTGTCACGGCAGCTATGTATTCGAACATCCAAGACTGTGACGAAGGTTTGTCTTTTCGGCGTTCGTTGGAAACCTTCCCTGCGAGTAACCCCTCCTTCTTTGCAGTATTCAATTACTGGGAACCTCTACATTACTTATATAAAGGCTATGGCTTCCAGACGTGGGAAACGTCACCGCGATACGCTATCCGGAGTTGGGCATACGCTCTCTTGTGGTTTGTCCCATCCAAGGCTCCCTACTGGATACTGCGCGAGACGGGAAAGGTAAAGCTCACCGATGTAGACTCGCTCCGGAGGACACTCACCTCTCCATCGTAGAGACCAGCCTTTTTCCTCGTGCGTGCTGTCCTGGGCACCATATCCACCATCTGTGAGGCCAAGCTATATGATACCGTCCGGCTCAAGATCAACAATCGCGTTGCTCGCTACATGCTGTTCATGTTAGTTGCTAATGCTGGAATGTGGAACGCGTCGACTGGCGAGTCGCTTTTATATTCAGTTGGCTTATTCTGACGTGCTACCCAGCCCTTCTCCCATCCTCGTTTGTGATGTATACCACGATGCTCGCGCTGTCTCATGCATTCGTGCCTCCCAGCAACCAGGATAGCCGGCGAACGCTTGCGGCTGTCGTGTATTTTGCCCTTGGTGCTGTCCTCGGGTGGCCCTTCGCTCTTGCCATAGCCATCCCATTTATCTTGGAAGAGTTGTTCGTGTATGGTGCTGACAAGGTCCCAGCAAGGGAGAGGTCCGACTGGCAAGTCAACCGCTGGAAAAGGCTATTTCTTTGCGGTGCTGTGGGGGCGCTTATTCCAGTCAGTACACCACTACGTTGTCTGTCCTGCTCTCACTGAGAGGCATGCAGATACCTATAGTCGCGATTGATTCATACTTCTATGGGAAGTTCACCGCTGTGTTTTGGAACATCGTGAAGTATAACGTTTTCCCCGACTCTTCCCGTGGTCCCGACCTGTATGGCACCGAACCTTGGTACTTCTATCTCCTGAACCTGTCCCTCAACTTCAATATTCTTCTCCCGATGGCCCTGTTCTCTCTCCCAGCATTGGCGATAACTTATAGGGTTGACCGCCGTCGCCTAGGCGTTGCAGTCTCATCTGCGGAACAAAGCTCTCCATTCAGACTTCTGGCGCTACGTCTGCTTCCATTATATACGTGGCTCGTCATCATGAGCGCCCAGCCACACAAGGAGGAACGGTTCATGTATCCTGTGTATCCACTCGTGTGCTTCAATGCGGCCGTCACGACATACCTGTTGCGAGGGTGGATTGAAATCGCGTACATCAACATAACAAAGTCACCATACCGTGTAGGTTTTAACTATCCGGCATCATACATCTCTACTGACACGTGTTGATAGGCATCACGCACCCAATTGTTCCGCTGGTCAACTCTGATGATTGTTCTCCTCACAGCCTTCATCTCCCTTACTCGCATCCTTGCACTCTGGAAGTACTACCATACTCCCATGACCATCGTTTATCAGTTTGAAAAGCAGGAAATTCCGCGACTGCTCAACGCGACCGGTTTGCTTGAAACCCCTCTCCCACCAGCAGAGCTACTCGAAGAATATAAGCAAGAGCTCGTAAAAAATAGGGAAGACGAACCGCGTATTGACCTGTCACCGATCAAAGACTTTCACTTGAGAATGTGTTACGGAAAAGAGTGGTACCGTTTTCCCGGCCACTATCTTGTACCAGACGGAATACGAGTCGACTGGATCAAGAGCGAATTCGACGGCATGCTACCTGCTCACTTCTATGAGACACATGGAATTCGGTCAAGAGTATTTGGGACGAGAAATATTCCTGTAGGTTTGAACGATCTGAATAAGGAAGAACCGATGCACTACGTAAGTGTTTTTGCCCTCCAGAGCATAAAGGCGACCCCATTTGACGTGTATACAGGTCGACGTGACGAGCTGCGACTATATTGTCGATCTCGACTTTCCACATGATGCTATAGAGTCCAAGCACGAACCTCGCTACGTTGTCGATGATAAAACATGGGAGCGCGTAGCCTGCCTCCCATTCCTCGACGCCCGCCACTCATCGCGGCTCACAAGGGCGTTCTGGCTTCCGGGTAAAACATGGCAGAGGCAAAATAGATTTGGGGAGTACTGTCTTTTACGAAATAAAGAATCTGTGGAGAGGAAGATCAGTGAGATAAAGTAGTAATTTGTCAGATCTATCGGATTTGTGTTAGACTAGACCTTCAATCATCTGATGACATAAGCGAGTCTTGGATCTGGGCACTTCCTCTGAACTGAGCGCAACTGAACGAAAAATGCAACGACCCCTGCCCATCGTAAGTGTTCCGCTTTCAACGGTAGGGGCTATTCGTTTACCTCGTGCAGCAACCCACCGTGGTACTCCTCAAGGAGGGAACGGATACATCGCAGGGAAAAGGACAACTATTGTCTAACATCTCCGCATGTCTTGCTGTCGCAGAGACGCTGGCAAGTACGCTGGGCCCCAGGGGAATGGACAAGCTCATTGTGAACGATCGTGGAGAAGCACAAATCACCAATGACGGAGCCACCATCCTTAAGCTTCTAGATATCGTTCACCCCGCCGCGAGGACACTCGTCGATATTGCCCGCGCCCAGGATGCGGAAGTCGGCGACGGGACTACCACTGTCGTCCTTCTTGCTGCTCAATTACTGAAGGAGGTTAAAGGGTACATTGAGGAGGACGTCAGCCCGCATATCATTATGAAGGGCTTCCGCCAAGCCGCGCGGCTTGTGCGTGTTCTTGTTTCCTGTTGTCTTCTTCGTTAACCCCACGATGTTCAGTGCACTGACCGCATCGAAGAGATCCAAATATCGGTTGACCACTCAGACGCTGAGTAAGATCATTACATCGTAGCGCCGAATACACACTGAATCGCGCTTTGCAGAAAGTTCCACTCTCTTTTACTCAAGTGCGCATCTACATCGATGTCATCAAAGCTCATCCATTCGGAAAAACCCTTCTTCTCAAAAATGGTCGTGGATGCCGTGCTCTCTCTCGATCAGGACGAGCTGGACGAGTCCCTCATTGGCGTGAAAAAAATCCCCGGAGGCGGCATGCAAGACTCACTCCTCATTCGCGGTGTATCGTTCAAAAAGACTTTCACTTATGCCGGCGCGGAACAGCAACCTAAATCATTTACAAATACTCTCATCCTTTCGCTCAATGTGGAACTTGAGCTAAAAGCAGAAAAGGACAACGCTGAGGTCCGCGTTGACGCCGTTGCCGATTATCAGGCGATCGTCGATGCCGAGTGGGAGATCATCTACCGTAAGCTACAAGAAATCGAAAAGACGGGCGCGAAGGTCGTGCTGAGCAAGCTTCCTATCGGGGATCTGGCCACTCAGTGGTTCGCCGATCGGGACATCTTCTGCGCTGGACGTGTTCCTGCTGCAGACCTTCGGAGAGTCGTGCAGGCAGTTGGCGGTTCGATCCAGTCTACTACCTCCGATATCGGCCGTGAGCACCTCGGAACCTGTGGCAAGTTCGAGGAGCGACAAATTGGTGGCGAGCGGTACAACGTGTTTGAGGAATGTCCGAAGGCGAAAACCTGCACGATGATCCTCCGCGGCGGAGCTGAACAATTCATTGAAGAAGTCGAGCGGAGTCTACATGACGCGGTGATGGTAGTGAAACGCGCGGTGAAAAACGGGGAAGTCGTTGCTGGTGGTGGTGCCATTGAAGTGCGTGCGTATCTTCCCGAGTCAAGATACTGATAACGACCTCTATTCAGATGGACTTGTCCGCTTATGTACGAAAGCACGCGCTTTCTATTCCGGGGAAGCTTCAGCTCGTCCAGCTGGCATTCGCGAAGTCACTCGAAATCATACCCCGGCAGATCTGCGATAATGCAGGCCTCGACTCGACCGACATCTTGAATAAACTTCGCATGAGACACGCGCACGGCGAAAAATGGGTGGGTGTCGATGTCGACGGACCTGACGGCGTCCGTGACAATCTGGACGCATTCGTCTGGGAGCCCAGTCTTATCAAGACCAACGCGATCAGCAGCGCGGTGGAGGCTGCGTGCCTTATCGTTTCTGTGGACGAGACGGTCAGAAATCCCCAGAGCGAAGCTGTGAGTTGATTTCTACTTTGTGGTGACATTGTTGACTCATCACTCTGCGAACATACGTATCATAGCCCGATGCTGGTCCTAAAGCACCACCCGGCACTGCACAGCGAGCGTTACGGGGGCGGGGAAGGGGAGGAGTTCCGCGGCGATGAGGATAGTACAGTACTACTAGCGTTGTTTCAAACGAAATCATCTTCCCACGAAGAATCGTCTATATGAAACGGGACTTGCCGGACGCCAAGAAATCAGTTGCGTACCCAAGTTCAAGTTGGTACCCACCTCGAGCTCTCCGTCTTGTGCAGGCAAGCGCGCGTGACGGCTCCTTGCGCTACGTTTCAAAGGGCAACTGTCTGCATGGTTTCTCCACGGCCGATGGTGGCGGATGGGAAAGAATAGCCGAGGCAGCACACCTGAAACGTCCTCTGTCCCTGATTTCCGTCGACAACAGCGTCAAAATCATGTACAATTCTGTACAATTCTCAGCCGCTCATCAGCCGCACGCTAGCATTATCTTCTCGCTTCAAGCCCGCTCAAATATAGTTGCGCCACATCTTGCAGATAGCAACACGATGGTCTGTGGCGACTCGGAGAGCGTGTGGCTATGTCCCCAGCTAGCCGTGATCTTGGAGGCCAGTCATCAGGAAAAGATATCAAACAACTCTTTAACTTCTCTACTTTTTGAAAAAAAAAAAAAGAGGGTTTTTTTTTGTACCTCTCCTCCTGAAATTGAATTTGGGTCCGACCTACTTTTTTGAGTTTTAGGTTCTTTTTCAACTTTCTGACTTTCCCACTCATATGAACTCCTACCAGTCCAAAGAGGATTGTAGTGGGAACTGCTGACTGCTGGAGAACCCGATGGACACGTAGGATGCCATGGAAGAGGAAGCAGCGTTGCACCGATCTCACGCTGTCGATAAGGACTTTGAATTGCTTCGTTTGCATCTCTGACAGCATAAATAGACGCGTCTGCCACTTCCTCGGGATAGACGACCTGGATCTGCCTCGTCCCTCCGGAAACTCCTCATGTCAGTTGGGCTGCCCACCGTCGAGAAGGCCGCGATGGCTATCCAAGACGAAGAGGTCGACGAGAAAGGCTCTAGCGGGGTCTCAGTGAAGGAGATAGCTCTCCCTCTCCCTCCTCCTCTCGCTTCGCCAATCGATCATAATCGACTTGGGGGAGGATTCTGGCGTTGGA
>Ga0209488_10001842_pt1 | contig 17902 bp, 11 predicted proteins | sample Rivendell_Oct201_8_FD_188349 | JGI IMG/M metagenome (GOLD analysis project Ga0209488, IMG submission 188349) | Vadose zone soil microbial communities from the Eel River Critical Zone Observatory, Northern California, USA -... | ecosystem: Environmental > Terrestrial > Soil > Vadose zone >...
GCGAACGGGATTGTTCCGCGCAGCGCCGCAATCAGAAAGTCATTGAGGAGACTCCCGCGGCCGGACTCAACTCCGCCATCAGGTCCCGGCTCTGGAAAACCGCGGAGACAATCGCGCGAGCTGTTCACTACCGCTCTGCCGGCACCGTGGAATTTCTTTATGACGCCGAGCGTGAAGAGTTCTTCTTCCTTGAGGTCAATACACGCCTGCAGGTCGAACACGGCATAACGGAGGAAGTCACAGGAATCGATATCGTCGAGTGGATGGTGAAACTGGGATCGGGAGATCTGCCTCCACTGGAAATGCTCCCGTTTGAACTCCGGGGCGCGTCGATTCAGGTGCGAATCTATGCCGAAGATCCCGCTCGTGGATTCCGGCCAATGTCAGGGCGTCTGACTGAAGTTCGGTTGCCCCGCAACGTCCGCTGTGAAACCTGGGTGGAGAGTGGCACGGAGGTCACACCATTTTACGATCCCCTCCTGGCAAAGATCATTGTGCACGGCACCGACAGAAAGGATGCCGTTCGACGCGTGCAACAGGCGCTTTCCCGCTGCAGTTTTGGAGGACTCGAAACCAACCTCGCTTATCTCCAACAAGTCACCGCAGAAGAGGAGTTTCAGGTTGGGGGCTTTCCAACAAGTTTTCTCAGACGCGTGAACTACGCGCCGCCGGCGTTTGAGGTGATCGAACCAGGCATGCAGACAACGGTGCAGGATTATCCCGGCCGTGTGGGGTACTGGCATGTCGGAGTACCGCCTTCCGGACCCATGGATTCCCTGGCTTTTCGGCTAGCAAACCGCCTGGTGGGAAATCCGGAATCCGCGGCCGCTCTGGAATGCACACTGACCGGACCATCGCTGCGGTTCCACTCCGGGACCATCATTGCACTCGCCGGAACAAACATGATGGCGACACTGGACGGCGCGCCCGTCTCGTGCTGGCAGGCGCTTGAAGTCCAGGCCGGATCGGTGCTTCGGCTCGGCACAGCGGCCGGGCCGGGAGCCCGCGCTTACATCGCCGTTCGTGGCGGTATTGATGTGCCCGAATACCTTGGCAGCCGATCGACTTTTATTCTTGGCCGCTTCGGAGGACAAGCCGGCCGCGTATTGCAAACCGGCGACATGCTGCACTGGCAGAATGCGGAAGCGTTACCGCCCAACCCCCTCTCTCTTCCGGAAGAACTGCGTCCCCTGTACTCCAACGAGTGGGAGATTGGCGGCCTCTATGGCCCGCACGGCGCGCCCGATTTCTTTACGGATGAAGATATCGAGTCGATATTTGGCGTCTCATGGAGGGTTCACTACAATTCTGATCGAACCGGTGTGCGCCTGATCGGACCCCGCCCGAAGTGGGCGCGCCGGGACGGAGGCGAAGCCGGGCTGCATCCTTCAAACCTTCACGACAATGCGTACGCGGTGGGTGCCATGGATTTCACCGGCGACATGCCGATCCTGCTCGGACCTGACGGCCCAAGCCTTGGCGGCTTCGTCTGCCCTGTCGTCATCGCACAGGCGGAGCTGTGGAAAATCGGCCAACTCCGGGCCGGAGACACCATTCGCTTCCGCCGAATTTCCAATGATCAAGCAGAGAAGATGGAGCTGGAACTCGACACTTCGATCGATACGTTGCGAGGAAAATTGCCGAAGCTCCACAACGACACTCCCGAGGCTGCCATTCTGCACAATACCGGCAACGGCACCGTGTACCGTGCGGCCGGCGATCGGTATCTTCTGATTGAAGTGGGATCCAACGAACTCAATTTAGACCTGCGCATGCGTGTCCACCTCCTCGAAAAACTGTTCCGGCGGGAACGGCTGAAAGGAATTCTCGATATCACTCCCGGCATCCGATCGCTGCAGATCCATTACGACAGCCGCGTTCTGCATCGCGAAGAACTGATCGCCTGTCTCGACGCCTGCGAACAGGCGCTCTCCAAATCCGACAATATCAGCCTGCCGGCGCGCACGATCTATCTTCCATTGTCGTGGGAAGACCCCGCGACACTGCTCGCGATACGAAAGTATATGCAGTCTGTTCGAGCCGACGCTCCATGGTGTCCGAGCAACATCGAGTTCATCCGGCGAATCAATGGCCTTGAAACGATCGAACAGGTTCGTGACATCGTATTCAACGCAAGCTACCTGGTGCTGGGTCTCGGCGATGTTTACCTTGGCGCTCCGGTTGCAACGCCACTCGATCCACGTCACCGCCTGGTAACGACCAAGTACAACCCGGCACGCACGTGGACAGCGGAGAACTCGGTGGGGATCGGCGGGGCGTATATGTGTGTCTATGGAATGGAAGGGCCGGGCGGATATCAATTCGTCGGACGTACGATTCAAATGTGGAACACGTATCGGACGACGCTGGAGTTTGAGCACGGCTCTCCCTGGCTCCTTCGCTTTTTCGATCACATCCGTTTCTTTCCGGTAACAGCCGCCGAGCTGCTCGAAATGCGCGATGCGTTTCCGCACGGAAAGTACAGCATCGATATCGAGCCGACGGAATTCAATATGCGGAATTACCACACATTTCTTCGCACCATAAAGGACGAAGCCGCGGAATTCAAACAAACTCAACAGTCGGCATTTTTAGCGGAGCGGGAACGCTGGGCCGCCGCCGGCCAGCCGGAGTTCGCTGATCCCGCCGCCTCCGATAACGGCGTGATGATTGAAAAACCCGCCGATATTCCCGAAGGCTGCGAGGCCGTTCGCTCTCCGATGACAGCGAGCGTTTGGCAGATCGTCGTCGAACCGGGCCAGCGAGTCGAAGCAGGACAGAATATTATTATTCTTGAAGCGATGAAGATGGAGATCGTCGTCGTCGCACCGAATGATGGCGTCGTTGAACTCGTCCATTGCGCGAAAGGCGGAATGGTCACTGCAGGCCAGAATTTAGCGACGTTGAGAGTAAGTTGAAAGTGCAATTAGCGGCAGCGGCGACCGCATCTGAGCCAGACTTCCCATATCAAAGTCAAACGCCTCACCGATCAGGTCCTGGACGGAGAAAGACGCCTTTGCCACTCCCTCGACCTCGTGGGCGGTTGTCTCTCCGACAATGTGGTAAATCTCGTGCGCCATGACGCGCCCCAACGCGCGTCCGAGTGCCGCATTCCGCTGCCGGTCGCTCATCGACCGCAGCGAGGGCGCCAGCATCCAGCCAAGGGATCGGCAGTCGACGCGAAAGAAGGGGAGAACTTTTCCATTCGATACTGACGAATCCGCCAGACTGACCTGGGAGTCTGGCAAATGTCTGAGAGGGATGACGGCTGCAGCTTCAGAACACGATCCATCAAAAGACAAGACGACAACCCGGTCAAACTGCTCGCCGGACTTTCGAGCGTTGAGGTCTCTCCAGACAATGTGGACTCCGGTTGGATTAAGGAGCCGCTGAAGTTCCTTTTGCGCGGACTGGATCGCAGACGCATCGAGCCTGCTGGCTCCGCCTGCATAAATGGCAAGGCTTCTGCTTTGAGCTCCCGCATATGCCGAGAGACTTAACATGAGCAACGCTGCTCGTGTAATCGCCAACATGGGCTTTTCTCCGTACCTCTAACATTGAGGTACGCAACACGACGGATTATAGTGCAGTTTCCAAACTTCAACGCAAGTCGAAATAGTGCAGGGATGACGTAAGCGCAGTCGTGGGGACAGACCACTCAATCCCCGAATTCATAAATTCGGGGATTGAGTGGTCTGTCCCCACGACTGCTTCCTTGGAAGACTACAGCGGCGTTGACCTGAGCCAGCGTCAGCGCCAAGACCTTTGATTCAAAGTTGGAGTCCCAATGGGACTCCCTTCGGGTTCGCGAATTGCTGCGCTAGAACTCAAACCGCAGCGCAAACTGCATTTCCCGCGGCGGCGTCGTCTGCTGGAACTGTCCGAAGGTCAGCGGAGCCGTCAGCGCCAGGCTCGGGTTGGTAAAGTTCACCGTGTTGAACGCATTGAATGCTTCGGCGCGGAATCGCAGCGTTTGGCCTTCCTTCAGCCGAAACGTTTTCTGAAGCGTCAGGTCGGTATTGAAGTATGGAGCCAGCCTTACGGCCGCACGCGTTCCGCTGTGTCCCGGCAGTTCATCGGCAAAACTGTCCGCGGCGCTGGTGCTCGCGAAGATGCTCGGGTTCCCCGTCTCGTCGCGAGTCACGCCGGTTAACACGGGTTTGGTCACGCTCGCAAGCGAACTTAACCAATAGTTCGCGTTGTAGGCGAGATTCCCGGCAACCGTCGTCGGCAGTCCCGTCCGATATCGCATCACGCTCGAGAGCTGCCATCCGCCGACAATCTGGTTCAGCCACGGCGGCACGTTGTTGAGCACGGCTTTACCGTTTCCCACCGGTAGCTCAAACAGATAGTTTGCGGAGACGTTTTGCCGGACATCGAAATCCGATGCTCCGCGAAACTCATTGACGTTGAAAATATTCTGTATCGCCGCGCCCTGCTTGCCAGACCCGGACTCGGCGGACGATCCATTGTCGATGGAATGCGACCACGTGTAATTGAAGGCAAACGCCAGGCCATTCCGAAACGACCGACGCAGGGATGCGGTCATCCCGTGATACTCCGCCCAGCCCGCGTTCATCCAAGTGGGCATGGAACTCCCCTGGATATTGAAGAACGTGTAACAACCCGAAACGGTGATGCACTGGCCCGAAATGTAGGAGCTGGTGGTATTGCGATCCAGCGCGTGAAGGCAATCCAGATAGCTTCCGTTGTAATCGCCATAAACGCATTGGAAGTAGTTGGCCGAAGCGCTGCCTGGAAACGAGATATCCCGAAGGCCAGGGAACATGTTCTCGACGAACGGCAGCGTGGGCACAAGGCTCGGATCATTTCGAACCGCGGCGGGAGTCAATCCCGAGTCGAACAGAGAGCGCACCTGCATATTGCTCTGCTCCCATGTTTGCCCCGATGTCGGATCCTTGAAATATTCGAGGGGAGTGTAGACGTCGCCCTCAAGTAATAACCGGTGCGACAACCGGCCGGTATAGCCGACCTCCAAGCTGACCCCTTTGCCGATCTGCCGTTCGAAAGTTGCATTCATCACATAGGAGTACGGGGGCTTGAGGTCGGGGGAGATCCCGAGAAAATCGCCCGCAATCGCGGCAATCGCCGGTGGTGTGTAGGGGAAAGGCTGCAGCGCATTGACCGGCAGTACGGGTGCGGAACCGTTAAAGCGCGGACTTGTCGAAAAACTGTAGGAGTCCGGGAAGTTCGTTGCTGTAGCCAAACCGATGGAGCCGTACTGATCGTATTGCGTGACCAAATCGCTGCCAAAGCGGTCATACACCATACTGGCACCGGCTCGGAACGCTGCAGACTTTCCGAAAATCATTCCAAGCAGTCCGCCTCGATCCTGCGGCCCATACGCCAGACCGACGTGCGGTGCAAAATTCAGATTGCTCGGCTTCCACCACGTTGGTTTTCCATTGGTCGGTCCATTCAGACCCCAGCTCAGGATATTGTCGGGCATCGCATTCTGCGGCACACCCTGTCTTGAAAGGTAATCGCGAATCGCAAAGTAGTTATTCAAACCGAGTGTCGGAGCCACTTGCGTGCCGGTCGCCTCATAGAGCGGCCGGAAATTCTCATATCGAACGCCGAAGTTGAGCGTCAGCTCGCGGGTTGCGCGGTAACTGTCGCTGATATAAGCGCCGTAATCACGTTCGATAAACGATCGCGCCTGCGGCGTGCCCTGGGGTAAGGTGTTGCCATTTTTGTCGAACTGGTCGGTATAGAAATTATCATTCACCAGGCCCAGCAGGGACGCCATGCCAAAAGCAGCGGAAGTGGGATCTGCAAGCTGAGCGTCCGGGTTTCCGCTGCGAGTCTGAATGAACGCCGTCAGGGCATTCTGAATATCCGCGCCCAGCCCGATCAGTTCCGTTGCTCCGAATCCATACTTTGCATACGAAGACGTAAAGAGGGACGTATTGTTGCGGATAAACCGGAAGTTCACGCCCGTCGTCAGCGTGTGTTTACCGATGGTCCAGGTAAGATCGTCCGTTGGATTGAACGTCGGCATGACCTGGTCCGCCGGGCGGGCATTGAAGTTCTGAAGCGAGTCGAGCGGATTCATGAACAAGACCGGTCCGGTAATGCCGGATGTACTTTGAGCGAACCGCGTGTAACCGAAGCCCAGCTGGTTGACAAGAGACGGCCTGAGGATCGCCGTGTATTGCGCCGCAAATCCCTTGCTCCTGTCATGCAGAATCGAGGCGGGCCCCTGTCCCGGGAACTGACCAAGAATCACGTCGTCAACATTGCGCGCTGCGGTGCCGCGAACGGAAAGCGTGTGCATGCCGGCGGCGTCGAGGTGAAAGTCCAGCTTGCCGACAAGCGCCTTGTCATTGCGACGGCTCGGCGCATTGAAGCGGAAGCCGCTGAAGTTGAGCCCTCCGTCTTGCCCGAAAGCGGAGTCATTGCCAGTGGGATATCGATTCAAGACCGTGAGCATGGAGTCGTTCACGCCGATCCCCAACGGATCCACCTGCCGGACTTCATCTGCCGTCAAGGTTTCATTTGATCCGTCGGCCAACTGAAACGTCAGAAGACCCTGCCGTAAGGAGTCGGACGGCACGGCTCGCGACTGAGATACGCCACTGGCATCGATGCGTTGTTCGTAATTGAAGAAGTAGAAGGCGCGATCCTTCACCATCGGGCCTCCAATGGAACCGCCGAATTGATTGCGGATCAACGGTTGAACCGGAACGCCGGACTTATTGTTAAACCAGGTGTTGGCTGCAAAGACCGTATTGCGGTTGTATTCATAGAGCGACCCGTGAAGTTGATTGGAGCCCCCTTTCGTAACCAGCGCCACCTGCCCGCCTGAAGAACGTCCTTCATTGGCGCCGCCTCCCCCGACCGTGACCCGAAACTCCTGAACCGAGTCGAGGGGAATGGGCAACACCGCATTGAATCCCGGATTCACCTGGGTGCCGTTGGCATTCGATCCCTGGTAACCGCCCGTGCTCGTACCGATAGCTTGCGCGATGAGCCCCGAGTTCTGATTGTTATTCACGTCGGCGCCGTCGAGAGTGATGTTGTTTTGATCGCGCCTGGCCCCCAACACCTCGCCGGTCGGCGTTACGCCAACCTGGAGGCTCAGCAGTTCAACAACGTTCCGAGTTCCCAACGGCAACTGGCTGACTTGTCGCTCCGAGAACGCGGTTCCGATCGACGCATCAACGCTATTAATTTCCGTGGAATCCGCAATCACGTTGACAGATTCAACCGCAGTGCCCACTGCCAGCTGCAAATCGAGGGTGCCCGGCGTGTTCACAAGCAGCTGCACGCCCTCACGGGTGGCAATGGCGAATCCGGGCTTCTCGACAGTCAGCTGATACGAACCCGGAGGCGTCTGGAGAAACTGGTAGACGCCATCCACGCTCGTCGTGACCTGCCTCTTCGAACCCGTGGCGACATTCGTGAGGGAAACAACAGCCGCAGGAATGATGCCTCCGCTTGGATCCGTAACCGCGCCTCGCAACGACGTGGTCGATTGTCCCAAAACAACAATAGAAAGAAGGAGAACGAGCGAAAACGTATAAATGACTCTCTTCATGACGCCTCCATTTGGATTAGTTTGAGTTTGGCGAGAGACATTCTCGCGTATCCGCGACGCTGCGGAGAGTCGGCCTAAATCACGGGATCAGGAAATTTGCGGAAGCTCCATTGCTTACTGACCGGAAGGTGCTGAACGTCCTTTCTTCATGAGAGATTGGGTTCAACTGAAAATCGGCACGGGACGCGACCGTGCCCGCTCGATACCGTTCTGCGTTGCGGACTCCACCTCGTCGATAAGGTCCCGAATCTCGTCTTCGTCCGAATCGAAGTCGAGATGTGGAACAGCAACATCGAGCGCGACGGAAGAACCCCGATCGCCGTTTCTCGCCAAAGCAATAATGCGCGTTCCGAGGCAGACGGCTTCGCGGGTGTTGTGGGTCACGAACACAATGGTCGTGCCGCTTTGACGCCAGAGATCCTTGATGAGCTGCTGCATTCCGGAGCGCGTGCCCGGATCGAGCGCGCTGAATGCCTCGTCCATCAAGAGAACCGGCGGCTTGAGAATCAACGCCTGAGCAATGGCGACGCGCTGCTGCATTCCTCCCGAAAGCTGATGCGGATACTTGATTGAGTCTGCTTCATGGAAGCCCGTGTGTTCCAGATAGCGCCGGGCCGTGGCGCGAAACTCCCGCATCTTTTTCCGGCGTGTCGGACGAAGCAGCGAGAAAGCGCCGAACTCCGACACTTCGAGACCAAAGGTCACGTTGCCGAGAACTGTCTTGTCCGGAAACAGCGAATACTTCTGAGGAACGTAACCGCAGAGCCGATCCGGCTTCGATCGTTCGACGCCGTTCACCAGCACGCGGCCGCTTGTCGGTCTCTCTTCACCGAGTATCAGGCGCAGCAAAGTGGATTTCCCACATCCGGTCAATCCCACAATCGATATGAATTCGCCATTTTCGATCTCCAGATCGATTCCGTTGAGAATCCGGCGTGGGACATCGCTTTGTGCGGAGTAGTCCACATAAACGTTGTCAACGCGGATGGCTGCGGAACGCATCGGCTACGTCTCCTGAAACCAGGGATGCAGCCTGCGATTGAGCGTATGCAGCGCGAGATCCACCAGGAAAAGGAGCAGCGCCACCCAGAGGACGTACGGGATAATTGTGTCCATTCCCATATGGCGGCGAAGCAGAGCGATGCGATACGCGAGTCCATCGCTGGAAGCAATCATTTCACCCGCAAACAGGAAGAGCATCACTGCCTTTAAGTTCAGCCGGATGCTGTTCAACACCCGCGGCCAGATTTGCTTGAATACGATGCGATAGGCGATCGCGAAATCACCGGCGCCCAGCGTTAACGCCTTCACTACCTGTTCATGTGGGACACCCTTACTTAGATTGAAGGTATCGAGAATGACAGTCGGCGCAACGCCAACAACGATGAGCATGATCTTGGACAGTTCATCGATACCGAACGCGATAAACAGTATCGGCAACAACGAGAGTGCAACGATCTTGTCGAAGAACTGTATGAAGCGAAGAAAAAACGCACCGACGTAGGGGAACATCGCCATATGCAAGCCCAGCATTACAGCTGGAAACAGCAGCAGCACACTGATCAGAAACCGGCGGCCTGTCGCCATGCTGTCTTTCCAGAGCATGCTGGAATTGATCCGGGCCACCAATGACGGCCGCGTTGCGCCAGCCGTGACTTCCTCCTCTTCGGCCGGCTTTAATGCGGCGTCCTCGAACGACTGAACCATCTGCGAGGCGGTTGGCATCACGCGCTCGTCGGGATTCTCACGATGCCGCAGTTGGGCAACGTAGAAATACGACACCAGACCAACCGCAAACAGGAACCACGACAGTCCCAGCGCGGTCGTGCGCTCGGGGCGTTCATGAATGCGAAGGAATCTCATAGTTTTCCCTGAGATGCGAGTTGCATGAAGGTCGTGTTGAAGCGAAACCGGATCCGATCTGGTTTCCCCAGAACACTCCCGTCGGGAAACTGGATCGCGACATCGTCCACGGATTTCGTCTTGTCTCCCAACAGGCCGTGCGTGAAGCAAAACTGCCGGACCAATTCCATTGTCTTGCCAAGATTCGCTGACAATGTGACCTGGATTGCGGACTGCGGCGTGTAAAACATCTGTGTCGTGCTGAGTTGTTCTTTGTACGAAGCGAGCGTGTCCTGCGACGCTTCAGCAATTCCAGCGAGAACCTTATCGTTCCCGGGGCCGGTCATCTGGCTCATTGTTTCGTACCATGCACCTGCAATTGCCTTTGCAAACTTCTGCCCCGAGCCGTCCTGCCTGTTCAAGATGTCGGTGCGAGTGACCAGCAGATCGAGAATCTCGCCTGGAATCTGAGAAGAGTTGAACACGACCTTCACGTCCTTCGCTTTGGCAATCTGCGAGACCATTGGCTTCCAGGTGACGACTACTGGTTTGCTTGTATCTGTGAGAAAAGCGGCAGCAATATCGGAATCCGATGTGTTCACGTACTTCACGCGCTTGATCTGCGATTCAAGGCCGTTCATGGCCATCGCGCGCTCGAAGAGATACTGCGAAACGGTCTTCTCGACGAGCAGCACTTGTTTACCGGGGATCTGTGCCAAACCAAGGTTCTGACGAACAATGACGGCGTCATTCCCATTGGAGTAATCGCCGACAATGATAGCGGTTGTGTCCACACCCGCGGCGGCCGGCATATCCAGCGCTTCCATGTTCGTCATCACGCAGGCATCGATGTTCTTCGCGACGAAAGCGTCCAGCGACGGAGCGTAGTCGAAACGCTGAACCTTGATGTTGATTCCATATTTGTCGGCCCACTTCCGCAGGATTCCGGACTTCGCCATGTAGTAGTAGGGATCCCAGCCGACATATACGGACCAGCCGACAGTAAATGTCGGCTTCTGCTGTGCGACCAGCGGACGCTCCATCGTGAGCGTGACAACACAAAGAATCAGGGAAAGGGAAAAGAGAAGTTTTCGGCGAAACATCGCGTACCTCCCGCGCAGAAACGGCAAATGGACGACGTGCCCAGGTGAAGCCAACCGTAGCGGAATACCTGCACCGAAAACAACCCACAAATTTGGAGATTGCGCGACAATTTCGTAGAGTTTTCACAGATGGACGATGAAGTCGTTGTGAATCTTTCGAATCGGCGTGTCTGTTGTTTTTACAGCAGCGTCATTGATCTTCGGGAAGTGATACTGCGGACCGGGACGTGCTGCGTGGTTCGCGATCGCACTGAAAAAACTCGGGAATGGAAACTCAATCCGGATGTCTCATAACTGCAATATGTTGGAACAATGCTGAGGCGTGGCAGCGGCCAGGATCACAGCGACCGCCAGGCATTCCGATAGAATCCATACTTTGATATTGAATTGATTATCAATCCCGTGTCGAACCTCCATCTAATCGCTGAACAATGATTCTAAAAAAATGAGTCCAAATTGAGTCCAACAAGCTCCGAAAACCAGCTAAAACCGACAAGAAATGCGCAAGAACACCGAAGACGAATCAATGCGATACATTGCTGAAGTAACCTTGACACGGTAGAGGTGATCGGTTCGATCCCGGTCGCGCCCATTGTTTAGTTGGATAATCGACGACCGCCTGGACAATGAAGGCCGCGAACATCGTCCGTTTAAAAGGCGTCACTCGTTTTGCCGAAAATGGAGTGGATCTCTGAGATTCTGCAATTCGCGATAGTAATAGAGAGCCGTAGGACGTCCCCCATTCCTGAAGTGCAAGCTCTTGAGAAACTCGATCTCCGGCTCCGTCATGTCGCCGCTTAGAGTACGATCTTTTAAGAAGTCTCGCAATCCAGGCTCAACATCGGGACTGCCTGTCGACTCGGTCTCCACAAACTCAAATTTCTTCAGGCCCGCCGCCGCAATTTTACGATTCAGCACGATCTCGAGACTGAATGAAGTGAGATCGACGTCCCAGGATGTGATCAGAGGATCCAGGAAACCAAGGCAACTCTGCGGCGTCACATTAAACACGTCGGCGTCAAGAAATTCGAGTACAGCAACTCGCATCTGTTTGTAACTTCGCGAGCTTTCGCGGGCAACCAGGCGGAGCCAGTTCTCCCGTTTCAGTTCCTCCCGGACGACACCTTTAACGACATCCAGAAGCTTCTGGGTGATAAAGCGCTCAAGTTCCCCAAATGGCTCCTTCTCGAATATCCCGCGAATCTCGTTCCGCCGAATCCTTTTGCACTTGTGGAGCAATAGCTCCCTGAACTCCTTAAACAGAGGCACTGGCGGGTTCTGGATCTTTTTCTTGAGTTCCTGCTTCAACTGGAGTTCGGCCAGATTCTCCAGTGTGCCTTTGGGCAACTTCAGGACTCTCCCCAACTTGCCGTAAATATCCGTCCGTTCCGGTCCAGGCGGTGCTTTTTTCCGGTTTAGAAGTTGGGAAATATAGGACTCCGTGACGTTTGCGGCGTCAGCCAGATGCCGTTGCTCCAAACCACATTCCGCCAATTTTTCCTGAATGAGCTGTGACACGTCCACGTATGCACTCCCTGCTTTTCGGTTAACTATATTTCGTTATGTATCATATATAAATTATCTTGCATATCCACTCTAATTTACCTATATTGGTTAAGTACGCCTCAGCCCTCCTCACCTCAAGGCGCAACAGATTCCATAGGAGAAACAATCTAATGAAACTTCGCCCATTGCACGATCGAGTGTTGATAAAGCGGATTGAAGAGAAGGAAACCGTAAAGGGCGGAATCATCATTCCCGATAGCGCCAAGGAAAAATCTCAGGAAGGCGAAGTCGTCGCCGTAGGAGCCGGAAAAATCCTCGAGAACGGCACAATCCTGCCCATCGAAGTAATGGCAGGCGACCGGATTCTGTTCGGGAAATATTCCGGGACAGAAATCAAGATCGAGGGTCAGGACTTCATCATTCTGCGCGAAGACGAAATCATCGGCATCCTAACCGCAGCTGGCAAATCCGCCGGCAAGAAATAGAAAGGCAGCCTATCCATGGCGAAACAGATTGTTCACGGCGAAGATTCCAGGCAGGCAATATTGCGAGGCGTCAATGCTCTAGCCGACGCCGTTAAAATTACTTTGGGCCCCAAGGGACGCAATGTCGTTCTCGACAAGAAATTCGGTTCACCTCTGATTACAAAGGACGGGGTGACCGTTGCCAAGGAGATCGAACTGAAGGACCCCATGGAAAACATGGGCGCCCAGATGGTGAAGGAAGTGGCATCCAAGACCAGCGATGTCGCGGGCGACGGAACCACGACGGCGACCGTGCTGGCTCAAGCCATCTTTCGCGAAGGTGTCAAAACCGTCGCCGCCGGAGCAAACCCGATGGCGGTCAAGCGCGGCATCGAACGCGCCGTCGAGGTGGCGGTCGGAGAATTCAAAAGACTTTCAAAGCCGGTGAGCGGCGAAATGATCGCTCAGGTTGCCACAATCTCAGCAAACAGCGATTCGACCATTGGGAATATTATCGCCGAGGCCATGAAGAAGGTCGGCAAAGACGGTGTCATCACGGTGGAAGAGGCAAAGACTATTGACACCACTTTGGATGTCGTTGAGGGGATGCAATTCGATCGCGGCTATCTCTCGCCATACTTTGTGACCGATCCCGAGCGCATGCAGGTCGTGCTGGAGAATTGCCTCGTCCTCGTGTGTGAAAAGAAGGTCAGCACAATGAAGGACCTTCTACCCCTTCTCGAACAGGTTGCCAAGGCAGGACGTCCGTTGTTGGTTATTGCCGAAGATATCGAAGGTGAGGCTTTGGCGACGCTTGTCGTGAACAAAATCCGGGGCACGCTGCAGGCTGCGGCGGTGAAAGCGCCGGGGTTCGGAGATCGACGGAAGGCCATGCTCGATGACATTGCCATTCTCACGAACGGCAAATCGATCACCGAAGATCTTGGCATCAAGCTGGAAAACGTTCAGATGACGGATCTTGGTACGGCAAAAAAGGTAATTATCGACAAGGACAACACCACGATCATCGAAGGCGGCGGAAAGCGCGCAGCCATCGAAGGCCGCGTGAAGCAACTTCGAGCGCAGGTGGAGGAGACAACTTCCGACTACGATCGTGAGAAATTGCAGGAACGACTGGCGAAGCTTGTTGGCGGCGTTGCGGTGATCCATGTGGGAGCGGCAACAGAGATCGAGATGAAGGAAAAGAAGGCCCGCGTCGAAGATGCGATGCATGCAACCCGGGCAGCCGTGGAAGAAGGTATCGTTCCCGGCGGCGGAGTGGCATTTATTCGAGCGATTCCGGTGCTTGAAAAACTCAAACTCGACGACGACGAACAGATCGGCGTCAACATCGTCAAACGCGCGCTCGAAGAACCCCTGCGATTGATTGCAACCAACGCGGGCCATGAGGGTTCCATAGTTGTCGCCAAAGTACGTGAGTCTTCCAAGGCCAACTACGGATTCAATGCCCAATCAGAGGAATACACGGACATGATTTCCGCCGGAATCCTGGATCCTGCCAAGGTCACCCGATCGGCGCTTCAGAACGCCGCGTCCATAGCATCTCTTATGCTGACCACTGAAGCTCTGGTCGTGGATATTGCCGAAAAGAACAGCGCCATGGCGATGCCTGCCGGCGGTCCGTCTATGTACTAAAGATCCGATAAAATCAGGAATATATGAAGGACACTCAATCTGTTCGCTACATTGGATACGAAGGCTTACCGCAGGGCGGCCGCAGCCTAGATTTCTCCTATGGGCTGGGTGATGAAACTAAAACCGTTGCGATCGAAGTCCCCCTTTCGTTCCTCCAGGCAGGACCGGACCGGATTGCCATACAGGAAGCATCGAGCATTTGTTATGAAACCTTGAAAGCCAGGCTTCACGACGGAAATCCTCCGGCCCGATTCAGCTTAACGATGGCAGACATCGCACGACACCGAAAGATCGTCCCGGTTCGCGGCCACCGGAAAAGAGTGCTAGCCGAATCCGTCTAACTTCGCACGTTAAACGAACTTTGGGCAACGAAGCACCCGAGGATCTGATCATGAATAACAGCGATCTGATACCGAAGGAATGGTCCCAACAGGATGACGATGTTTGGAACGCATGGCTCCATAAGAGCGCTGCAAAAGACAATTCCCGATTCGTTAAGGTAGCTGAATTCGCAGGAATGGCTTTAATGGTCGGCGGCGTCCTGATTTTCCTTTGGGCCTGGAATTCGCGAGTCGTGCGAAGTGTGCGGATGCGTGTGACAGTCAGTCGTTTCCTGGGCCAGCTATGAAGCGATTTCGCCGTTCCGGTGCGTCAGATTAAAGTTGCTCTTTGAATTTTCGCACGCGTTTTAAACTCGTTTATCGCTTTCCACAACCCACGCCGATCATCCTGATGGTAAATATCCACGTTTCTGCAACAGCTCATAGAGAGACGTCCGAACTTCCCTCGTGGCCAGAGCCCACCACGGACACCCTACCCAATATTTGAAGTTCTTCACGACTTGCGGCAGTTTTTGAAGAGGACCCGGACGTGCTAAATTGTTGCATGCGCCCGGCGAAAATTGACCCTCGTCACAATGTCACCGTTCGAGTGGGTTGCAGCCTCGTTTACGAAGTCAGGGGAACGGCTTCGTTGCTCCTGAACCTGAAGCTTCGTCCGGACTGCAATCATACCGTGCTCTCCGAAGCACTCGCGCTGGGCAATAACCTCCATTCAAATGAATTCAGCGATAGCCATGGGAACGGTGTTTGCCGCGTGACGCTCGAACCAGGCACGAATTGTTTCCGGCACGATGCCATCGTCGCGGTTCCTCCTCAACCCGATAATTACAACCTAGTCGCCACGGTTCCACAGACGCCAGACAAACTCCCCGCCGAATTGTTGCGCTACACTTTACCAAGCCGCTATTGTGACTCCGATAAGCTCACGAATTTCGCCTGGGAAAAATTCGGCAGCATCGAGCACGGAATGCCGCGGGTTCAAGCCATTAGCAAATGGCTTCACGACAACATCGAATACCGATACATGTCGGGCAGGCCGGATATTTCGGCGTGTGATGTTCTGCAACGCGGCTATGGCGTTTGCCGCGATTTCGCGCACCTCGCGATCGCGCTGAATCGCACGTTCAACCTGCCGACGCGTTATGTGACAGGCCATTTACCCGACATCGGATTCCCCGATCCGGAAAACCATATGGATTTTCACGCCTACGCGGAAGTCTACATCGGTGGGAGCTGGTTCACGACCGACGCCCGCTTCCACGTGCCGCGCATCGGACGCATCAAAGTTTCATGCGGACAGGACGCGGTAGATGGAGCGTTTTCGACAATCTTCGGCGGCGCGACGCTGACGTACTTCCAGGTTTGGGCCTACCAGGTTCAGCGAGGATCTGTGGGAATTGGTGATCCAATCGATCTCACGCGGCGCCTCGATAACCAATGGGCCGTGCGCACAGACCGCTAATTCACCGACGTTTCCGTAATACTGCGGGTTATCAATGTGGGTGAGGGCATCGCTCCAGATTCGATACACGTGACTCACCGTACCGTCACCTTGAAATGATGAGCCTCAGCGCGCTTTCGCAGGCGAATGCCGATGCCGCTACGAAGGCCGCATCGGTGGCCACTTCATTCCCGGCGGCAATCCCATCGGGGGTCCAGCCGGAGCCTTTGCCACTCCCTCACCCGGGGCCAGGAACATGTTCCCGCCCGCCTGTTGGCGGGAAAGCAGGTCGTGGTATCGCCCCTTCGCGGCATCCAGCTCTTCGTGCGTGCCGCGTTCCACGATGCGGCCGCCCTCAATCACCAGGATCTGATTCGCCCGATGAATGGTCGACAGCCGGTGCGCGATAACGAACGTCGTGCGCCCCTCCATGAGGTAAGCGAGGCCTTCCTGAATCGCGGCCTCGGATTCGGAATCCAGGCTCGAGGTTGCTTCGTCCAGAATCAGGATGCGCGGGTTCGCCACGATGGCTCGGGCGATGGAAAGGCGCTGGCGTTGCCCCCCGGAGAGCTTCACACCGCGCTCGCCGACCACCGTGTCATACTTCTGCGGCATCTTCTCCGCGAACTCCGACACGTGAGCGATCTGACACGCCCGCATGATCTCCTCTTCCGGCGCCTCCGGACGTGCAAAGGCAACGTTCTCGCGAATGCTCCCGTCGAACAGGAACGTGTCCTGCAACACCACGCCAAGCTGCGTGCGGAACGTGTCGAGGCGGACCGCGGCGAGGTCCTTGCCATCCACGCGGACCACTCCCTCGGAAGGATCGTGGAACGCCGTCACCAGTCCGATGATCGTGGACTTCCCCGAGCCCGACGATCCCACCAGCGCGGTCACCGTGCCCGGCCGCGATTCGAACGTCACATCGTGCAGCACCGGGTTGCCTTCCTTGTAAGAGAAGTTCACGTGCTCGAACGATACCAGACCCTGGATCGGCTCCATCGTCTCGACGCGGCGCGGGTTCTGATCTTCGCGCTTTTCGCGCAGCAACTCCATGGTGCGATCCAGCCCGGCCATGGCTTCGGTTAACCCTGCACCGATGCCGGTGAGTGCGAACATGGGTCCCATCAGGAACGACACAAATGCCGTGAAGGTCATGAAGCCGCCCAGGGTGAGGCTGCCCGCGAAGATCTGGCGCGCGGCCAGGTACATGATGCCCGCGCTGACCACGCCCAACACGAACATGCTGGACGCCCCCATGATCGACATCGCCTTCGATGTCTTCCATCCGTTATCGAATATGCGCTCGACGCCGGCTGCGAAGGTTGCCGATTCCCGCGCCTCCGCGCCATATCCCTTGACGACGCGAATCCCGGACAGAGACTCGATCAATCGACCGCTGACCTCCGCCTGGATCTTGCCGCTCTCGCGGAAGATCGGCCGGATCTTTTGGAGATTCTTCTTCGACACAAACGCGAAAATCACGGCTGCCGACAGCGCCGCCCCGGTAAGCGGCACGCTGATCCCAAGCAAATAGACCAGCGCGAACAGCGCAGTGATCAGGCTGCCAATGAACTCCACCAGCATGTTGCCCATCAGGTGGCGTCCGCCTTCCACGTCGGCGATGATGCGCGAGGACAGCACGCCCGCTTTGGTGGAGTCGAAATAAGTAACGGGCAGACGCCCGACATGATCCTGTACTTTTCGGCGCAGCTCGGCGACCAGGCGGAGACCTTCCTTCGAAACGATGTTGGTGACACCGAAGCTGCAACTTGCCTGGATGACGGCCGCAGCAAGAATGCCGAGGGTGAGCGGAGCGAGCAGTTCGAGATGCCGCTTCACGATAATGTCGTCGACGAGGAAGCGAGTGGAGGCGGGCGCAACCAGTCCGGCCGCCCGACCGATCATGACCAGGCCGAGACCGATGACCAGCCTCGGCCACCGGGGCGCCATCAATTCCTTGAGCAGCGGCTTGATATTCTGAATCA
>Ga0209488_10001843_pt1 | contig 17901 bp, 18 predicted proteins | sample Rivendell_Oct201_8_FD_188349 | JGI IMG/M metagenome (GOLD analysis project Ga0209488, IMG submission 188349) | Vadose zone soil microbial communities from the Eel River Critical Zone Observatory, Northern California, USA -... | ecosystem: Environmental > Terrestrial > Soil > Vadose zone >...
CCGAAGAGCTTGCCGAGCTCCACGGCGGCAAGGCCGACGCCGCCCGCCGCGCCGAGCACGAGCAGCGTTTCGCCCGCCTTGATTCCCGCGCGGTCCTTGAGCGCGTGGTAAGCCGTCGCGTAGACCAGGCCGAACGAGGCGGCGACCGTGAAATCGAGGCCGGCCGGGACCGGCGTGACGAGCGCTTCGTCGACAACGACCTCCTCCGCATAACCGCCCCAGCGGATGTGCGCCATCACCCGGTCCCCCGGCATGAAACCATGCACGCCTTCGCCGACCTGCCTGACCACGCCGGCGATCTCGCTTCCCGGCGAGAAGGGCAGCTCGGGCTTGAACTGGTACTTGTTCTGGATGAGTAGGACGTCGGGGAAATTCACCCCGCTCGCTTTCACGGAGACCAGAAGCTGTCCCTTGCCCGGCGCGGGCGACGGGATGTCCTCGACCACCAGCGTGTCGGGCGGGCCCCAGGCCTTGCACAGCACGGCTTTCATGCGCGTCCTTTCCGGATTCCGGGCCATCATAAAGCGCGGGTTGCCTCGATCACAAGGGTCGGGCTACCATCCGCCGCAGGGGGTGACCATGGTTGAAACCGTGATGTCGCGCGAGCCGCGATACGTGGGCTTCTGGATGCGCTTGCTCGCCTTTTTCATCGACGTGCTGGTCCTCGTTGTCGTGCTTCTTCCCGTGATGATTGCGCTCTACGGGGGAGGCTATCTCAGCCGGCTCGGGACAGAATTCTCCGTCTTCTTGACCTCCTCGGGCGATCCGAACGCCGACGCAGCGCGAATGCTCGAGGTCCTCGGCAGTTCCAATTCTGCCCTTGCCGCTCTGCTCGACATCAAAGTGCAGATTGCATTGATTATCGCGACGATCCTGTTCTGGAGGTTCCGGGGTGCGACGCCGGGAAAAATGCTGATCAAAGCGAAAATCGTCAACGCAGAGACTTTAGCACCGGCGTCCACGGGCAGGCTGATCGGCCGCTTCTTTGCCTATATCGTCTCCTGCATCTTCATGCTCGGATTCATCTGGATCGCCTTCGACAAACGCAAGCAGGGCTGGCACGACAAGCTTGCCGGAACCGTCGTCGTACGCAACGACTGAATCCGTCTTACCAGAGGAGGAAATATGAGTTGGGGATTCTGGATTGTCGTCGGCATCGTCGTCGCGGCCGTGGTGTGGCTGATCTCGATGTACAACGGGCTGGTTGCGCAGCGCAACCGCTTCAAGAACGCGTTTGCGCAGATCGACGTCCAGCTGAAGCGCCGCTACGATCTGATCCCGAATCTGGTGGAAACGGCCAAGGGCTACGTCAAGCACGAGCGCGGGACGCTCGAAGCGGTGATCGCGGCGAGGAACGGCGCGCAGAGCGCCAACCAGCGCGCCGCCGCCGATCCTGCCGACGCCGAGGCGATGAAGCACATGGCGGCGGCCGAGGCCGGCCTGTCCGGCGCGCTGGGCCGCTTCTTCGCGCTTTTCGAGGCCTACCCCGACCTCAAGGCCAACCAGACGATGATGCAGCTCTCCGAGGAGCTCACCAGCACCGAGAACAAGATTTCGTTCGCCCGCCAGGCGTATAACGACGCGGTCATGAGCTACAACACCGGGATCGAGAGCTTCCCGGACAACTTCGTCGCCGGCTTCGGCGGCTTCAAGGAGGCGACCCTGCTCGAGTCCACCGAGTCCCCGGAGGAGCGCAAGCCCGTCAAGGTGTCGTTCAGCTAGCGCCGCGGCCGCGCCGGCGGCGCAATGGATTTCTTCGAGCAACAGCACCGGGCCCGGCGCCGCACGTGGCTGATGCTATTCCTGTTCGTGCTCGCCGTCGCCGCCATCGTCGCCGCGTTCGACCTGGTGTGCGCAATCGTGTACATCTGGTTGTTCGATGCGCGGATCCTGTATTCGAACGGCTTGTTGCAGCAGGTTCCCCGCTCCGTTTACCTGTGGTCTGCTGTCGCCACGCTGCTCGTCATCGGCTGGGGTACCGCGTCGCGCCTGTACAAGCTCTCCGGCGGCGGCGGCGCGGTCGCGGACCTAATCGGCGCGCGCCACGTGCAGCGCGACACTGGCGAGCCGGCGGAGCGCCGCTTGCTCAACGTCGTCGAAGAGATGGCGCTCGCGTCGGGCATCACCGTGCCGCTCGTGTTCGTGATGGATGACCAGCACGCGATCAACGCCTTCGCCGCCGGCTACTCTCCCAACGAGGCGACGGTCATCGTGACGCGGGGGACCTTGGAGCAGCTCGACCGGGACGAGCTGCAGGGGGTCGTGGCGCACGAGTTCAGCCACATCCTGAACGGCGACATGCGTCTCAATATTCACCTCGTCGGAGTGATCGCCGGCATCGTGATGATCGGGTCGATCGGCGCCTTCCTGATGACGGGGATCCGCGACGGCGACGACTTGCGTCGCGCGGGAACGGACATCCGCTTGTTCTTCGTCGGGCTGCTGCTGTGGCTGGTCGGTTCGATAGGCGTGCTGGCAGGCCGCCTGATCAAGGCGGTGATCTCCCGCGAGCGCGAGTTCCTCGCCGATGCGTCCGCGGTGCAGTTCACCCGCAACCCGGACGGCATCGGGGGAGCATTGTTCAAGATCGGCCGGCGCGGCAGCACCATCGCGCAGCGTAACGCGGAGGAGCTTTCGCATATGTGCATCGGCGCTCCCGTGAACGACTATTTCGAGTTCGCCCTGTTTCACGACCATCCTCCGCTCGACGATCGCATCGAGCGGCTGCTCGGGCCCGGCGCCAAGCGGCTGCTGCGCGAACGCATGGAGCGCGCCGAGGCCGCGGCCCTGGCGGCGCAGGGAAGCCCGGTCGTGAGCGAGCTCATGAGTCCCCTCTATGCGCCGAGAAACGCGGCGCCCGCCGCCGCCGCGCTCCCGGGCGCGGCGGGAATCGCCCGCGCTATGGTCGACAGCATCGGCAATCCGTCCTCCGCCCACCTCGATCATGCGCGCGGAATGCTCGACGCCATTCCCGCGGAGATCCGCACCGCCGTCGGGCGCGAAGAAGGGGCGAAAGCTGCGCTCTTTGCGCTCTTGCTGGGTGAGGGCGAGCTGCGCAAGGCGCAGCTCGCCTTGATCGGAGGAGGCGACGGCGCGGAGGTCCCCGCGCAAAGCGCGCGCTTTGCCGACGCGCTGAAACCGCTCGGCGCGCGCGCGCGGCTTCCCGTGCTGGCACTGGTGACCCCGACTCTCAAGCGGCTGCCCGGCCCCGAGCGCGACGCTCTGCTCGAGAAGGTCAAAGCCGTGATCGAGGCCGACCGCAAGATCACGCTCGGCGAATTCGTGCTGCTCACGCTGTGCAGGAGCCAGATCCAGAAGGAGCAAAAGCGGCCGCCGTCCGTGAAGTACGGCAGCGTCGACGCGGTGGCCGGCGAGGCAGCCGTCGTGCTTTCGCTCCTCGCTCACACCGGCCAAGGCGGGATGACCGCGTTCGAAAAGGGGATGGCCGCCCTCGGCGTACCGGGCGGGGTGCTGCGCTCGCCTTCCGAGCTGAACATCGGGACGGTGGAGAGCGCCCTCAACGAGCTGAACCTCCTCGCGCCGCTGAAGAAGCCACTGTTCATCAAGGCCTGCGTCGCGACTGCGATGGCCGATGATAAACTCACGCTTGCGGAAGGGGAGTTGCTGCGCGCGATCTGCGCGGCGCTCGACTCGCCCCTGCCGCCGATTCTGGAGACCACGGAGGGCCTCGCGTGACCGAACCACTGAGCGGAAAAATCGCCTGGGTGACGGGCGGCGGCAGCGGCATCGGGCAGGGGTCCGCGGTCGAGCTCGCAAGAGCCGGCGCGACCGTGGTCGTCTCGGGGAGGCGCGCAGATGCGCTCTCCGAAACCGCGGCGCTGATCAAGCAAGCCCGCGGCAAGGGCGAAGCCGAGGCGGTCGATACCAGCGACAACCAGGCGGTCGAGCGCTCCGCGGCCGCGATCCTCGCGCGGCACGGCCGCATCGACATCCTCGTCAATTGCGCAGGCACCAACGTCCCGAAGCGCTTCTTCAAGGACCTCAGCGCGGCCGATTGGGACAGGGTCGTCGCCGTCAACCTGAACGGCGCACTCTACTGCACGCTCGCGGTGCTGCCCTCGATGCGCAAGCGGCGCGACGGCCTTGTGATCCACGTCGCGTCCTATTTCGCCCGCTATCAGAGCTATGTCGGCGGTGCGGCCTACAACGCGAGCAAGCAAGCGCTGTGCGCGCTGGTCCACCAGATCAACATCGAGGAAGGCATGCACGGGATCCGCGGCTGCGCGATCCACCCCGGCGAGACGGTCACGCCGCTGCAGAAGGCGCGGCCCAAGCCGCCATCGCCGGAAGATCAGGCGCGCATGCTGAAGATGGAAGACGTGGGGCGCGTGGTGCGCTTCGTCGCGGAATCGCCCGCGCACGTGTGCGTAAACGAAATCGTCGTTACGCCAACCTGGAACCGTTTGATCCTCGGCGGAGGGGAGATGCTTCTCGCGCCGAAGATCGAATAAGAACCTACGCGCCGAACGCGCGGTGGGAATCGCCCGCGAGCGGGCGCTTCTTTTTTTCTTCGAACGAATCGGCTAGACTGCGCTTTGAGGCGGTGATCAACCGCCCAATAGGGAGAAGAGCATGAAAACAACGTCGTTCGTGTCATCGCGTGCATTGGTTTTGGCGTGGGTCGCGCTCTTGGGCGGCTGCGCGACCGGGTACAAGCCGATCCAGCTTGAGGCTTCGTTCTGGCAGGACAGGCAGAGCGTGGTCGGTGTGGTGACGGAAACGATCCCCGAGCCCGCCGCCCAAATGACAGGCGGCCAGGGATTGCTCGACGTCGCGATCAATCGAGGGAACGCAGGCCCGATGGTCGATCAATTGAAAAGACTCGACATAAAGCGCGCGGCGGCGATCTCCGAAAACCTCGCCAATGGCCTGAGCGGCCGCGGCATCAAGGTAAACAAGCTGGAGACGATCGACGTCAAGAAGTTTCCGGACTTCAAGCATGAGGTGAGCCCCGCGCTCTACGCGTCGCGGAACTTCCAGGAATTGAAGGCGCAGGGGATCGACCGATTGCTGCTCGTGTCCGTCGTGAATATCGGTACGGTTCGCCCCTACTACGGCTTCATACCGATGGGGCCGCCCCGGGCGACATTCGCGGTGAAAGGCCAGCTCGTGGATCTCAAGGACAACAAACTGCTCTGGTACAACAGCCAAAGCGCGACGGCCGTTATAGCGGAACCGTGGGACCAAGAACCGGATTTTCCGAACCTCAGCGCGGCAGTCCTGAAGAACCTGTCCGACGGGGCAGCCTTATTCGAGCGGTCGTTCTTCACGACACCGACAAAATAGAGCGGGCGCAAGTCGCGTCCGCTGGTCAGCGGCGAGCCGGCTCCTCGAAAATCGTCGCGTTCTCCATGGGGAGGGAGATCGTTTCCTCCCCTTGGGCGGACTTCGCCCGCCCCCAGATCCTGCTTTCACCCTTCATCAGGAGGGTGAGTTCAGAGGAAACCGTTTTGCCGGTTTCGGCTGCGACCCACGATGCCTGCACGGTATCGTTCGGGACGACATTGCCGGTCGCGCGCAGCGTCGCGTCGGCAACAAACATTCCCGCGGTTTCGACCGCCGCTTCGCGAAGGAAAGTCGTCAGCATCGCACCATCGTCCGCGACCCATTGCCTTTTCGCCCCGCCCTCGTCGACCCTCCTCGAGACATAGTGAAGGCGGGCGGTATAGAGTGGGTTTGTGTCGTCTTTGCGCCAAAGCCTGACGGTGGTGAGGCAGTGAAGCGAGGTGAAACGCGAATCGAACACGTAGCGCGCATCCAGCGTGAAGATATCGCGCTCGGTGATACGGACCAATAATCCGGGCTGCTCAAGATCCGACGGGTCGCTCACTTCCTCGAGCGAAGACCCTTTCATATGGCCGGTTCGCTCCAGCTCCTTTCCGAGTTCCGCGGCGAGCTCGCGGTTCATGTCTATTTCCGAGAGCGCTTGCTCAAGGCCGGAGGAGAACTCCCGCGCGGCGCGCTCCTTGCTGTCGTTCATGCCCTTGATCAAGAGGGTTCCGAGGACGACGCCGAGCGCGGTCGCCCCGGCGCTCGCTCCCGGCTGCGCCTGTATCCGCCCGTTAAAGGCACTGAGGGGTGGCAGCGTGTCCGCAGGCTTGGTGACGCTCAGCATGATGCGACGGGAGATCGCGGGATCTTTCGCGTCGAACAGCGGGACCGTTCCCCCTTCGACCTCGTCCGCTCCGAGGGAAGGCGGGCAGGCGCATGCAAGCGCGAGCGCGAAGGTGCGTAAATTTGTCTTCATATTAGCCCCCAGTTGTTGTCGACCCCTTGCTCGCACTTTATCCGTTCCTTTTCTCCTTGTCGGCGAGCAGCTTGAAGGTCCCGATCGCCTTGGCGAGCAGCGCGCCCTTGTCGTCGCGCGCCTCGGCCTCGCAGAAGGCCGTGGATTTTCCGCCGTGGAGAACCCTGCCTTCGGCCGTCACCCTGTCGCCGAAGCTGCCTTTCATGAAGCCGACGCTCAAGTCGACCGTCAGCACGCCGCCGACCACTCCGTAGTGCCCGCGCACCGCCCAGCTCATGACGAGGTCGAGCATGGTCATGATCACGCCGCCGTGAGTCGCGCCCCAGCTGTTCAGGAGTTCCGGACGCTTCTTCAGCGAAACCAGCGCGTGCTCCTTCGTCATCTCGACGAGCTGGATGCCGAGGTGCTCGGTAAACGGGATCTTGATGCCGGCGGAGGTCGACGTCATCGGGGCCGCTTCAGGCGACACTCGTACCTCCGTCGACCGCGATGACCTGCCCGGTGATGTGGCGCGAGGCGTCCGAGGCGAGCAGGACCACGAGCCCCTTCAGGTCTTCTCCGTCGCCGAGCCGGCGCAGCGGCGTGCGCGCGACGATCTTCTCGCCCAGCCTCTCGAGCGACGCCTGGGTCATCTTCGAGGGAAAGAATCCCGGCGCGATGGCATTCACCGTGATGCCGTGCTCGCCCCACTCCGCGGCCAGCGCGCGCGTGAAATTCACGAGCCCCCCCTTGGTCGTGTTGTACCCGAGCGTCTCCAGCATGTCGACGGGATTGCCGCGCAGCCCCGCGATCGACGCGACGTTGATGATTCTGCCATAGCGGTTCGGGATCATCGAGCGTTTCCCCACGGCCTGGGTGACGAGGAAAGTCCCGGTCAGGTTGAGGTTCACGAGCTTCTGCCAGGCTTCGAGCGGATGGTCCTCGGCGGGCGCGCCCCAGGTGGCGCCCGCGTTGTTGACGAGGACATCCACTTTCCCGTAGCGCTCGAGCAGCTTCGAAACCATCGGCTCGATCGCTTCCGGCCGGGAAATGTCGCAGACCAGAGGAAAGGCCTCGATGCTCTGCCTCGCGAGAACTTCGCGCGCCTGCTCGAGCTCGTCCGATTTCCTCGCCGAGATCGCGAGCTTCGCGCCCATCTCGCCCAGCGCCTCGGCGATCTGCAGCCCGAGGCCGCGCGAGCCGCCGGTGACGAGGGCGATCTTTCCGGTGAGGTCGAGGAGCTTCTTTACGCTCATGGCCGTGGTGTCAGGTTGCGTTCCTGCACGATTGTAGATTGACACGGGTTTGCGCGCAGGGTAATTTTCCCCGACCCCCTCGGCTGCCCAGGAGACAAACCATGCGCGCCCAAATGATGGACATGCCGCTGCTCGTCTCGTCGATCATCGCGCACGCCGACCGCAGCCACGGCGACACGGAGATCGTGTCGCGCACCGTCGAGGGCCCGATCCACCGGTATACCTACACCGAGGCGCACTGGCGCTCCAAGCGCCTCGCCCAGGCGCTCATGCGCCTGGGCGTGAAAGAGGGCGAGCGCGTCGGCACGCTCGCCTGGAACGGCTTCCGCCACTTCGAGCTCTACTACGGCGTCGCCGGCATGGGCGCCGTGATCCACACGGTCAATCCGCGGCTCTTTCCGGAGCAGCTGGTGTTCATCGTCAACGACGCGGAGGACCGCTACGTCTTTTTCGACCTGACGTTCGCGCCTCTCGCGGAGAAGCTCGCCCCGGCGTGCAAGGGCGTCAAGGGCTGGGTGGCGATGACGGACCGCGCCAGCATGCCGAAGGTCAATTTGCCGAACCTGCTGTGCTACGAGGAGCTGATCGCGCGCGAGGACGGGGATTACGAGTGGCCGCAGTTCGACGAATGGGCCGCCGCGGGCCTGTGCTATACCTCCGGCACGACCGGCAACCCGAAGGGCGTGCTTTTTGCCAATCGTTCCACGATCCTGCACGCCTTCGCCGCCTCCTTGCCAGACGTGTTCAACTGCTCGGCGCGCTCGGTGATCCTGCCCGTCGTGCCCATGTTCCACGTCAACGCCTGGGGCATTCCCTATTTCGCGCCGCTGAACGGCGCAAAGCTCGTTTTCCCCGGCGCAGGTCTCGACGGCAAGAGCCTCTACGAGCTGTTCGAGGCGGAGAGAGTGACCGCGAGCGCAGGCGTGCCCACCGTGTGGCTCGCGCTGCTCGCCCACATGAAGCAGAACAATCTCAAATTCAGCACGCTGAAATCCGTAGTGGTAGGCGGCTCGGCCTGCCCCCCGGCGATGATCGATGCTTTCCGCGACGGCTTCGGCGTGCACTGCAAGCACGCGTGGGGAATGACCGAGATGAGCCCGCTCGGCAGCTTTTGCACGCTCAAGGCCAAGCATGCGGGCCTTTCGCCAGAGAAGCGCCGCGAGATCGAATGCAAGCAGGGCCGCACCATCTACGGCGTCGAGATGAAGATCGTGGACGGGGAGGGCAGGGAGCTGCCGCGCGACGGCAAGGCCTTCGGCGACCTGCTGGTGCGCGGGCCCTGGATACTCAAGGAGTACTTCAAGGGTGCGGGGGGCAGTCCCCTGCGCGACGGCTGGTTCCCCACGGGCGACGTCGCCACGATCGACCCGGACGGCTACATGCAGATCACCGACCGCTCGAAGGACGTGATCAAGTCGGGCGGCGAATGGATCAGCTCGATCGATCTGGAGAACATCGCCGTGTCGCATCCTGCGATCGCGGAAGCCGCGGTCATCGGCGTGCGCCACCCGAAATGGGACGAGCGGCCGCTCGTGGTGGCGGTGAAAAAACCCGGCGCGAGCGTCACTCGCGAGGACCTGCTCGAGTTCTACGCGGGCAAAGTGGTGAAATGGTGGATGCCCGACGACGTCGTCTTCGTCGAGCAGCTGCCGCACACCGCCACGGGGAAGCTCCTCAAGACCAAGCTGCGGCAGGAGTTCAGGGACCACAAGCTGCCGAACGTCTGATGCGGAGGAAGGTGTACTAGATCTGTCGATATTGCAGCCCGCGCCCGACGACGAATTCTAATGTTGACGTCTGGACGTCTTCTCGATAAGATTCACGCGTGGATATCAGTGGTCCTGCATGAGAAGACGTCCTGGAGAAGTCAGGGACGCAATCGTGAAGGTGCTTGAGGCACGCCCTCGTGGAGCGTCGGTCGGAGAAATAGCCGGCCAGGTGGCCGCCCTAATCGGCGCTGTTCCTGCCTCGTCCGTTCGCTCCTATTTGCAGCTCAACACGCCCAAGCTCTTTGCGCGCATGGATCGCGCTCAGTATGCGTTGAAAGGGTTTTCGTACGAGCCTCCCCAAGTCAAACGAAAATCGGAACTGCGCTCTTTCTCGTTCGGGAACGCCACGCTGATTCAGGACGATTGTCTGACTTGGCTCGAAAGACAGCCCACGAACTCGGTACACGCGGTCGTGACCGATCCGCCTTACGGGTTGGTCGAATATTCCGAGATCGAGCAAAGGAAGCTCAGGGCGGGCAGGGGAGGGGTCTGGAGAATTCCGCCGTCCTTTGACGGTTCCAAACGCTCGCCGTTACCTCGATTCACCGTGCTCAAACAGACGGATCTCGATGCGCTCGAACAGTTTTTCACCGCTTGGGCGGCGCGTCTTTTGCCGGTGCTTGTGCCCGGCGCAAACGTTGTTGTCGCAAGCAATCCTCTTCTCTCCTACATCGTGTCGAACACACTGTCCCGGTCCGGTCTCGAACGCCGGGGCGAGATCGTCAGGCTGGTAATGACGATGCGAGGTGGCGACCGCCCCAAGGACGCGCACGTGGAATTCTCTGGGGTCAGTGTGATGCCGCGCTCGATGTGGGAACCATGGTTGGTGTTCCGAAAGCCGCTCGACGGACGTGTTCAAGACAATCTTCGAAAATGGGGTACCGGCGGTTTCAGAAGGATTTCTGCCGAGCGACCGTTTGGCGATGTAGTCGAATCTTCACCTACGCGTCCTTCCGAACGCGTGCTCGCACCTCACCCCAGCCTGAAACCTCAATCCTTTTTGCGACAACTGATCCGCGGGGTGCTCCCGCTTGGCAAAGGCGTGGTGCTTGATCCATTTGCGGGTTCGGGCTCGACCCTTGCGGCGTGTGAAGCGGTCGGATATGCGAGCGTGGGCATTGAAAAGGATGCCGACTACTTCAGTGTTGCGATCGCGGCGATACCCAGGCTGGCCAAGCTGCCGGTTAAGGGTGACTAGGCGCGATAAATCCAATTCCGCCGAAGCTTGGCGATGCCTTCAGCGTGCAAAGTGGCCGTCCTGGTTCCAAGTTCACTGCGGGGATTTTTCCGGAAATCCTTCACGACCACCTGCCCCAAATAGACCTCGGTAAATTGAAGGGGGCGTCTGTCAGCGGTGGGCTCAGACTCGTTGTCGACCTTGTAGACGAACACGCACATCCATTGATTGCGGGCGCCGTGAGTGTCTACCGCGCCGCCGGCCTTGCGCGTTGTCTTGATCTCGATGCCGTGTTCGCCGGCTTTGATACTGTTGTTCGCGTACTTCCCTTTGACGACGAGGTCGGGATGTCCGTTGAAGTATCGATTCTCGACGAGAGCTCTAGAGTGCCTCGCGAGGCTCGCAGTGAGCATGTCAGACAAAACCCCTGACATGATGGCAGGCCGGAGCATGTCGTCGAGTCGATCGAGTCCCTTTTCCACAAGGTGAGAATTGACGTCAAAGAAAAAATCGTACACGTCCTGTATCGCCAGTTTGAAGTCCTCGAGACGAAGCTCGTAGGGCAGTTTGGCTGCTTCGTTGAATTTGCCCGTAGTGATTTGATTGCGAGCTATTGTCATGGGACAGGACGTGCCCAGGGCGAAGGCGCCATTGTATGCCTCCGCGCGCAGACGCGAGACGGAAGCAACAATGTTGTCAGGCCGCAAGGCTTGCGCGTGGGCTGCTCAAAGCGCAGAATTGCCCCGATTCCGTCGGTCCGGACCCGCTATAGCCCTATAGCGCCACACAGCCATCGAGATGCCGATCCCGTTCCGTAAATCCCGTCGCGATTTTCTCAAGGTGTCCACAGCCGCAGGCGGCGGCCTCGCGCTTCAGTTAATCATTCCTGCGCGGGGGACTGCCGCCGCTGCAAATACGAAAAGCCCCGAACTCACCGCATGGATCGTCGTCAATCCCGACAACAGCGTCCTCATCCGCGTGGCGCGCTCGGAGATGGGGCAGGGCAGCTCCACCGGCCTTCCCATGCTCGTCGCCGAGGAACTCGAGTGCGACTGGACGAAGGTGCGTACGGAATTCGTCTCGACCGCCGAGCAGGTCCGCCGCAACCGGGTGTGGGGCTCGATGGCCACCGGCGGCAGCCAGTCGATCCGCAGCTCGCAGGAATATCTTCGCCAGGCGGGCGCCGCGGCGCGCGAGATGCTCGTCGCCGCAGCGGCGCAGAGATGGAAGGTTCCGGCGTCCGAATGCGACGCGGAGAACGGCGTGATCACGCATACGCCGTCGCAGAGGAAGCTGCGTTTCGGCCAGGTGGCGCGGGCTGCCTCGAAGCTCGAGCCGCCCAAGGACGTGAAGCTGAAGGATCCCAAGGAATGGAATCTTATCGGCAAGCCGGCGCGCCGCTTCGACATCCCCGACAAGGTCAGAGGCAAGCCCCTCTTCGGAATCGACGTGCAGCTGCCCGGCATGGCGTACGCCGCGATCGCGCAGTGCCCGGTGTTTCGCGGCAAGCTCGTGACCGTCGCCGACGAAAGAATCAAGGGGCTGCGCGGCCTTATCAAGGTCGTGAAACTGGAGGACGCGGTCGCCGTGGTCGCCGACAACTGGTGGCGCGCGAACCGCATGCTCAGGTTCCTCGCGATCGAATGGGACGCGGGCCCGAACGGCGGGGCGTCGACGGAGAGCATCCGCGAGTTCGTGCGCTTCGGGCTCGAGGATTCCGGCGTCCCGGTCGCGCGCAACGACGGCGACGTCGAGGCGGCCTTCTCCTCCGCGGCCAAGGTGATCGAGGCTGAGTACTACGCGCCTTTTCTGAACCACGCGCCGCTGGAGCCGATGAACTGCACCGCGCTGGTGAAAGGCGACCGCGTCGAGGTGTGGGCGCCGACGCAGAACGCCGAGGCGACGCACGCGACGGCGGCCGCGACGGCGGGCGTTCCGCTCGAGAACGTCGAGGTGCACCTGACGCACCTGGGCGGCGGCTTCGGGCGGCGCGGCTTCCAGGACTACACGCGGCAGGCCGTGGTGATCGCGAAAGCGCTGGAAGGCAGGCCGGTGAAGCTCCTGTGGTCGCGCGAGGAGGACATGCAGCACGACTACTACCGCCCGATGACCCTGATGCGCTTCAAGGCCGCGCTCGACTCGGGCGGCAGGCTCACCGCCTGGCGCGTCCGCGACGCGAGCCACTCCATCATGGCGGGGGTTCGTCCCCAGGAGATCAAGGAAGGCGTCGACCGGCACGCGCTCGGCGGGATCGTCGACATGCCCTACGAGGTGCCGAACCTGAGGATAGAGTTCGCGATGAGGAACAGCCACGTGCCCGTGGGCTTTATGCGCACGGTGTTCCACTCGCAGAATCCCTTTATGCGGGAGAGCTTCGTGGATGAAATGGCACACGCGGCGGGCAAAGACCCGTACGAATTTCGCCGCGCCCTGCTGCAGGGAAGGCCCAAGGACCTCGGCGTGCTCGATGCCGCGGCGAGGTCCTCGGGCTGGGCGACGCCCCTTCCCGCGGGCGTGCACCGCGGCATCGCGGTGCAGGATTCGCACGGCAGCTACGCGGCCGCGGTGTTCGAAGTCTCGGTAAGCGGCGCGGGCGAGCTCGACATCCGGCGCGTGGTGGTCGCGGTGGACCCGGGCTACGTGGTGAATCCGGATTCTGCCGAGGCGCAGGTGCAAAGCTGCGTCGCCTACGGCCTCACCTCGGTTCTCTGGGGCGAGATCACCTTGAAGGAAGGCCGCGTCGAGCAGTCCAATTTCCACGACTACCGCATCATGCGCATCGCCGAGATGCCGAAGAGAATCGAGGCGGTGCTCGTCCCGAGCGGCGGCTTCTGGGGCGGGCTGGGCGAGACGCCGCTCGCGCCGCTCGCGCCCGCGCTGTGCAACGCGATTTTCGCCGCGACCGGCAAGCGAATCCGCTCGCTGCCCCTCAAGAACCAGGGACTGCGCCTCGCGTGATCGGGTAAACTAGCCCCAGCCGTTTCAGCGACTTTCGAGAAACCCGCGGGTCAGCCATTCCAAAGGAGATTCCATGATCGAACTCACCGTCAACGGCAGGAAACACAGCGTCGACGTCGAGCCGGAGATGCCACTGTTGTGGGTGTTGCGCGACGTGCTCGACGTGAAGGGCCCGAAATTCGGCTGCGGCATCGCCCAGTGCGGTGCATGCACGGTGCACCTGAACGGCGAGCCGGTGCGCTCGTGCTCGGTGCCGGTGTCCGCCGCAGCGGACCAGAAAGTGCTGACCATCGAGGGACTCGCGCAGCGCGGCCAGCTGCACCCGGTGCAGAAGGCGTGGATCGATCAAGAAGTGCCGCAGTGCGGCTACTGCCAGTCGGGGCAGATCATGGCGGCGGTCGCCTTGCTCGGGAAGAATCGCGACCCCAGCGACAAGGACATCGACGCGGCGATGACCAACATCTGCCGCTGCGGAACCTATGCGCGCATTCGCACGGCGATCCACGCCGCGGCGAAGACCTTGAAGTCGACGAAGGCATAAGGGGCGGCCATGGCCAAGACAATCGCCCGCAGATTCGAACCCGCGCGCAGGAAGTTCCTGAAGCAATCCGCCGCGATCGGCGGCGGCCTCTCCGTCGGATTCGGTTTTCCCGGCGCGCTCGCGCAGAAGGCCGACGGAGCGGTCGAGATCAACGCCTGGGTCGTGATCCGCCCGGACGACGCGATCATCATCCGCTACGCCCGCTCCGAGATGGGGCAGGGCAGCATGACCTCCGCCCCGATGCTGGTCGCCGAGGAGCTGGAATGCGACTGGAGAAGGGTGAAGATCGAATACGCCTCGGCCAACGCGAACGTGAAGCGCAAGCGCGCGTGGGGCGACATGGCGTCCGTGGGAAGCCGGACCATCCGCAATTCCCAGGAATATCTGCGCAAGGCAGGTGCGACCGCGCGCGAAATGCTGATCGCGGCGGCGGCGCAGCAGTGGGGGGTGCCGGCCTCCGAATGCTCGGCATCGAACAGCTTCATCACGCACGGTGCCGGCGGGCGCAGGCTGAGCTTCGGAAAGGTGGCCGACGCCGCCGCCAAGCTCGAGCCGCCCAAGGACGTGAAGCTGAAAGACCCCAAGGACTGGAAGCTGATCGGCAAGTCCGTCAAGCGCATCGACATTCCCGACACCGTCGTGGGCCGGCAGCGCTACGGCATCGACGTGCAGCTGCCCGGCATGCTCTACGCCGCGATCGCGCAGTGCCCGGTGTTCGGCGGCAAGGTGAAATCGATCGACGCCGCCAAGGTCGGGGGCCGGCGCGGCATCGTCAAGGTGCTGCCGATGGAGAGCTTCGTCGCCGTCGTCGCAGACAACTGGTGGCGCGCAAAGGAGGCGCTCAGGGACGTCCATATCGACTGGGACGTCGGCGCGAGCGGCAACGTCTCGAGCGCGAGCCTGATGGAGTTCTACCGCGGCGGAATCGACGCCCAGAACGACGTGGCGACTTCGCGCAAGGACGGTGATTTCGACCAGGCCTACGCGTCCGCCGCGAAGAAAATCGAAGCGGAGTACTTCACGCCTTACCTCGCGCACTCGTGCCTCGAGCCCATGGGCTGCACGGCGATCGTCAAGGACGGCAAGGTCGATGTCTGGACCTCCACGCAGAACGCCGAAGCCTCGCTTGCCGTGGCGGCGGCGACTGCGGGCGTGCCGCTGGAGAACGTCGAAGTGCACCGCGTTCAGCTGGGCGGCGGCTTCGGCCGGCGCGGCGGAGCGCAGGACTTCGTTCGCCAGGGCGTGGCGATAGCGAAGGCGATGGAAGGCACGCCCGTGAAAATGCTGTGGACCCGCGAGGAGGACACGCAGCACGACTTCTACCGGCCGGCGAGCCTGATCCGCATCAAGGCGGGACTGGACGACTCGGGCAACCCGGTCGCGTGGTACTCGCGCGTCGCGGCGACGTCGATTTTCGAGACGCTCGCCCGGGTGCCGCTCAAACGGCCCTTTGCGCCGGCCGACGGCGTCGATCCGCAAGCGGTGGCTTCGCTGCACGACCTGCCGCACGCGATCCCGAACGTGAGAATCGAATACGCGCAGCGCACCGCGCACGTGCCGGTCGGTTTCTGGCGCACGGTCGGCCATTCGCAGAACCCCTTCGTGCGCGAGTCCTTCATGGACGAGCTGGCGGGCGCGGCGGGCAAGGATCCCTACGAATACCGTCGAGGGCTCCTCGCAAAATCGCCGAAGGATCTCGGCATCCTCGAAGCCACTGCGAAGGCCGCCGGCTGGGGCCAGCCCCTGCCCGCGGGCGTGTTCCGCGGCATTGCGCAGACCGAAGCCTACGGCAGCTACACCTCGGCCGTGGCCGAGCTCTCGGTCGACAAAAACGGCGAGGTGAACATACGGCGCCTGGTGCTCGGCATCGACCCGGGCTACGCCGTGAACCCGGACAACATCCAGGCGCAGATGCAGGGCAGCGCCGTATTCATGCTGACCGCGATGTTCTGGGGCGAGATCACCATCAAGGAAGGGCGCGTCGAGCAGTCGAATTTCCACGACTATCGGATGATGCGGCTGCGCGAAATGCCCAGGATCGAGGTGGTGCTCGCGCCCTCGGGCGGATTCTGGGGCGGCGTGGGCGAGCCCGGCCAGGCGTCGATCGCGCCGGCCGTCTGCAACGCGATCTTCGCCGCCTCCGGCAAGCGCGTGCGCTCGCTGCCTTTGAAGAACCACGGGCTGACGCTGGCTTGACGCGCAAGCACGCTGTCGCCCCTGCCATTGCGGTACTGATCGCGTACACGCAGGTCTGCGCGCAGGGTGAGCCGGTGCGCTTCGAGGCCGTCGGAGACGCGATTCCGCGCGCTCTGACTTCCGAACCCGGCGATGCGGCGCGCGGTCGCAGTATCGTGGTGAATCGGGATGCGGGAGCCTGTACTCTGTGCCATGCGGTGCCCGGTGAGACGAACTTCGGGAATATCGCGCCCACGCTCGCGGGGGTCGGTGCGCGGCTCTCTCCCGCGCAGCTGCGCCTGCGCGTCGCCGATTCCACCCGCGTGAATCCGGGTACGCCCATGCCCGCCTACTACAGGACGGAAGGTCTCAATCAGGTCGCCGCGGCTTTCCGCGGCAAGCCCCTGCTCTCGGCGCAGCAGGTCGAGGACGTCGTCGCCTGGCTCGCGACGCTGAAGGAGGCGCGGTGAAGCGCCGCGATTTCCTCGCCGGCGCCGCCGCCGCCTTCGCGCTTCCCGGCGCGGCGCTCGCGCAGGTCGATCCCCTGGAGGATCCGCTCGTGCGGGCGCTCACCAACGGCGCCCCGGTGAGAAAGGGCAAGGTCACGCTCGTCCTGCCGCAGCTCGCCGACAACGGCAACTCCGTTCCCATCCGGATCGCGGTGGACAGTCCGATGACCGCAGCCGATCACGTGAAGAGCATCCACCTGTACTCGGAGAGGAACCCGGTGCCCAACATGGCGAATTTCTATCTGGGCCCGCGCGCGGGCAGGGCCGAGATCAACTCGCGCGTGCGGCTCGCGGGCAGCCAGCGCGTGACCGCCGTCGCGAAGCTCTCCGACGGCTCGTTCTGGTACGACGCGGCGCCCATCGTGGTCACGCTTTCCGCCTGTCTCGACGAAAGCTGAGCGGAGGAGGAACAAAGACCGTGGCCGCAAGAATCCAGATTCCCCGGGAGGCGAGGCGCGGTGACGTCATCGAGGTTCGCATCCTTATCCAGCACCCCATGGAGACGGGCTACCGCCACGACGACGTCGGGCATCTCATCAAGCGCAATGTCATCAAGGTCCTGTCGTGCCGCTACAACGGAGTGGAAGTGTTCCGCGCCGACCTGTCCTCGGGCATCTCCGCCAATCCCTACGTGCAGTTCTACACGGTCGCCGAAGCGAGCGGGAACCTCGAGTTCACCTGGATCGACGACGAAGGCGAGCGGGGCGCGGAGCGCCAGCCGATCGTTGTCAAGGGATGAGGCGCGCGGGGCTCGCCCTCGCCGCCGCCGCGCTCGCCGCCGGCGTCGCGCTCGCGCAGGAGCGCGCGATTCCGCCCGGCGAGCTCAAGTCGGGCTCCGCGTTTCTCGGCACGGACCTGCGGGCGCTGCAGAACGACGACTTCGCCAATCCCGGTATGCTTTGGGTCGAGAGCGGGGAGAAGATCTGGCGGGAACCTGCAGGGAAAAAAAGCATCGCCTGCGCGGGCTGCCATAAGGATCGCAGCATGCGCGGGGTCGCCGCAAACTATCCGAAAATCGAGAAGGCGAGCGGAAAACTGGTCAACCTCGAAGGCCGCATCAATCTCTGCCGCACCGAGCGCATGGGGGCGGAGCCGCTACGTTATGAGTCCGAGGAGCTGCTCGCGCTCACCGCCTACCTCGCGCGCCAGTCGCTCGGCGTGCCGATCGCGACGCGCATCGACGGCGCGGCGCGCGTGCATTTCGAAGCGGGCCGCGCCTCCTACCATCTGCGGCGCGGACAGATGAACCTCTCGTGCGCGCACTGTCAC
>Ga0209488_10001844_pt1 | contig 17897 bp, 21 predicted proteins | sample Rivendell_Oct201_8_FD_188349 | JGI IMG/M metagenome (GOLD analysis project Ga0209488, IMG submission 188349) | Vadose zone soil microbial communities from the Eel River Critical Zone Observatory, Northern California, USA -... | ecosystem: Environmental > Terrestrial > Soil > Vadose zone >...
CCCTTCGCCCGACTTGGGTTCAACAGCTCTTGGATATCCGCCTGTTGCCCAGTCGGCGGGGTACCCGAACCCTGGCTACCCACCCGCTCCGGGCGGTGATATATACCGCGCTCCCTCTCCATTCCGCGGCGTACCTGGCAACCCCGAGCCAACAGCTATCCTGTCGCGCTCCAGGGCTCCTTCGCCCAATCCTATGTCCGGTGCAGCAGGCGCTGCGATATACAGTCCGCGGTCGCGGGCCCCGTCACCTCTTCCCGGTGCAGCCCCCACGTACGGGAATCGATCTCGTGCTCCATCGCCCCTTCCCGGAGCACCTCCTCCCTACACTGGGCAGCAAGGCCTCCCATACTCCAACGCTTACGCGCGTTCCCCGCGCGTCGGCGGTGGCTCGCCGCTCCCTCCAGCTCTAGCGGATCAGCCCCCGCCGATGCTCCCCCCACCGGACGGGTTCAGCCGCCCCGCGAACCTCGCGCAGTCGTACACTTTCTTCGAGATCATGAAGATCCAGGATATGGATGACTTTTACGAAAATATGCCAAGGATGCCCAAGGTGCTCGTCCCGCATGATGTCTACCACGAAGACTGGATCCGCTTCAGCCAGGTAGGCCGGCCTAATCTTCTCCCGCGTACCATCTTTATAAAACCAAACACACCCTTTCTCTCTGAAGGATGTCGCGCTGGCGTGGGCTGGCAAGCTACCAACCTCAACCCTAGACCGCGCATCTCGACCTTCCGCCGTAGCCGCCGAGCTAGTCGAACTCTGGAACAGCTCGTTCTTCGCCTCGCGCGGCGTCGAAGTCGTCCTCTTCAAGGGCCACGAGCGGCGCTCGGGCCCACTCACGGGCCAGATCGAGCGCAACCTCCCCGGCTTTGGCAACGACTCGGACTCGAGCGACTCGTCCTCCCTCGACTCGTCCGATCTCTCCGACGACAGGTACGGGAGCGGCGGTGGGGGCGGCTACTATGGGTCGTACGCCGCCGACGCGAAGCGAAGGAAGGCCGAGCGTAAGGCCGAGAAGAAGCGTAAGCACAAGGAGAAGAAGGCCCGTCGTCGCGCCCGTGAGCGCGAGAGGACGTATGCGCTTTACATCAGTTGCGTTACCCCGCGTGATGGATCCTTCGGCGGACCATATTAATTTGGAGGGGGTTGAGAATTAAGATTCCTGATAGCGAGACCCATGGCCTTGCATCTCCAAAGCACCTTGCGCGCACCGGCTTCTTTCTTTCTTCTTTGAGATTACTGATGAGGCATGGAAACAAACCTGTAACTGAATTTTGACTCTCTGAAATAACCGCAACTTTACTTGCCACCTTGTTACACTCGAAATACACCACTCATTGCACAGAATTCTATCCGTTTTCATTATGAGCCAGAAAGTAATCATATAAGACAGCAACAAGTAATAATACTAAGAAAGAGAGTACGCGTAGAAGTAAGGTGACGTGCGCTAGTCCCAAACGGCAGCTAACACTCAGTAACCTCTACCCCGACCACGTCCTCGCATCGGGCCACCGCGGCCAGAGCTATAGCCGCCATCGTAGGCGTTGGAATTGTAGTTGCTCGAATAGGGCACACTATTTCCGAATCCTCCGCCGCTGTTTCCATAATCATATCCACCCCCGCCACTGGCCCCGCTATTGTATCCGCCGCCGCCGCCTCGACCGTATCCACCTCTGCTCGAAGGCCGAGAGTAATATCCGCCCCTATTATTATAGCCAGGCGCCGGTCGCGATGGGTTTCCTCCACGGCCATTCGAGTAAGGGGAGCCTCCGCTGTACGTGGAGGACGGCGGTGGGTACGTTCGGGTGCCGCCCGATCCGTACCCCTCCCTGTATTGATGTTGCGGGGGTGGCCGAGAAGCGTACGGGGGAGGGCCGTGTGAGTAATCATTAGAGCTACGACCGCGCCCATTGCTATATGATGACGATGGATGATGCCCATGTTGCATTGGACTCGCAAAGGTTGACGCATGCTCAATATGGTTGTGGTTGTTATAGCCACCTCTACCCCTGCCTCCACCTCCACGATGATGCCCCCCGCCCCCGCGCAAATCTTCGGCGGAGAGGACACGCGATGGGCGACGAAGTCCCGGGAGAAGAGTCGAACGGTGTGGGCTTAGTTGTTTAGGGAAGAGGTAAATTGCTGACAGAGAGCGGTCGTGCTTTATATCGGGCTGGCCCTCCTCGATAAGTGGGCTGTAGTACGTGGAGCCAGGTATGCAGTCGGGGTCAGGGAGCGCACTTCCACTGATGCCCCTGCTCGCTTCGACATCGATAGGAACAGGCTGAAACAGCACGTCATTACAAAACTACACTGAATCGTCGGGCCGCTCACCTCTTGCTTCTTTTTCTTTCCATACAAGGCCTCGAGGGAGGGGTACAAAGAATGTTCCTCTGACGTGAAGATGGCATTGTTGCCCCAGGTATTGCGTCGTACCTCGTCCTCCGTCAGCTTGGGATAGTGCACGGCCATTGCATCCAAGAGACGTTTTTGATCGATAAACGGCAGAAGCGCCACCCCCTGCCATGCCATTCGCTTGCCATTCATGTCGATGTCGAATGAAGTAGGGTAGAAATCAATGATAGGGGAGCCTTCATCTATCATCAGCGAATGGAAGACTGCGGGTATGTGTTGCCGGCTATCGGTTCAAAAGTCAGAACAACGTTCGCAAATGTTGACGGGAAACTGACCTCGCAGCCGGGAACACCCCCATCAGCTGTTCGAAAGGCTGGAAAGGCTTGCCAAGTTCGAAACGTATGTCCATCTTCTCTACCTCGTCGAAGTCGACGGCAAAGGGGGCGAAATGGAAGGGATAATACCATTGCCATGACGGTGTCTGGGTATCAAATAAATCAGGAATGGTGAATTGGTAAGTGCGAGCACGTAGCCGTACACCCTGATAGTAGTACGCGAGTACCCAAGCTAAACCCTCAACATAATGGGTTGTGACTCTGCAAGGATGCGCAGTGAGTACAGCACTTGTGATGACGATGGGGTATAGCACTTTTTTTTGAACTCCTGATCTGTGTCCTCAACCCTAAATTTCTGTTGATAGTAACGATCCCTGTATCCAGGCTCCCACAATCTAAGAGGGGTCTGAGGTCCAAGAACGTGAGACGGGCGTGCAGGAGACTCACCGGACCGTATCCTCTTGTTCGACTGTTCCGTCGGCGTTGACCTTGTAACCGAGTGACCGTGATGCCGCCCCCGCCTCGGTGTCGGGATTCATATCATCATCCACAACGGAATCTTCCTCTACAGGGGTATCCGCTGTAGTTTCAAACGGTCGCTTCACACCCGCTACAGATGCGCCCTCAGTAGCAACGGATGTGCTGCTCATCTCAACCTCGTCGACACTCGTGTCCTCCATGTGAACATTGGCAAGGGGAGCTTCGGGATCGCTAGTCCCAAGCCCAGGAACTTTTATATCCACATCGGCCGCGGTCGCGGGCCCAACACTAAAATCGACAGGCGCAGGTAGGGGCGGCGGGGGAGCTACGATAGGTTTCGGGGGTTGGGCACGAGACTTCACCGGTACGAGTGAAGCCAACTCAGCCTTCAATGTCTCTGCAGCACTCAGATTGGCCATCCGAATAGCAGCACGATTTGCGACAACGTCACGATTAGAACCGCCGAGAGCCCATGCTGCGGCACCGGCATTATTGACCGCGTCTGCGTCTTTAATCCCTCCCATGCCGATAGAATCAGCTTTCGCAGCGAAGTCGCCCAGTCTGCGGGGTGCATTTAGGTCGGCTGTCAGGTTTAAGCTGGGCGAGGGTCCTGCCCCAGTATTTTGAGCTTCTATTTTGCGACGTTTCGCATTCTGGTTCTGGTTCTGACGTTCTTCATCTAAAGATCGCTATAAAAACCGGACGGGGGACGGTAAAGTAGTCTTGCTTACGTTCACGACGCCGCCTGAAGATATCGTCTTCACGCCTCGCAAGACCTTCGAGAATAATTTGGGCGCGGTGCAATACTAATTGACCATGATTGGTGACGTAGCCACCCATTCTTGGGAGCTCGTCCCTCCAAATTTTGAGCAACGTATCGATTGCGCCCTCTCGAATCTCAAGTGATGGAAGATGGGGCAAGAAGTCATTGCCGACAAAGAATATCAAGAGCACCCAGTCATCAATCGCCATCTCAAGATTAAATGGAAATGGGGCTTGGGTAACGTTAAGTTCGGATTCCAAGTACTCGCGCAGAACGCTGACGTCGAGGAAAATAAATGGTTTCTTCTCCGAGGGCGCGGGCTTTTGTATTTCTGACTTCAATGCAGTACATTGGGCGGCAAAGTGTCCTTCTTGACCACAACGACGACATGCTGAAGCGCTAACAGAATCAGCAAACACATCCTCCCGTAGAACCCTAAAATGAGGCTCGTGCGTCGCGAGTGCCAGCATGATAAGGTCCGCGTCCTGCAAGGGCAACATGAGTGATATGCATATGGCAAGTGAGAGATAAACTTACTAGGCCATAGATGACATGACGAGTATTAGGGTCATGTCCTCTATTTGTCCTCTGCCGACGAATGTAATCCATAATCTTGTGCTCACCCTCACCAGGGACGCTGGCGTCTGAGATGATTACTTCAAGCTGTGGAACTGTCGGTCATCTAACCAGGATAGGCATAAGATGTGTGACGCACTTGCTTCCAACCAGGGTCGTTGTTCAACTTTTGGACCACCCAATACCTCAGCGACTTGGCCAAAAGCTCCATGAACGGTGTGCCTGGTGTGATGGCATTAGAATCCCACGGCTTCTTGTTCTTCTCGTCTTCGCTTATAGTCTTCCCCATGGCTGTGCAGATATCAGTATTGCAGCAACGCAGGGTGAAACAGTTGGTTTGACTCACATTCCCATATTGCAACGGACTCTTTGTGTGCTTCCTCTTTCTCATGAGCCTCCTGCGCGGTACGGAAACGACGTGAGCGCTGCTGGTTCATCTTTGCACGAGGAGCAACACCGTCTTGTGGGTGAAGGAGGTGATGACTGAGGTTCGTTACATACACAAGGTGAACTCACCGATGGCCATAAATAAGAGTTTTCGTGGTCGAACCATGTTGACCACACGCTCCGTATACTTAAAAACCTCGATCATCATCTCGCCTTCCGTTTCTGGTGCAGGCTAGAAACAAGTTGTAAGGGAGTGAACACACTGTAAACCCTCGGGAGGATACGGACTTTGCCCTCTGGATGCGTACAGGGATGAACCTAGACAAGATCAACAATTCTGACAGTAAAATAGGCCAAATCAAAACGCACAATGCCATTCATGTCCAAGTAAAGGTTGTCAAACTCGACTTCGTTGGGGTTGGGACCCGCCATATTGATCGGAACAACCAGGTCATTCCCATTCTCGTCTTGAATTTTAGTTTCCTCTTCCTCTATGACTGTGCCGACTATACAGAGAAGTCAGATCAGACAAGTTGTGTGAAGTGGGAGGACGCACCAATTTTCGGGTACTTTTTGCTCAACCATCTGAACAACGCGGGAACACCCTTTGGGAAATATGAGGGTCAACGAAGGAGAACATATAAAAAGAACTTGTACATACCATGTTGAAGGTGAAGGTGTAGTGAGAAGGGGGAAAGAGCAGAGATTGACGAATGCGACTGCGACCGTGGTGGCTGAAGGAATTGATGACGTAATTCGGTGACGAAAAGGGTAAATGACAGCCACGGCTGATTTGACTTGACTCGACTTTATGGAACACACAAATCTCTGTCGCACTAGTACTCGTCATGTCGTCGAACCCTCAAACCCAAAATAAACACCATAAAGCACCCTCTCTTTCCCTGCAGACTAATGGCCCTGGTCAAAATGATCCCCCTGCAGGAGCCGCTCAAAAACCCCAGAAACAAATGACCAAAGCCGAACGAAGAGAGATGCAAGAGCGTCAGCGCGCTGCAAAGGCAGTCAAGGCGGCCGCCACCGGTCCTCAACCTGGTGGTTCCCAGGCCAAACCAACGCATCCGACCCCATCTGCGTCGTCGCACCCTAAGAAGACTGGTAAGGAAAGTCCCGTGCAGACAAGAGGTTCTCTCGTTGCCGGCCTAAGCGGCCTTCCCAACAAAAGTGCAAAGGAGTCAAAGGCGGCTGCTGCCGCCGAAGAAGCTGCCGGGCGTTCGCGTGGACTGCGCATATTCTCTCACTTTGCTCTCCAAAAGTCTGCGGGTCACGCCCCCAAGGGCGATGTGCACCCGGCCATTGTCCGTCTTGGATTGATGTTCGCGGAATTTAAGATCTGTGGTGCGAACGCGCGATGCATTGCGACACTCTCCGTCTTCAAACGAGTAAGCCCCTCCCCATGGTTGCGTGGGATTGCTAACTAGTATATCGGGAAGGTTATACAGGACTACACGACTCCACCGAATAACACGCTGTCGCGCCACCTGATGACGCATCTGTCCGTGCAGATTAGCCACCTTGTATCGGCGCGTCCGATGTCAGTGACCATGGGAAACGCCATTCGACAGCTCAAGTTGGAGATCAGTGGCTCAGATATCGATCTTCCTGAACAAGATGTGCGCTCCACACCTCGCGTTTCTGGAAACCCTAACTCCCACCCAATTTTGCCTTACAGGCGAAAGATGCTCTCTGTGACAATATCGACAACTACATCCGAGATCGGATTATCATTGCTGATCAGGTCATCCAAGAGACTGCAATGAAAAAGATTCACGATGGCGACGTCGTCCTTACATATGCCAGGTGACCATATCGGTATCTATTCCCCGTATTCAATTTTGACAACGTGACCAGGTCGTCCGTCGTTCAGAAGGTTCTGCTAGAGGCATGGGCTGCGGGAACGCGGTTCTCTGTGATTGTGGTGGACTCACGACCTATGCTTGAAGGTATTCTTATTCACACCTAAACTTTAAGTTGTACTGACACACAAAAGGAAAGCGCCTCCTCTCCGCCCTTGTAGCTGCCGCCATACCGTGCACTTACGTCCTCCTACCTGCCTTGGGTTCTGTCATCTCTGAAGTTTCGATTGTGCTTTTCGGCGCCCATTCCATCCACTCCAATGGTGCCGTGTTCTCTCGTGCGGGCACGGCACTGGTGGCTATGATGGCCAAGCAAAACTCCATTCCTGTCGTCGTTTGCTGTGAGACTTATAAGTTTTCGGAGGGTGTGCATCTGGATAGTTTCACAAAGAATGAACTAGGTAATTGGTCGTGGTCAGCTTCACCTGTCCACAGGACTAACGGCCCGTGTAGCTCCTTCTAGTGATGCGTTTTCATATTTCCCTCGGAATCAATCGCCAGCTTCCCTGGTTATCCAGAATCAAGCTAACCTCGAGATTCTCAATCCCTTATACGACCTTACCCCTCCATCTAGCATAACGGCTGTAGTAACAGAGGCCGGCGTGATCCCACCTGACTCGATTAGTTCGATACCCCTCGCATTAGGCCGGTTGGTCTGAGGGCCCTTTTATAACAGTGTAACGTTTTTCCGATGGCGAGAAGTTTAAACAAGATTCAATAACTTATATTGTCACCTTGTCTTATAGCAGCAATAACATTGACATCCCAATTGGCAATCGCATACATGCGTTGCCGTACCAATCTATGTTTTATCTATGAAAAGTTGATAATGTCTGAGCAACAAGATGTGGAGCGACTAGTCAACGTCAGTTCCTCCTCGCTTGTCAGATTTCGCGAGCTGGTGCTCGACCCACTCAAAAACGTGATCAGTGGCTGCCTCCACTGGGTGGTCGAACAGATAAGGGAGTGCAGGAACGATAGCCAGACCAGTGACAGTCGGACCCCAAGCACGAACTCGGAGATTTGTTGACTTGTCAAAGGATTTTTTTGCCTGCCTCACAGCAGTATGAATCGTGAAGGCCGGAAGCGCCCTTTTTTGGTTTAGGGGTTATTCGTAACCCCGCAAGCAATCGGTTACATGACTCACATCGAGGCGACGGACTGGAACGTGGCCCGTTTCACTGCAACGAGACCCATGCGAGTCGGCTCGGTGAAGTGAGCTGCTTCAAAGGGAGTAGGACCACGCCGGTGGGCCTTGTAAGATTCGTAACCTACATCTCTGAAAGGGAAGGTGGGTCGGATAGCAAATGGCGGGTGTATGCGAGAACTTACCCCACTAGGTACAGCCAGGAAATCCCGTACGCTGCCGTCACTATGAAAGGAGGTACGACCGGTCGAAAAGCTTCTCCGACGTCGCTGGTCTGATAGAGCCAAAGGTATGTCAACTCGAGTCCGATTTCTGGAAGAAGCCGTACGTACATAGGCAAGATAGCGGTGGCCAGCGCGAAGAGCAGTTCGGAGACGAGCACCGTATGCAGCATAGCGAAGTTCAGTATCTGTAGAGTCTACATCTTTGTCCGCGAGCTCGTTTGCGGTAGATTTGGCAGACTGCAAAACCATTTTGGCGCTGGCGCTGTGAGGCGTGGTCCCATGGGTGTGTAATATCACGTGAGATTTGTTAACCTGACTCCAGCAGTCCGGTGTCCAGTCCCTTTGACTTCCGTCACTCTCGACAATGACTTCACGCACCGCATCTCCTCCAGATTCTCAGCGCGTCTCGGCTCTAATCGACGACCCTTCGTTTAACACAGAACCTATCTCAGACAAGATTAGCGCGTACTACAGTCTCGTCTTCCCAAACTTCACCTATTTCCTCCAGACCCTCAACGTCACCATCGGTCGTCGCTGCATACCTACATCTACCGCTTCCTCCTCTGAACAGACTCAGGTGGACGTTGACTTGGGTCCTCTTAAGAGCGTTTCTCGTCTCCATGCTCGCATCGAATATGAGGAGGAAGAGGAGCGCTTTGTTCTTGTAGTGCTGGGCAGGAACGGTGCTTGGGTGGACGGGGCGTGGTGCGGTAAGGGAAACAAAGTTCCCTTGGGCGAGCGGTAAGTTTTCTCCTCTACTCACATGTGACCTATCCTACTGACAATGGACAGTTCGCAGATCCAGATAGCCTCGCGCACGTTCCACTTTGTGCTTCCTCCGCCTCCTGCTCCTGAGGATTCCCTATCCCCTAGCCCCAAACCATCCCCCACGCGTCCCCGATCTCCTTCGGTTGACATCACATCTCTATCGCCTCCCTCACCTCTTCCCTCTGCATCCCCTCCCCCTGGCCCAGTCTCTACACCACCACGCAAAGCTCCGCCTCTACCACCTCCTATAGCTCAATCACTTCCAAACTCGAATGCGATAGGAAAGACAAAGTCCAAGACTGGAAAGGCACGTAAGCAAGTGGAAATTCCCCCACCACGACCGAAACCTGCTCCTGAGGACATGCCACCAAAGCCACCATTCACGTATGCACAACTTTGTTACCGTGCTATCAAAGCGCTTGGCGGCAAGGCTACGTTGCAAGACATCATTTCGTGGATGATGGAAAGTTTTGACTGGTATCGTTTCAATGAGAAGACAGGCTGGGAGGTACTTCTATTTATTCGCGACGTATTGAATACATGCCGATATATCCCCTGATATAGAAATCGGTCCGGCATAATCTCTCCTCAAATCGTGCCTTTCGGAAGGTCGAAAGGTCCGCTGGCGAACGTGGCAAGGGCTTCTATTGGACAGTCGAGGCAGACTGCGAGCGCATGTTCGAAGAGCAAGAAGCCCGCGCTGCTACAAGTGCTACTGGTGGAGGTAGAGACTCCAAGATGGGCGGAAGGAAGGGAAAAACTGCGGTTGCGCTAGAACCCCCTTTGAAACGGAGTGTGCGCGGCGAACCGAAAGGCACCCCACTACCGCCACCACTCACGTCCGCTCCCTTGGCATTCAAGAAGGAGGCCGCGCCGACTGTCAAGGATGAACCCTCTGCCACCTCGCAACAAACAGCTTCAACAGCACAATTTCCTGGACCTGCAGATTCGACATCTGCGCAGCCAACATCCACCCTATCTCTATCAATATCACCAACAAAGGCAGCAAACGGCACGTCACCTGCCGAGGCATCCTCCATTGTCCCCTCATCGTCATCGATCCCTCTCATACCAGCTTCTGTCATTCTCCCGATCATTGTCGGACCCGTGCCTGCTTCCCATCCCTCCGCCTCGACCAATGACGCTCCCGCAATAAACTCTGCGACTCCGCATCTGTCGACGCCACCGATTGTACTCCATGAGAACCAGCTGATTCTCAATCCCACGATATTCTCTCACCTCACTCCGCCGCAGCTACGAGAGCTGGAAGCCCTCGGCGCACAGAAGGCGCTCGAGATCCTGCAGGGGCACATCGTGCGCTTTCTGAAGGAACGGATCAAGACGGAGGGTCGTGCACGTGGGCGAGGCCGTGGAAAGCGTGCTCGCGGCGGGGCGCCCAGCGACGCAGGTGCACAGACGGAAAGGAAGGAGAAGGTGTCTCCGGGCACGGGACTGTTCACGACGACGCCACTCCCTACGCGTGGCGCGCCGCCGCTACCGCCGCCTATGGACGCTTTGCTACCTACACCTTCCCCATCGGGCGCCTCTGACGCTCAAGCGGAGGGAGAAGCCAGCGCGTCATCGCCGATTGTTGTGGTGGATGATGACGAGCCGTCGGACTGCCCTTCCCCCAAGCGCAGGCGGCTGGACGTCGAGGACGTTCCGGTGACTGCTGTCGCTGTGTAAGTCCTTCGTACGCGCTTCCCCGCGGGACGTTTTCGACTCGCTTTTCGTTTTCACATCATTAGACTTGCCCCATGAAGGATTATTATATTCCTCTTCAATGTAAACTCGTAAAGCGAACTAATACCACGTGCGTGCGATGTATGAATACGTTTTGGTCAGTTGTGGAACGGAACCTCCTGCACCATGGAGAACGGTGCTATACTACAAGTAAGTGAAGATTCCAATATATCGGGAGGACTTGGCCCAACTACGTGGCAGCTAGGAATGCAATGGCGTAACTCAATGGCCCGGGAAACAGCAGGGTCAGACACTGTTTCGAACGTAACACGTCACAGCACCAGTAAGTTACACCAACGCACATTGCAAACGACAAACGTGCGCGTGTGCGTGCGTGCGTCGCGCTTTGCTGGCCACCCTACAAGCGCCGCGTCTTCCTCGCCCTCGTCCCTCCAATCTTGATCGGCGTATTGTCCGTGACGCGCACAATATACGGACGCACGTCGTCCCCCTCGCTCGTCATGAGCGCCTTGGACACGGCATCACGACCCTGACCGAAACCCTTGAAAATGACCTCCAATCGCGCGCGCGACACGCCCGTGCCCGAGCCCGAGCCCGTGCCGCCAAAGCCGCCGAAGCCGCCTTCCTCCTGCACGAGCTGCTTGACGCGCGCAAATGCGCGCACGGCGCATTGGTAGCCCGCCTCGTACCCGGAGCGGTTCACGCCCTTGAAGCCGCACGCGCCGCCGGACCAACTTGCGCTTTTGAGCGGGCGGCCGTGCGCGTCGCGGATGAGGACGTGCGTGTTGTTGGGCGTACAGAGGACGTGCATGTGGTAGAGCTGTACTATGCGTGTCACGTCTTGGGAGAGGCCGGGCAGGCGGAACGGGTTGTGGTTGTTGTTGTTGTGGTGGTGGTGGTGGTGGTATTTATTTTTGGTGGTCGGGGTTGAGATGGGGAAGGTGGGGCTTGTGGGTGGGTTGGATGGGTCTGTCGAGTCGAGGTCGAGGTTGGCTTCGGATTTGGATGCGGCGTTGGCGTTGGCGTTGGGGTCGGGGTCGGGGTCCATGTCCGCGAGGACTTCAGGGTGGAAGTGTAGTGGTGATGAGGTGGAAATGGGACGCTGAGAATGTCGTGCAAGATTTGCAGAGGAGGCTCGCAAGAGTCGTAGAGCCATCATATGCATCATATCCTATACGTATGAGTGCGGAGGACGCGGACAACTTTTTGCTCTCTCTGCCACGTTGAGACTCCGATCCGACCCGAGCGAGCCAGAGCGCTTTCCTCTACTCTTCGCCAACTCACTCATCCATGGCGGTAAATAATTTTACTTCCTCTCTCTTCCCAGCTCGACGTTTTTCTAACGCACCTCTTGCAGTTCTCCACCGCCTTTTACAACGCATTCGTCAAGCGAAACAGTGAGCTCTTCTTACCCTTTACCTTTACCTTACCTCTCTCGTCAACCCGCTCGACTCGCCTCGCAGGTGTCTACGTGACCTCCATTTTCGCTGGAGCTTTCGCCTTCAGTATTGGCTTTGATCTCGCCATAACCAGGTATTGGGATAACTGGAACCGCGGGGTATGTCCAACTTGTTCTTGTCCTTCCATAGCGTCCCGTCTTTCTCCCCCCACATACGCATACTTCTATCCGCGTTATTCTAACTGATCGACTGTTCATTCATTGTACAGAAACAATGGAAGGATCTCCGACATAAATATATCCAGGAAGCAGACTCGGAGTGAAAGGACAGACCATTGCAGCGTTAGACTTCTCACATACATGTTAAAATCTTGTGAAACTCCCTACACTGAGCCCTGGAGACGAAGGATTCGAATGCAATTCAACTTGAGGCCTCCGTGAGGGGAGAAGACAAATCTATTATAACACAACCACAAGTTACATCAACGCCAACGCTTGAACCGGTTGACGGGACCGCCAGCAGACACGTACGGTACTTGTTGATGTCGTTATATACATGCGGCGTTATCATTATCATGGAGGCATTTGATCGAAGAGACGTAACTGCGATGTGTGTGCGAGACAGAATCGAAGTGATTGAAGGAAGGGATATAATACTTATGTGCACCAGAGAGAGAGGACATGAAATAGCAGCAGCTCATTAAATAGATGCGGTTGATAAAGGCAAGGAAAGAAGGGCAACAATAGACAGATGATAAAGAGAAAAAATTGGCGCGAGGACCGAGACCGACGGTAGCTAGGTCGAAAGGTAACCCCAATCGTCGGGATTCTCCAGCTTCATGATCTCCTGGAACACGCGCTTCGAATCGGTCGACAACGGGGGTAGCAAGTCCTTCGCCGTACTTGAATCGTCGCGAGACTTTACTTGTCTCAGCCGTTCCTCATTGTAGAGCTTCTCGAGCGACTCGGCGACGTTCTTCAGCCCAAACAAAAACCCACGGTCGGGTTCGTCGGGGTTGTGTGGCAGAAAGCGCGCATAGATTGAACCTGTTTTGGGGTCAACGTCGGCAGAATAGCCTTTTCCGTCATCGGCCTCCAGCGCAGAGCGATGGTCATAACCCTCTGGGTACGCCAACCAGTCGTGGCCAGTTGTCATGTGTGCAAAGTCGACTATGCGGATGTTCACTTCGCCACGACGGCGCCTGCGCGAGAGCCGGTGATCAACTGGTCCACCAAGCACATCGTCGCTGTATGAGCGTCGAAGGGACGTGGACGGAAGGTCCAAAGAGGGTTTCTCGGCGGGTTGATACAGTCTCCGATGACGTTCCAACGACTCGCCACGATGGCTGCGTGAGGTGGGGTGATCAGAATAGCTGGCACCTAGCGCTTCTTGGACCTCGTGATCGCCGTCATAAATGAATAGGAGGCTGCAACCGTAGAAGCGGAATCCTTTTAGGCGGTTGATGATACGGGCAAGTGCATAGATCTTGCCAAGGATAGCTGGGATCTGGTGTGCGAGTAGACGTTTCCCGTCGTGTAGGAACGACCCGAGTGCAGTAGGGAACTCGTCTTTCTTGATCTCCCGACCGCGGTACTTATCCTGCGTTGTGTACGACTGCGTTACATGATTCCAAACCTGAATGAGGCCACGTCAGCATGTGAAGGATAGGGGCGAGTGCCAATACTGTGGACGAGCACATTGTAACTTCCTAGATAAACTCACCTGCATTCCACAGATTCTCACCCCCAGTGATCTGCTTGTCGTACGGTCGCACTTTTTGCGTTGGCTCTTCTTCTTGGCTGCTGTGGCGTCCACCCCGTACTGACGCGTACCCATCTTGAGATCCAACACGCAAGGGCGTTTCAAACGGCCGGTAAGGTCCTCCATGAGAATGAAATGATTCTGTCGAGTAACAGAGTCGTCCGATTCCTTGTGGCGAATGGTGTGACGAGGCCCCTCAGGCGGTGAGGAATGTCTCACTAGACCGAGTCGCCGCGACTCGAGGGTCGCTGTGCGCGAACAGCTACGTCGTCGGATAGCCAAACCATCGCCGTCAAGCCGAGCCTCGTGTTCGTCCTCAAAGTCAAAGAGATCCTGGGCTCCGCTCGTATTCGATGCTAACTCGTGAAAGGCCCTCATCTTCGCTGCATTTGTCATGTCCTGCTCACTCTGGATGCGGCGTAGGGACTCGACCTGCGCAAGAACCTCCTCTGCCTTCAGCCGGTCGACGCGACTGTGCTTCTTCCGTCGTCGCGCCAGAGGATCGGCCCCGGAGACAGCGTCATCACTTTCACCCTCGGCGTCCGCCACTTCACCCTCATCCTCCGTACGCACACCGCCGTTCCATCGACTACCTTGCCTTCGCTGGAATCTGCGCATAATCGTGCTAAACACGTGGTCTTTCAGCTTGGTGTTGACGGTCGTTGACCCAAGTCCGCCAAACCATCCAGTTACCGGCACGGCCTGAGCATGAGGCGAAGTCGGTAGCGTGCGAACAGGATCCGAATGTGTGATGCGTATTCGGGGGCGCGTATTGTCATCATCCGTATCAGCATTTTCGCCCTCGATGAAAAACCCTCCGCGTACCGGAGCGGGAAGCCGACCCTGTAGCACCTTTGTCGACACATTGGGAGAGTTGGCGGGAGTCGTAGGAATATCGGTACTGTCACCAGGTACTTCCAAACCTCGACGCGCCAGGGGGCTTGGACTCGACGAGGCAGACCCCGCCTTGCTCTGCGAACCAGGCGAACCAACGTCTGGGCTCGAAGGTGTAGCGGCGAGGAAGTGCAGGCGCTGACCATGGAGAAAACCAGCAGGGTAGACAGCTACATTCGATCCAGCACGACTGCGAGTGCCGCGAAGTATCCACTCGGGAATAATATGTCGGTTACGATCGAGAATAACTTCCGGGAGTTCTGCCTCGTCATTACCATCGGTATCTCCCTCATGCACTGCTGGCACTAATGACTCGTGTGGCCTAGTGGATAAAGCAGATGGGTCTGTGATGGCTTTGTGAAGAGGAGGCCGGGCAGGTCCATGATCGCTAGGCTTTGCCGAGGGCTCCTTGCTCTTGGGTACTTTGCGATAGCTGACGAGCATGACTCCTAAGTAACGGGGGATGAAATCGAGTAGTGGTGGTGCTTCTCGCTCAACAGCCTCGTAAAACAGATTCTCCCTTGAAACAAGGGGCTTCCACGATTGAAGTAAGCATCAGACACATACAAGATCGGATCGGTACGCACCTTGCACACTGCCCGCTTTGTGAACTTGTATATCGAGGCGTGTCCACCCACCTGGTTTCGAAACGGACGCAAGGGTATGTGCGGCAAGACATCCTCCGACGGGTCGAATTGAGAATGATACTGGTCATAATCAGCAACATCTTGATCAATGTGGGTATGTCTGGACACGCCGTGATACTCATCGTCCGTCGGCCAGGTCACGCCAGGATTGGACTCGAGAGGTTCTGGTGGGGAGGGCGGAGAAGAGGTTGATGCGGTGCTAGTGACAGAGGCGGTTTCCCAAGCAGACTCATCATCAGTAGTCCATGGGGAAGGGGTAGCCGCAGGATCGCGGTAGAGTGGACGGGAAGGCAATTGTGGCACAGTACGAATGGGGGTCGGGGAACGGGAGTGGGAGATATCGGAAGGACGAGCATATTTAGCCAATGAGGTAGAGAGAATGCTTGGCGTCGCAAAGTCCGAAGAGGGTTGACATTGTGAAGTGGAGAGAGAAACGCGCTTGCTCGGCGAGCGAGGAATAGATGTGATGACAGGCGTCAGACAGAGATCGTGATAGGACGGTGTGCGAGCCCCCGCCGGTGTGGTTGGCGATAGCATGACGCTAGATCTCTCGAGTCGCTGTTGGCGATCACGGAGACGACCGCGAGAGTCCCGTCTGCTGGATTGTGCCCGGCCGTCGGGGGCGCCATCTCTGGGTGGCTCAACACGTTCCTTTCTACGCGACTCACTTTCGCGGTGTTCTCGGGAGGTAATGACCACGCTTTCACGAGCGCGACCCCGGTCAATTTGGTGGGTGCTGCTCCGATCTCTACGAAGTGCGGCCGCTTCTCGCTCTTGCCACTCCGCACGCTTGACGAACTCAAAGTGAGGACCTATGACGTCGTCATCGTCATCGGGCGAGTGAGTGCTTATCCGTCGTCGAGACGGAGAACAAGCGCTCGTAAAAGCAAGGGGGTTGATGACCTCCGTCGCGGGCAACGAAACCGACTCTTTGAATAGCTGTAGTGAATCGGCGACTTTACGGCCAATTCCGGCAGTATTGTGTTGAGTAGGGCGGGTGTGAGAAGAAGGCGAAGGGGACGAGTCGGAAGAAGACGCAGCAGATGGGGTGGAGGGGCGCCTTGATAAAGGTCTGGACGTGCGATGGGGAGAAGTTGGGAAAGCAAGGCCCGGGTGGGTGGTATTAATGACAGGTATGGGCTGCGATCGCGGAGTAGATTCGCGGGGGCTGACACGAGGTCGAGAAGATGAGGTAGGAGGATTGGCGTCTGATGATGTTGAATGGCGGTCGAGGAATACATGATCGGCATCGGATTTGGAACGAGATAAGTTTGGGGAAGGGGACGGGAGAGGAAGTGGCTCTGAAGGGTAAGGACCAGATATGGGACGGCCGGGGCGAGGGGAGTTTTGAAGAGAGGTTGAGAGATATGGATATGACGGAGAAATGTCTGGAGAATCAGGGGAGGAGTTGGAGTTGGAGTTGACGCGGGAGGTGGAGGTGGTGGCTGGATAGATGGACGTCATGGGTCAACAGAGGAGTGAGTAGGGCGAGGGGTTGACCACCTTTCTTCACGTTTGTCAACCGGAGGTCAAATATGAGCGATGGAGAAAGGAAAAAGAGATACGGTGTGGAAAAAAAGGGCGAAAGCGAGGCGAGGCGAGTGAGGTCCGGGCGTCTAGACCTCATCTCCATCCGCTGGCTGATGACACATCTCAGCTCCCTTCATCCTCTAAAGCCTGTTTCGAGACCTCTCCTCCCCTTCGCCCTCACTTTCCAACCACACTACACATCCTCTCATTCGAAATCCCAGGAAATCCCACTCTCTTCACCTCGTTTTCCAAAATGTCCCATCATCAAATTTTGGACCCATTCCCTTTTCAGACGCACGTGTGATCCATTCCCATTCCCGTGCCCCGTGTCGTATCCGTGTCGTGTCGTCACGAAATTGTATCATACTCATGGTGCAATCGACGCCGCTGACACTTTCCTTGCCTCCCTCTTACAGTTCCTCGGTTAGAATTTTTGTAGAGGGACTATTCCTGGAAATCGTTATCAGGCTCTCCACCTCAGTCGCCTCATGATATCCCTTCTGCCTGTCCTGTCTATAACCGAATAATAACTCCCCTTCCCGGCATGACCCGGAGTTTCGCGGCATTAATCCCCCTCATCCCCCGCTACACCTTATCTACACTCGACTCGGTTCCACCTCTCCGCGGCCTGCTTTTGTCCATCGTCCGCCGTTCGAAGCTCACCCCAGGTCCAAGTCAATATCTATTATACACGACAAGCTGGCTCGTTTTTTGGGAAATGGGAAATGAACTTCTCATCGGTACAAAATACGTCTTACCAACCCCAATATTCGTCATCTTTGTGTCAACGCGTTTTCTCGATCTGCGCACATCTCACAAACGTGCGTCCTTCTCGCTCATCGATTGGCTATCGAGAGCCTGCTTAGTCCCTCATTACGGCGTTTCCTCCGAGCGCCTCCTTTTGGCCGCCAAGGTTCATATTTCTGGCGCACGAGGGGTGTTCCTTTCACTGCCTCACTCCCTCGCCCAAACTGCATGGCGATCGCATATTGCCCACCGCAGGTGACTGCGCCGTGACGCAACACGCGCTTTCACACGCATCCGAGTCTCA
>Ga0209488_10001847_pt1 | contig 17893 bp, 16 predicted proteins | sample Rivendell_Oct201_8_FD_188349 | JGI IMG/M metagenome (GOLD analysis project Ga0209488, IMG submission 188349) | Vadose zone soil microbial communities from the Eel River Critical Zone Observatory, Northern California, USA -... | ecosystem: Environmental > Terrestrial > Soil > Vadose zone >...
GTAACTGTGAAGGCGGGACGCGTGTGCATCTGCAAGCCACGCAATGGTGCTTCTTCCGCCGATCCCGAGACGGTGATGCTCACCTATGTGGAGGTGAACGAGCAGCACCCGCCCTCGAAAAAAGACCGGGTTACTTGGCGTCTTTTGACCACATTGCCTGTTGTGGGCGAGATTGACGAATTCGCCGCCGCCCAGGACGTCGTTCGGCTCTATCGGCTGCGCTGGCGGATTGAGCAAGTCTTCCGTGCCATGAAGAGCGATGGATTGCGCATCGAAGAAACGCAAGTCAGAGAAGCGCATCGCCTGTTCAATCTCACTGCGATCGCGCTCATTGGGGGAGCGCGCACGATTCAACTCGTCGACGCACGTGACGGAAGCATTCGACCGGCCACTGACGTCGCCGACCAGAACACGATCGCGGCCGCCAAAGCGATCGGCCCTACGCTTGAAGGCAAGACCGAACGCCAGAAGAACCCGCACGAGCCGGAATCGCTGGCTTGGCTGTGCTGGATTGTTGCTCGTCTTGGCGGCTGGAATTGCTATTACAAACCGCCGGGTCCAAAAACCATACGCGCAGGTTGGACCAAACTTACCGAACGGGCCGCCGGCTATGCGCTTGCACTCGCTCAACAACGTTGTGCCCTTGATTTGGTTAAACAAAATGTGCGAATCCCGTAGCCCCTCCGGGGAGATGGAGTCACACCGAACTCGCTTCGAGATCATCGAATCACATCAGCGCCGTTGGGCTTTACCGTTTCTCGCCGATGAGTTCAAACCATTCGTCCTCGGTGAGAACAATCACGCCGAGGCCCCTGGCCTTGTCGAGTTTCGACCCAGCGCCAGGGCCTGCGACCACGTAGTCGGTCTTTTTTGAAACGGATCCGGACGTTTTGGCACCAAAGCGTTCGGCCATGGCCTTGGCTTCGTCGCGTGTCATCTTTTCCAATGATCCCGTAAAGACGACGGTCTTACCGGCAACGACGGAATCAGCGCGCGGCTTCTCCGCATCGAGAATGCGGATTTCCGCCGTCAGGCGTTCGACGATGCGGCGATTGTGCTCTTCGCCAAAATAGGCGGCCAGGCTGTCGATCACCGCATCCCCGATCTGGTCAAGATTATCCATCTCTTCGCGTGCTTCGGCGCGTGTTTCCGCATTGTCACTCGCAACCTTCAGTGCAGCGTCGTGGAATGCCTCCCAGGAACCATAGGCGCGAGCCAGAACGCGCGCGGTGGTCTCTCCGACATGACGCATGCCGAGCGCATAGATGAAACGCTCGAGCGAAATCTCGCGCCGTTGGTTGATGGCGGCAAACAGGTTGCGCACCGACGTCTCGCCGTAGCCTTCAACCTCCTCCAACTTGATTTCTGCGTTGCGTGCTTCGAGCGTAAAAATATCGCCCGGCTCCTTGATCCATTCCTGTTCGAAGAACTGCGCAATCTGCTTTTCGCCCAGCCCTTCGATGTCGAAAGCCCGGCGCGACACGAAGTGCCGCAGATGCTCGACCTTCTGAAACGGGCAGGCGAACTCGCCGGTACAACGGGCAACCGCCCCCACCTCTCCGGCCGCCGTCGCCTCACGCTCCACGGGCGTCTTTAGCGAACACGGACAGACGGTCGGAAACACAAACTCTGATTTGCCCCTCGGTTGTTCCTCCACGACACCGAGAACTTGTGGAATCACATCGCCGGCGCGTTGTATGTAGACAGTATCGCCTATTCGCACACCGAGCCTGTTGATTTCATCCGCATTGTGCAGCGTGGCGTTCGAGACCACGACGCCGCCGACTGTCACAGGCTCCAGCTTGGCAACGGGCGTAAGCGCCCCCGTGCGCCCGACCTGGATTTCAATATCCTTGATGACGGTCGTCGCCTTTTCGGCCGGAAATTTGTGCGCAATCGCCCAACGCGGCGTGCGTGAAACAAAACCCAGCCGCTGCTGCCAATCGAGACGGTCGACCTTATAGACGACGCCATCGATGTCGTAGGCAAGACTGGCGCGCTTCTGTTCGATCTTGTTGTGAAAGCCGAGCAGGCTCTCTGGCGAGTTGCAGTTCTCCCATTCCGGGTTGATTTGAAATCCGCAAGTCCCCATCCAATCCAGCATGCCGGACTGGGTGTCCGCTGGCATTTCCGGCATTTCGCCCCAAGCATAGGCGAAGAAATGCAACGGGCGCGACGCCGTAACGGCTGGATCCTTCTGGCGTAATGAACCGGCGGCCGAATTACGCGGATTCGCGAATACGGGCTCGCCCGCCTCCACCTGGCGCTTATTGAGCGCAAGGAAGGCGCTCTTGGTCATATAGATTTCCCCACGTACTTCACACGTTACGGGAAGTTTGCGGCCCTTGAGTTTGTGAGGCACCTCCCTCACGGTCTTGATGTTGGCGGTCACGTCCTCGCCTTCAGCGCCATCGCCGCGCGTGGCGGCGCGCACCAATTCACCATTCTCGTAGCGCAGCGACATCGACAGGCCGTCGATCTTGGGCTCGGCCGTAAATGCAATAGCTTGCTCTTCCGTCAGATTGAGAAAGCGGCGAATGCGATCGACAAAATCGCCGACTTCTTGTTGCGAAAACGCATTGCTGAGAGAAAGCATCGGCACCGCGTGCCGTACTTTGGCGAACCCGCGCGCCGGCTGCGCGCCGACCCGAAGCGACAGGCTGGTCAGTGTGCGCAAATCGGGAAACCGCGCCTCGATCGCATCATATCGCCGGCGCAGCGCGTCGTACTCCGCGTCCGCCACCGTCGGAGCGTCCTTCTGGTAATAGGCCTCGTCGTGCTGCTTGATCTCGGCTTCCAGCCGCGCGTGCTCGGCCTGCGCCTGCTTGGCGGTCAACGTGTCGACGTCGGTCTTGCTGTAGTCGGTCGTCATGTCGTGCTGCTCTTAAATACTCCGGGATCGACCACCGTCCACGTTGATCGCCGTTCCCGAGATCATACCCGCACGCGCGGAAGCCAAAAAGATGGCCAAGTCCGCAATATCCCGGATCTCGACGACGCGACCAAGCGGCACTTCCTCCACCAGGACCTTCTCGGCTTCCTCGCGGCTCAGGTTCTTATCCTTGGCGTAGACCTCGATGAGGTTCGTCCAACGCCGCGTGTTTGTCGATCCCGGATTGATGGCGTTCACCGTAATGCCTTTGTGGCCCAAATCGTTCGCCATCAGCTTGGTCAAGCTCAAGGTACCCATGTTGATCGGTCCGGCGACCGCCGAGAAGGCGCTTGGCTCGCGCCCGCGAGTACCGGCCAGGTTGACGATACGCGGCTGATTTGATCGCTCAAGATATGGAAGAACAGCACGAGTCATCCGGATCAAACCGAGAGGCTTGACCGAAAAACAAGTTTCCCAATCGCTGTCGCTCACTTCGTGGAAATGCCCGCGCTTGGCGCCGCCTGCGCAGTTGACGAGAATGTCGACGCCGCCCAAAATTTCGACGGCACGGTCTATCGCCGGAGGCAGAGTGTCCGGTTGTGCAAAATCGATGTGTTGCACGTGCACGCGGACTTGGGCCGAGGCCTTGATCTGCTGCGCCACCTCCTCGCATTGCGCAATATTGCGCGCAAAGAGCCCAAGATGGATTCCCTCGACCGCGAACGCTTGTGCGATCCCGGCACCGATGCCACGATTGGCACCAGTGATGAAGGCGACGCGATCTTTGAGGTTCAGTTCCATATGCATCTCTGCAGTTGCTGCCGCAGCGCTCGCTGCCGCGGCAACAATTAAGGCAGTGCCGTGAGATTGCAACAGCCTCCTCGGCGACTGGTTCACAGTTCCCGAACGCGGTACGGTATGCGTCAAAGAGAATGAAGGGCCTCTTTGACCTGACCCTTCAATTTACACCACGCTTGGCAGCAGCAACTTATGAAACTCCCCCGTCGAACGTTCCTGCGAAAAGCCGGGGTCGCCGCCACCGCACTCGCGACCGACTTCGCCGCAAGCCCGCCGGCGCTTGCGCCCGCGCAAGCGCAGACCGTCCCGGCCCGCCCGGCGGAACGTCCCGCCGATATCGTGCTCAACAACGCCAAGGTCATCACCGTCGATCGGAACTTCAGCATTGCGCAAGCCGTGGCGATAGCGGGGGACCGCATCCTCGCAGTTGGTCCGAACGCCGCCATGGCGGCTCACACCGCGCCAGGCACGCGCGTGGTCGACCTCAAGGGACGGACCATCACACCGGGCATCATCGACGGCCACGCCCACATGGACCGCGAAGGCCTCAAAAGCGTCTATCCGGCGCTCGGGCCGGTCCGCCAGATACGCGATATCCAGGACAGGATTGCCGAGCTTGCGCGCGGAAAGCTACGTGGCGAATGGATCGTGACCATGCCGATCGGCGATCCGCCCTATTATTTCGACGTGCCGGACATCCTGGCCGAGAAGCGCTGGCCGACGCGTCAGGAACTCGATGCTGCCGCACCCGACAATCCGGTTTTCATTCGCTCGATCTGGGGCTTCTGGCGTCACAGCCTGCCGCTCGTGTGTATCGCCAATACCGAGGCGCTGCGGCGCGCCGGCATCACCCGCGACACGGTCTCGCCAGTGGCGTCGCTGACGATACAGAAGGACGGCGCCGGCGATCCAACCGGCGTGTTTATCGAAAACGAGATGCAGCCGCTGGCGGAACTGATCTGGTTTCGGCAGTCGTTCGGGTTCACGCGCGCGGATCGGGCCAGCGCCTTGCTGGTCTCGATGCAGGCCTATCACGCCCACGGCACCACCAGCGTGTTCGAGGAGCACGGCGTCGCCAATGAGGTAATCCGCGCCTACAAGGATGCCTACCGCGACGGCACGCTGACAATGCGGTCGGCGCTGGCGTTCAGCCCGAACTGGAAGGCCGCCGGCAACGCGCCACTCGGTCCGTTTATCGAAGCGTGGGCAGGCTGGCTCGGCGAACCCGGGTTCGGGGACGATTGGCTCAAGATGACCGGCCTCTACATCAATATCGGCAAGCGTCCATCCGACGATCTGCGGGCGAGCGCATCGCCTTATACGGGTTGGTCCGGGTTCAATTACGACACCGGCCTACCGCGCGAGCGAGCCAAAGAGGTGCTGTTGCACTGCGCTCGAAACGACATCCGGGCCATCTGCAATATCAACATTTCGCCGGACCTGATCGACCTGCTGGCCGAGGTCGACCGCGAGGTGCCGCTGAAAGGCAAGCGCTGGGTCGTCGGCCACATCAGCCTCTTGTCGCCCAAGGACATCGAAAAGATCGTGCACATGGGCCTGCTGGTGACGCCGCACACCAATGAATTCATCTACAAGGAAGCGCGTTCCACGCAGGCGAAGTTGCCACCGGACCGGCAGGGCGAGAACACGCCGCTGCGCGATCTCATAGATGCCGGCGTCAATGTTGGACTGGTCACCGATAATGTACCGGTTTCGATGTTCTGGCCGGTCTGGCAGTCGATCGCACGCCACGACCGTGTGACCCATCAGCCGGTGTCGCCCGGGCAGGCGATCACGCGCGCCGAAGCCCTGCGCTGCGCCACGCACAACAACGCTTTCCTGACATTCGACGAGGACAAGAAGGGCTCGCTGGAGCCCGGCAAACTCGCGGACCTCGCGGTGCTGAGCGCCGATCCGCTCACCGTCGCGGAAGACCAGATCCGCGACATCACGGCCGACATGACCATGGTGGACGGCCGCATTGTACATCAATCAAAGAATTGGCCAGGATGAACCAGGTGCCTGCCCACCACTTCAGCCGCCGGCGGTTCATGGCAGCAGGCGCCGCCGCACTATCGAGCATTTCGCCAATCGCAAAAGCGCAAACCTATCCGGCGCGGCCGGTGCGCATTATTGTGGGTTTTGCCGCCGGCGGCGGCAACGACATCCTGGCACGCCTCATGGGGCAATGGCTGTCCCAGCGGCTTGGGCAGCAGTTCATCATCGAAAACCGGCCCGGGGCGGCCGCCAATATTGCCACCGAGGCCGTCGTGCGCGCGGCCGCGGACGGCTACACGCTGCTGCTGGTCGGCCCGCCGAATGCGATCAACGCGACGCTCTACGACAAGCTCAACTTCGATTTCCTCCGCGACATCGCACCGATCGCAGGCATCAGCCGCGAGGCGAATATCGTGGAGATCCATCTGTCAACACCGGCCAAGACAATTCCTGAATTCATCGCCTATGCCAAAGCCAATCCCGGCAATATGAACATGGCGTCTGCCGGTATCGGCAGTGCCGGACATGTAGCCGGTGAACTGTTCAAGATGACGACCGGCATCGACATGACGCACGTGCCCTATCGCGGCCTCGCGCCCGCGCTCACCGATCTCATCGCCGGACAGGTGCAGATCTGCTTTGCCAACCTGCCCGGCTCGATCGAATTCGTCAGGGCCGGCACTTTGCGCGCGCTTGCAGTGACCACCGCAGCGCGCTCGCACGCGCTACCGGATATCCCGACCGTTGACGAATTCATCCCGGGCTACGAGGCAAGTTCGACTTTCGGTCTCGGTGCGCCAAGGGGCACCCCCGCCGACATCATCGACAGGCTGAACCGGGAGATCAATGCCGGGCTGGCCGATCCCAAGATCAAGGCGCGGCTCGCCGAATTCGGCGGCACGGTTCTCCCTGGCTCGCCCGCTGACTTCGGCAAGCTCCTTGAGCAGGAAACCGAAAAGTGGGGCAAGGTGATCCGGGCCGGCAACATCAAGCCGGAGTAAGTACGTCCTGGTTTGGGGCGGCCCGCGATCACTGCCATCACCGATGTTGAAGGCGAGCAGCAGACGTCGTATTGATCGGTCGGAGGCGACGATGCCAACTGTATTGCGGGTGTCTGGATTTCGATTCTTTTTCTACAGCCTGGAAGGATCCGAACCGCCGCATATCCATGTGGAACATGGCGACAACGTCGCGAAATTCTGGTTGGAACCGGTCGGTCTTGCCGAGTCTCACGGATTCCGCTCACATGAACTGAATCGGCTTCGCGCGCTGGTGATTGAGCATCGCGCGGCATTTGTGGAGGCGTGGAATGCCCATTTCGGCCGTTAGGCTCGATGCGACCGCCGTCGACGTGACGGTGTTGGACGACCACATCCTCGTGGTGCTGGCGGACGGCCGCGAACTCGCAGCGCCGCTGGCGTGGTTTCCGAAGCTAGCGGATGCGACCGCTGAGCAGCGCCGAAACTGGCGATTGATCGGTCGCGGGCAAGGCATTCATTGGTCCGATGTAGATGAAGACATTTCCATAGCGAGTCTCCTCAGAGTAGCCTGACCGGCTAACGTTGCATCAAAATGAATGTGATCGCCAGTGGAATGCGTCCCAGCCGCAGGACAGACAACATGGTCTATCCAGCAAAGCTGTCCACCCTTTCGCTCGGATTTCTGACCACGCTTGCAGCGATGACCGCGCCAGTGGCCGCGCAGGCGCCGACGCTCGCCGGCAAAACTGTCACCATGGTCATCGGCTCGGGAACCGGTGGCGCCAACGACATGTGGGGACGATTGGTCGCGCTCCACATGAGTAAGCATCTCCCCGGCCGACCGACCGTGATCCCGCAGAACATGCCGGGCGGGGGCGGCATGAATGCCGCCAATCACATCTACAATATCGCCCCGAAAGACGGCACGGCGCTCGGCATTATCGTGTCGGCCATTGCGCTCGGCCCGCTGACCGGAGCCAGCGGCGCGCGCTTCGATCCGCAAAAACTCACCTGGGTCGGGACCCCGACGGCGCAGACCTATGTCTGCATCGCCATGGCGAAGGCGCAGGTAAAGACCTTCGAGGACCTTCTCGCTTACGAATTGATTGTCGGCACCAGCGGCGTCGGGTCGGGCCCCTACATTTATCCAAAAGGCGTCAACGGATTGTTGGGCACGAAGTTCAAGCTGGTCTCGGGCTTCCCGTTCGCCAGCAATGTTCTCCTTGCGTTGGAGCGCAATGAAGTCGACGGCGTCTGTCAGCCTCTCGAATCCGTCGTCACGCTGCGGCCTGACTGGATTCCCGACAAAAAAGTCAACGTGTTGTTCCTCGGTGGCGCGCGGCCCCATGCGGAACTCAAGGGCGTGCCTTTCATTGTCGACCTCGCTCGCACGCCGGAAGAAAAGCAGGCGATCGAGTTTCTGTTTGCCGGCAACAATCTTGGCCGGCCGTTCATTGCTCCGCCCGACATGCCGGCCGAGCGCGTCAAGATGCTGCGCGACGCCTTCATGGCCACGATGAACGACCCTCAATTCCGCGCCGACGCCGCGCGCCAGAAGCTCGATGTGCAGCCCGAGAACGGCGAGAATCTTTCGGCGCTGATCCGGAATATCTACGCCACGCCCAAACCGATCGTGGACAGGGTGACGGAATTGATCAAATGATCCCCTTAGTCTTTCTCGTTCGGAGTTCCGCCTTTACGGCGGCTTCGCCGCGGGCGGCTCTTTGTTCAAAGTCCCAACTGGGGAAAGAAAGCCGGCGTGAACGCGGGACTCCGAACGCTCTCGTTCGAAATCCCACGTGAACTCAATCCTCAAAATTGGCTGGGTGGAATGGCTTTCGGTTGACCGAAAAAGCGAAAACGTCGGGGCGGGAATAGTGGCCACAGACATCGAGCGACCGGCGAGCCCGCCGCGCCGCCTCCCGGTCGATGTCGGCGTAGAGAATGCCTTTCTGCCGATTGTGTGGTCCGGCAGCAATCGCTCCCATGGGTTTGACCACGACGGCATCGCCGTCGTTGATCCACTCCTCTGGCTTGAAGAGCTTGTCGCGTTCGGGAAAGTCGTCGGGCACATCGCTGCCCTGCATGGCGGTTGCCGTGCCGATCACCCAGCACCCGGCCTCCTTGGCGATGTGGCGCATCGTAGCAATCCAACTTTCGCCCGCGTCCCACGTCGGAGCAACGTAAATCTCGATGTCTTGGGCATAGAGAGCATAGCGCGCAAGCGGCATATAGCTCTCCCAGCATAGCAGGGTCCCCAGCCGTCCCGCCGGTGTGTCGATGACACGCAGACCGGAGGCATCGCCCATGCCCCACACCATGCGTTCCGGGTTGGTCGGCATCAATTTTCGATGCCTATTGAGGCGCGTGCCGTCGGGGCCGATGACCACCACTGTGTTGAACAATGTCGTTCCACTGAACTCGCTGTCGAGCTCATTGATCCCGAGAACGACAGTCGCGCCGTATTTTGCAGCAGCCTCCTCGACCGGCTGCAGGCCTCCCTTCGCAAGATCAACCGCATTTTCGCGCAGCCTTGCGTGAATCTCGGCCGACAATGCCATGTCGCCGCCGGGCCTGAGACGCCAAATCCAGCTCGGATAGCCGGGCACATAGGCCTCGGGAAATACGATCAGCGAGGCACCCGCGCTGGCGGCCTCCTCAATTGATAGCAGCACCTTCGCAATCGTCTTGTCGCGATGCAGCAGGACCGGTGGAGCCTGGACGATGGCGACTTTCGTTGACATGGCACCCACTCCCTTCATTGGACGGCGCGATCAGCCCTTGAAGGTCGGTTGGCGCGGGTGCACGTAGTCCTTGAAATCCGCAAAGTCCTTCCACGCCGGTTCAGGTATTTCGCCACCGGACCGTGGCGTATAGATCGACGGCTCGCTCATCTGCATGGTCGGGATGTAACGCGGGCAGTTTGGAAAAATTGCCCGCACCGCAACGCGAACGATGAGTTGCGCGCCGACCGTCTCAACCAGGAGCGGATCATAGTCGTTCACTGTGGCCTCGCCATTGATGCGCAGGCGCTGCGGTTTGCCGTGCATGGCGATGAACAGCATTCCGACGTTGGGATTGACCAGGACATTGCCCAAGCTTTTGAACATGCCATTCCCGTCGTAGTCAGGAAATGCGAGTTCGGACGGACCAGTGACGCGTACGAAACCCGGCATGCCGCCTTTGAAGGAGCAATCCGGCCGTCCATCGGCATCCGCGGTTGCGAGGAAGAAATACGGCGAGATCTCGATGAAGGTCTTGTCGCCGGGCGTGAATTGCACGCGCGCAAGCTTCTCTTCCAGCCGATCGGAAATCCGCCGACTGTCGAACTGGTCTTGCAGTCGCCGGTTTCCATCGTGATACAGGTGGCTTTTGGTCATGGTCCTTTATCGCATTCCTGAACGCACTTGCAAATATCTATAAAAGCGGCGCCAACGCGGACGAAAAGCTACGCCGGTATATCAACCTTTATGCGGAGGTGTTGCGCAATGATGCGTCACGAACACCACGGGAAGGAGATAACCGGCGTAAACCTTATGCCCTCCTCGCCGGAACCAATTCACCTGGATGCGGTTATCCTGAGGCAAAGATCCCACCCCCAGAATGGCGAGGACACCATGAAGATGATACTATTGACTATCGTTGTACTCGTTGCCTTTGCGTCGCCCGCCTTCGCGGACTTCTACGTCGTACAGGACACCAACACCAAGGAATGCAGCATTGTAGAGCAGCGACCGACGGACGCAAACAAGGGCTTGGTCGGCGGGACCAGCGCAATATACAAAGACCGAGCAGGGGCGGAAAACGCCATGCGGAACTCGGTGCTTTGCCGCTCGACTACGACAGGCTCCGGCGCCCCAGGGGCAAAATCCCCTGCTCCGGCTGCCCCATCAGCACGTTAAGGAACCGGCACTTAGGACACTTTGAACAATAAGTACTTGTTGAGCAATAAGTACTTGCCGTCGCTCGGAGTTCCGCGTTTACGCGGCCTTGAATCGCAAGGCAGCTTGAATCGCAAGTCAGAATAAAAGAGCCGCCTGAAGGCGGGACTCCAAACAAAAGCCGCCTGATTCAATTATTGTTTGTGTCCTTACTTCGGCGCGGTCTTGATTCCTTACTTCGGCGGGTTCTTGATGTAGTCCAGCAGGAACGATCGAGTCGCTTGGTCGAGTGTCATCGACCGTATCGCCGTGGTGTTGTTGTCGGCGGACGCGAGCCACTCCGGGACGTATCCGAAGGCCTTGCGCGAATCCTCCTGGTGGCCTTTGTCGCCGTTGAGCCGGATGAGCGCTTCGCGCAATGCCGCGACCGCGGCGGGCGGCGCGCCCGGCGGCATCACGATCAGCCGCAGCATGTTCCCGTCGACGGCGACAAGGCTCTTGTATGCCTCCCAGAGTTGACCGGACGGCATACTGCCCTTCATGGCCTGATAGAACTCGTGAAACGCCAATACCGGCGCTCCCTTCGCTCCATCGGGCACGATGAAATTCCGTCCGTCGTAGACGGAGTCATAATAGACTGGGATCACGGTGCCGGATTTGACCAACCCGGGTTCGATAACGGAGAAATAGCTTGGTGACGACTCTCCGTAAAAATTGATTTCGCCTCGCTCGATCGCCAGCTTGGCCGCTCCGCCGGATCGGTAGCCGCTGATGTGCTTGAAGGGAATGCCAAGGAGATCAAAGCCAAGGCGCAAGCGAATGCCTTTCGATGAATTGGGCGCCAGGCTGCCGAGAATGACGCCCCGCGCCTTCATGAAGTCGGCTGGTTCTTTCATGCCCGGAGGCACGTCAGTGCGCACGAAGTTGATCGAGGTACCCGGTTGAATGCCGATAAACTCGTAGGTCTTGAAATCCACGCGAAAGAGTTCCGGGTCGAGCGCATAAAGGAACGCCGTTGCAGTGAGATATCCCGCCAGGGTTCCGTCGCGCGGCGCAACCTCGCCGATATATTTTGCGCCGACAAGGCCAGCGGCGCCTTCAATATTCTGGATGACGACGCTCGGCTGGCCATCGATCAGCCGCCCGATATGGCGTACGAACACGCGTGCCTCGGCATCGGTAGAGCCGCCCGGAGCGTAGTTGACGAGCAGCGTGAGCCGTTTGCCTTTGTAAAAGGGCTCCTGCGCGTGCCCCGGCTGCGCCGCGAGGGCAACGCAAGCGCTGAGACAAGCTCCGAGAAATGTGATCCGATTCATGCTCACGCCTCCTGCGCTCCGACGGTTAATTATCCCACAGGCGCCGGATGAAGGCCATCTCGATCGGCGGCACTCGTCAGCAAGGCTGAGTGGCCTTGCTCCGTGCCTTCGATGATTTCGCAACAAATGATCTCGAAGTTTAAAGCTCTGCAATCCGCGCACGCCGGGCGAGGCCGCAAGTTGGCTTGGACCCAAGCGCGCGGCTGTCGCCGCGTGGGCCGTCGATCGACCGGACGCTCAACGAATGTCCGGTCTGGGTCAATCGCGTCGTGGCGTCTATCGAAAGCTATACAGAATGGAAGCAACCATCCGCTGAACCGCAACGGTATAGTGTCCGCCCATGTACAGATCGAGGTTGACCGCGAGGATGACGATTATCATCATGATTTCGCGCATGCCCCACAATAGCGCGACCGGCTTAAGCTTTTTTTTACGAATTCCGTGCGATTTTCATTGAAGTTTATTTACGGTATTTTAATACCTACATAACTCCCTTCATCAGCCCGCATAGACCCAGAAGTCGCCGATCGCCACACCGCCCGACACCGGCATCGGGCCGGGGACCTGTACGCAGGCAAAGGGGTGCGGTTGCCGCCCGTAACGGTCCTGCCACGCCGCCGCGATGCCGGCGAAATCGCGAATGTCGGAGAGGAAGTATTGTGCACGGACAACATTCGCGGTGGAAACGCCGGCGGCTTGGCAAACCGCCTCCATGTAGGACATGAGCAGCGCGCCCTGCAGTTCGCCGGCAAGGCTGAGCGCGTCGAATGCGTCCGCCTGGCCGGCGCCGGGCACGCGGCCGTCCGCCCCGATTGCGATCAGCCCCGAGGGAAATACAAGTTCGCCTGCCCGCACACAGGGTCCGTAGGTCGCCGCTGCCGGTATGCCGGTCGCGAGCACCTGTTTGCGACGGCTCACACCGCTCTTGAGTGCGATGAGGTTGATCTCGATCATGCTTTCGGAGTTGGCGTAATCCTTCGCCGGCACCGGCGTGACGGCGCAGGGAATGTCTCGGAAATGCTGCGACCACACGTCCATGAAATCGGGGAAATTCTCGATGCCGCGGATATAGGCCTGGGCCTTGAGGCTGTGTTCGAGCGCCGAGCCGGCAGCCCGCAACGACGGCGCCAGCCGCTCTGTGATGACGTAATGAACTTGGCGGCGGAACGCGGTTTCGCCGCCCCAGTTGCGGCTGGGACCGACATAGACCTTGGGGTCGAGGGTGCCGTCGGGCCGGAACGCCATGTTGCCGGCGACGAAGACGAAGTCGTTCGCAGCCACAGCAGGGTTATAGCCCGAGGCCGAGATCGCCTGGCCGGGCAGCGTAAATTTCTCGATGTCATAACCCTGTCCCGGAACGACGGCGATCATCGAAGTGTGAGTGTTGGTGCGCGCCGTGAAGCAGCGCTCCATGATGATCGACGTGCTGGGCGGGATGTAGCTGCCGAATTCTGCGAAGCGTGCCAGGTGATAGGCCGATACCGCGGGTCCCTTGGTGTAGAACTGGTCGACCCGCACCGCGTTGGGCAAATCGGTGCCAAATTCTTTGAGAATGGCGCGCATGCGGCGCAGCAGATAATCAGCCTCGCGTCGCAGCGGCGGCCGGCCGCTCATGCGATTGCCGGAAGGCCCTTCCACCTCCGGCGCAAGCCCGCTCTCAAAGTCGAAGGCTTCGTGGCCGTTAAGGAACACCCACGGTCCCGCCTTGACCGCATAGGCATAGTTGACGGCGCTGCCGACGAGGCGCGTAGATTTGACCGTTACGACGGAGGGCGCCGCGGCGGTGCCGGGGTCTGCCTGGGCGAGGTGCACCGTAGCGTTTGCATTGGCGGAGTTTGGCGTGGCGGCGATCGCGCCGACGCCGCCGGCCGGCAAGGCCACCGCTCCGGCGAGCGTCGCGCCATGTCGGAGGAACTTGCGTCGACTGGTGAGACTGCCTTGCCGTGCTGCGCGAATGTTATCCTCCTGCCTTGATGCGTGTGTTTACTATGCTTTCCGTCGGGCCAACTGATCAGAAAAAAACTGAAGTTGTCTCGCAGTCTCTCGCTCAACTTCGGTTGGGCAGGGACGGCAGCGGCCCAAACATTAGAGTGACCCATCATAAAGCTTCCTCGCCGCAAAGTCGTGCATTCGCCGCGCGCCGAGGATTTCGCGTCATCCATCGCCTCCACGCATCATCCGGACTTCACGCCGCGAAGGTGTAGGGCATGCCTACTTGCCGTCGTTCCAAATATCCGTGGCGAGCTTCCAGTCGCTTCCGACTTTTTCCCACACCACCACATACTTGCCGGTGACCTCCTGCGGCGTCGGACCCTTGGTTTTCAGGCCGAAAGTCCCGATTTCGCGCGCCGCGGCCGGCCCGAGCGACTTGACGTCGAGGGTTATGACTTTCGGATCGCTGACTTGCTCCGCGATGCCTTTCCACATGGCCCCGATGGCGGCATTGCCCTTCACCATCGCGGAACCCGGCGGGAATGCAGTCGCGTCATCGGTGTAGAGCGACGCGACGCCCGCCCAATCGCCCTTGTTGAAAAACTCGATCCATTTTGCATTGACCGCCTCGATCTCGGCCTTCTGCGCGAACGCCGGCGTGATCAGTCCGGCCAAGACGGCAATCACCAGTGTAATCCTGCTCATGGTCAACTCCGCTCTGTTCTTATGTTTCGTCACACGCAGCACATCAAGGCACAGAACATTACCAGATTCCTCCAGATCGCGTTAACCCAAACCTCGCGATAGTGCCGCGCAAGCGTACCCTCAGTTCGCATCATCGGCTGGTCGACTAGGCGTTTCTGAATATCATCGGAGACATTCGCGCGAGCTACCGCTTTGGAGCCGGTCGCCCTTCCCGCATCGGGCGCGTGAAGTCACGGGCGCACTCGATGAAGCGCTCGACCGAAGGGCTTAACATTCGATTTTTCAGCGTGACGATTGCGACCGGCCATGGCCGGACCGGCAAATCGACCGGCAAGACTTTCAGCGACTTGAAGTAAGCCACCGACCTCGGCATTGAGGAGATATACTCCCCGTCGGCAAGAAAATGAGTAATGACCGACATGGAGACCGTCACCAGGCTCGCCTTCGGCATGGCGAGACCACGTGCGTTGCAAGCCTCCGCCAAGTTCCGGTAGTTCCATGAGTGCGGCGCCTGCATGATCCAAGGCTCGTTGACAAGCTCTGCAAGATCTATTTTGCGACGACGGCTCGCCCATTTGCTGTGGGCCCCCGCAACAATCACCAACTGGTCATCGAAAAGAAAATCGATATTCAAGTCATCCGCCGACTTTCCCGCCGGCAGCGCCCCTCCCCGTTCCAGGATGAGGTCATATTTTCGATCCCGCAGTTCCCGAAAATCATTCGTAGCAGACGCAAAAGCCATTTCGTCCAAGTGCAAGACCACCCTCGGATTTTTTTTGACAAAACGTTCAATGACGTGGGGCATGACAGTGAATGCGACCCCGAGCGGGCATGCAACCTTAATTTCGCCCGTTGTCGGATCAGACAGGTACTCAATGTCCTTGATGCTTTGCTTCAACTCGTCAAATACGATGAGAGTGCGCTTGAGGAGCGCGTCACCATATATTGTCGGCTCGACGCCCCTCGGGCTGCGGTTCAGAAGTTGCACTCCGATCCCCCGCTCAAGATCGGCGATGACTTCCGACACAGTGGGGGTGGAAACACCCAGTTGCGCTGCGGCTTTGGCCATGCTGCCGCGCTGTGCAACCGTGAAGAACACATGCAGGTCCCGCAATCGCAGCCGACGGCCGATCTGATTGTCCCAGTCGATTTTTCTAAGCATTAGGGTTGTTCCTAAATCCATTAAGAGAAATAGGGAATTCCCCGAATATCAGGACTTGGTTAGGGTTGCAAATCGAGCTGCTCAGAAGAACCAGCCAAGCCCAATAAACTGCGTCGCCACTCGATATTTGAGGTAGGGAGTACGCTATGAAACTTCGCCGAAGGCAATTTCTGCGTCTCGCAGCGGGCGGCCTTGCACTGCCAGCTTTGTTGCGGATGGCATGGGCGCAGAACTATCCGTCGCGGCCGGTGCGCATTATGGTCGGCGCACCTGCCGGCGGCACGGCCGACATCCTCACGCGCCTGATGGCGCAATGGTTATCCGAACGCCTGGGCCACCCTTTCGTCATCGAGAATCGGGCTGGGGCCGGCACCAATATTGCCACCGAGGCGGTCGTGAAAGCTGCCCCGAACGGCTACACGCTTCTCCTGGTCGCACCAGCAAACGCAATCAACGCGACGCTCTACGACAAACTTGCATTTAATTTCATCCGTGACATCGCGCCCGTCGCCGGGATTACCCGCGCGGCAAACGTCTTGGAGGTGCATCCATCGGTTCCGGTTACGACGGTTCCGGAGTTCATTGCCTACGCGAAGGCCAATCCCGGCAAAATCAATTATGCGTCGGCCGGCACCGGAACCTCGCTCCATGTAGCGGGCGAGATGTTCAAGATGATGGCTGGTATCGACATGGTTCATATCCCCTACAAAGGCACGGCCCCGGCGCTGACGGACCTGCTTGGCGGACAGGTGCAGATGATGTTCGACAACATTCCGACGTCGATCGAGCACATCAGGGCTGGCAAGCTGCGCGCATTGGCGGTGAACACGGCGACGCGCTTGGAGATGCTACCGGACCTCCCGACCGTAGGGGAGTTTCTGCCGGGTTTCGAGGCGAGCGCGTTTTTTGGATTCGGCGTACCCAGAAACACGCCCGCCGAGATCGTCAGCAAGCTCAACAGGGAGGTCAATGCCGGCCTTGCCGATCCCAAGATGAAGGCACGGATTGCCGAATTGGCCGGCCCGGTCCTTCCAGGCTCGCCTGCCGAATTCGGGAAGGTCATCGCTGAGGAGACCGAGAAGTGGGGCAAGGTGGTAAAGTTCGCCGGCATCAAGCCGGACTGATCCAGGCAATTGGACGTTCCACAAGAGTTAGGTCGTGGCTAGGTCCGGAACACCATGAGCAAGAACGAGCGGATCATCGCGATCGAAGAGCATTTTGTCAGTCCGATGATGGCCAAGAAATTTTCCGGCCATCACAAGCTCACCCCATTCATGCATTCCACGCGCAGACTCGAAGACCTTGGAGACGCGCGCATCCGCGAGATGGACGAGGCCGGTATCGACGTTCAGGTCATTTCACACATGCAACCCGGACCTCAGGTCTTCGAACCGGACATGTCGGTCACGCTGGCGCGCCAGGCCAACAACATCCTTTACGACGGGATTGCGGTCCGTCCTGACCGGTTTGCGGGCTTCGCTGCCCTACCCACACCAAATCCCGAGGCCGCCGCCGACGAGTTGGAGCGCACCGTCAGCGAATTCGCCTTCAAAGGCGCCGTGATCAACGGCCTGACCAACGGCAGCTTTCTCGACGACAGAAAATTCTGGCCCATTTTTGAGAGAGCCGACAAGCTCGATGTTCCGATCTACCTGCACCCGGCAATCCCGAACGAAACCGTCGTCAAGGCGTATTATGACGGCTATCGCAAGGATGATTACCCTGTCCTGATGGGCGCGGTCTGGGGCTTCACCGTAGAAACCGCTACGCACGCACTCCGCCTGATCCTCAGTGGCGTGTTTGAGGAATATCCGGGATTGAAAATCATCTTGGGCCATCTCGGCGAAACCCTGCCGTTTCTGTTGTGGCGGCTGGAATGGACCTACAACAATCTGACCAAGAAGGCCGGCATCGCCGACTGCTTTCGCAGGCACTTCTACGTCACCACGAGCGGGAACTTCTCGCAGGCGGCGTTGGTCTGCACCATGACGGAGCTTGGTGCCGATCGTATTCTTTTTGCGGTCGATTGGCCTTTCAATTCAAATGTCGAGGGAGTCGAATTCATTCGAGCCGCACCGATCACCTCGGAGGAAAAATTAAAGATTTTTGCCGGCAACGCGGCCGGTTTGCTCCGGGTTTAGCGACGGGTTTACCGCTTCGGAGCGGTCCGACCCTCGCGCATCGCACGCGTCGCCTCACGGGCACAGGCGATGAAGCGCTCGACCACCGGGCTTAGTGTTCGATTCTTC
>Ga0209488_10001848_pt1 | contig 17885 bp, 19 predicted proteins | sample Rivendell_Oct201_8_FD_188349 | JGI IMG/M metagenome (GOLD analysis project Ga0209488, IMG submission 188349) | Vadose zone soil microbial communities from the Eel River Critical Zone Observatory, Northern California, USA -... | ecosystem: Environmental > Terrestrial > Soil > Vadose zone >...
TTTTGATTTCAGCCGGTGAGTTCCATCGTTCTGCGTGCTGACTCAGCAGCTGAGCAATCGAATGCTTATCGGCCATATATCGGCCATATATCGGCCAATACTGCCCATGTCTAGACATATCGGCCATATATCGGCGAATACCGCCCAAATATCTGAGGTGTGAGCTACGTGTCGGTGTCCGCTATCGAGTTCTGTCCCTCGACGGGCGGCGGCGGAACGAAGGGCCATCTCCACGCTCGGCTGTCCTGCAGTCCGGGGCCGTTGAAGCCGCGTGGACTGGCCTAAGTCAGCGTATCTTGATCTCTCCATATGCAAGGCATATGCTAGCGAACAGGTGGTCTGAGGATACGCGATGAAGCGCGCGCGAACCGGAAAAACTAAATCAGTTACGTCGAAGGCGGCGGCGAGGTCGATGTCGAGTGCCGTCGCCAAGCGAGCGTCCATATTTCGCAATGGCGCCAACCAGGCCGTGCGACTCCCGCAGGAATTGCGTTTTCCGGCGGACGTCAAAGAAGTGCGGATTCGCAAGCAAGGAGACGGGTTATTCATTACGCCCGTCAAGCCGAATTGGTCATCGTTCTTCGCGCTGCAGGTGGACGTACCAGATGATTTTCTGGAGAGCCGTAACGATACGCCGGCGCAGTCGCGCGATCCGTTATGACCGGGTTCATGCTGGATACAGATATCTCCAGCTACATCATCAAGCGCAGACCAGCGACACTGGTGGAGAAATTCGAGAAACACGCTGAATCGCTGAATGTGTCGGTGATCACCGCCGCAGAGTTACGTTTTGGCGCAGAGAAGGCGGGTCGGCCGAAACTCGCCGAGTTGGTAGAAGCGTACTTGGAACGGGTTGCAATTCTCGACTGGACGAACGAAGTTACAAGCCACTATGCGCGGATTCGCACAGAGTTAGAGCGCGCCGGCAAGCCGATCGGGAACATGGATCTCCTTATAGCGTCACACGCGGTATCCCAAGGGATGACGCTGGTCACGAACAATATCAAGCATTTCTCGAGTGTGCCCGGCCTCAAAGTGGAAGTATGGAGTTGATCTGTCACCGCCAAGGTTGCCCGGGATGACTTCCTACGTGCATGCGCGGGAAAGGCGAAACCCAAGGACGTGCTCAAGTATCTGCGACGGCGCCGAAGGTCGTACCGAACGCTGACGACATGCTGTAGGGCCGCGATTGCGATCCGGCACTTCGCTGCGTCGAAACCTCGATTCCCTGGGCCTCCAGGCGTTGCCTCCGTGATCAGGACAAGATCCTCATCCGTTCGAAGAACCCGGGTTCATAGGCAATCGATGCCGCCGACGCTTCAAAAGCCTCGCTAACCGACCGCAGCAGGATTCGAGAGGCATCCTCCGGATTGATGGGACAATACGGCGTATCGAATTCTTCGAACAATTCGAAATCACCCTGCTTCATTCCACAATGTTCGCAGTGATTCATCCAATAGAACGATTGGGTGGTCTTGCTGAAGTCGTTGCGATAATGGCCAGTTACGGATCGCATTTGCATCTGCACGCGCTCAGGGATCTGAGTGATGTAGTAGATGACGGCTTCAGATTCCTGTAGTTCCCCCGCCACACTGGCTCCGAGGGCCGTTACAGCAATACCTGCGCCTGATTTGGCTATAAAATCGCGTCTATCCATCGCTTTTCCCTGTCTTTGGGCAATTTCATCAATGCGGCGATACGCCAGCACTACTTGAGGAAATCCTTAAGTTGGGGAACGATCACTGCGTAGTGGGTCGATCTGCAACACAGAGTCCCGTCGATTGGAACGATCTCTGCTCGACTAATGCGCCGTATTCTTGAGCTTCATTGCCGTCGGTGGCGCAGTGACCTTTTTCATAGGTATTGTAAAAAGAGGACTACGAGCAAAGTGCCAGGGACAGTTGCCTGCGTAAACCATTGCCGGCGATGCTCCATACCCCTCCCCATGTATCTATAATTTGTCGCATCTATAGTGTGCGTATATGTCACTATCCACCAAATTGTCACTATCATATTTTCACTGCCGAATGAAGCGGCCGAGGCCAAATGGGGTGCGGCTTGCGCTTTGCCCGTGCGGCTTTGCGGCGAGATACACCTTCGTGTATCGTCCGCGTGTTCGCAAGGTGGATGTAGAAAAATGAAGCAACGAGTCTCTTCGGACGGGTCGATCGCTGACCCGTCAACAAGAAAGCGACAACCACGTGCAAAATCGGCTGTGACGCCTGCCGCGTCCGATAAGGTGGTCAACTTCCGAGTGCGTGTCGCGCGCGAACGGCGCGCGCGCATGCGAGCGCGGTTACTAGGCGCGACGATGGACGTGTGTGCCGTAGCAAATAGTCAGGGTCCGGCTGTAATTGATGATGTAATACGGGCCGCTAAGGTTTCGCGCGGGACGTTTTATAAACATTTTGACTCGCTTGAACAGGCTCTCGCCGAACTCGGTGCGCAACTCGCTGACGAGACGGTTGAGGGTCTTCGGGTAATGTACGAGAAGGTGGATGATCCCCTTCACAGGACGGCTTCCGGGCCGCAACTGATGATGATCCATTCCATCGTGGACCCGATCTGGGGACGCTTTGTGGCGCACACAGATCACCTTACTTCTGAGTCGGCGTTCATCTCGGCAATTCGAGAAAATACGATCGTAGGTCGAGAACGCGGCATATTTAGATATTCGTCGCTTGAGGCCGCCATAGATCTACAATTCGGCGCGACTCGCGAGGGCGTCCGTCACATGATAAGCACGCGGAACGACCGGAAGGGTTACATGCAAGATCTTTGCGTAATGAACCTGATGGCGTTGGGTGTGGCACACAAGCGAGCCATTGCTGCCGTCCGCAACGCCGCGGAGGATATTATGCTGCGAGGTCCTGTTTCGTTGCCCTGGTGGAAGCCCTTCTAACTCGGATCCAGAGATTCGAACTAGGTCGTCAGTCTCCCCGGCGGGTTTGTGGAGCAGGCTTCCGGCTGATGAGAAGATCCTGCTATTCCTTTCCAAGAAACCGCTTGATCGATGCCGGCTCTCGCGCGGAGTCATAATACTCGTCGATGCGAGTGATTTGATTGTTGGCTACCTGGACAACTACACAGACCGGAATTCTGAGCAGGCTGCCATCCATCTGGACGGCGTGCAATACGTGCTGTTGCACATAGCCACCATCGAACACCTGGACGCGAACATCGCGATACTTGAACGAGGAGAAGATTGTCGGGACCGCTCTTGCCAAAGCGATGTTCTCATCGCGCGGTTGCTCGCGTTCATCGGTGTTATGCCACACGACGGCGTTGGGAGCGTAGATGCTGTTGATGGTCGCTACATCACCCTCTTCGAACGCTTTTGCAAAATTGTCGGCGAGTTCTCTCATGTCGCTGCAGGAATCAGGTCTTCAGTCGTCCCGCACATCGTTGTTGGGAGTCGTATCCCCTGCAATCCAGCGGGCAAGAGACTCACGTGCGGTGGCTAATTGGCGGGCATGTATCGCCTCAATGCGCTCCGCGTCCCGCGCGAACTCAACCGTTAGCCCGTCCGGATCTACAACATAAAGCGAGGTGCAGTAACCATGCCTGAGCGTTTGAGCGGGAACTCCGGCCACCTCACACCGACGCTGTATTTCCTCCTGCGTTTCCTTCGATACTTTCAGTGCGACATGCACAAAGAGAGGCTGCTGCCGCGCTGAGAACGCGGCCTGTTGGGCAGGGTCTTTGAAGTTAAAGAACGCAAGGGCGCCGCCGTCACTGAGTCCGTAGAACACGTGGCTATAAACCAAAGTCTGCCCTTCATGCTCCTCACGTTCGATCCAGGTGGCAATCAGAGGCAATCCGAGGACGTCCTCATAGAAGCGACGGGTCTTCTCCTGATCGGCACACACGTAGGCATGGTGATGAAGCCGCTCCGGCAGCTGTCGCAATGGCCTTGAAGGGCTCGCCTGCTCGTCAGCTGTTCGTTCCCCTGAAACACCACTCCTTAAAGATTCCTGCACTGTTCGTCACTCCGCGGAGCATATTCCAATACTTTTCAATATACCTCATAATGACACAAATGTCTATGTTATGATAGTCTAGAGGACCCTGTAATAGAAGCCATAAAAGATGCTCCACATCATTGGTGACATCAGAGTGTCATAATGGCACTCTTGTCATTACAGACACAAAAGACAAAGTCGGCAATATGACGCACAGAGGTTAAGAATCTGAATGTCAGCGGCGAGGCAGTCGTGAAACTAGCACTGATCGAGGACTTTCGCCCCGCAGTATTGGGTCCTGGAGGACTGGTCGAGTTCGGAGCGCTCGTCCCGAGAATTATGGAACTCCCTGGCCACCTACGGATGACGGCGTTGATTGAGCAATGGGGCGAATATCGTGGGCTTGTAGCGGAGGCAGCCTCCCGGACTACTGGCGTGGCTAGGGCGCGACTGCGGGCCCCGATCCCTCGCCCTGGCAAACTTCTTTGCGCCATGCTTAGCTTCCGCGAGGGCATCGCCGATGCCGTCCTGCCTCCGGCGTTCTTTTTGAAGTCTTCTTCAAGCGTAATTGGCCCGGAGGATACGGTTGAGTTGAATCCAGTGGACGCAGCGGTGTTTCACCACGAGGCAGAACTCGCCGTCGTCATCGGCAAGCACTCTAAGGCGGCTACCGCAGGCGAGGCGCGGAACTCCGTATTCGGCTACACCTGCTTTATGGACCTGTCTGCGCGCGGCGTTGGGCCGGGAACGGCATTTCAGGACAAGTCATATGACACATTTGGTCCAATGGGTCCTTGGATCGTTACCGCCGATGAAGTTGCCGATCCTCACGCTCTGCAAGTGAAACTTTGGGTCAACGAGGAGCTGCGTCACGACTATCCGATGAGTGATATCGGAAATCCCATTCCGGACATGATCGCGTATGCCTCATCGATTGCGGGATTGGATCCCGGTGACGTCCTCGCGATGGGCGTGAATCACCAAGGGATAGGGCCCATCCAGGATGGCGACACCGTGCGGATCGAGATTCCGGGAATCGGTGAATTCTCGGTCAGTGTTCGCGATCCGTTGCGGCGGCGCTGGGAGCGGGGCATTGATGTCGGCACTGCCAAAGCGGTGAGAGACCTGGTGAGAAAGATTCCTCTCTCGGCTCCTGTGCAGTTCGCACGGCGTCTGGACCGCTGACTGGTGCATCCATGGAAATGATCGGGTTCTTGGACAGAGGTGTCGCTCTGGGGCCGCATGCCGACTGTCTTGTTATGGGGTCGCAACGCTGGACTTATGGCCAAGTCCATCAGTTAACTCTAAGAATCGCCTCGGCACTACATCGCTGCGGTGCTCGTGAGGGAGCCAAAGTCGCGGTTCTGAGCCCCAATGACCCACGAGCGTTTATCTGCGTGCTTGGATTGCTGCGCGCACACATGGTTTGGCTCCCTGTGAATCCCCGTTATGTCGTAGGAGAGATCATCGACCTATTGGGGCGCTTTTCGTGCGAAATTGCATTTCTACATTCGAGCTTCGCTCCGTCTTTGCCATTGCTGCGCGAGCGATTAGTCGGTGTGCGGCTGATCGTCGGTGTAGATGGATCAGTCGGTGATGCGCCCGCGTTCGAACAGTGGCTCGCGGATGAGCCTGCGGTGTTTGATGCGCCGGAGCCCGCGCCCGACGATGTCGCAGTCATAATGGCGACAGGAGGCACAACCGGTCGACCAAAAGGAGTGATGCAGACACATCGCGGATTCGAAACGTACATCGCTAACCACCTGGCGACAATGGCGCACGCGGGTCGTCCGCGCTATCTGCTGGTGGCCCCGATGACCCATGCCGCGGGCTTCATGTGTTTTCCGATGTTGGTGCGAGGTGGAGTCATCGTGGTGATCGACAATGCGCAGCCCCGGACCATAGCCGAAGCAATTGTGGCGCACGGGATTACCGATCTGTTCCTGCCGCCCACTTCGATTTACATGATGTTGGCTGATGATGAAGTGCGTGCTATGCGCTTTCCGAGTCTGAAATATTTGCTCTATGGGGCGGCGCCGATGTCCACCGCGAAGCTGCGCGAGGCATTGACAGTGTTCGGTCCGGTCCTCATCCAGGGATTTGGGCAGGTCGAGGCGCTAATGCTTTGCACGGTTCTTCAGCCCGAAGATCATTTCGTGGACGGCGACATCGCGTCCGAGGTTCGGTTGACTAGCTGCGGTAGGCCCGCGCCTTTTGTGAGTGTTGCGGTAATGGCTGAGGACGGAAAGTTCCTTGGAGACGGAGAGATTGGTGAAATCGTCGTGCGCGCGGGCAATGTGATGAAAGGCTATTACGAGGACGAGAGCGCCACCGCGGAGACTCGCCGGTATGGCTGGCATCACACCGGTGACCTCGGCTATCGCGATGTAGAGGGGTACTACCACTTGGTCGACCGCGCTCGCGACTTGATCATCTCTGGCGGCTACAACATCTATCCGTCGCAGATTGAGCAGGTTATCTGGACCCACGCGTCGGTGCAGGATTGCGCGGTTGTCGGTCTCCCGCACGATAAGTGGGGCGAGGCCGTGACCGCAGTTGTAGAGCTAAAGGCCGGATTTAACGCGACAGAAGCCGAGATTATTGCGATGTGCAAAAGTCGGCTTGGATCGATCAAGGCTCCCAAAACGGTATTGTTCTGGGACAGGCTCCCGCGGACCCCCGTCGGAAAAATCTCCAAGCGAGACATCAAGAACCACTTCTGGCAGGCGCAGCAGCGGCGCATCTAAATTCCCTAGGCGAGGGCTGATACGTGCAAGAGATCTTCATCATCGGCGTCGGGATGACCAGATTCGGACGTTGGCCGGATACGGACATCAAGGCGTTGACGAGGATGTCCGTATCCGCAGCGATCGAAGACGCCGGAATCAAGCCCGATGCGATCGATGCCGCCTTCTTTGCCAACGCAACGCAAGGGCATATGGAAGGTCAGGACATGATCCGCGGACAAATTGCGTTGCGGGCCATGGGTATCGCGTCGATCCCGATAGTAAACGTTGAGAACGCCTGCGCGAGCGGCGCTACAGCTTTTCAGCTTGCCGTCGCGTCCCTGAAGGCTGGGGAGCACGAGATCGTGCTGGCGATAGGCGCCGAAAAAATGCTTTCCAAGGACAAGGACCGAACGCTCAGCGCCTTCCATGGCGCATGGGATGTCGCAACCCAAGAAGCTAATCAGTGTCGACTTCTCGAACTCGGAACGGGCATCCAACCGCCACCCGGTACCATGTCTGAGAAACCGTACAGTGTGTTTATGGATGTCTATGCCGCCTTTGCGCGACATCACATGGCACACTTTGGAACAACTCAGCGGCAGTTGGCCGCCGTTTCTGCGAAAAATCACGGGCATTCCGTGCACAACACACTCGCCCAATTTCGCCGCCCCTACACCGTTGAGGAGGTGCTGGCAGCGGCGCCAATCGCGTTTCCATTGACCCTGCCAATGTGCTCACCAGTATCGGACGGCTCGGCCGCCGTCGTTCTGGCGAGTACGGGCGGCATGAAGCGGCTCGGAATCGATGGCGCGCGCGCCGTACGTGTGCTGGCCACCGTACTGCAGTCGGGTAGTGACCGCCGTTCGGATCAACCCGAGTTGCATTGCACTGTGAGAGCAGCGACGCGTGCCTATGAAGCGGCCGGGATAGGTCCGAACGACGTATCCGTCGCCGAGGTGCATGACGCGACAGCGATGGGTGAGATCATTCAGACGGAGAACCTTGGATTCTGTCGCTTCGGGGATGGGGGCCCAATTGCCGAGCGAGGTGAAACCAGCGTGGGGGGCCGCTTGCCGATAAATGCCTCGGGCGGTCTCGAATCCAAGGGACATCCGATTGGCGCAAGTGGCCTCGCGCAACTTCACGAACTGGTGCTCCAACTCCGGGGTGAAGCCGGCGCTCGGCAGGTGCATAACGCTCGCATTGGCCTTGCCGAAAACGGTGGAGGTCTCATTGGCATTGAAGAGGCGGCTGCGGTCGTCACAATACTCGGAAAATGAGGGGAGCGGTGTCAAGAGCCCAATCGTCTGATGTTCCAGGAGTCCAGGTAATATGACTCGCACTCGCTCGGAAGTGGCCGGAACTCCTGCTCCAAGGCTTTCACCAGGACTGCTATGTCGGATGCGCAGCGAGTGCCAACAACTGGTTGCCGCCGCTTTCTGGTTCGGTGATTCGAGGGCAGAGGAGGCTTTCGCACAATGCTTCACTCCAGACGGCGCGCTCGATCGCGCGGGCGATCTTATTAGCGGGCGTGAGGCGCTTGCGCAATACGTTCGCCAGCGACTGCCAACCGTTATAGTTCGACACTTCAATAGCATGCCGATTATTACTGTCTACGATCAACGGCATCTTTTGAGCACAACTCTGAGTACCGTCTGCAGATGGGATGGAGACGGTACGCCGACAATAGTCAGAGCCGAGGTCTTCGACCAGTGTGTGCTCACCGAGGAAGGTTGGCGCATTGTGCTTCGCAAGGCTCAACCCTGTGGAGGATAACGTGAGGTCCAAAGCCGTGTGTCCGGATGAGCACCGCAACCCCCAAAGCGCAAGGAAGGTGACGCTGACCTTTGACAATGGACCCGATCCGGATGGGACTACGACGGCGGTCTTGGATCTTCTCGCCTTGCATGGCGTCAAGGCGACGTTCTTCCTGACCGGGCATCAACTCCGCTTGCCGGGAGCGTTCGCGTTGGCACGGCGCGCTCACACGGAGGGCCACTGGATAGGCAACCACACTATGACTCACAGCGTTCGGTTTGGTGACAGCGACGATCGTACGCTTCCGCTCAAAGAAATTGGCCAAACGCAAGAACTTATCGGCAGCTTAAGTCACCCCGACCGCCTGTTCAGACCGTTCGGAGGCGGTGCGCTGGACGATCGCTTGTTGAGCAAAGATGCGATTGGCTATTTGGTCGAAGGGGAATACAGCTGTGTCTTGTGGAATAGCGTCCCTCGCGATTGGGAGGCAGATGCCGCTTGGGTGGACAGATGCATAAACGACGTACAAACGCATGCTTGGACGCTTGTCGTTGTGCATGACCTTCCGACCGGCGGCATGTGCTACCTTTCGACCCTCTTGACGCGGCTGAAGGCACTGCGAGCTGAAATCGTCCAGGGCTTTCCGGGCGATTGTGTACCGATCGTCGGTGGCCGGATCGTTGCCGACCTAAGGCGTTTCTGCAAGAACTTGGCTTGAGTCAGTGCCTTACAGCTTCGATTGGCGATGCCTGTTAATGCCAGTGTTTTCACGACGCGTCATTCAAAAGGCTTCCACCACGGCAAACAGGCGGGTCCGCGTTTTAGAATATCCGCTTCCGCTCTTTCGACGACCCGAAGCGCCTTGGCGCGTGAGATACCCAGAGCCAGTAAATTCATTGTGGCAAGATCCTTGATGTAGGCTTTTCGGTCGCGCGTCACATGCAAAATTTGCCATATCCCTTCGCGCGTTGATCCGAGCTGCAAGTCGACCGCCGCCTCGATCGACTTAAACTTGAATACACCACATTTTCGTCCTGCCGCCGTATTGGCACGAATTTCACTCGCAATGATGGAGTCCGACTTCAAATGGTCGGTGTGGACCACGAAGCCCGCCCAAATCGGGTCAACGATTGCGTGGATCAGCATGAGCTGTAGGCCTGAGGAGGTCCGATGCAGCGGGTCATCGACGCCCTCAAACATTGCGGCGAGTGCTCGCACCGTATCATCAACGAGTTGACTGCCTAAAGCGGCAAAAGCCTGTCCGAGGGTATCAAAGTGCTTATAAAACGTACCTCTAGACACGTTCGCCGCTTTGATTACATCGTCGATGACGGCAAACTCGAGCCCATTGCGCTTTGAACAAACTTCCATGGTGGCTGCCAGCAACCGGGCGTACATGCGCTCACGCTTTTCTCGAGCGACCCGAACGCGGAAGTTCTCCGCATCGAGCCTTAGCTTGGCTTTCATTCAGCTTCCTGCTTTCCTTCTACAGGCCGAGGCGGGCGCGCCGCGCGCATCCGACTGTCAGGATAACCGCTTATGAAGACTGGGTGAAGAAAGCTTCGGGCGGCGGCGGTCCCCACGGTCCATGGGACTCAGCAATCGTCGCCGCGGTTACTGAGGATTGGACGTTGAGCAAATCGCCGTCCGTCCAGTGCTCGTACATGACGCCAAATAGATCGGTCCAGTAATCAAAAATTTGACTGCCTTGCCGGTGGCGGCCGATGCCCCAGACATGGTGGTAGCCGCTGTCGCGAAGGTGTTCATGACCAATGTACAGATCGTCCATGTCCATCACTTCGAAAGAAATGTGATGTACGCAACCGGCCTCGCCGTGCATAGTCTGCAGGACGTGATGATCAACAAACTCGTCGCCGCGATCTAATCGATTAAACGAGAGAAACACTGTCTCGCGATTGTCGTCATACACTTCATCCGAAACAAGTAGTCCGAGCATTTCACGATACCAGGAACTTAAAGCAGATGGGTTAGGAGAGCGCATGACCAGATGCCCGAGTCGAAGCACGTGCGAAGGCCCGCGCGGGGGCCGAACGGCAAGTCCTGTGCGTCGCAGTCGATCAATGCCGCTGTTCATCGGAGTCCGCTGTACTGGGATGACTGGTACGTCATCCAAACCGCTTATTAGCTCGACCTGCGTCCCGTCGGGATCCTTCAGCCTAGTGACCCAGCCACCTCCAGGTTCATCCCGCGCGCGAATTGGTGAGGCCTCCGGCATCTGCGCGACGAGTTCAAGATCCGCGCGTGAACTCGCGCAAAATCCTATGGCGCGGAGCTTTTGCGGACCGGTTTCAACGATCAGGAGAGGAGCTTCCGCTCCGTGCCCCCGGAGATAGAGACGATCAGCGACAAGTTCATGCTCGATCAATCCAAAGTCCGAGTAGAACTTTCGGCCTTTGTCTAAATCGGGAACTTGCATACGCACGTACGCAAAGCGATCGGCTTTCAATATGGGCATACCAACATCCTAACTACGAGTCGTTGATCAATTCTAACGAAGATGACCTAGATTGTCACGGTGACAAAAAGGAGTACTATGTTGGGGTGAAAAAGAGTCAATTAGGCGAGCCCACGGTCATCGAGACCCAGGTTCTGATCGTTGGCGGTGGACCTGCCGGATTGTCCATGGCGCTTTTCCTCGCACGCTACGGTGTGGATGCGCTACTGGTGACGCGTCACCGCTGGACAGCGAACAGTCCTCGTGCGCACATCACCAATCAGCGGACGGTCGAGATTTTTCGCGACATGGGCATTGAGCAGCGTGTCGTCGACAGATCAATGCCGTCGACCCTCATGGGACAAACCATTTGGGCCACCAGTCTCGCCGGAAGAGAATTAGCGCGCCTGGGATCGTGGGGTAATCATATCGATCGCAAAGGTGACTACGAGCGTGCGAGTCCTTCGGTGATGTGCAACATAGCGCAGCACTTGCTTGAGCCGATTTTGGCGGAATCGGCGATGAGCAACGGCGCACGTCTACGGTTCCACACGAGTTTTCTATCTTTGCAACAGGATGCCGAAGGCGTCACGGTTTCGCTCGAAGATCGGGACACCGGTTTGCCTTTTAAGATACGCGCGCAGTACGTGGTCGGTGCTGACGGAGCCCGCAGTCGAGTAGCCGAGCAAATTGATTTGCCGCTAGGGGGAAGCATGGGCCTCGGGGCTGCCGCCAATGTGTGGATCAAAGCGGACCTCACGAAATACACGGCGTATCGGCCGGGTGTCCTCTACAGCCTCACCCAGCCAGGGACCGACTACTCGGTCGGGAGTGGCACGTTCATTTGCGTACGCCCCTGGACCGAGTGGGTAATGTTGTTTATGTATAACCCTAAGGAAGGCGAGCCGAACCTGCAGCCGGATGCCATTCGGACCCGCGCACATCGTCTGATCGGCGATGAAAGCGTTGCTATCGAAGTGCTCGCCACGAGCAAATGGACTATTAACCAAGTCATTGCCCGACGCTATTCCAAAGGCCGGGTGTTCTGCGTTGGCGATGCGGTTCACCGTCATCCGCCTGCGAACGGCTTGGGCTCGAATACCTCAGTGCAAGATAGTTACAACCTCGCCTGGAAGCTGAAGCTCGTGCTGCAAGGCAGCGCGCACCCGTCGCTTCTTGACACCTATAACGATGAACGTCAGCCCGTCGGGGCACAGGTGGTGGACCGCGCAATGCGCAGCCTGCATAACCTCGTAGCCATCGCAGATGCACTTGGATTCGCTCAGGGTCAGAACGTAGCGGATGGGTGGGCGGCTGTCGACGAACTTAGTGCGCCGAGCACAGTCGGAGCCGCGCGCCGCAAGCGTCTTGCTGAAGCGATCGACTTGCAGCATTGGCAGTTCAACGCCCTCGGGATCGAAATTGGGCAACGCTATCGTATCGGCGCGATCTCCCCCGACGGAACAGCGGAACCTCCTTATCTACGGGATCCGGAATTGTATGACCAGCCGACGACATGGCCCGGCGCACGACTGCCTCATGTGTGGCTCGAAATCAAGGGCGCAAAGTTCTCCACGCACGACTTGGTCGGCAAGGGACGCTTCAGCTTGCTGATCGGTGTAGGGGGTGAAGACTGGTTCCGGGCAGCCAACTCCGTTGGCGAGCGGTTCGGTATAAACATCACTGTCTTTCAAATCGGTAGCACAAACGGCGTTGCGGATCCGTCAGGCGACTGGGCACGCCTGCGGGAAATAGATGACTTCGGATGTGTCCTCGTCCGCCCTGATGCACATATTGGATGGCGTAGTCTGTCTGCCGCGAAAGAACCCATTGCCGCTCTCGCGAGCGCGGTCGCAACAATTTTGGGCCGGGGAAGCTATGTCGCCGCAAATACGGGACCTAGATGAAACTTGCACTCACGAACGATGTTCCTCCAGCCTTGATTGTGGGCGAAGAGGCCATGGCGCGAGGATTCCTTTAGCAAGCGTAGGTTTGCGCTCACCCATACCCCGGCCGACAAAGCTCCTTTGCGGCGAATTGAGCGTCCGCGAGGACGGTGGACGCTGATTCGAGATATTGACGACATCGTGGCATTGCTCGACAAATTTGCCTGCGCCTTGCCCTTGTCCATTCGAACTTCGGCGGGGGCTTGTTGCGGAATTGAAGAGGCGGTTGCCGCTGTGACCTTGCTAACTCGCCAGTTCGTTTGATCGTCGCCAAATTGCTAAATGCCACAATGGCATTGCCAGTCATCATGACATTAAAATTGACAGTGACATATATGCCTACTATGATGATATAACAAGGCCGCTAGAGCCTTCGTGGTTGACGGGAGCAAATATGGCGCTGGCTGCAATCGGCGAAGCAAACACCGCTCAGAAAAAGGCGACGCGCGAGTATTTCGTGCGGATCGACGCTAGCCGTCCCGATCTGTTCGATCTTTTTACCGCAGATTTCCAATTCTATTTTCCCAAGTTCGGAGTAGGCCGCGGCCGCGCCGAATTCGAGATTTTGGCCGGCGGATTGATTGGCACGTTTCGCAGCTTTGCTCACGATCTGGATTCTTTCCGCTACATTGAGGAAAAGCATTTCGTGGCTGTCGAGGGTCGCACCCACGGAACAACCAGTGGCGGAAGCAAATGGTGCGGTGGCGAAACATCCGGCGGCCGCTTCAGCAGCATCTTTGAATTTTGCGACGGGCTGATCGCAAGAATGCATATTTACCTTGATCCGGACTACGCGGGTGAGGATACCGAGCGATTCATCTGGGGCCGGGGCGGTCGGCAATGGTAAATCAACAGGTAGACGGGGTTGATTTCGGTACACAACGCTTGGTCGGTAAAGTCGCACTAATTACCGGTGCGAGCGGTGGACAGGGCTTTGCCGAGGCGCAGATCTTTGCTCGCGAGGGCGCGCGCGTCGTGCTCACAGATGTCGCCCCGCCTCCCGAGTCGTTGTTGCGTGAGCTTGGTGCGCGAGGCTGTTTTATCGGCGCTAACAGCCCTGCGCAATTAGAAATCTACGCCGCCATGATCCCCGCTCGGCGAATCGGTACGCCCCTCGAGGTCGCTGAGTTGGCTCTATTCCTTGCATCCGACGCTTCGCGTTACATCATCGGTGCCGAAATAACCGTGGATGGAGGCATCGGATGAATGCCTTGCCAGGAATACCCAGCAATCTGTCAGGCCGGTTGTCAGGCAAGACTGCGCTGATCACAGGCGGCGGACGCGGCATCGGACGCGCAACAGCAGAACTATTCGCCCAGGAGGGTGCCGCGGTATTTGCGGCGGATCTTGAGCATGGTGATCCATACACCAGTCCAGCCATTCATTTTCTGGCACTTGACGTTGGTAGCGAGTCGCACTGGGTTGCGGCTATGGCTGAGGTGACTGCTCTACATGGTGGAGTCGATGTGCTCGTCAACAACGCAGGAATCGCAGGCTCACAAAAGGCGATCCTCGATGAGGACTTGGATTCTTGGGACCGTGTGGTTAGCGTCAATCAAACCGGTGTCTTCCTTGGCATGCGCGCCGTGCTTCCTACTATGCGCGCGAACAAGCGTGGTTCGATCATCAACATTTCATCAATCTGGGGAATCGGAGCAGTCCCTATTGCGGCTGCCTATCAGGCAAGCAAAGCCGCGGTGCGCCATATAACCAAGCATGCCGCAATTGCGTATGGACCGGATAACGTGCGCGTCAATTCTGTACACCCAGGGATTGTAGATACGCCTCTCGTGCAGGCGCAATCCGGCGAGAGCAACGCGCAGGTAGTTGCACGGACACCTCTCGGGCGTATGGCACGTCCGTCTGAGATCGCGCATGCATTGCTGTTTCTCGCCAGCGACGAATCGAGCTTTGTCACGGGGGCAGAATTGTACGTCGATGGCGGATATCTCGCGTAATAAACCCGCGCCGCGGGCAACCGCCTTTAGCGAGAAGGCATGTTGTTGGTGAAGAATCTCGACGGAATCGGAGGATGGTATGTTTGAGCGCAATGAAATCTCCATTTTTATTTTGACCGCTTCCATGGCGTGTACCTGGTCACCCGCAGCAGTCGCGACTGAGGCGTCTCCTGATCTTGCGAATTCGGATCAAATTAGCGAAATCATCGTGACGGCACAAAAGCGCTCAGAGCGCCTGAATGATGTACCGATGTCCATAACAGCCTTGACCGGTGAGCGGCTGCAAGAGCTGCAGGTCTTGCAGGTTTCGGATCTATCGCGAGTTGTGCCCGGCTTCTCGTATCAACCCAGCGATTATGGTACTCCCGTGTACTCGATCCGCGGTATCGGCTTTAAAGACGTGGCGGTTGCGGTTGCGCCAACCGTGAGTGTCTATGTCGATCAGGTGCCTCTTCCTTACTCGGTAGAAACGCAAGGCGCAGCATTTGATGCGGATCGCGTTGAGGTTTTGAAGGGCCCTCAGGGCACATTATTCGGGCAGAATTCTACAGGGGGCGCAATTAACTTCATCGCCGCCAAGCCCACTCGTACGTTCGATGCCGGTACGGATGTTACCTATGGAAGATTCCAGGAAACCGACGTCCAAGGATTTGTGAGCGGCCCACTTTCAGATACTTTTTCGGGACGCATTGCACTTCGCACCGAGCAACGAGGGGATTGGCAAATCAGCGAGACACGCCCTCACGATACACTGGGTAATCGCAATTTCTCTACGGGCCGAGCACTCCTCGATTGGCAACCCAATGAGGTTTTTAAAGCGGAATTGAATATTAGCGGATGGATCGACAAGAGCGACACCCAAGCCGCACAGTTTGTTCAGTACTCGCCCAGCGTCCCGAACGGCTATCCGGACCAAACGGCGGCATTAAGTGTGTATCAACCGGCTCCCAATGACGCTCGCATCGCTGATTGGAAGCCAAATACAAGCCTCAAGCGCGATGACAACTTTTATCAATCGTCGCTGAACCTACAATGGGCGATCTCGGAGGCAGTGAGCCTCTCCTCGATCACTGCTTGGTCGGAATTCAAGCAAAATGCACCGACGGACACCGATGGATTCAACCTCGGCAACTTTTTGATGACCATCAAGGCACACATACAATCGCTTTCTCAGGAAGTTCGACTTTCCGGTACCAAGGCGAACACCCTTCATTGGATGCTTGGACTGAATTATGAGGATGACCAATCGAGCGATGATCAATATGGCTCTGACTACGGATCGAATTCCGGGATCGGGCCGCTACGGTGGCGTTATTCGGACAATAGCAATCATCAGACAATCGATACAAAAGCCGCATTCGGCAGCCTCGACTACGCATTGACCGAAGCGTTCACATTTCAAACCTCCGTTCGCTACACGACTGCGAATAATGATTTTCATGGATGCTTACGCGACCCCGGCGAAGGGGGCCTTGCGACCGCGTTCTCGCTCCTAACCATCAATGCAATCCAGCCCGGGGCTTGCGTTACTCTGGACCCAGCTACTGGTTTATCGGTACCCATCGTACAAAAGACATTGCACGAGGATAATCTCTCTTGGCGGGTGGGGATGAATTGGAAGCCGGACTCGGATCAACTCTATTATGCGAACGCCACTAAAGGCTTCAAGGCCGGCAGTTTTCCTACCGTCCCTGGACTCATACCTAGTCAGTTCGATCCAATACAACAGGAGTCAGTTCTCGCCTACGAGGTCGGATTCAAAAACGCTTTGGCCCACCATTCAATGGAGCTCTCGGGTGCGATTTTCTATGACGACTATCGCAACAAACAATTGATCGGATACGTCACCACCGCATTCGGCAATCTTCCTGGCCTGGTGGGGATACCAAAGTCCACCGTTACCGGTTCGGAGCTCAATCTCACTTGGAAGCCGATCAGCGGTGTTGACGTGACTGTTGGCGCGACATACCTGGATACAAAAGTAACATCCGATTTTACTTCCAATGACCCCTTCAACAATCCAATTAATCTGAAGGGGGAGGCATTTCCGAACGCGTCTAAGTGGCAGTTCCTGAGCGACGTTCAGTACTCGTTTGCAATATCGGATAAATTGTCGGGGTTCGTGGGGGGTAACGAGGCTTATCGTACGGCGACGTCTGCTGCATTCGGGAATAGCTCTCTTTTTAGATTGCCGGCATACGGCGTTCTTGATCTTCGTGCGGGTCTCAAAGAAGGAAACTGGCATGCGGAAGTGTGGGCACGAAATGTTGCAGATAAATTCTATTCGGAAACCGTAACGCACACCGTTGACACGGTCTCAAGGTTAGTTGGCATGCCGGCAACATATGGGATCACCGTGGGCTATCGCTTCAAGTGACCTGTCGGGGGGTGACTACTACATCAGAAGCTATAACCCCGAGTTCAATCGCTCTCGCATCGATTCCAGGCTTAGCATGAGGCGCGAGCTCGCCTCCATTCCGATCGCCGCCAGGATGTCAATTGTCGAAGTCGGAGAGATTAAGGGCCCGATCATTTCCTTGGTTATATTCTGGTTTGGCGTGTTTTGGTGACTCAGATAGACTCAGCGGGATCAACGGGCCCCACATTTTTTCCGTGGTGGTGTGACGACGACCGGAATCTTCAACGCACGGAGTGCTTGGTCAACCCCACGACATTGTGCTTCAGTTCGAGTATGTCGATGTCTCGGACACCTGTGGTCCGCAAAAACTGCCTCACGCACAGTCGGGCGCGAGGAATTATTCCTGATGCTGCCCGCCAAGGGTCGGTTGCCGCGGACAGTAGATGATTCTCCGCAGCGATGGCGCGAATGTGACTATGTGACTCGCTACAGAGAGAGAAGGACCTTTAGGCGAGAACGCGTTGCTTGTAATGTGGCTCGAGGTACCATGCACAGCTTTTCTGAATGGCGCGCCTTGCAGTCGATCGTGCGCAACTGATGAGGGAGAACGACGCCTTTCACAGGCAGTCCGGGAGGGATTGGAACTTCCAGATCGTTGCGCGCCCCTTCAGAACGGCCTCCATGTGTCGTGATGGCGCAGACCATGGCGAGCCCGAGG
>Ga0209488_10001849_pt1 | contig 17883 bp, 19 predicted proteins | sample Rivendell_Oct201_8_FD_188349 | JGI IMG/M metagenome (GOLD analysis project Ga0209488, IMG submission 188349) | Vadose zone soil microbial communities from the Eel River Critical Zone Observatory, Northern California, USA -... | ecosystem: Environmental > Terrestrial > Soil > Vadose zone >...
GTGATCGTCTTCGCGTCTGGGAAGCGGTCGCGAAATCGTTCCAGGCTCGCCCGCGAAGCACCGCGAAATCGATAGATCGATTGGTCGTCGTCGCCGACCACGAACGGCTGGCTCCTGAAGGCGATCAGCTCGACCAGGCGTTCCTGCGCCAGGTTCAGGTCCTGGTACTCGTCGACCAGCACGTGAAGGAATCGAGCCGTGTACTTATCGAGCAGAGGCTGGTGAGTTTCGAGCATCTTCACGGTCAGGACGAGCAGGTCCTCGAAGTCCAGAAGTTGGCGCTTCTTGCATTCCTTCTCGTAGGCCCGGAAGAGGCGGACGCAGGCGCGCATCAGCTCACCGCGTTCGGCGTCGTCGCTCGAGGGCACCCATGCCGCCAGCCGGCCCAGCGGCACCAGCTCCTGCTTCATTCGCTCCAGCATCTGGAGGGCAGGCGCGACCAGGTCGTCAGGCCTTTCGTCGCCGGCGAGAGCGGCGTCGCCCAGCTGCCACATGAGCTCGCGGGTCAGGATCCAGCGGTCGGCGCCGGTCAGGATCCTGAAGCCAGGCGGAACCCCGACCGCCTTGCCGTCCGCACGAAGCCACCCCAGCGCGATCGAGTGGAATGTCCCCACCGAGGGCGCGACGTCGTCGATGAGGTCTTCGATTCTCTGCCGCATCTCGGCTGCCGCCCGCTCGGTGAAGGTCATGACGAGGATGGACGAGGGCGACACGCCCGAGGCCACCAGGCGCCTGAAGCGTTCCGCGATCACAGCCGTCTTGCCAGTTCCCGCGCCGGCCACGACCCGAATTGGCCCGCCCCCGATGGCTGCCGCCACCAGCTGATCGGCCCCGAGGCGAATCCTCGTCATTCGACCGGCGTCGAGCGCCCGATCCGGACGCGCAGCGTGCGCACCTTCCGGCCCAGACCAAGGCCGTTCAGCCGGCCGATGATGGCCTCAGAATCCAGCCTCAGCTGGTGCGCGAGCGCTGGGCTCGAGGTGGTGACCACAAGGGTGCCGGAATGGAGCTCGATCTCGTCGCACAAATTGGCCGGTTCGGTGCCGATCACAATGCGAAACGCGCTCGCCACCTGGGTGCCGATCAGCCTCGTTCCATCGGGCTGGCGGCGCAGCACCCTGGGCAGGATATTGCCCAACTTATCCACAGGGCTGAATCCGGCCTTGCTCGACCGTCCAGACCCTCGCGTTCGCGAGCAGCCCTGGTGGGAATGGACCGGTCTCAACCGAGGTGATGACGACCTGGCCCTCTCCGGCCACCTGGTCGAGGAGCGCGGACCTACGTTCAGCGTCGAGCTCGGACAGAACATCGTCGAGCAGAAGCACGGGGCGTTCCCCTGTGCGCCGCGCCACAAGCGCCGCCTCGGCCAGCTTCAGGCTCACCACGGCGGTCCTTTGCTGCCCCTGAGACGCATAGGAGCGCGCGTCCTTTCCGCCCAGCAGCACGAGCACGTCGTCGTGATGTGGACCGATCGTGGTGGACCCCCGCCTGAGATCTTCCGCGAGGGAGTTATGCACAGCTTCGGCCAGGTCCGCCGGGGGTCCTTGGTAGCTGATCTCCAGGCGCTCCTGGCCAGCGATCTGGGCGTGATACATGGCCGCGTCCGGCATGAGCTCGTGCACCGCGGCTAGCCGGGCCGCCGCTACCTCTGTGCCGAGCCGAACCAGCTCCTGGTTGAAGGCCTCGAGGACGTCCATCCCCTCCTCGCCGGCGGCAATCTTTTTCAGCAGGCTGTTGCGCTGCTCGAGCACCCGCTTCAGGCCCGCCAGAGCGCGTCCATATCCCGGCTCGACCTGGACCAGCATCTGGTTGAGAAACCGCCGCCGCAGCTCCGGCCCGGCCTTGATCAGGCCGAGGTCGTCAGGCCAGAACAGCGTCACCCGGAAGCGGCCGGGGAGATCGAACGCTCGCCGGCGCACTCCGTCCACCTCAATCGCTCGGCGCGCCCGGTCACCCTCGAGCGTCAGCGTGATGGCCAGCTCCGCCCTGAGGCCGGCGCTTTCTACATCGCCCTCGATCCGGGACATTGGCGCCACTGGTCCGATCAGCTCCAGCTCGCGCCGCGCGCGCGGCGATGTGGAGAGCGCCAGCATCGCGACAGCCTCGAGCAGGTTGGTCTTTCCCTGCCCGTTCGCGCCGATAAAGACGTTGACTCCTGGCCCCGGGATCAGGTCTAGCTGGGCGTAGTTGCGGTGATTTCTAAGTCGAAGGGTGCGGAGCTGCACTCCGCGTCAGGTCATCGCCACCCGCACGGGCATGATCACGTACAGGTAGTGCTCCTTGCCCGGCGGACGCAGGAGCCCGGGGCTGAGCGGACCGTCGAACATGAGCTCGACCTCATCCTCTCCGATCACTCCCAGGGCATCCAGGACGTAGCGGGCATTGAACGCGATCTGGATGTCGGACCCGTCGACGTCGGCGGTCATCTCAGCCCTGCTGTCACCGACCTCATTGGTGGTGGCCGACAGGATCAGCGCGCCGGCCTGCGCTTTGACCCGGATCACGTTGGCGCTGTCCCGGGCAAAAAGGGATACCGCGCGGACCGTCTGTGTGAGCTCGCTGGTGGAAACGCGCACCTTGGTTGAGCTCTTGCTGGGGATAACCTGTGCGTAGTTGGGATACTTTCCGTCGATCAGCCTGGAGGTCAGCTCTGATGTCCCGGCCCGGAAGAAAACCTGGTTGCGAGCCTTCGAGATGATGATCTCGACCTTTCCGGGCTCGCCCTTCAAAACGCGAGAAAGTTCGGCCAGCGCTCGAGCCGGGACGATCAGGCTCGCCTCGAGGTCGCTCGCTCCGGAGGCGGCGAGCTTGCGCACCGCAAGCCGGTGACCATCGGTGGCGGCCAGCGTCAAGCTGCCTCCCTGCACCTGGACCAGGACCCCCGTCAGGACCGGCCGGGCTTCGTCGGTCGACGCCGCCATCTGGGTCTGTTCGACCGCGCTCACCAGCTCGTCAAGGGCCACCTCCAACCGATCACCTTCGTCCGGACGCGGACCTGGAGGAAACTCTTCGGCCTCGATGCACTTGATGTGCGTGTCGAACCGTGCGCACCGCAGGCTGAGTGACTGGCTCGCCGCATCCAGCGACATCTCGAGATCCTGATCTGGCAGCGTGCCGACGAAATCGGTGAGCAGGCGAGCCGGTGCGGTGGTTGCGCCTTCCATCGCCACTTCGGCGGGCACCAACTTTCGAATCCCGATCTCAAGGTTTGTGGCGGTGAGCGCGAGGCCTTCCGAGGTGGTCTCGATCAGGATGTTGTTGAGGATCGGCAGGGTGGTCCGGCTGGAAATGGCGCGGGACACGACCTGCAACGCCTGACCCAACACCGCAGGCCTGCACGTGACCTTCATCTGAGCTGCGATAACTTTGGCATTCAAGACAGTTGTCCCCCGTTCTTAGAGTTTCTATTGATTGAACTTATCCGTAACCGATAACAGTAAGCGCTGTGCGGACTGTGGATGTCGAGATCATTTACAGATCGAACCGCACGGTGCATAAGGTCTGTGTATCGCAGGCCGGACCGGCTGATCGGTGTTGAAAGGTTGGGGAGGAAACGGGAGCCGGCCGGCGTTCCGAGGTGCGTCCCCAGGCTCTTCTTAGAAAGTGTGCAAAGCCCGATCACTGCACGTAAAGGCGCTCGCGAATCGCCTGGACCTCGTACCTCAATCGCTCGTCCTCTTTCAGCTCGTTGGCGATCTTCTCGATCGAATGGAGGGCGGTCGTGTGATCTCGGCCGCCGAAGGCTTTACCGATCGCGGGCAGTGATGAAGGTGTCTCTTCGCGGACCAGGAACATCGCCACCTGTCGCGGGAAGACGATGTGTTTGTCGCGGCGCTTGCTCTTCATGTCTTCGAGAGTGATGTTGTAGTAGTCGGCGACCAGGGCCTGGATGCGTTCGACGTTGATCGGCTTGCGCGTCCCGGCAGGGATGATGTCCGCCAGCAGCCGAGCCGCCTCTTCCTCGTCGACCTGGCGCTGATGAACCGCGGCGAATGCCTGCACGCGGGTCAGCGCACCCTCCAGCTCGCGGATGTTGCGCTGCACTTTGTGCGCAATGAAGCTCAGCACCTCTTCAGGAATCAGACCGCCATTCTGTCCAAGCTTGGAGTGCAGGATGGCCAGGCGCGTTTCGAAGTCTGGTGACTGGATGTCGGCGATCAGCCCCCACTCGAATCGCGAGCGAAGCCGGTCTTCGAGGGTGGGAATCTCCTTGGGCGGCCGGTCTGACGAGATGACGATCTGCTTGTTGATCTCGTGCAGCGCATTGAAGGTGTGGAAGAACTCCTCTTTCGTGCGGTCCTTGCCGGCGAGAAACTGCACGTCGTCGATGAGCAGCACATCGACGGTGCGGTACTTGTTGCGGAACTCGCCCATTCGGGCCGTCGCGATCGAGCTGATCACCTCGTTGGTGAACTGCTCCGAGGTGAGGTAAACGACCCGCTTCCGGGGAAACCGGTCGTGGACCTCATGACCGATCGCGTGCATGAGGTGTGTCTTGCCCAGGCCGACGCCTCCATAAAGGAAGAGCGGGTTGTAGCTGTCGCCCGGCGCCTCGGCCACCGCCTTCGCGGCTGCATGTGCGAACTGAGAGTTGTGGCCGACGACGAATGATGAGAACCGAAAGCGGGCGTTGAGCTCTGACGGGGCGATGGCCGGCGTGTCGGGCACCACCTCGACGTTGCCGTTGCCGTTGTGGTCGTGTCCGTTGTCGGAACCGCGGTCGAGATCGCCGTCGACAGTCGCCACCGGGGGCCGGTGCCCTGACGGCGAGATGACGAAGTCGATGTCCACCTCCGATCCGGTGACGGCTTGAAGGGTTTCCTGGATCAGCCCCGAGAACCGGTCCTCGAGCCAATCCTTGGCGAGCTTGCTGGGCACCCCGATGCGAAAAGTGGCGCCGTCGGCTGAAACCACCGACGTGTTCTTCAGCCACATGTCGTAGGTGCGCTTTGCCAGCTGAAAGCGCAGCTCCTCCTGGACCTGTGACCAGATCTGGTCCTGATTCACCGCATGTCTCCTTGTCTGGAGGCTCTCTTTGGGCTTCGGATGAGGACGTCTGGCCCTGGGGACTGGGGTCCTATCTGCTCTGCAAATGCTGTGGACAACCTGGTGCCAACTCCTCCTTCGACATTTCCTGCCGAGTCGCCTGGACGGCGGCGCTCAAATCGCGACGCCGGCGACCGCAGGTTCAACCGAAGCTCCCTGACCTTGAGCTCCGCCTCCGTGGTACCTGTGGAAAAGAGCGGACCAGATTTCCACAGGGTGACGCTGCTCAGCCTGCTGAAATCCCCCATCCGGTCGATCCCGAAACGTGGAAGCGGTGCTATACTGTTATCGTGACGTGCAGTAGACCAACAAATGAGACAATCTGGTGCGATTTATACTGGCTTAACGCCGGCACCTTACCCCGTCTGCTTCCGGGCGGGGAGTGTAGCAAAGCCAAATCGCTACCGCAAGGCACGGAGGGCGGGGGATGAAGTGACAACGGCGCTATCATCTTGTCCCATGGCCCCTGTCGTCCTCCGGTACACTACCGCGGTTCTCGCGTCATTTCTTTAGAGGCACACCATCAAGCGAACCTTTCAACCCAAAAAGCGGTACCGCAAACGCGTGCACGGCTTCCTGCGCCGGATGAGCGCGAAGGGTGGCGTGCGTGTTGTGCAGAACCGCCGGCGCAAGGGCCGCCAGCGCCTCACCGCATAGTCCGCGGTGAAGCGGCGCCTCCGGCTGAGCCGGCAGCGCGAGTTCGAGGCCGCCATCAGCGGCAAGCGCTTTTACAGCGGTAAGGCCCTCGTCGCCTTTGCCATCCCGAGTCAGCTCGCTGAGACCCGGGTGGGGGTGACCGTCAGCCGGGCGGTCAAGACCTCGGTGGACAGGAATCGAGCGCGGCGCCGCCTGCGCGAGCTGGCGCGCACCAAGCTTCTGGGGGGTGATTCGCCGCTCACCGAGCGGGGAATACGATATGACGTGGTCCTGATCGCGCGGCCGGCGACTCTGACGTCCACTTTCGCTGAACTATCGGCCGAGGCGGAACAGGCAGCGCTCAGGCTCTCCAAGCTGAACTCATGACCAGGCTGCTGCTCACTCTCATCAGGGGTTACCAGATGTCGTTTTCGAAGATTCTTCCGCCGTCCTGCCGGTACTACCCGTCCTGCTCGCACTACACGTACGAGGCGGTTGAGCGGTATGGCTGGCTGCGAGGCGGGTGGATGGGCGCGGCCCGGATCGCGCGCTGCCATCCATTCGCCAAGGGCGGCTACGATCCAGTCCCCTGACCGCGAACCGCGAACTTTAGGAGATGGCTAGCTATCCAGATCTTCGACGTCTTCAAGCCGGTCGTGCAGCTGTGGGAGACGCTGGTCAAGCATCCGCTCGCCTGGCTGCTCCAGGCGATCTACAACCTGGTCCAGGGGTGGCCACTCGTAGATCAGATCGGCGCCTTCGGCGTGGCGATCATCGTGCTGACGATCATCATCCGGCTGGCCATGGCCCCGCTGCAGCAGTTCCAGCTCGTCACCCAGAGAAAGACGATGGTGGAGCAGCGAAAGCTCGCGCCAGAGGTCGGCGAGCTGCGGAAGAAATACAAGAAGGACCCGCAAAAGCTGAACGCCGAGATGATGAAGCTCTACCAGGAGCACGGCGTCAACCCGCTTGGAGGTCTGGTCGGCTGCCTCCCCCTGATCGTCCAGATCCCGATCCTGACCGCTCTGTACTACGTGCTCACAGACTTCGCCCGGAGCAACCACGTGGCGGCTCACTTCTTGTTCATCGGCAACCTGAACCAGAGCCCGATGCAGCACCACTGGTTCTCGGGGGTGCCGATACCGAGCCCCGAATACCTTGTGTTCCCGGTGCTTGCCGCCATCACCACGTTGGTGCAGTCGCGGATGTTGATGATGCCGCCGCCGGTCAACCCGACCGACCAGGAGCAGCAAACGGCGCAGATGCAGCGGACGATGGTCTGGCTGTCGCCGTTGATGATCGGCTACTTCGCCCTGAACGTTCCAGCGGGCCTCGGGCTTTACTGGTTTATCGGGAACTGCGTCAGTATCATTCAGCAGAGCTTCGTCGTCGGCTGGGGAAATGTGCTGCCGGCCCGGTTCAGGCGGACTGTTGCCGGGGGATCCGACGCGAGAAGCGGACCCGTGCCCAAAAAGGCCCTACAGGCTCGGCCGAGGCCCAACCCGAATAACGGCTCGAAATCAAAGAAACCCAAGAACCGAAGGAACCCGAAAGATGAGGGGAGAGGTGAGTTGCGATGAAGTCGGCTGAAGGTCGCGGCCGCACCCTGGACGAGGCGGTCGACGCGGCATTGATCGAGCTTAAGGAGAGCCGGCGCAACGTCGACATCAAGGTGATCAGCGAAGGCTCGGAAGAGACAATCGTCGAGGTCACCGTGATCGACCCCACGGCTGCCAATGCGGAGAGCCCGGCGCCGGCCAACGGAAAAGCGGAAATCGCGCGCGGCCTGGTGGAAGGCCTGCTCAAGCACATGGGAGTCCGCGCGCAGGTGACCGTCCGGACCGGCACCGACCCGATCACGCTCGACATCAGCGGCCGCGACCTGGGCGCGCTGATCGGGTGGCGTGGCGAGACGCTGCGAGCCCTTCAGTCGGTGACCAACGTGATGGTCGGCCGTCACCTCGCCGAAGGTGAGCGGATCATCGTCGACGTCGAGCGTTACAGACAGCGCCGCGAGCACACCGTGCGTGAGATCGCGATGCGCGCCGCGCGCCAGGTCAAGATGACCGGCGACGCGATCACCCTCGACGCCATGCAGCCGTTCGAGCGCCGGGCGATTCACCTCGCGCTGGAGGGCGATCCCGATGTGACCAGCGGAAGCATCGGCGAAGAGCCGGAGCGGCGTGTCGTCGTCGGGCCGCGGAAGCCGGCCGGGTAGGCAGGCATCGATGCCAGGCCGCCGGGCCGCCGAGCGGATCCGGAAGGCGATCGCCGTGGTCAACTCCGTCGCCGACGACGCCGGCGACGAGGAGATCACGCCGACCGAGATTGCTGAGGCGATTCGCGACTGCCTCGAGTTGAGCGAGGTCGACGATGCGCCGAACGTTCGGAAGTACCTCGGCGAAGCGCTTGATGCCGTGTCGGACGGGATGCCCGCGGACTTCGTGGCGATGACTCTTTACGCGGCGCTGGGCGCGCTCCAGGAAGGCGGGCAGCTCAACTAGAGAGCTGTGCGGGCCGCTTTTCGAGCGGTCCTATACTGGCCCTCCCATGGCCTCCCCCCATCGAATCCACGTGCTGCCTGGCGGCGCGAAGCTCGTCACCGCCTCGATGCCCGAACGGCTGTCGTCGAGCATCGTCGTCATGATCGGCGGAGGTTCGCGACTCGAGGACGAGCGCCTGGCGGGTGTGTCGCATTTCATCGAGCATCTCTTCTTCAAAGGCACCGAGAAGCGGCCTTCATCCAAAGAGATCGCCGATGCGATCGAGGGCGTCGGGGGGTTCATCAACGCATCAACCGACAAGGAGCTGACCGCGTACTGGACGCGGATTTCTTCGGAGCACACGAACCTCGGTATGGATGTGTTGTTCGACATCCTGTCGAATTCGAAGCTCGACCCGGCGGACATCGAACGTGAGCGGACGGTGATCCTCGAAGAGCTGAAGATGTACCAGGACCAGCCGCAGGACCTGGTGCAGAACCTGTTCGAGGAGCTCATGTTTCCCGGCCATCCGCTGGGCCGCGACATCGCTGGCACGCAGGAGTCGGTCAGCCGCATCACACGCGACGACATCCTGGAGTGGGCGAACGCGATGTACCGGATGCCGAATGTCGTGATCGGCGCGGCGGGTGCAATCGATGAAGCGCAGATGGCGGAGTTCATGCGCCCGAGATTGACCCTGCCGGCCGAGGCAAATGGGTCGATCCTCGGCCTGGCGCCGGCGCCGCTCGAGTCGGCCCGCGTGTTGGTGCGCCGCCGGCGCACCGAGCAGGCGCATATCTGCCTCGGCGTGCGGGCTTACAGCTACTTTCATCCGGATCGCTACACCATCGACCTGTTGAACACGGTCCTTGGAGAAGGCATGAGCTCTCGCCTCTTTCTCAACATCCGCGAAAAGCTAGGCCTGGCGTACGACGTGCACAGCTTCACGCAGAAGCACCGCGACTCTGGCTACGTCGGCATCTACCTGGGCGTGGATCCGAAAAAGGCGGAAGAAGCGGTCAACGCGGTGATGGCCGAGCTGCGCATGCTCTGCGATCGCGAGGTCCTCGCCGACGAGCTCGGGCGGGCGAAAGAGTTCACCAAGGGTCGCCTGCGACTGGAGCTGGAGACGACCAACGGAGTCGCGTCCTGGCTGGGTTACCAGGAGCTCTTGCTGGGAGAGATCAAGACGATCGAGGAGGAGGTCGCGCTCATCGACGCGGTGACGGCCGCGGACATCAAGCGCGTCGCGACGGAGATCATGACCGGGCCGATTCAGATGGCGGTGGTCGGTCCGTTTGCGCGCGACACGGGCTTCCGGTCCGCGATCGGAGCTTAGGGTCAGCCGACCGCGGTCGTCGAGGTGTCGAGCTTTGGCACCAGCGAATAGATGTCGCCGAAATGATCGAGCGGCCAGATCCTAAACCACGCCCGCCCATCGATTCGATCGCGACCGATCGGTCCGAAGATGCGTGAGTCCTGGGAGCGGTTCCGGTTGTCGCCCATGACGAAGTACTCGTTGGATTTCATGACCCGCCCGTCGGTTCCATCGGTCGGCCAGTTGTTGATGGTCGTCCATGCCTCCGGCAGGTAAGGCTCATCCAGCCGGTGCCCGTTGATGTAGACGACGCTGTCGCGGATGAGCAGCTTCTCACCGGGCAGGGCGATCACCCGTTTGATGAAATCCTTCGAGTTGTCCGAGGGCGGACGCAGGATGATGATGTCGCCGCGCTGGGGCGCGTGAAGCCTGTAATCGATCTTGTTGGCGATCAGGTAATCGTTGTCGTCGAGGGTCGCGTACATCGAGAGCCCCTCGACGTGGACGGCCTGGACGGCAAAGCTGATGCCGAAATAGAGGATGACCGCAAGCACAACAACCTCGAAGACCTCGCGCAGCAGCGACGAGGCGTTGGTCGTGGCGACGGGAGCGGCGGCGGCCGCGCGGGGTTGGGGAGCGGCCATGAGTTTTAGGAGAGGAGCTTAGCGCAGACCCGTTCCAGCTCCTCGCGACTTGAGTAACGCAGGTCGATCTTTCCTCGATTGAGGCTGCCGGTGAGCTTGATCGGAAGCCCGAGCTTCGATTCGATGTCCGCCGCGATCGCGCGCAGCTCGGCCGTCGAGTCGACCCGCTGCTTGCGCCGCGGGCGGTACGTTCGAACCCAGTTCTCGGTCTGCCGGACCGAAAGGTGGCGCGCGACCACCACTTTGAGTCCGTGCTCCTGCGCCGCCTGACCCTCGAGCGCGACGAGCGCGCGCGCGTGGCCGGCGGAGATGATCCCGGAGGCGACGGCGGACTGGACCGCAGGGCAGCCGGCGAGCAATCTGAGGGATTGCGTTACCGACACACGGTGCTTGCCGATTCGCTGCGCGACCTCTTCATGCGTGAGGCCGAACTCCTCTGTGAGACGCCGCAAGCCACGCGCCTCTTCGACAGCGTCGAGGTCTGTTCGCTGGAGATTTTCGATGAGGCCGAGCACGAGCTGCCCGTCGTCGCCTGCATCGTTGCGCACGACCGCGGGCACCGAGGCCAGGCCCGCGAGCCTTGCCGCACGCCAGCGCCGCTCACCGGCGATCAGCTCGTAACCGTCCGGCAGCCTGCGCACCAGAAGTGGTTGAAGCACACCGTGCAGGCGAATTGATTCCGAGAGCTCGCCAAGGGGCTCCGCGTCGAACCGCGTGCGCACCTGTTGATGTGATGGGCGGATCTGGTCGACCGCGATCATCTGCGGCACCATGACTTCGCCGCCGCGCGACATCGGGATCAAGGCTTCGAGTCCGCGGCCGAGACCGCGGAGGCGTGACTGACTCATCTTTCCAGCAGCTCCTTCGCGAGCGCGCGATATGCGGCCGCGCCTCGACATGTGGGGTCGTACTCGATCACCGATTTGCCGTGACTCGGCGCCTCGCTGATCCGAACGTTGCGTGGGATAAGGGTTTGCAAGATTTCGTTGGGATAGGAGCGCCGCACCGACTCCAGGACGTCCCACGACAGCGTGGTGCGTGCGTCAAATTGCGTCATTACGATGCCGGCGATCACGAGCTTCGGGTTGAGGCTCGAGCGCACCAGCTGGTGCGTGTACATGAGGTGTCGCAGGCCTTCGAGCGCGAAGTACTCGCACTGCGTCGGGATCAACATCCCGGTCGCGGCCGCCAGGGCGTTGAGGGTGAGGAGGCCTAGGGACGGAGGGCAGTCGATGATCACGCACTCGACCCCCGCGTGGGGGTTGGACAGCGCCTTGCGCAGGAGCAGCTCGCGACCATCGAGGGTGGCGATCTCGATCTCAGCCCCGGCCAGGTCGATGTGAGAGGGAATCATCTCCAGCCTCGCGACGCTGGTCGGCTGCGCGACCTGGTGCATGTCGGCCTCTCCAGTTAGGAGGTGGTACACGTTCAACCGCGCACGCGATGGATCCAGGCCGAGTCCGGACGTCGAGTTGGCCTGGGGGTCTAAGTCGACCAGCAGGATCGAATGGCCGAGCTCGGCGAGCGCGGCCGCAAGGTTGATCGCGGTGGTCGTCTTGCCAACACCACCCTTCTGGTTGACCACGGCGATGATCGGAGGAGTGGTGGTCGCCAACATCTTGGGGTTGGCCATCTCGAGTGATCCTATATCTGGGGCCATACGCGGAATTCTAGTCCGAGGGCGCCGAATTGCCAATCCAGCCTGTTAAGGCCGGCCACAGCTGCCGCGCCGGCCAGGACAACGGGTCTCCGACCCCACGAATCACACCCCTGGCCGGGCCCTCCCTTCCTTTTCGGCTCCTCCCCCAGCCGACGCACCGTACCTGTCACGAGCTTGATTCGAGTTGCGAGCGAAGTCAACCCTGCCTGTTAAGGGTTGGCCGTCTGCGCGGCGCCGCGGCGGAGTGACCAGATGGCGTAAGCCGACACCGCGAGCAGGAGCACCTCGATCGCGACCACGATCGCGACCTCACCTTGCGACCCGGCGACCCCGATGCCGGCGAGGCCGACGATCAGGTTATAGGTGGTGTGAGTGATCACCGATGTCGTCGTGTTGGTGAACTTTCGAATCAAGCCGAGGCCGACCGCGATGACGAAAACGGAAAGGGCATCGAGCGACAGGCCGTACTGGGTGTGTATGCAGGTGAACAGGAGCGCCGTTGCGATGATCCCAAGCCGTGGCTGAAGGGCGCCCCGAAACATGATCTCTTCGCAGATTCCAGGCGCGAGTGCGAGGGCGGCGATCCCAACTGGCGTGCCGAGCCCGCCGAAAAGGCGCTGACTGGTCGAGTCCACCTGCCGGGCCACATCTGGCGTCCAAATGTGGCTGAGCCAGTCCATGCCCACACCGAAAGCGAAGAAGACTCCCGCGGCGGCAACGGCCAGAACGACCTGCCACCAGGCGGGCACGATCAGCCCGAGCCTCTCGCTGGCGTTGGAGAGGTTCCGGCGTATGAAGAGGCCGACCCCGGCTCCGGCGAGGACCAGGAAGGGCAGCTCCTGTGAGATCAGATCGCCCACGGTGAGCGTGGTCTGGGTCGACGCACCCACGCTCGTGAACACAAGCGAAGTCACCTGGGTCCCGAACAGGAGCACGGCAAGCACAAGGGCCAGGGCGTGAACCGGGTTGTCTGGGTCGATCGGCAAGAAGCTCGCCACCCGCTCGCGAAGCGGTTTTGAGGCCAGTGCAGCCGCGATGGCGGCGGTGACCATGATTCCAACGTCGACCGCCACTGGGCTTTGGCCCGGGCCACCGGCCGCCCTCCCGGCTCCAGCCAGGTCCAGCGCGCCGATCAAAAAGGTGACCCCGGCGCTGACGCCCGCCAGGATGCCGATTGCCAGGTGAGCCCACCGGCGGCCGACGGCCGCATTGGCCGCGATCACCAGGGGCAGGGGCGTGAGCACCACCACGGCCGCCGCCGCGTCGAGGAAGAGCTCTCCGGTCAGCCTGACTTCGAGCCCTGCTGCGGCAGGGGCCTTGGGGATGACGGCGCGCCGTCCGGTTTGGCCTGCACGTCGATTAGGGGTTTGATCAGCTCGATCGGCAGCGGCAGGATGATGGTCGTGTTCTTCTCCGAGCCGATCTCGACCATGGTCTGAAGGAAGCGCAGCTGCAGCGCCCCAGGCTGTGACGAGATCACAGCTGCGGCGTTGGCCAGCGTCTGGGACGCCTGGAACTCGCCGTCCGCGTTGATGATCTTGGCGCGCTTCTCGCGTTCCGCCTCAGCCTGCTTCGCCATCGCCCGCTGCATGGTGCTTGGCAGCTCCACGTCTTTGATCTCGACGACGGCGACCTTGATGCCCCAGGGCTCGGTCTGCTCGTCGATGATCTTCTGCAGGTTCTGATTGATCTTTTCGCGGTTGGCGAGCAGCTCGTCGAGGGTTGCCTGTCCGAGCGCCGCCCTCAGTGTCGTCTGTGCGATCTGCGAAGTCGCGTTGATGTAGTTGAGAACCTGGGTCACGGCCTTGCGCGCATCGATGACCTGGAAGTAGATGACGGCATTGACCTTCGCGGTGACGTTGTCGTTGGTGATCACCTCTTGCGGCGGCACCTCCAGGGTGATGACGCGAAGGTCGATCTTCACCAGACGGTCGACACCGAACGGGATGATGAAGAAGAGACCGGGACCCCTCAGCGCGATGAGGCGCCCAAGCCGGAACACGACGCCGCGCTCATATTCGTTTGCGATGCGCAGGCTCGAGAACGCGATGATCACGGCCAGGACCACGATCACCAAGAGGACGGTGAGGGTTCCGAACTGCACTATCTCTTCTCCTTAATCGTCCCGTTTCCGCCGTTCTCGCCGGCGACCACTTTCAGCTGCAGTCCATCGCGCCCGACTACCCGCACCCGCGACCCGGCGTGAATGGGTTCGGGCGCAACCGCTTTCCACAGCGCGCCTGAGACAAAGACTAGACCTTCGGGTGCAATCTCCTCGCGCGCTTCGCCCACCGCGCCGACCATGGTGTCGACGCCGACGAAAGCGGGGGAGCGACGCGCCTGCCACACCTTGCGTATGAACAGGGCGAAGAAGGCAAGGGTCACCACCCCTGATCCGATCACGACCACCGGGTCGACGCCCAGCCCGACCGGACCCGTGTTGATGAGAAAGGCCATACCGAGGACTAGAGCGACCACTCCGCCGACGCTGAGGATGCCGTGAGTGTTCGCGTTCAGGTCGGCGATGAACAGGATCAGCGCCAGCAGCATCATCAGCGCCCCAGCGATGTTGACCGGCAGGTTGGCCAGCGAGACGATCGCGAGGATCGCGGCGATGCCACCGACGACGCCTGGCAAGATCGCCCCGGGCGTGGAGAGCTCGGTGATGATGCCGTAACCGGCGACGATGATCAGGAGGGCCGCGATCGTCGGGTCGATCAACGTGGCGAGGAAGACCTGCCAGAACGGCATCGGCACGTCATCGATGACCGCGCCGGATGTATGAAGGACGAGATCGCCACTGGACCTGGAGACCGTTCGCCCGTCGATCGCTTTCAGCAGCGCGGCCGGGTCGGATACTTCGAGGTCGGCGACGTGCAGCCGGACCGCTTCCTCGGCATTGATGTTGACGCTGTTGCGGACTGCTTGCTCGGCCCAATCCGCGTTGCGCCCGTGAATGGTGGCGAGGTTGCGGACGCGTGTCACCGCGTCGTTGAGGACTTTGGTGCCCAGGTCGCCGGTGAGGTCGCCTCCGGTGCCGAGGATTGGATGCGCCGAGCCGATGTTGGTCCCGGGCGCCATGGCCACGATGTCAGCCGCCTGGGCGACGAAGAGCCCTGCCGAAGCGGCTCGGGCTCCGCTCGGGTAGACAAAGACGATCACTGGCACCCTCGAGTTGAGGAGGCTGGTCACGATGTCATCCATCGAGGTGGAGATTCCACCGGGAGTGTTGAGCACGACGAGGAGCGCGTCCGCGTGGTCCGAGTTGGCGCGGTCGACCGCGGTCGCGATGTATGAGGCGGTGATCGTGTTGATGTCGCCGGTCAGGTCCGCCCGCTCGACATGGGGCGTGGCGGCCAAAGCGTGGGCCGGGAGCATCGCGGCCAGCGCAAACAGGGCAAATCCGAACGGGAGCGCGACCCGCCTGCGCATGCTTCGAGTATGGCAACCCGCCGGGACGCTGGCGATGTAAAACGTGGAACATTGCCGCTCCAGTGCGCCCATGGGGCGAAGTTCGGGCCCGTCGTAAAATCGACGCGATGGGGGCTCTCCGCGACCAACACAACGAGGATCGGCAGGGCTCCATCGATAGTGATGCGGCCGCGCTGCGGGCTTTGAGTGAGGAAATTCAGGCCGCCGCGCCGCTCAGCCCGTCAGAGGAGAAGGTTCTGTTCGAGCGGGCTGCATCGGGCGACAAAGGCAGCCAGGACAGGCTTGTTGCCGCCCACCTCGACCTCGTCATCCGGCTGGCGGCTGCTCGGGGCGAGCAACCCCTTTCGGTGGCGGAGCTCGTTCAGGAGGGCTCGATCGGCCTTCTGGAAGCCGTTCGCTCCTTCGCCCCGAGCGGCGGCGCCGATTTCCAGGCTTTCGCCGAGCCCCTCATCAACGAGACGATCGACGCCGCGATCCCGCTCGAGGCTGCGTCGGTCCATGATGCCGAGCTGCTGGTCGCCGCCGCGACCGACTACGGGCGGACCGAGCTGCTCATGCGCAGAGAGCTTGGTCGTGAGGCCACCGAAGCCGAGCTGGCCGAGAAGCTCGAGTGGACGGTGGACCGAACGCGGTACGTGGCGCAGGTGGTGGCGGACGCCCAACGCCGGTACGACGAAGAGCTGCTGGCGTTCATCGATCCGGCCGCCATCAACTTCGACGACGACGAGCCCGAGGAATTTGACCGCTAGCGGCCCCAGCCGGACGCCGCTTTACGACCGTCACGTCGCACTGGGCGGCCGCATGGTCGACTTTGGTGGATGGGAGCTGCCGCAGCAGTACACGTCGATCCGTGACGAGCATTTCGCGGTGCGGAAGGCTGCCGGCTTGTTCGACATCTCTCACATGGGAAGGCTGGTCGTGGAGGGCGGCGGAGCGCTCGCGTACCTGCAACACCTGCTGACGAACGACCTGGGGGCCCTCGGCGCCGGACACGCGATCTACTCGCAGATGTGTAAGGAAGACGGCGGAGTGATCGACGATCTGGTCGTCTATCGAGAGACCGAAGACCGCTTCATCGTCGTGGTTAATGCGGCGAATCGAGAGAAGGACATCGCCTGGATGCGCAAGCATCTCTCGGGCGAGGCGGCGTTGGAAGACCGCACGGCTGAGCTGAGCCTGATCGCGTTTCAAGGTCCCCGGGCACATGCCCTGCTGCCTCCCGGCTCGTCAGATACGGAAGATATCCCGTATTTCGGGTTTCGTTCGGGCAAGGTGGCCGGCGCTCCGGCACTCATCTCGCGCACGGGGTACACGGGCGAGGATGGGTTCGAGCTCTTCATCGCATCCGACCAGGTCGGCGAGGTCTGGGACGCCATCCTGGCCGAAGGCAAGTCGTCCGGCGTGCTCCCGGCCGGCCTCGGGGCTCGCGACGCCACCCGCCTGGAGGCCGCCCTACGCCTCTACGGAAACGACATGGACGAGACCGTGAACCCATACGAAGCAGGGCTGGGATGGACCGTCAAGCTCGGCAAGGGCGACTTCATCGGCCACGACGCGCTGGCCGCGGTGAAGCAAAATGGTCCGAAGCGAAGCCTGATCGGGTTCAAGACCGCTTCCGGCGACATTCCGCGGCACGGGGCGGCCGTCATCCACGACGGGCGACGTGTAGGGACGGTCACCAGCGGCACTCACTCGTTCTTCCTGGGCCACCCGATCGCGCTCGCTTTGATCGAAGTCCCATCATTTCCAGCTGGAGAGAGAATCGCCGTCGAGGTCCGAGGCCGCGAAGCCCCGGCCGAGGTCGTGAAGCTTCCCTTCTATCGTGGCTCGGCGCGATCGGCGGTCGCCCCGGCCAAGTCTTGACGGGCCGCATTTAGCGAAGAGAGGAGTGTCGAATGGCTGACCGCCGCTACACCAAGACGCACGAGTGGGTCGTCGTCGACGGCAAGTCCGTCACGGTCGGAATCACCGACTTCGCGCAATCGCAGCTCGGCGACGTCGTCTTCCTCGAGCTGCCGAGCACCGGCCGCAAGCTTGCGATGCGCGAGAGCTTCGGAGTCGTGGAGTCGGTCAAAGCCGCAAGCGACCTCTATTCGCCGGTTGCCGGTCGCGTCACAGCGGTCAACGAAAAGCTCACCGCCAACCCGGAGCTGGTCAACTCCGATCCGTACGGCGACGGGTGGATTCTCAAGGTGGAGCTCGCGGGCGACCTGCCCGCGGACCTGCTGGACGAAGGGGCGTACAAAAAGGTGACGGAGGCGTCCGCGCACTAGGTGCCCTACCTCGTCCACTCAGAAGAAGATCGCGCGGCGATGCTCGAGTCGATCGGCGTCAAGTCCATGGACGATCTGCTGGTCGATATCCCTGCATCACTTCGTATCGGCGGCCTGGACCTGCCGGAGGGCCTGTCTGAATACGAAACCATGTCCCAGATCGCGTCGCTGGCCGCTCGGAATCGCGTTTTCCCCGACCGGCTGACGTTTCGCGGGGGCGGAGTTTATCGCCGATTCATTCCGGCCGCCGTTGCCGCTGTCACGTCAAAACCCGAGTTCTACACCGCGTACACGCCCTACCAGCCGGAGGCGAGCCAGGGCACGCTGCAGGCGATCTTCGAGTTTCAGACCTTGATTGCCGAGCTGACGGATCTGGACGTCGCCAACGCGT
>Ga0209488_10001850_pt1 | contig 17883 bp, 14 predicted proteins | sample Rivendell_Oct201_8_FD_188349 | JGI IMG/M metagenome (GOLD analysis project Ga0209488, IMG submission 188349) | Vadose zone soil microbial communities from the Eel River Critical Zone Observatory, Northern California, USA -... | ecosystem: Environmental > Terrestrial > Soil > Vadose zone >...
TGGCACGCTCGCTCGCGTTCGGCGAGCAGATCAACGGCACGGTGCCGAAGCTGAACGTGTTCCAGTTCAACCCGTTCGGCGGCCCGAAGCAGATCGACCCGTACCGCCGCGAGCACTACCAGGAGAAGGACCGCGACATCGTGCTGGCCGCGCGCGTGACCGGTCCCGCGGTCGCGCCGCCGCCGGCGGCCGACAAGGACAAGAAGGACGAGCCGAAGCCCGGCGAGGTGCAGGCCGCGGCCAACAAGCAGGTCAAGCTCGTCGTGGTCGCCGACCTCGACGCCTTCAGCAACATGTTCTTCAACCTGCGGCGGGCGAACCAGGACGACAACCTGCGGTTCGACAACGTCGCCTTCATCCTCGACTGCATCGACGACTTGGTCGGCGACCAGAGCCTGATCGAACTGCGCAACCGGCGGCCGAAGCTGCGCCAGCTGACGACCGTCATGCAGTCGCAAGAGCAATACGAGAAGACCTGGAGCATCGAACGCAAGAAGGCCGAGGACGACGCGCGCAAGGCGCTCGACGCCGCGCAGGCGCGGCTCGACGCCGCGGTCAAGAAGATCGACGACAGTGCCGATCTCGACGAGCGCGCCAAGGAGATCCAGAAGGAGTCGGTGCAGCAGACCGAGAACCGCAAGCTCGAGCTGGAGAAGGGCACGATCGAGAACGAGAAGAAGCTGACGATCGAGCGCGCCCGCTACGCCAAGAACGCGCAGCAGCGGCAGGTGCAGACCAGGTATCAGATCTCTACGCTGGTGTTCACCCCGGTGCCGGCGCTGCTCGTCGGGCTGTGGATCTTCTTCCGCCGCCGTTCCCGCGAAGCGCTGATCGTTCCCAAGAACCGCATGGTCAGTGGAGGTGTGCAGTGAACGAGTTCGCCAAGACCGGTGTGTTCGTCGGCGGCGCCGCCGCCCTGGTGGTGCTGGCGATGCTGTCGGGGCCGCACGCGGTCGACAACGCCTACTTCTCCGACGAGGGGCAGGCGCTGTTCACCCAGTTCAACAACCCGCAGCAGGCGGTCAGCCTCGAAGTCTGGGAGTTCAACAAGGACCGCGGCGAGATGGTGCCGTTCAAGGTCACGCAGGGCGACAAGGGCCTGTGGACGATTCCGTCGCACTCCGACTATCCGGCCGACGCCAAGACCCGCATGGCCAAGGCCGCGGCGATGGTCATCGGCAGCAAGCGCGACAAGGTGATCAGCGACGAACCTGCCGACTACAGCAAGTTCAACGTCGTCGACCCGACCGACGACAAGCTGAAGCTCGAGGGCCGCGGCATCCGCGCCACCTTCAAGGACAAGGGCGGCACCGTGCTCGCCGACCTGATCCTCGGCAAGGAGGTCGAGGGCAAGAGCGGATACCGCTACGTCCGCCTGCCGGACAAGAAGCGCATCTACGCCGTCAAGTTGGACGCCGACCTGTCGACCAGGTTCGAGGACTGGATCGAGCGCGACCTGTTGAAGACCAGTTCGTGGGACCTCAGCCAGGTGCTGTTCGACAACTACAAGGTCGACGAGGCGGCCGGCGGCATCGTGCCGGGCGACAAGCTGACGGTGAAGAAGGACGACGCCGCCGGCGGCAAGTGGGTGCTCGACGGCCTCGCCCAGAGCGAGGAGACCAACGAGGACAAGCTGCGCGAGATCACCGACACGGTGACGCAGCTCAAGATCGTCGGCGTGCGGCCCAAGCCCCAGGGCCTGACCGCCAACCTCGAGCAGGCCAACGGCTTCGACCGGCAGATCCTGCTCGGCAGCCTGCAGAGCAAGGGCTACTACCTCGGCCGCAACGGCAAGATGTACTCGAACGACGGCGACCTGGTGGTCAGCAACAAGAAGGGCGTGGTCTACACGCTGAAGTTCGGCCAGGTGGTGTTCGGCGAGGGCGATGCGGTCACCTCCGGCAAGGAGGACAGCAAGCCCAAGCAGCCGAAGGACGCCGCCTCGGGCCCGCAGCCGCAGGCGCAGAACAACCGCTACCTGATGGTCACCGCCCAGTTCGACGCGTCGCTGCTGAAGAAGCCGGAGAAGCCGCGGCTCGAGGACAAGCAGCTCGAGCAGCGCAAGCAGGCGAAGGAACAGATCGAGGCGATCGTGAAGGCGATCACCGCCTGGCAGGACAAGCACGACAAGAAGCTGCCCGAGGCGCTGGCGCAGTTGACCGAGAAGCCGGCCGAAGGCGAGCCGCTGCTCAAGGAGCTCAAGAAGGACCCCTGGGAGCAGGACTACCAGTACAAGGTCGACGGCGACAAGTTCGTGGTGTCGTCGTTCGGCGAGGACAAGGCGGCCGGCGGCGACGGCGCCAACGCCGACATCAGCAGCGACAAGCTGCCCTTCGAAGACGAGCTGCGCACCGCCGTCGAGTCGTGGAAGACCTACGACAAGCAGGTCACCGACGGCAAGAAGGAAGCCGACGGCCTCACCAGGCGCTTCGGCCAGTGGTACTACGTGATCGACCAGGCGTCGTTCGCCAAGCTGAAGCCCGCGCGCAAGGACCTGGTCAAGGAGAAGGCGCCGCCGAAGCCGCCCGAGAACGGCACGCCGGCGGCAACCGACACGACGCCGCCGAAGGAGCCGGGCAAGCAGTAGCCGTACAGACAAGCGACCGCCGCGAAGACGCAATCTTCACGTCGGGTCGGCGCGCCGTTGCTGGCGGCGTGCAAGTACCGCGCTACCGTTCTCGGCCATGCTGCGCCGCCTCGCTCCGCTGCTGCTCGTTGCCTGCGCGACGCCGCCGGCCTGGCCCGGACCGCAGAGGGACGGCAGCGTGATGCTGCCCAACGGCTGGTCGCTGCAGCCGTACGGCCTGCAGGTGGATCTGCCGAGCGACCTGCCCGTGCGCATGGCCCTGCATCCGGGCGGCCGCTGGCTGGCGATCCAGCACGCCGGTTACCGCCGCCACCAGGTGACGTTGTTCGACACCGAAGCCGCGCGCGTCACCGACAGCATCCCGCTGTCGCGCACGTGGAGCGGCATGGCGTGGAGCCGCGATGGCACCCGGCTGCACGTCGGCGGTGGCGCTGACGACGTCGTGCACGAGTTCGCGTTCGACGACGACACCGGCAAGGCGACGGCCGCCGGCACGTTCGCGCTCGGCGATCCGGCGCGGCTCGACCTGATCGCCGGCATGTGCGCCGGCAGAAACGGCGCGCTGTTCGTCTGCACGCAGCGGCGGCCGGCGGCGTACCTGCTCGATCCGAACGGCCAACCGCTGTGGACCACGCCGCTGCCCGACGACAGCCATCCGTTCGACTGCGTGCTCGCCGGCGACGATCAGACATTGTTCGTGTCGCTGTGGAACCGCGCCGAAGTGTGGGCGCTGGCCAGCAAGGACGGCAGCGTGCGCGGCAAGGTGGCGACCGGGCCGCATCCATCCGAGCTGCTGCTGCACGCGGGCAGCGGCCGGCTGTTCGTCACCGACGGCAACGACAACACCGTCACCGTGATCGACTGCGCCAGCCTGCAGGTGCAGGAGACGATCAGCTCGGCGCTGTTCCCCGATGCGCCGCCGGGCTCGACGCCGAACGCGCTGGCGCTGTCACCCGACGGCAGCACGCTGCTGATCGCCAACGCCGACAACAACGACCTCGCGGTGGTCGAAGTGCAGAAGCCGGGCAAGGCGCGAAGCCGCGGCTTCATCCCGGTCGGCTGCTACCCGACCTCGGTGCGCTTCTCCCGCACGGGGCGCACGGTCTACGTCGCCAACGGCAAGGGCAGCAGCGGCTCGCACAGCAACCCCGACGGGCCGCAGCCGGGCAAGGCGCAGAAGACCGCCGATGACTACACCGGTTCGCTGTTCGGCGGCTCGCTGTCGGTGTTCGACCTGCCCGACGACCTCTACGACCTCGATGATGTCGTCACCTCACGACCGCGAGTTGCACTGCTTGCAGAGCTGACTGCGACCACCTACCGCTGCGCGCCGCTCGCCGCCGGCGCCGCGGTGCGCAACCTCGGCCAACGACCGACGGACAGTCCGATCCCGAAGCACCCGGGCGAGCCGTCGCCGATCCGCCACGTGGTCTACGTGATCAAGGAGAACCGCACCTACGACCAGATGCTCGGCGACCTGAAGCAGGGCAACGGCGAGCCGAAGCTGTGCCTGTTCCCGCGCACCGTGACGCCGAACCACCACGCGCTCGCCGAACAGTTCGTGCTGCTCGACAACTTCTACGTCGAAGCCGAGGTGTCGGCCGACGGCCACGACTGGTCGACGGCCGCGTATGCGACCGACTTCGTCGAGCGCACCTGGCCGGTGGTGTACGGCGGCAAGGACCATGCATCGCAGACACCGCGCAAAGGCGGCAACGACGAGCACGTGCCGGCCTCCGAGCGGCAGCTCGGCTATCCGGGCGAAGGCAGCTTCCCGCTCGGGATGCCGCAGAACGGCCACCTCTGGGATCTCGCCGCGCGCGCGCACATCAGTTACCGCAGCTATGGCGAGTTCGTGCAGAACGGCGCCACGCCGGACACGCCGGGCACCGCGCGGGTGAAGACCCTCGTCGATCACTTCGATCCGCTGTACCGCAGCTTCGACCTCGACTACCGGGACGCCGACCGCGCCAGCCGCTTCCTGCACGAGCTCGCGGCCTATGAGCAGAGCGGCGAGTTCCCGCAGCTGGTGGTGCTGCGGCTGCCCAACGACCACACCGCCGGCACCGCGGTCGGCAAGCACACGCCGACCGCGCTGGTGGCAGACAACGACGCGGCGCTCGGACGGATCCTCGAAGGTCTGTCGCACAGCCGCTTCTGGCCGCAGCTGGCAGTGTTCGTGCTCGAGGACGACGCGCAGAACGGCCCCGACCACATAGACGCGCACCGCAGCATCGGCTTCGTCGTCGGGCCGTACGTGCGCCGCGCGGCCGTCGTGCACGCGATGTACTCGACCTGCTCCATGCTGCGCACGATCGAACTGATCCTCGGGCTGCCGGCGATGAGCCAGTTCGACGCCGCCGCGGCGCCGATGTGGGACTGCTTCACCGGTACACCCGACCTGCGGCCGTACGCGGCGCTGCCACCGGGCGTGTCGCTCGACGAGCGCAACCAGAAGACCGCCTGGGGTGCCGAACGCAGCGCCACGTTCGACTTCTCGCGCGAGGATGCCGCCGACGACCTGGCGCTCAACGAAGTGGTCTGGCGGTCGGTCCGCGGCGCCGAATCGCCGATGCCGCCGCCGCGGCGCGCGGCGTTCGTGCGCGCGCTGATCACCGACGACTGAGGGGCTTGCCGCCGGACCGGCACCTGCAACAGCCCGCCTGCATCCGCGAGCACCAGGAAACATGCCGCAAATCGACGCCTCGATCGTCCGTTTCGCCGTGGCCTCGTATCATCCCCGCCCGATGCGTTCCCGCCGCCGACGTTGGCTGCCTCTGTCCCTGCTCGCCGTGCTGTTGCCGGGCGTGCCGCTCGCGGCCCAGGAGCCGAGCCGCGTGGCGATCGAGGCCCGCTTCGAGCCGGCCAAGGTCGCACCCGGCGGCAAGACCACGCTGATCGTCGACGTCGACATCCAGTCGGGCTTCCACCTGCGCGGCGGCAAGGACTCGCTGCCGACCAAGCTGGAAGTGAAGGACGCGGTCGGCCTGGTTGCCGACGGCGTGACCGAGCTGCCCGATGGGATCAAGCACACGGCATTCGGCATCACGGAGTACCAGATCGAGGGCAAGCTGACGCTGCGCCAGCGCTTCACCGTGCCCAAGGAGGCGGCCGGCAAGCTGCGCTTCCGCGGCGAAGTCGCCTACATGGCGTGCACGCCGGAGTTCTGCGACCCGCCGGCGAGCGACAAGTTCTTCGCCGATCTGGTGGTCGAGGGTACCGCGGCGGCAGCGGCGTGGACGGACCAGAAGCCGGCGCAAAGTCCGGGCGTGCCCGCGGTCAGCAGCCTGCTCAACCCGCAGTCGAAACTCAAGGCGACGCCGCGGTTCGAACCGGCCACCGCGCACCCGGGTGAAGAGATCCAGCTGATCGTCAAGGTCGAGGTCGACGACGGCTGGCACGTCTACGGCAGCAAGGAGACGGGCGGCATCCCGATCGGCCTCGAGCTGCCGGCCGACGGTGCGCTGCGTCCCGTGGGTGACGCGATGGTTCCCGAAGGCGAACCGCACCATGGGTTCGCCCTCGAGCATTGGCTGAAGGGCAGCTTCGAGTTGTCGCGCAAGGTGCTGGTGCCGAAGGACGCGCAGCCTGCTGCGCTCGCGCTCGCCGGCAAGGTCGTCTACGAGCCGTGCAACGAGTCGATGTGCCTGGGCAATTTCATCGAGCCGTTCACGGCGCAGCTGACCGTCGCGGCCGGGCCGGTGCGTCCGGAGTACCAGCCGTCGCCGGCCGCGACCGGCGCCACCGACCCGGGCAAGGCACTGCCCGGCAACGGCAACGGCGGCCTGCCGACGCGCACCGGCACCGATCCGATCGGCACGGTGCCGCTGCGCCAGCCGAAGTTGCCCGATGCCTACGGCGATGACATGGCCGGCGGGCTGTGGGCGCTGATCCTGTTGTGCATCGGCGGCGGACTGATCGCCCTGGTGATGCCGTGCACCTACCCGATGATCCCGATCACGTTCTCGTTCTTCACCAAGCAGGCGGACGCGCGCGGCGGCAAGGTGCTGCCGCTGGCACTCGCGTACGGCGCCGGCATCGTGCTGATCTTCGTCGTGATCGGCGTGTCGGTCGGCGAGGTGATCACGATCTTCGCCGCGCACCCGGTCACCAATGCGGTGATCGGCGGCGCGTTCGTGCTGTTCGCGCTGTCGCTGTTCGGGTTCGTCAACCTGCAGCCGCCGCGGTTCCTGACCGACGCCGCCGGCAAGGCCTGCGGCACCGGCGGCCTGCTCGGCGTGTTCCTGATGGGGGCGACGCTGGTGGTCAGCTCGTTCACCTGCACCGCGCCGATCGTCGGTTCGCTGCTGGCGAGCGTGGCCAAGGGGCAGACCAGCCGGCTCGACGTTGCGATCGGCATGGCGGTGTTCGGCCTGACGATGGCGGCGCCGTTCATGTTCCTCGCGCTGCTGCCGGGCAAGGTCAAGCAACTGCCGCGCAGCGGTGAATGGATGCACACCCTCAAGGTGTCGCTCGGCTTCGTCGAGCTGGCGGCGGCGTTGAAGTTCCTGTCGAACGTCGACATCGCCCTCGACCTCGGGCTGTGCCCGCGCGAAGTGTTCCTGCTGCTGTGGGCGTTCACCTTCACGTTGCTGGCGCTGTTCCTGTTCGGACTGCTGTGCGGCCGCGGCGAACCGCTGCTCGGCGTGTCCTCGGCGCGCAATGGCTTCGGCATCGCCAGCCTCGGCTTCGCCTTCTACTGCCTGATCGGCGCGTCGGGCCTGCAGCTCGACTTCGTGATGACCGCGTTCGAGCCGAACTACCGGCTGCGGCCGATCGAGGAGCACCACATCGTCGTCGACGACTACGACAGGGCGGTGGCGGTCGCGCGCGAAGAGAAAAAGTACGTGCTGATCAACTTCACCGGCTTCACTTGAAACAACTGCCGCATCGTGGAGGGCGTGACCTTCCACACGCCGCAGCTGGCCGGGTTGCTGCGCAAGGGTTTCGTCGAAGCCCGCCTGCACATGGACCGGCCGGGTGCGATCGACCCGGCGAAGTTCAAGGTGCACGAGCGGCTGCGCGCCGAGCTGATCGGCTCCACCGGGACCCCGTACTACGCCATCATCGATCCTGACGACGGCGAGTTCCTGCTGCGCACCCATCTGCACGGCGGTGATCCGGGCCAATGGACCAAGGACTTCGTGGCGTTGCTCGACAAGCTGCCGGCGAAGAACCACTGAGACCAAAGACACCAACGGAGCAGACGATGCGCATCATGACCATGGCAGCAGCGTTGCTCCTGCTGCCGCTGCCGCTGTCCGCGCAGGACAAGGCCGCGCCGAAGCAGGGCGACGCCAAGACCGAGTACCAGGCGTTGGCCGACGACTTCGACCAGACGATGCAGAAGTGGCGGCAGGAAGCGCAGCAGCAGGCCGCGGAGGCGGAGAAGAATGGTGGCAGGGTGCCGCCCGCCCCCGCGTTGGAGCCGCTGGTCAAGGACCTGATCAGTCGCGCCCAGGGCCTCGCCGAGAAGTACAAGGGCAAGGACGATGCGGTGCAGTTCCTGGTGTTCGTCACCGTGAACGCCTCCGGCGACAACCAGGTGCGGAAGGCGTTCACGACGCTGTTGGCCGACCACGTCAAGAGTCCGCAGTTGGCCGGGTTCGTGCAGAACCTGCCGCGCACCGCTCATCGCGCTGGCGCCGATCCGGTCGCGGTGCTGGGCAAGATCCTCGACAAGAACAAGAGCAAGCCGGTGCTCGCCGTTGCCTTGCTGACGCGTGGCCAGTTGCGCCTGGAGAACGCCAGCAGCGACGCCGAGCGCGCCATCGTCAAGAAGGACCTCGAGCAGGTCGCCACGCTGGAGGCGCCGGCCGAGGTCAAGCAACAGGCCGCCAGCGCGCTGTTCCAGCTCGAACACCTCGGCATCGGCTGCGCCGCCCCCGAGATCGAGGGCAAGGACATGGACGGCACAGCCTTCAAGCTGTCGGACTACCGCGGCAAGGTGGTGCTGCTCGACTTCTGGGGATTCTGGTGACACCCCTGCCGGGACATGATCCCGCACGAGCGGTCGCTCGTGGAGAAGTTGCAGAACCGTCCGTTCGCCCTGATCGGCGTCAACAGCGATCAGAACCTCGAACAAGCGCGGAGCCTGATGCAGGAACAGAAGATGACCTGGCGCCACTTCTACGACCAGGCCGGCAGCGGTTCGATCGCCACCGCGTGGTGCGTGCACAGCTGGCCGACCCTCTACTACATCGATCACCAGGGCGTGATCCGTCACCAGGACGTACGCCGGGAGGACGAGATGGAGCGGGTGCTCGAAGAGATGGTGACCGCGGCCGAGCAAGACGCGGGCGGCAGGAAGCCCGAGCCGAAGAAGAAGGGCGACCCGAGAAAGTAGCACGCCGCCGCCGCGCCATCTGCACGGCGGCGACCTCGAAGACCAAGTGAGACCGTTCGACAGACTTCCACCCAACGACGGAAACGAAAGGAGCAGACGATGCGCATCATGACGATGACCGCGGCGTTGCTCCTGCTGCCGCTGCCGCTGTCCGCACAGGACAAGCCAAAGCCCAAGCAGGACGACGCCAAGGCCGAGTACCAGAGCCTGGTCGACGACTACGACCAGACGATGCAGAAGTGGCGCAAGGAAGCGATGCAGGCGGCCGAAGCGGCCAAGCAGAAAGGCGGCGACGTGCCGGCCACGGCGACGGAACCGCCGGTCAAGGAGTTGATCGGTCGCGCCCAGGACCTCGCCGAGAAGTACGAGGGCAAGGACGACGCGGTGCAGTTCCTCACGTTCGTCACCCTGCGCGCGCCCGGTGAGAACCACGTCAAGAAGGCGTTCACGACGCTCGTGGCCGATCACCTCAAGAGTCCGCAGCTGGCCGCGTTCGTGCAGAACCTGCCGTACATTGCCGACCGCAGCAACGCCAACGCGGTCGAGCTGCTGGACACGATCCTCGACAAGAACAAGCACAAGCCGGTGCTGGCCGCCGCCTACCTGGTGCGCGGGCAGGTGCGCATGGAGAATGCCAACAGCGCCGAGGACAGCGCGGTGGCGAAGAAGGATCTCGAGCAGGTCGCCGCTCTGGACGCGCCGGCCGAGCTGAAGAAACAGGCGGCGAGCCTGTTGTTCCAGATCGAACACCTCGGCATCGGCTGCACCGTGCCCGAGATCGAGGGCAAGGACATGGACGGCGTCGCCTTCAAGCTGTCGGACTACCGCGGCAAGGTGGTGATGCTCGACTTCTGGGGATTCTGGTGACCCCCCTGCCGGGCCATGATCCCGCACGAGCGGTCGCTCGTGGAGAAGTTGCAGAACCGTCCGTTCGCACTGATCGGCGTCAACAGTGACGAGAAGCTCGATGAAGCACAGCGCCGGCTGAAGGAAGAGAAGATGATCTGGCGCCACTTCTACGACCAGACCACCAGCGGTCCGATCGCCACCGCCTGGGCTGTGCACAGCTGGCCGACCCTCTACTTCATCGATCACCAGGGTGTGATCCGCCACAAGGACGTGCGCGACGAACAGCAGATGGAGCAGGTGCTCGAGGAGATGGTGACCGCGGCCGAGAAGGATGCCGTCGCCAAGAAGCCGGAGCCCAAGAAGCCCGAGCCCAAGAAGCCCGAGCCGAAAAAGCCCGAGCCGAAGAAGAAGGGCTGAGAGCAGGCAGATTCGCCGCGGTGCTGCGGCACCGCGGCGGCGCTACAGTCGGCGGGATGGTGCGTCCTGAACGCCGACCATTGCGAGGTGCAGTGCCTGTGCAGGCGCTGCTGTCGTTCGCTCTGGTGGCGCTGCTGCCGGCGCAGCAACCCGATCCAGTGCCCGCGCCGTCCGCTGTCGCCGCGGCGCCGTGCGACGATGGCCTGACCACCGCCGCCACGCCGCAGCCGGTCTTCGTGCGCATGCGCGACCAGCTGTTCGCGATCGGCGGCGAGTACGAAGCGTTCTGCACGGACAACGCGACGGCGCCACGCTCGCAGGTGCGCAAGCAGGCGCTCGCCGACCTGCATCGCAAGGCCGAGCAGTCGTGGCAGCAGGTGCAGGCCACGGTCACTGCGCTGCTGCGCAGCGGCGAGCTGCACTCCGTGCAGCGGTTCTGGATCGTCAACGGCTTCGCCGCCGATGCCACCGGCACAACGGTCAAGCAGCTCGCGGCGCTGCCGGCGGTCGGCTCCGTGCACCGGCAGACGCAGCCCGACGGTGTGCAGCACCGCACCGAACCGCACGCCGCGCGCTGGCTCGCCGACCGGCAGCAGGACGAGCAGCAGGCGCTGGCGATGCAGCAGGCCCAAGGCGACGAAGGTCCGTTCACCGCCGAGGGCCTGGTGATCCCGTGGAACCTGCAGACCATCCGCGCCGACGCCGCGTGGCAGCTCGGCGCGCACGGCGAAGGCGTCGTCATCGCGCTGCTCGACACCGGCGTGCTGTGCACCGAGCCGCTGGTGCAGGCGCTGTGGCGCAACCCGCACGAACAGCAAGACGGCAAGGACGACGACGGCAACGGCCTGGTCGACGACCTGTTCGGCTGGGACTTCACCGGCGACACGCGGTTCGTCGTCGGCGACGGGCCGCAGTCGCACGGCACCATGTGCGGCGGCATCCTCGCCGGCCGGCCGTGGGGCGTTCCGCGCACCGTCACCGGCGTGGCGCCGCGCGCGCGGCTGATGGTGCTGCGCGGCATGGGCTCGCTGCGCGCCTACGAGTACGCCGCGACGATGGGGGCGCAGGTGCTGTCGATGAGCTACATGTGGATCGACGTCGAGCTCGGCAGCTACCGCGGCGTGTTCCGCACCGCGCACGAGCACCTGGCGGCGTGCGGCATCACCGCCGTCGGCGGCGCCGGCAACTTCGCGCGCACGGCGCCGGCCGGGCGGCAGATCGCGCTGCCGAAGGACATCCCGTGCGTGATCGCCGCCGCCGGCATCGGCCGGGACGGCACGGTGCCGCCGTTCAGCAGCCGCGGGCCGTGCACCTGGGACGACGTGCCGTGGTTCCACGACTTTCCCGCCAGTGCGCCGCTGCACAAGCCGGACGTGACCGGCTGCAGCAGTGGCTTCCCGGTGTGGCACTGGACGGCGATGCCATCGCGCCAGGTCGAGGTCGTGTGGCAGGACGAGCGCGGCATCGGCCTGATCCTCGGCCCACAGGGCAACTCGTTCGCCGGCCCGCACGCCGGCGGCGTCGCCGCGTTGATGCTGTCGGCCAATCCCGAGCTGACGCCGTGGCGCGTGCAGGCGCTGATGCTGCAGACCTGCAAGGATCTCGGCGCGCCGGGCTGGGATCCGATCCACGGCGCCGGCCTGCTGCAGGCCGATGCCGCCGTGGCCGCGGCCAAGGCGGCGAAGGTGCAGTGACCGCGACCGGCGCGCGGCGCCGGCCGGCTCAGTTCGCCTGCTCCAGGATCCACACCTGCGACTGGTCGTTGCTGATCGGCGACCATTGCACGACGCCGCCGCCATTCTTGCCGAGCTGCCCGTCGCGCGCGTCGAGCGCCTTGCCGCTGGCGAGGTTCAGGATCGCGTACTTGTCACCCTTGATCTTGTAGAACAGCCAGTGCTGGTTCGGCATGTGGCCGCTGAATGGCAGGTTGGCGTTCCACATCTGCAGCTTGCCGCCGTTGTCGAACAGGTCCTCGGCGGCGAGGTCGAGGAAGCGGCCGCCGGACGACATCGTGTAGCCGAGCGCGCCGTCGCGGTGGACAGTCCACTTCTCGGCGCCGGCCTTGTCGTCCTTGTCCCACAACTCGATCGGCGCGCCGTCGTCGAGCGGCGCCTTCCAGCGCAGCGCGCGGCCACCCTTGTTGCAGCGCACGAAATAGCTGCCCTCGGCGATCGCGCTGCCGGCGGCGTTGTCGAACAGCGACTTGACGTTGTAGGCGACGTTCTCGATCACGTCCTCGGCCGCCTTGGCGCCGACATCGACCACGTCCTTGGCCTGGTCCTCGAGCTTGCTCGACTTGCCGCGGGCGACGACCAGCAGGCTGCAGCCCTCTTCGTTGGCGCGCGGGATGCCGAGCGACGGCGGGCACAGCCGGCGCTGCGGCTTGCTCAGCTGCTTGTAGGCCGCCTGCAGGTACCAGGGCTGGTAGTGGTAGCAGAACTCGCTGCCGGCGAGGTTGAAGCGCACCTTCCGGCCCTTGTCGATCGCACCCTCGAGTTCGTTGGCGCCGATGCCGAGGATCGCCGGCAGCAGCTTCAGCGCGTCGGTCATCGGCCGCTCCTTGGCTGCGAAGGTGTAGGAATCGAGATCGTCGTAGTAGTTGCGCGTACCGGCGCGGGCGTAGCCGGCGATGTAGAGCGCCAGCATCGTGATCGGATCGTCGACGAACTCGAAGCACTGCAGCCGGTGCTGCCAGAAGGCGCCGTTCACGTCCTCGACGAACTGCTTGTTGCCGACCTGCGGTGCGGCGAACGCATAGACGCCCTGCACCGGCACCGCGTGCTTGACCGCCAGCCAGGCGCCGAACAACTGCGCGTGACCGGCACCGAGGCTGTGACCGGTCACCCACACCTTCTTCTTGTCGCGGCCGCCGAGCGCCAGCACGCGGTCGGCGAGCCGGCCGCGGATCCTGGCGAGGCTGTTCCAGAAACCGCCGTGCACCTTGCCGCGCAGGCCCTCGCCCGGCGCGATGCCGAGGAAATCGAAGTCGGTCTTGAGCCACTCGTTGGCGCCGTAGCCGAAGTCGCTCTTGGCGGCGGCCACGCGGTCGGTGCCGCGGAACACCACGTAGATCACGTCCGGCGTGTCGATCAGCATCGCCTCCGGGTCGTAGCCACCCGGTTCGGAGAAGGTCACGAACTCGAACGTCGGCTCGCGGTTGCTGTCGCTCAGCGGTGCTGCCGGGTCGTAGAACAGGTGCTTCGTCAGCTTTCTGTACTCGGTCTCGAACAGCTTGGGGTCGAGGTTGAGCTGCTTGTCGTCGAGGTCGCGACGCGTCAGCTTGTCGAGCAGCTCCGGGTAGACGACCGACGACAGGAACATCAGCAGGTAGGCGTTGCCGTCGCTGCGGGCGGTGGCGTTGCGATCGAACACCGTGTGGAAGGCATTGGTGCCGGGCAGCGGGCTGGCCGCCGGGTGCGCCGGCGCCGCGATCGCAGGATGGGCGGCGGTTCTGGGTTGTGCCGGGCGCGGTGAGGGTGGCGTGCCCTGGGCAGCGAGAGTTGCTGCGAGCAGCAGCGGCAGCAGGCGGAATGGGTGCATGGAGCGGATCGAGGTCGGGGACGCGCTGCCCTTGCCGGGCAGAGGAACCGGCCGGCAAGGCAACTGGCACCCCGAGTGCGCCGCCGCCGCGACTGCAACGCGTCATCTTCGCGGTCTGGCCGGCGACGCGCCGGCGAGCACCACGCCGGCTGCGGCTCGGGCCTCGGATACAAAATGACCACTACCCGCCAAGGCAGCAAACATGCGGCTTCCGCGGCTTCGACCAGGCTTCGGATCGGGTTCGGCCCGAGCGTGCGCCCGCGGCACGACGGCAAGCAGTCGCGCTAGAAGCCGATGCGGATGCCGAACTGGAAGCCGTCGAGCACCAGTTCGTCGCGGAACTGCAGGCCGTGGTCTTCGCCGCGCACGTTGAACCGCGAGTAGCGCCAGCCGGCGAACAGACCGATGTCCTGCATCGCCATGTTCCAGGTGCCGCGCAGTTCGAAGTCCTGCTGCGTGCCGTGGAAGTCGCCGCCGAAGTCGACCCCCGGCGAGATCGCGTACTCGGCGTCGACACTGAAGTCGCGATACGTGGCGCGCAGCCGCGCGCCGCCATAGACCACGCCGGCATCGTTGGCCTCGTGCGAGTCGCTCGGCGCGCCGCTGTCGTCGAAGCCGCGCAGGCGCAGGTCGCGGTGTGCGAACACCACGGTCGGCGCGCAGCGCAGCTGCAGTTCGCGGCCCTTGACCGCGCCGAACTTCTGGTCGTACAGGTCGTAGGCGTAGCCGAGCCGGAGTTCGTCCATCGAGCTGGACGAGCCGGCGACCGTGCCGGCCGGCAAGGCGCCCCAGGCACCGCCGAGCGCGCCGCGCCGCGCGGTGCCGCCGTTCAGGCGGTAGTAGTCGATGCGCAGCCCGGCGAAGCCGTCGCCGATGTCGCCGCGGATGCCGTAGCTGGTGTCGTAGCCGCCGCCGCCGAAGTCATTGAGGTCGAGGCTCGGGTTGTCGGTCGGTACGCCGCCGGTCGGTGATTGCATCTGCGTGTTGCCGCGCAGCCGGTAGACCGGCACGTAGGGCGACACGTCGATCTTGGGCTCGGCCAGCGTCAGGTTGTTGCAGGCGGACAGCAGCAGACAGGCGAGAGCGGCGTGACGAACTGCGGGCACGGCGCAAGGGTACGATCCGCGCCGGCCTTGTCTAGGATAAGGGCGGCATGGCCGATCCCTTCCTCGAGCGCGACTTCAAGGCCTACGAGAGCCACCGGCAGGACGATCCCGAGTTCAATGCGCTGCGGCTGTCCGTGCGGCGCAAGCTGAAGGCGATGGCCGACGGCGTGCAGGCGGCGGCGAAACCCGCCGGCGTCGAGCTGTCGGTGCAGGCCGGGCTGCACCATCCGTACACGTTCAACAGCTACCGCGTGCGCGAGCAGCGCGCCTACCTGTGCCGCAATCCCAAGGAACGGAAGCAGCTGTCGGCGTTCTTCGGCGAGGCGCTCGGCAAGGACGCGGAGACGCACTACATCCAGACCGTGCTCGAAGTGTGCATCGACGACCAGATCGTCGAGGCAGCGCTGCGCATCCACCCGCAGGCGTGGTGGGACGGCGAACATCTGCGCAAGCGGGTGCTGGAGCCGGCGCTGATGGCGGAGTTCTGCGAACGCCTGCGCGCGCTGCCGCCGGGGTTCTCGTTGCGGCTGCACGACTGGAAGAAGGACTACTGGGCGAGCCAGGCGAAGCCGTTCGACCTCGAGGAACTGTTCGGCAGCTACACGCCGGGCAACCACTGGCTGCATCTGCGCCGCCAGCTGCCGAAGGAGGACGCGATCGCCATGGGCCCGGATGCCGAGGCGTGGGTGCGGGCGTCGCTGCTGAGCCTGCTGCCGGTCTACCAGTTCATCCTGTGGACGCCGGCGTAGCCGCGGTCTCTGACCGGATCTCAGCCGACCTTCTCGCTGACGGTCTTGGCCTGCACGAACTGCAGCAGGTAGTCCGGCCCGCCGGCCTTGCTGTCGGTGCCCGACATGTTGAAGCCGCCGAACGGATGGCCGCCGACCAGCGCCCCGGTGCACTTGCGGTTGATGTAGAAGTTGCCGACGTGGAAGCGCTGCTTCGCCAGTTCCTTGTGCTGGTCGTTGGTGGTGTAGACCGAGCCGGTGAGTCCGTACTCGGTGTTGTTGGCGACCTCGAGCCCCTGGGCGAAGTCCTGCACTTTGATGACCGCCAGCACCGGCCCGAAGATCTCCTCCTGGGAGATGCGCGCCTTCGGCGGCACGTCGGCGATGACCGTCGGTTGCACGTAGTAGCCGTTGCCCGGGGCCACGCCGCCGCCGGTCAACAGCCGGCCTTCTTTCCTGCCGATGTCGATGTACTCGAGCGTCTTGTTCTTCGAGCTGGCATCGACCACCGGTCCGATCGCGTTGCCGCGGTCCTTCGGGTGGCCCTGCTTCAGCGCCTGCACCTTCGGCAGGAGGCGCTTCAGGAACTCGTCGTAGACCTGCTGGTGCACAATCGCGCGCGAACACGCCGAGCACTTCTGACCCTGGTAGCCGAACGCCGACGCCACGACCGCGTCGACCGCGGCGTCGAGGTTGCACTCCTGGTCGATCAGGATGCTGTCCTTGCCGCCCATCTCGGCGACCAGGCGCTTCAGCCAGATCTGGCCGGGTTGCGTCTTCGACGCCTGCTCGAAGATCCACAGCCCGGTGTCGCGGCTGCCGGTGAACGAGATGAAGCGCGTCAGTTTGTGCTGCACCAGCGCCGCGCCGAGCACCGAGCCCGGGCCGGTGACGAAGTTGAGCACCGGCCTGGGCAGGCCGCATTCGTACAGCAGCTCGACGAACATGCCGGCGATCGCCGGTGACTGGCTGGCCGGCTTGAGCACCACCGTGTTGCCGGTGACCAGCGCGGCGGCGGTCATGCCGACACAGATCGCCAGCGGGAAGTTCCACGGCGGGATCACCACGCCGACGCCGAGCGGGATGTAGAGCATCTGGTTCCGCTCGCCCGGCACCGGCGTCACCGGTTGCGGCTGCGCCAGCCGCACGGCGAGGCCGGCGTAGTAGTCGAGGAAGTCGATCGCCTCGGCGGTGTCGGCGTCGGCCTCCGCCCACGACTTGCCGACCTCGAACACCAGCATCGCCGAGAACAGATGCTTGCGTTCGCGCAGCTTGCGTGCTGTGGCGAAGAAGATCTCGGTGCGTTGCGCCATCGGCCGCTCGGCCCAGGCCGGGAACGCCGCGTGCGCTGCTTCGACCGCGCGCTTGCCGTCGTCGGCCGTGAGCTTCTGGTAGCGGCCGATCCGGCGCGACACCTCGCCCGGGTCGTGGTTGTCGAACGTCTCCTTGGCCACGACCTCCTCGCCACCGATCCAGCTCGGCCAGGTGCGGCCGAGGCCCTGTTCGATCGTGGCCAGCGCCTTGGCGAAGGCCTGCTGCTGCTCGGGTTTGCTGAAGTCGGTCAGCGGTTCGTTGCGGAAGGCGGGCAACTGCACGGCGGCTCCTCGGGTTCTGGTCGCGACCTTGGGCGGAAGATGCTAGCAGCCGTGCCGGAAAGCAAGCAACCCGGCCGGGAGGTGACCGGTCGGGTTGCTCACTGGATCAGGGTTCGGGGATCAGGGTTCGGGCGATTCCAGGCGGCGCTGCCGCGGCTGCCGAAAGCGGCTACGAGGCCTGCCACTTGTGGCGCTGCACGGTGTCGCTGAACCTGCGGGCATCGTCGCGCGAGAACAGGCGGACGCGGTGTCCGCAGTCGGCGCAGTACGAATGGTCGAAGCTCATCAGGTAGCGCACGTAGGTCTTGCAGTGCTCGCACCACTTCTTCTCCTGGTAGTAGCTGGCCTGGTTCATGTTCGTGGCTCTCCCTCGCGGTGGTCGGTGAACGGGACGGCGGTGTCTAGCAAGGGCCTTGCCAGGTGACGACGCCGCTGCCGGGGCCGCGGCGGTGGCAATGGCACCGACCGTTGCCGGCCGGCCGGGCGGGCGCGGCTCGCTCAGCCGTGGCGAGGGCGTCGCAGAAAACCGACGGCGGGGAGTCGCCGTGTTGCAGTGGGGCGACGCCGCGACTCAGTCGCCGCCGGCCTGCGCCCGGTCGATCTCCACCTGCACCCGCGGATCGTCCTCCTGCGCGCGCGCGCGCTCGAGCGCGCCGTGGCGCCGGTCGAGCCGGCCGATCGCCCAGGCAGCGTGGCCGCGCACCAGCGGATCGGC
>Ga0209488_10001851_pt1 | contig 17876 bp, 23 predicted proteins | sample Rivendell_Oct201_8_FD_188349 | JGI IMG/M metagenome (GOLD analysis project Ga0209488, IMG submission 188349) | Vadose zone soil microbial communities from the Eel River Critical Zone Observatory, Northern California, USA -... | ecosystem: Environmental > Terrestrial > Soil > Vadose zone >...
AATATAACCCATACCCCGTATAACCCATGCTCTCTGATAATCCATTTCCCAAAGTTAATTTGTAGGAGAAAATAACCCATACCCTAAGACCTTTCCCGAACGGTATGGGTTATATCAGAGTCGACTGTATTGTTATAGTTTTTTTTTTCTTATTATTTTTCTAGAAGAAGAATTGAACTGTGAAAGAGGAACGTGCTAAGACATATGACACGTGCCTCGCTTCTACTATCACGCTTCCCGTGAGCTCCCCACAGTTGATATCAGTCGTATCTTGCATCTGTTCAGAAGCACCCAACGTCGCAATTTTCAAGTATTTCCCACACGAATACCGCCTGACACCAGCGTGGATTATTGCCTTCCGCTGACGGGTAAGCCCTATGATGTTACCAACAAAAATACAAAGTGCTAACCCTACTTCACACTTTCCCAACTTTACGTCTCCACCCTCGGTTTTCGTTCTTGATCGGACAACTACTGTGATCCCCATATACGTTCCTCTCGGATCTACTTTCTTGTGGTAGATCTCCTTCTGAAGTAATCGTCAAGGCGATATATCTTGTTCCTTGGTGCAACACGCCAGGGCGAACGTCTGACGGTTGACACTCAGTTCGTTCTGTGCAGAGCAAGCCCAGACCGGCCAGACTACTGAACTTCTCTTCTTTTACAATCATGGTTGACATGGAGCACGTAAAGGTCTACACAGCCTCGAGCATCCCGGCCGCTGCTTCGTATCCCGCTATCAACTCCTTGCAATGGAACGAGGATGGCCAATTATTGTATTTGACAAAGAACGCGGTGTATATTTTGGTTAGCATGGCTCTGCAAATCCTCGTCATATCTGATATTTTGATATAAATAACGAGAGCATCTAGACTCCCGATCTCGGGGTCAATTACAGCAGTGCTTCCGCAGTCGCGTCTGCAAAGCTCAAAGAAAATGTCCCGCGTGCGAACACGCACGGATGGTTTAGGACCGTTCTGGAACTTGATAGGCGGTCATTTCATCATTGGCCAAGTGAATCACAAGGTAAGAGGCATCTCTGATGCGAGGGAATTGTGGTGATGGATCGTGGCCCAGATTGGGATAGTCTAGTAACGGGGTCTCTGGATGTGTCCATTAAGTCCGTCGTAGCATCTCCAAGCTTTATATCTGCGGACGCAGGGTATGTATGCTCTCTGATGCCTTTTGTAAGGCTCATTGCATAGGACCAAAGCTGTGTATTGGCGGTCATCAGCACAAACCTGGAACTATCACTGTGGTGCTCTGTCAAAAATCAACTGGGGGGACAGTGGGTCAAGGTATCCATGTCCGATGTCCGATGAGCCTTATTTCTGACCGGTTGAGGCTCAGCTACAAGATGTCATATTTTTCTTACGGTCCCTGGCAGTCATCCGGACAGATTCTCGTCTTCTACGGATTCTCCAGACCCAAGTCGTTTGTACGTCAATACGGGTTTACCATTCAATATACCGAACCCATCCTTCCTGATAGGTTCTTCATGGTCAAGGCAGCCAGACTTCGCCGCTGTCCCCGCTTGCGTCTGCGATGGTTCTCTCTTAGCTATTGGAAATAGAGCCGGTTCTATTCTCCTTCTAAAGTAGGCATGAATACGATGAAGTTACTGCTCTGGGACCTTTTGATCATACAGGCTAGGTTCTCGCCAGAATCAGGGTCAGACCAATATCTTGAACACGTCCAGACAATCGATGTCAGTGACCAATGGGTCACTCACCTAACATGGCTTCCATGGATAAGTACGAGTGAAAATGAACGTGAGTTACAATCCCTAGGAAACCGCTTCCGTCGTCATACCGCTCCTTCGAACAGGCGTCGCGATTCTCGTTCATTGCACTTCTGATGGTGCCATAGGGCTCCTTCGAGTCACGAGAACCTATCACACGGAGGTCAGGGGCCCTGATTCTGGCCCTGGACCAGTACTGGAAACGGGCGTGAGTCGCTCACAATGGTCGATTTGCAATCTCGACGACCGTGTTATCACGGGACTCTCCTTTATCGAACTTCGGGACATGGAAGTAAGCCCGGATAGCAGTTCCCTTGTGCCCGGATTCCAATCTGAGACCGACTCAGCCTGTCGTTGTCATTTTTAGACCTGGCGTCGTCCAGCTGTGGGCCGAAGACCACGAAGGAAGAACCTGGTCAGGGCTACTTTCCTTTCCTCTTCATAGACAGGGGATATCGAGTGGTACCTCAACGCTTTATCCTCCATCCGGTTTCGTGTACTCACCCGACCACGATGCTCTTGTCTTGACCCTGATTGGTGGAAGTTTCCACGTCATCTATGGCATTTCTTCTGGCCCGAGTTCTACACCACCCTTGAATTCAAATAAAAAGCATAGATTCTCCTCGAGCGATCTTTCCTCGGTATCCAGAAGGGTCTTCATACAGGTGGAGGGGGGCGTCATACCTCACGCCGACATGAACCGGATCTACGGTATGGCGTCGTTTGGCGGCTTTCCTGTGATTAGCTGGGCGCATGAGTAAGCCTTTCTTCCCAGGAACAGTCCCGACGTTATTTACATATAACATCTGCGTTGCAGGAGGTTCATGTCATCTGATTTCAGTTACAAACATGAGGCCAGGCAGAACAGCACTTTGGTTGTGACCAAGATCCATGGGGAAGATAGTGACGAAGCTATTCTAGAAATGCTCACAGATGTTATCACAACTACCAAAGCATGCACGTAGCCTCATCTACCGCATAAATGCTCACGCTCACGCTAATAAGCATCGCTACCAGTCCTTGGCACAGCCCCTATACATACTCTTCGCCCCATTCTATTCCGTCTTGTCCAGGGTGGGATCCTTACAAGACTGCATTCTCGCATTCTTCAGGCTCTGCGAAGGCCTGCAACGGACAATCTTCTGGAAACTACTACACCGCCCTTGCTCCTTGTTTCCACCGCTTCACCGTACGAATCATTTCGCAAGAGCATCGTTCATCAGATGTTTGGCAGCAGTGCCTTACTTCGCCTACGATTAAGGCTGGCGATCACGGACTTTTGTTGGGTAAGACCTCATACCGCACCGCTTCTGCCCTGGTTCATTAATTCTTCACATCCGATTGCCATGCAGAAGTCAGCCCAAAGCCTGGAGAGCAGAAATGAATTTGGGGCAGTTGCTCAGGATCTCCTGAGCGCAATTTCATATCGTGTTCTAGGGATACTCATTCAGCAAATTGATTTAGTGGCACATCTTCTCACTCGTAAGCTCCCCTACTCAGCCTATCCGCTGTCTGAGGTATATCGATGGAATCATTTCAGGGGATGACCTACCATTTGTGTTGCGCGTTGTAATTCAGTGCATGCTACCGGGTGCACCCCTCGAGTTGTCAGTTGGGGCACAACACCTAGCTGATAAAGTGACGACACTCTTTCAATGCGCTGGACTTGAGGAAGCATCAAGTGGGTTAGGGGAGTTATGCCCTGCTTGTGGCGTGGAAGTCCCTTTGACAGACATTGGTGTGGCTGCATGTTCAAAAGGTCATAGATGGCGTGAGTCCTTCGGACATCCGCCCTCTTTTGGTCATTTTCTCTGACTCTGCTCTCCTAACCGCTACTTTCTGCATCAGCCCGCTGTTCTGTGACATCATTTATCCTCTCTACAACGAAGGTGCAAACTTGTCTAGCTTGCGCTCGGAAAGCCTTTCTTCCTGTCGCGAGATCTCGGTATCAGCAGGAATCTGGGACGAAATTATTTCCAGGTGAGGCTTCCAAGCGAGCTGTAGCCGAAATCTCAAGTAAGATTGGGGTCTCAGGTACTGAGAGCGTTGAAGCGGCCGAGCACGGCTGGGTCGTGCAAGAGCTCCTGAAGGCGGTACGCCGGTGTCTCTTCTGCGGAAATAACTTTGCCATTCTCGTATGACTGGTATGGGATTTTGTGGCAAGGGGCCAAGTAGTCGATGAGATTCCCGATGGTATGCGTAACCGGTTGTAGTCTATATTTTGTGGGCAGGCCCATGAGGTTGTGTGAGGCGGTGCCAGCGAGTTGATATTGTAATTGAAATTTAATAACCGAAATCGCAAAATAAATAAATAAAATTGAATGATTTGTAAGCTACTGGGCACGGGGAGTCGTCAACGGTGCACGAGTGTGCTCTTCTCTCTGTACCTATACAACAAACATCTGGTTCCCGCCGCGACACTAACCTTCTTACACATCCGAGTAAGTACGCGACGCTCTGCGCGTTTTCTACTCTTGCTCAATACAGCTTCCCTGGGCACGGATAGATTCCCATGACGGAAAGTGGCCCGAACACTGAACTTGAACTTGGAAATGATTCTCTGGTGAAATCGGTAGTTGAAGCTGACATGGATCAAGACACTTGCCGAATCTGCAGCGCGCCGGCGGAACCAGATCAGCCACTCTTTCACCCGTGCAAATGCTCAGGCACGATCCGGTACATCCACCAAGACTGGTGTGTCTTGTGATCATGACGTTTTCTTCCACGCTAATATACCGGTCAGCTTGACAACATGGCTCTCCCATAGCAAGAAAAAAACCTGCGATGTGTGCAAGCACCCATACTCATTTACCAAGGGTAAGGTTTGACTCCTCAGGTCAGTTCGTGGGCAGCCTGACCTTTCCGCAGTGTATGCGGACGATATGCCTAGGCATTTACCTGTGATACTCTTATTACGAAAATTTGCCCAACAAGTGGCATTTGCGATTCTATTCTGCCTTCGTGCCGTCGTTGTATCCTTCGTGTGGCTCGCTATCCTACCTTGGGTTACAGTCTGGACATGGAGAATGTACTTCGCGATGGGCAATTCCACGTATGTGACTATGTCTTCTCAGTGTCTATCTATTTTTAATGAATTTTATAGTGCTTGGTGGATTAGTGCACGTCCACGGTCGTCGTCATCATCGCCTTCGTCGTTCTTTCTCTACAATCTAACGTCCCGCTCTCAAATCAATTCGACTTCGACCAATACCACCCTCCGCCGCTCCTTCAATGACACCGAGTTTCCTACGTTGAATGCTCTTCTCGCCCATCCACTGCTTCGCTCTGTGTCAGCCGATATATTCACCGGCCAGATCATCGCAACTCTCATCGTCCTTGTCTTCATCGCCGTATTTCTTTTGCGTGAATGGATATCTCAGAATGCCCGTCCCGGTGTTTTTGAAGAAGGCGATCCTGCAATTGCAGCCGAGCGCGAAGCCGAGCAAGAGCGTGAAAGACAGCAGCAACGCCTGCGTGAACAAGCCAGGGCCGTAATGGAACAGCGCGACATCCAGTTGCGCAGGCGGCAGCAAGTTGAGGCAGAACGTCTCTTCCGGGTCCGGGAAGGTGATACACATCAACTGGAATCAAGTAGGCGTAACCCGGATCAACCGACCAGGAATTTACCCTTGCGGCCTCCATCCCGGCGGGCACTTGAGTTACGTGACACATATGTCCCTCAAACTGCTCAGCTAGATCAGGTTGCGTTTTCCTCGAGTGACGCCGCCGGGCCAAGCGGGGCGATAACTGCAACTGTCAAGGACGACCAGAATACGTCTTACTCACAGGCACGGCAGGAATGGCTACAAGCAGCCGAGAAACGCCGACATTTTGCCGTTGCGAGCACCTCTTCTATTGCAGAACTGCGAGGGTCGAGCTCACAGGACAAGATTGCAGGGCCATCGGTCAAGACGCAGCGTTTTGAAAATGCTGGAAACGGAAAAGGGAAAGCAAAGGCAATAGACCCTGACGGGTCAACCAACCAGGGCTCTCCTTCCGTCTCTGTGGTCCACAATCCATCAAGTGTCTTAGCTGTTCTCAAGCAGAAACGCGTTGCTTGGGGTGTCCCTGACGCCGAGTCTTGGACGCTCTACGACTTCGAACGGTTTGAGATGACAAGATTCAGCATCGACCTCATGTTCTCGCCGTGTGGCGTTGTTGCAGAAACGGATCCATTGCAGCTTATTCAAGCTGAGGTCGATCGCTCGGTAGCCCAGGACGGGCCACTGTCGTTGACCAGCATGGGACTTCACACGCGCTCAATGGTTGTCCCTGATGATTGGACTGAATGGCTTGGGTATGCTGTCGACGACGCCTGGCGGTGGCGGGCCAGGCGTCGTGTGCTTTGGGAACGTTTGCGTGAAGAGGCAGAGCAGGATGGCCTTGGTCCACTGCAGCTTCCCCGCGAGTTGTCCAGCATATCAATTGAAGACCTATACACGACCCAAGATGTGAGTGGTGTTCGGACACCACCTCCAGCTCCGAGGCTGATCAGCCGGTTACCTGTACTTACTGCGTTACCCCCGGCGCCATCCTCACCGGATGCAACGGCCGATGGATCGTCTTTGCTCTCGTCTCACAAGCGATTGAGGGCTGAAGGTTCCAGGACAGGGCGTTCCTTTACAATCAGCACGGTATCCGTTGCTTCTCCAGACGAAAATGATGGGAGCTCTCGCCTCGTTCGCCTACAAATGCACTCGCAAGCAGACACGAAGCCTTTCTCGTCTCCCTCCATCAGGGGAAATGGCGATAGCCAGTTGTTATCATATACTCCACAGAGATCCCTTCCCTTCCCAATCGTTCCCTCGTCGACCCTTTCCCAAGGACCCCCCTCTCAACCTGCTGGGTCTGCACCCTCTCATCGCGGTGTGTCGTCGTCGTCCTCTCCTTCCCCTACTCTTCTCCCTTTCGATTCCCAATTACCACCTGCTCCTGCAATTTCCATGCCCAGACGACCGCCAATGCCGAACACGACGATTCCGACGCCAACCTCTGGTCCATCTTCCCTTCTCCGCACCAGCGGCAATAGCACGCCGCTCGCGTCACCAAGTCTTGCAACATACCAACCCCCGGAAGAGTTTCAGGAAGGTTCAGCGCGGCAAGGGTACTTCGATGATGTCGTGGAACGTGAAGGCGAATTAGACCGTGGTATGGAGAAGATGAGCGCAGAAAGTTTTGAGCGTGATGCGGCACTTTATTTCAAGGAAGAGCCAATCGTTTCGCAAAATTCAGAGAAGGAATCGCGATCTAATGCCGAGGAAGAAGAGGAAGACGATGAAGAGGAAGGAGATCTTCCCGGTTTGCTGGCAGACTCCGACGACGATGGCGAGGAGGACGCACTGCGGGGTGTTGCGCGACGCGGACAGAGACGCGCTGGGTGGGGCCCCGAGTGGGGTGAGGCCGGGCGTGCAGACGTGGTAGAGGAAGAGGAAGTGGTTGCTGAAGCTGATGACGATGGTGAAGACGCGGAGGGGGAGGAAGTGGATGACGCGGCCCTGGCAGCGCAACTCGCTGATGAAGATATGGCCGTTGAGGATGACATGGAGGGCGCTCTTGAAGGTAAGGTACATTCACATGTGATCTGGGGTTCTAACTCGACAACTCTTTAGCAATCGGGATGAGAGGCCCGCTATACGTCGTTGCGCAGAATGTATGCCTGGCAACTCTTTTAGCAATGCGTCTACTCAAATTTGACCACTCTACTCAGGCAGCCTTGATGATCTTCGTACTTGACACTGCAGTCGGTCTAGGCGTGTGGCTCCCTTTTACGTTCGGCAAGTCAACTGCACTACTCTCCGTAAGTCCGTTCGTTCGCGTCTTACAAAGCCCGAGCTAAGGTTTCAGCAGCTCGACCCAAGACGGGCTCTGCAGGTGCTCCATTGGCCCATTCGCGTCATACGGGTTGCGACAGATCCGGTGGTTGATTCCATCTTCCTCATAATTGGGTACCTTATCCTTCCGTCCATTGCCCGTATGCTCGAAGGATGCTTCACTGTTGCGTTCTGGGCGCTTTCAAAAGTTGTTCCAGGTGATGCCCTCCAAAAGTCTGCGCGGTTTATCGACAATGCAGTAAGCATTCTGCTGCTTCTGTTCCCCTGCCCTGCTTAATCAATCATAGAGGGAGAGTATCATAAACTTCCCTTGGGATACAGCAACCGATTACATTGTCTCTCTCACTCCGACACTAGCGGCCGAACCAAGTAACAGCCCGGAGCCGTCTATCATTACTCGTCTTCTGAAGTCAAGGCACCCGGTTGTTGTTGCGACAGAAACTCATTTGGAGGCTTTGGGCACGCAAGCCAGGACAAGGTCATATCAAGTCGCGACTGGTTGGACCCAAATGGCCCTCGGGGATGGAACGGGAGAGAGAGTCTTCGCTATTGCACTTGGCTATGCCATCATCGGACTACTTGTCGCCTTTTACCTTAACGTTTTTACTGTTGGTTCCGTGAAGAGCGCTGGAAGAGCGGTGAGGAGTGCCGTGCGTCAGCAGTTGCTTGTGGTCAAGGCTAGTCCACTACGGCATATATTGTGTCCCAGCTGATCTCGATTTTAGGTAGCAACATTTATCATCATTGAACTGGTTTTATTTCCACTGGGATGCGGCATCAACCTCGACTTATGTTCCATCTGGCTTTTCCCCGAGGCGAGCCTTCAGTCGCGAATAGCATTCTTTCAGTATGCACCCTTAACGGCAATATTCTATCATTGGGTCGTGGGCACAATGTTTATGTAAGTCGACTCTCCCTTGCTCGATTTATGTCGTCAATTCATGTCTTGCAGGTATCAATTTGCGATCTTATTAGCCGGCTGCCGCACCATCATGCGTCCTGGAGCAATGTGGTTCATCAAGGATCCATCTGACCAGAACTTCCATCCCATTCGTGATATCCTTGAACGCCCTGCACTGGTACAGCTCCGCAAGCTTTCCGTCAGTGCGATTATGTACGGATTGGTAGTTGCCTGTGGTGTGGGATCTATAGGAGGTCTCATGCGTTTAGGAAGGGGTACAGTCTTACCCCTCCGCTGGAAACCCCGGTGCGACCCCATGTCTTCCTCTGTTCGATATAATGATCTTATCAGGACTACAGAGAACCATTATCTGACGTCCCTATTGACCTCTTATTCCTCCACATTCTCTTGCCTTACACGCTCCGCTTTTTCCGACCCAGGAGGGTCATTCGCACGACATCAATCACGATTTGGAAGTATCTCTGTGCTCACCTTCGTCTCACTTCATACATGTTTGGCGGGCGTCATCTGGAAGAAGAGCGTGAGCTCCCCCACGCCAGCTGGCTGGGTTTCGGAAATTCTGGTAGCAAGGTTGCCGGTGACATGGAGAATTTTCTCGGAAGCTATCGCCGCGTGCCTAACAGTGACAATGTCGCAGTTCCCCGAGATATGCGTGCTACAGCTAGGGTCGATGTGGACGGTTTACCCGTTGATGAAGAGGCACGCGGGCTAATCGCAGCGCAAGACGCTGAAGCAGAAAAAGCTAAGCGGAATCCAAAGGATGACTACACTGTGGTCTATATTCCTCCTCACTTCCAATACCGCATCGGCCTATTCATCTTCGCACTCTGGGTTATTGGCTGCATCTTCGTCACCGTTGCTTTGTCTACGCCTATCCTGCTCGGTCGCGCCGTGTTCAATCTTTTCACTCAAAGGCAAATGCACGACGGATATTCTTTTCTTGTCGGTTTCTATTCCCTTTGGGGCTGTTGGGTAGTTGGTCACGCCGTTGAGCGAATGGACAAGAGGCGCCAACGTCGTAGCGCGGACGATGCGCGCGGAAACTGGCCGCTATATTTCCTCAAACGAAGCGCCCTTTGGCTGGCCAAGATCTCGTATATTGTGCTCTTCGTCGGCATCGCCATCCCGGCTCTTATCGGTCTTGTGGTGGAGCTGTATATCGTCATGCCTATTCGTCTGTCATTGAACCCCGATTTGGTGCCTAATGTGCGTGTCGTGGATACGTGGGCGTTGGGCATCATCTACGCAAAAATGGTACTTCACGCGAACCGCTTGCGCCCACTAAACCGGATTACGGCTGGATTCAACCATGTAGGACCTGACAGACGTCCTTTTGCTACATTCTCTAACTGCCGTTTTTTCCAGATCAAAGCGCATGGATGGACAAATCCGGAACCGTTCAGTGCGACTGCTGAGGTAATCGCACCTCTAATCGTTGGGCTTGTGGGTATGCTGGCACTTCCTCCTGCCATCGTTGTCTTGTTGCGGCGCGTTATCCCTGTACATGTTGACCAGCGCTTTATTCGTAAGCTCTCCGCTCTCCCGTTCCATCTCTATTCGCACTTATCAATTGCTTGTAGTAATGCATGTGTATCCTGGTATATTCGCCAGCGCTGGCCTTATACGGCTTGGTTTGACAGGTTCAGGGGTGCTCTCACGGTGGTCACAGTCTATTCGTGATACTGAGTTTCTCGTGGAGATGCGCTTACGCAACTACGAGCAAGACAAGGAGAGCGAGAAAAACGCAGAAGAGAAGGGTAGGGTTCGGGATAACCTTGATGCCGTAAATGACGCGGAAGAGGCGCCTGCCACTGACTAGTGAGGACCTCCCGAATAGCGAGAGGACGATGTTATTTCACTTTACATTATAGTAGCTTTCCGTATATTGCATACTGTAGATCAATATTCGCTGCTCTCATTTGAGCTTTGCATCTCACTTCCGTGCGATTGATTTAACATAACATCCACTGGAATGAACACATGCAAAGTAAACGTGCAAAACAGTTCGTGTAACTATGAGTGTCCAGATTGATGGATTCTAGTCGGTTACCCTCCCACTCTTGAATAACCTAACTGCCACCTCAATCCTCGCTAGTATGTTCATCCTCGTCTATGCCAAGCCAATTCTCCGAGTCAGTCGACTCGTACTCCTCCAATGCATCCCTTCGCACGAGCCGATGGACATGCCCGTCGTCCTCGAAAGACCAACGGTAGGGGCGGATCTCCATATCTTCAAGGCACCATGCGATGAAGCGCTCTCCACCCTCGTCGTCGTCTGTAAGCTCGATGTTCCAGCCGAGATGGATACACATGTCGTCAACGAGTGCGGTAAGGCCCTCTCTGTGGGTATATCGCATGTCATACGTTTCGATCATGCCATATGTCGCACCACGGCGCAGCAGTACGTCGGTGCTTGGTTCTGGGTCAAGCGGTGTCACGGCGCGATTCGAGGGCGGCTCCCAACTCGGCCCGGCCCATTCCCCCTCATAGTCGTCATTGGAAGTATCGTCGTACTCTTGAAGTCCTTCAACGTCTTCAGCATCGTCGTACGTGACGTCAAACGGAGCCCAATACTCGTCCTCAGAGTAATCTTCTTCGTCAGATTCAGCGTCAGATTCACTATCACTTCGTAGAGGAAAGATCTCTGCCCATGGGTCCTCAAGGTCTGGGGGTGGCGTCGGCCGTAATGAGCCGGTACCGCCCCTTGACTTGGCCTCGGCAAGGACGGAAAGGAGACTCTTAAGGATAAAGAGAGGAAGTGGGCGAGACCGAATCGTAGCACGGCAGAAGGGACAGGTCTTCTTGCGAAGAATAAGGGGCAGAGGTTCATCAACATTCATCTCGCCCTGAGGTACGGGGGCGTTGCGGAACCAATCTTGGAGGCATCCCTGACAAAGGACGTGACCGCAGGGGGAAAGACTGAAACCAACCAATAAGATGATCATGAATTACGTAAGCAGACAACTTGCTCAACTCACGCATAAGGTTTGGAAAGCGTGTCAGTGCAAATCTGACATTGGAGCGTCCCTTCGATATTGGATGTCAGCTAGGCAGCTGTCAACCATACATGACATTCGCTGCGATGCGACGGATCATACCTCCTCGGCCTGGCTGGCTCTCGTCTCCAACATATCTATTCGAGAGAGCTGCTCATTGTGAGTCTGATAAATAGATCAGGAATAGAGGGGCAAAAGTACTCTTGTTTAGCATACCTGGTGCATTGAACGTAGTTCGTTCTTCAGCGACAGGATCGTCTGGTAGGAATGTTTGAAAGAGAGGTGGGGATGGAAAATAAAACACTTACATTAGCCTGCTTTTCGACAGTCTTGTTATGAGATGCTGCTTGCTAGGCGGGTTCTATGAGTTGCATCGCACATCGTGAATGCAAGGAGCAGACCTTCTTCAGTACCTCTAGTTCCCTCTTCAACCTGGTAAACTCCATGGAAGCGATGGGCCCGCTGTAATTAGGCTGGGGCCCCGTTTCATCGTCAGATGCAGCAATGATACTTGGTGTTTTTGCTGAAGAGACTTTGCCATCGTGAGACACGTCCCTCCTTCCGCGCGGCATGGGACGAGTTGTACTAGGGGGTGCATCGGTGAATGGCCGCGAAGTGCCATGCTTTTGCCTTGAAGGCCTTTGTGACCGCTCTGCAAACGTGTCACTAGAAAGTCCTGAGCGGAAACCAGGGATCGGAGGGGCGGCAAAGGATGAAGCGTGCTTCTTCTTCCTACGATGTTTCTCACCCCTGGACGTGGTTGGCATATCATCATCATCAGACAATACATGTGCCTGTTCACGAGATGCGTCTCGATGTCTCTTTACCAGGAAGGGTCGGTCAGGACCAAGAGAGTGGTTTTCACGCAGGTGGGACGATGGTCGACGGGGAGCGGTCAGGGTTGATTCCATGCTTAGTTGAAGATTGAATGCAAGCTATGTGCTATCAAATAAAACATGGTTGAGCACAAAGGGGCGAGAAGTCAAGTTGTGTACATGCTCACGGGTTTACAGTGCTGTTAGCTGGTGCGTCGATATCAAGTGAGTGTGGTGTGTGGCCTTGCCGTGACTCGTGACTCGCTCGGAAGCTGATGCCACGTGCAGCGGCAGCGGATGTACCCGAACCCGAACCAGGACACCACAAATAGGCATTCAAAAAAGAAAAAAAAAAAACAATCCTCGGTCTCACGAAGATGAAATTTTTCTGCGAAAGTAAGTCCCATGTTGTACGGGGAAAAAGGTAAGGCTACACAATCTGAAAAGGAGCCACTATCATTTTCGCAAAATACAGCATTATAATTTGCCAGGGGATTTATTGATTAGTCGCTTTTTAATTATGTAAGCGGATAAGCTTTGATGTTGTGGAAGATAGGGTCACATGATCTGACTGCAACCTGATTTGTTGTCACAAATTTGATTTAGAGGACGCAGGACGCACGAGATCGATGAGAATGAGATTGGGACGTTCACATTCACACGACTGACCTGAGGAATAATGTCTGCTTCGAGGGCCGCGTTCTCCTTGCCTACTCTGGTGGCCTTGGTGAGCGAAATTGAGCCATTTTCAATTACTTCGTGCATCCTTGCGTGGCTCATCGAAGAGGGATGCTTTCCTTGCAGATGTCGGCCAGGAGGAGGTAAGAAGTAACCAGAACCACACGATGACTTAAATTATCATCCGCGGAGAATTTCGAGGTTGCCCGCCAAAAAGCCCTGAACGTCGGAGCGAAAAAGTTCTTTCTCGAGGTTAGCTGGACATGCTGACAGGCCTGCCACAGTAGTGTGGGCAGGACCTCAAGCGCGAATTTGTTACCGAACTTATTTTCTCCGGCTATCCGAGCTAATGGTCGCTTACGGCGACAATGAGATCATCTAATCAGAAAATCCCTGGACAGAATGTGTACCTTCTCGGAACCTCATTAGCACAGGGAAAAGTAACGACCAAGTACGGTTCGAGCTCGCCTTCTACGGCCTCAAGCCTGATATCAAGGTGATTGCACCATGGCGGATTCCCGGTAGGCGCTTGCCTTGTGGCATGCGATAGAACCTTGAACCTCGATGCCGCAGAATTTTACCACTGATTCGCTGGTCGCCAGTCATTACTTTCTTATGCAGTGGAGAAGCAAGTCCCGTTCAACAGATGGCTGCTAAACCATGGTCAACTGACGAGAACCTCTTCCACATATCTTACGAGGCCGGAATCTTGGAGGATCCCGATACCAGCGGCCACACCACCCACTGATATGTGGAAACTTACCTCCTCGCTAGAGCATGCTCTGGATATTCCCGACTACTATCTCTCGGTTGAATTCAAGGCTGGTCTACCAGTCAAGGTAACCGTGGGCCCGGAAATGCACGTGGATCCAGTTGAGATATTCTTAGTCTTAAATCAAGCATGGAATAGGGCGCATCGATATTGTAACCGCTTCATTGGAGTCAAGTCGCGCGGGTGCTATGAGTCTCCTGGTGCCACAATCCTAGGTGCAGCACATATCGATATGGAGGGATTGACACCGGACCGGAACGTCCGTGCACTTCGCGATCAGTTTGTTACAGTAGAGTTGGGTTGCGTCTTATACAATGGCCACTTTTTCACACGAGAACGAGGGTTCATCCCCAGTCAGAAATCGGGTGAATGATATCAAATGAGATCAAATGAGAACAAAGGTTGTTTTCATTTGTTTTCATTCGGAGTTTTGCGCTATTCTTTGTTGGAATTGCGAATCATATCAAATGTTCCCAAATCAAATCAAAACCTGTTTCTCATTCGTTTTTTTTAATTGGTTCGGAATAATTTTATTCTTTCAAATGGGATCAAATCCCAGCAATTTACAAGATACCAAAGTGTATCTAATGATAGCGAATCATACCGATACCCTTTCCACTTTGGCAACGCAAGTCGTCACCGCGCCCAAAGTCCTTGCGCTTGAGGGTGGGGGTTAAGAAAGTCGAGTGCTTGGCAAATTTGCAGGAAGAAAAAATAGAAAGCGTTATCATTGTCGGCGGAACAGTCTTGAGGGCGGTTGCATCTGCAGCTTCATCAGCATCATCATCAGCAGCAGCAGCAGCAGCAGCAAAACCGTCATGAGCGGTGGAATCAGGAGCGTCGAGCTCCACCGGCCATACGACCTTGCAGTTGAGCGTGTAGACGGGGGAAGCCCACCCGTACGGACAAATGGTGTCAGAGTTGCTCGTCGCTGGGGGGCCATTGCCCGGGCGCGGGTGGGGCTTCCTGGGCGCAGCGGCGAGCACTTCTTGGGGGGGTGGAGCGCCGGCGCTCGATGGGGTGTGGGCGGTCTGGCGAGACGAGGACGAGGGGTAGGTGAGCCACAAGGTCGATTCGGAGCTCCAGCGGCCCTTGCCCCAGCCGACGCCTAGTCCCTCCCAGATGATGCTGCTGCTGATGATACGTATGAGTCGTAGTCTCTGACGTGCAGGGCGGCCTCAAGGGTGGGCACGCGGATGGGACGTGAGTAGTTGGCTGGGGTGTTTTCGATGGCCTTGGCGATAAGCGTGTTGTCCCACATGGAATGGAGGTCTGTTTTTTTTTTGGGTTTTAAAAACACGTGCGAACTGTAAGATATGACGTTGTGCTAGAAATGAAAGAAGACAAGGAGACGCACTTGTGACATGTCCAGCCCAATCACCTTGTCGCTGTTCCCGCCGCGATCACGTCCGCTAAGGTGCAGCAGCTGATGCATATCGCCCATGAAATGTATGAGGAACTTGAACACCTCCTGCACGAGCTTGGGACCGGCCATCGTAGAGGACCGCGAGCCACGGACAAAGTCGGTCAAAATGGAGCTAGTGTTTTGTATGGCATCAAGAATGTTTGAGCGCTCCTTCCCCCCCAGCCTTGCTGGCCTGGGAAGTCGCAGGTGTCGGGTGTCGGGGGGATGATCGCCAAGGGTGTTGATGTAGTGTAGCAGAGCCAACTATCTGGCATGGAGACGTACTTTGTCTGCCCAGTTGGCGACGTCCGCGAGGTAGCATGGCGCGTCAGCATTGGCACGGACCTCATCGCCGCCTTCGTCGCCAAGGATGGAGCAGATGGTGTTCAAGGTCTTTGGCGCGATGTGGGACTGGGCGATGGTGGCAATGATCTCATGACCTAGTTGAGTTTCAGGTTCGCTTAAGCCTTGCCAGAGATCACGCCGTTGTGGGGGAGGGGGGGGAACGCACCTTTAGCGCCCCAGGTTATTATGCTTGGAAGGCTGGCCAGGCCAACTACGGCTGCAGCTGTGAATGCTCGCATATGACGTTTATGCGACATGCGAGGAGGTGGTGGGAAGGAGGGGCGGGCCCAAGGGCTTTATATGCACGACGAGCGCCAAATGGCCACGAACAGGAACACATGCAAATCATAGCACGTCAGTTAGTGGGGCAGAATCTACGAGATGGTTAATGCTCACCGAGTTTGGGTACCTTCAGTTCATCTCATGGGGTGCTCTGCGAAGAGGGCGAGCTCTTTTGGCAATTTGTAAGTGTCGCGTTATCGATGGCCGTGTGTGGATAGTTGCATTGATCTACTCACCTCGGCGCGCTCCACCTTTTCTCGTTGTTTGTATGGCTAGGAACAGGTGTTAGAATAGCATACATTCGAGTGAATAAATCAACATACCTCTAACACTTTGCGATCCAGAAAATCGAAGTGGCGGTTATCACCTTACTACTGCAGGTGGAGGTGGAGGTGAGTGTCCAAGACTCTGTCCCCTGTCCGAGAGCCACGCTAGCGAATGTTGTGTTGATGATGAGTTCGACCGGACAGTGGATGGGGTGATACACGGAGCAGCGGGACCTAAACTCCTCAAGGAATGTACGTCTTCTTCCTACATGAAATTGAACACCTTCATCCTCCAAGTAGTAGTGTCAGTATGAACAGGTATCAAAGCGGAAGAACGTACGATGGCCACACGGTTAGCAACACAACAAATGGGGGATGTACAAGGCGAGCGACTAGAGAAAGGGAAAAGGATAGAGACGATCAGCATGGATAGAAAGAAGGAGGGCTGTGAGGAGGGTGGATTGGCATCTGGGTGTTTTGCCTGTTGCAGGTGAGTGTTGGCAAAAACGACGTTGTTGACGATGACGGAGGGGGATGTGGTAGGAAAGGTTTTGTTTGTACATATTTACAGAGTTGGACTTGTGCTTGGATGTATGCGTTCATTTGACAAGTGCGCACAGTGCTTACGCTCTACATATGGATACCTTCACTTTGGCTTGCAGGCTGCAACTCGGCTGTGCTCAGCTCGTCAACACCCTCGGCGAAGATCGCTTGATTATCTCGACAGAACTGCAACAAGCACGACCAGATTGCGCCCCATGGTAGTTGTCTGTGCCGAATGCATTGAGCCTCATGTACCAGCTCATTGAAGTCAGCTGCGGATGTGAGAGGTTGTTGAGAGTGAGGTTGCCATCAAAGAGCTTAGCGATGCTTATAATATCTTCCGTTGACGGTGATTCGCCCGTCAAACACACCTTCAAGGGAAAAGTTGTTGGCTATTGGATGAAAGGATGTCAGAGTAGATGACGTACTTTGGGGAAGAACTCCTTGAAGGCATCACTGCCCAGGATGTGAGCGTTCGCCTTGAGGCCGGACTCACAAGGCATCTCCTGAAGGAATTTGGCCATCTCGAGCATCATACGGAGGAGCTTGTGGGACTTTTCTTCCTATGGGAGAGAGCATGCGACAGAAGTCGTTCTCAGCGGTATGAAAACTCGCAGCTGCGAACTTGTCCTCAAACGTAGAGGGAAGCATGTTGGGAAAGAGGGCTTGGGAGCAAGAACTCCATGAAAGGAACCATGATAAAGATGGCAAACAGGATAACTCGGAGCAAGTCTTGCGTCGTCTGTCGAAGCTGTGCATTCAGAATGAGCACTGGGACTGGTTCGATAGCTACCCACATACCTGTCTCTGCTCGCAGCAGGCAAGGGTCTCTCCTTGGAGGATCTTCCTCTGGAGGCGCGCCGAGATGTGGACTATAGAGCCATGCCAGTAGTGCTGTGCCTCATGCCTGACTTTATTCCATATGCGCGAGAGCATGGGTTCCATCGATTTGGAACTTTTTGTTACTGATGGTTGTGGCGGTGGAGAGGAGGGGTCGGTGGTGACTTTGGATGGCTGGAAGCAAAGTAGCGGGGCTTGCCAGGGAAATCATGGGGCGTGCAAAAATGAGGGTGGGAATCCAGAGCCAGATCTACACTGTGGAGCTACATTAGGGTCATTCAAAGCTGTACTTATTTGCTACTTATTGCTTACTTATTGGCTTACTTATTCCATCACTTATTTGATAAGGAGAACAATAAGGAGAGTGAGAGTAAGGATAATGAACTCGATTGACCATTATCCTTATTGGCCCTCTTATTCGTTACTTCTCGCTTGGCTTA
>Ga0209488_10001852_pt1 | contig 17876 bp, 13 predicted proteins | sample Rivendell_Oct201_8_FD_188349 | JGI IMG/M metagenome (GOLD analysis project Ga0209488, IMG submission 188349) | Vadose zone soil microbial communities from the Eel River Critical Zone Observatory, Northern California, USA -... | ecosystem: Environmental > Terrestrial > Soil > Vadose zone >...
GCTCGTCGGCCGCGACCGCATGGCGGCTTGGATCAGGCCACTCGTCAGCCTGATCGAAAGCCTTGGCGGGCGGATGCGACGCGCGAGCGCGAGCGGCGGCGGGGAGCGCTAGGCCATGTCTGATGCGCTTGAAACCTCTTACGCGCTCGAAACCATCGACCTCGAGAAGTCCTTCGGCGGCATCAAAGCCACCAACCATGTGTCGTTGCGGATCAAGAAGGGCGCGCGCCACGCCCTGATCGGTCCAAACGGCGCCGGCAAGACCACGGTCATCAATCTCCTGAGCGGCGCCACGCGGCCGACGGGAGGCAGGATTCTCCTCGATGGTCAGGACATCACCGGTCGCGAGCCGCACCATCGTGTGCGGCTTGGCATCGTCCGTACATTCCAGATCAATCAGCTGTTCGGGGGTATGACGCCGGTCGAGACGTTGGGCCTTGCGATCTCCGAGCGCAACGGCATGGGCCACGACTGGTGGCGCGTCGCCGGGCGCAAGCCGGTGATCGTGGACGAGATCGGCGAGCTGTTGGATCGCTTCAATCTCAGGGATGTCATGGGTGAGCGCACCGCGACCTTGCCTTATGGCAAGCAGCGGCTCCTCGAGATCGCGCTCGCATTCGCGTGCCGGCCGCGCGTGCTGCTGCTCGACGAGCCGGCCGCTGGCGTGCCGGACGCCGAGCGTGACGGCATTCTGGCCACTGTCGCAGCGCTGCCGGCGGATGTCACCGTGCTGTTGATCGAGCACGACATGGACATCGTGTTCGGCTTTGCGGATCGCATCTCGGTTCTGGTCAATGGCGAGCTGTTCATGGAGGGCACGCCGGAAGAAGTCGCCGCCGACCCGCGCGTGAAGGCGGTCTATCTCGGCGAGGGCACCGATGCCTGAGCTTCTAGCCATCGAGCGGCTCTGCGCCGGCTATGGCGAGGCCATCGTGCTGTCGGACATCTCGTTCCGGCTCGACGAGGGCCAGTCGATCGCTTTGCTCGGCCGCAACGGCATGGGCAAGACCACGCTGGTGAACTCGATCGTCGGCGTCACCCGCTATCGTGGCGGCAGCATCACGCTTGCCGGCCGCGACATCACACGCCTGCCGCCCGAGCAGCGCGCCATGCTCGGCGTCGGCTGGGTGCCGCAGGAGCGCAACATCTTCAAGTCGCTCACCGTCGAGGAGAATCTGACCGCGATTGCGCGGCCGGGCAAGTGGACGCCGCAGCGCGTGTTCGAGCTGTTCCCGCGCCTTGGCGAGCGTCGCCAGAACCTCGGCAACGCGCTGTCCGGCGGCGAGCAGCAGATGCTGGCGATCGGCCGCGCGCTGGTGCTCAATCCGCGCATCATGCTGCTCGATGAGCCGCTCGAAGGGCTCGCGCCGATCATCGTCGAAGAGCTGTTGCGGGTCTTGCACCGGATCATTCGCGAGGAGGGATTGTCCGCGATCCTGGTCGAGCAGAATGCCCGGAAGGTGCTGGGTGTGACCGATCGCGTCATCATCATCGAACGTGGCGCGATCATCCACGAAGGCGACAGCGCCGCGCTCAAGGCCGATCGTGCGCTGCTCGAGACGCATATCGGTGTCGCGCGTGAGCGCAATGGCGCGGGCGCGCGCAAAGCGCCGCGCACCTGAGACTTTTTCGTCATTGGTGTCCGAGTAGTGCCCGGGTGGTTAGCGCCTTGCCAATCGCCAAGGTTAGCGACTGTTCACCCGATGCGAGAAATCACGATGGCATGGGCATTTCTCTGATTAACGCATGGTTGCCGGGGCCTCCGGTTCAGGTTTGATTCAGGCCATTGCTTAAAGCGCGATTCAAATTTTATCCCGATAGTCGGCGCGCTCGACCGGGGCGGTCGAGTGGGACCCGCGTGACGTTTGCTCTTCGGACGAACGAGCGTGGACAGGGGAGGCCAGTATGGCTCGCTTTGAGATCAACGACTGCGCACAGGCGGCGCTCGGCGCGCGGCCGGCCAGCGCTGACACGTTCTTTGAGCTTGGGATGATGTATTCGATCGGTTACGACGCGCCGATCGACTACGTCACCGCGCATAAGTGGTTCAACCTTGCGGCCATGCACGGCAACAAGGATGCGATCCGCCTGCGGCGCGAGATCGCGGCCGAGATGAGCGCGCAGGAGATCGCGGCTGCGCAACGCGCCGCGCGCGACTGGCTGCGCACGGGCGCCGTGACGCGGACGGCGGCTTAACTCTAGCGGTCTACGCGCTCTCCGTTCGTCCCCGCGAAAGCGGGGACCCAGCGCAAGAATCGAGCGGCAGGAGCAAGTGGCTCTGGATTCCCGCTTGCGCGGGAACGAACGGAGTATGTGGATCGGTCCGTACGCAAGATAGACGCCGCGCTACCGCGGCAGCGTGGTCGAGCCCATCAAAAACTTGTCGACCGCGTGTGCGGCCTGGCGGCCCTCGCGGATCGCCCACACCACCAGCGACTGTCCGCGCCGCATGTCGCCGCAGGCGAACACTTTCGGGTTCGAGCTGCGATAGGCGACCGTATCAGCCTTGACGTTGCCGCGCAGGTCGAGCTCGAGCTTGAGCGCGGAGATCATGCCCTCGTGCACCGGGTGCACGAAGCCCATGGCGAGCAGTACGAGATCGGCCTTCACATCGAACTCGCTGCCCGGGATCGGCTTGAACTTGTTGTCGACGCGCGCGCAGTGCAGCGTCTTGACGTTGCCGTTCTCACCCGAGAAGCTGACGCTCCCGATCGCGAAATCGCGCTCGACGCCTTCCTCGTGGCTCGATGAGATACGCAGCTTCAGCGGCCAGTCCGGCCAGGTGAGGAGCTTGTTCTCCTTCTCGGGCGGTTCCGGCATGATCTCGAAATTGGTCACCGAGAGCGCGCCCTGGCGGATCGAGGTGCCAATGCAGTCGGAACCGGTGTCGCCGCCGCCGATCACCACCACATGCTTGCCGTTCGCGAGGATCGGCTCGGCGCTCTGAGCCTGCGGCTCGCCACTCAGGCGCCGGTTCTGCTGCGGCAGGAAGTCCATCGCGAAATGGATGCCCTTGAGCTCGCGGCCCTTGATCGGCAGGTCGCGGCCTTTTTCAGCGCCGCCGGCGAGGACGACCGCGTCGTGGCTGGAGACGAGCTTGTCGATCGGCAGGCTTACTCCGACATGGACGTTGTAGTGAAAGACCACGCCTTCGGCTTCCATCTGGGTCACGCGGCGGTCGACGTGGTGCTTCTCCATCTTGAAGTCCGGGATGCCATAGCGCATCAGCCCGCCAGCCTTGGCGTGCTTCTCGTAGAGATGCACCTCGTGGCCGGCGCGGGCGAGCTGCTGCGCGCAGGCCATGCCGGCCGGGCCCGAGCCGATGACCGCAACTTTCTTGCCGGTCTTGCGCGACGGCGGCTCCGGCACGGTCCAGCCCTGCTCGATGGCGCGATCCGCGATCGCGCATTCGATGGTCTTGATGGCGACCGGGTTGTCATCGATGTTGAGCGTGCAGGACGCCTCGCACGGCGCCGGGCAGACACGACCGGTGACCTCGGGAAAGTTGTTGGTCGAATGCAGGTTGCGCGCGGCCTCGCGCCAGTCGCCGCGAAAGACGAGATCGTTCCAGTCGGGAATCTGGTTGTTGACCGGGCAGCCGGTCGGCGCGCCCGTGGTGGTCACCGTCCCGTGGCAAAACGGAATGCCGCAGTCCATGCAGCGCGCGCCTTGCTTGCGCACGTCCGCCTCCGGCAGTGGCAGCACGAACTCGCGCCAATGCTTGATGCGCTCGGCGACCGGCTCGTAGTCGCGCTCCTGGCGCTCGAATTCAAGAAAGCCTGTGATCTTGCCCATACGCTATTCGGCTGCCTGCATCGTGCGCGCTTTCTCCATTTCGGCGAGCGCGCGGCGGTATTCGTGCGGCATCACCTTGCGGAACATGGCCGAGTACCGGTTCCAGTCGGCGAGGATCTCTTTGGCGCGCGCCGATCCGGTGTAGTGCGCATGCCGGCTGATCAGGAGGTGCAGCCGCTCGGCGTCGTGGCGGGTCATGTCGGCAAGCACATCGACCTGGCCGTGCGCCTCGAGCTCGTGATGATATTCCCGCTCGGCAATGTCCTCCTCGCCCGCAACCGGCTCGAGCCCTACCATCGCCATGTTGCAGAGTGACTTGAACGTCCCGTCCTGGTCGAGCACGTAGGCGATGCCGCCCGACATGCCGGCCGCGAAGTTGCGCCCGGTCTTGCCGAGCACCACCACGATGCCGCCGGTCATGTATTCGCAGCAGTGGTCGCCGGCGCCTTCGATCACCGCGGTGGCGCCAGAGTTGCGCACCGCGAAGCGCTCGCCCGCAACGCCGCGGAAATAGCACTCGCCCTCGATGGCGCCATAGAGCACGGTGTTGCCGACGATGATCGATTCCTCCGGCTTGAAGCCGCCATCGGCCGGCGGCCGGATGATGATGCAGCCGCCCGAGAGACCCTTGCCGACATAGTCGTTGGCGTCGCCCTCGAGCTCGAAGGTCACGCCGCGCGTGAGCCAGGCGCCGAAGCTCTGGCCGGCGGTTCCGGTCAAGCTCACATGGATGGTGTCGGCGGGCAGGCCGTCGTGGCCATAGCGCTTGGCGATCTCGCCCGAGAGCATGGCGCCGGCGGTGCGGTCGGTGTTCCGGATCTTGCTGTCGATCCGCACCTTGGTGCCGCGCTCAATCGCGTCTTTCGCCTGCGCGATCAGCTTGCGGTCGAGAATGTCGCTGATCTTGTGGTCCTGCTCCTCGCAATTGTAAATAGCGACGCCGGCAGGCGCTTCCGGCTTGAAGAACAGCCGCGAGAAATCGAGGCCCTTCGCCTTCCAGTGCTCGATCACCTGGCGCTTGTCGAGCATCTGCATCTGGCCGATCATCTCGGCGAAGGTGCGATAGCCCAGCGCGGCCATCCATTCGCGCACCTCCTCGGCGACGAAGAAGAAGAAGTTGACCACGTGCTCGGGCTTGCCGACGAAGCGCTTGCGCAGCACCGGGTCTTGCGTCGCGACGCCGACCGGGCAGGTGTTGAGATGGCACTTGCGCATCATGATGCAGCCGGCCGCGATCAGCGGCGCGGTCGAGAAGCCGAACTCGTCGGCGCCAAGCATCGCGCCGACCACGACGTCGCGCCCGGTGCGGATGCCGCCGTCGACCTGCACCGCGATGCGGCCGCGCAGGCGGTTCGCCACCAGCGTCTGGTGCGTCTCGGCAAGCCCGATCTCCCAGGGCGAGCCCGCATGCTTGATCGAGGTGAGCGGGGACGCGCCGGTGCCGCCCTCGTAGCCCGAGATCGTCACGTGATCGGCGCGCGCCTTGGAGACGCCGGCCGCGACCGTGCCGACTCCGATCTCGGAGACGAGCTTCACGGAGACATCGCCCTCCGGATTGACGTTCTTGAGGTCGAAGATGAGCTGCGCCAGATCCTCGATCGAGTAGATGTCGTGATGCGGCGGCGGCGAGATCAGGCCGACGCCGGGCGTCGAGTAGCGCACCCTGGCGATCGTCTTGTCGACCTTGTGGCCGGGCAACTGACCGCCTTCGCCGGGCTTGGCGCCCTGCGCCATCTTGATCTGCATCATGTCGGAATTGACGAGATATTCCGTCGTCACGCCGAACCGTCCAGAGGCGACCTGCTTGATCGCCGAGCGCATGGAATCGCCGTTTGGCAGCGGCTTGAACCGGTCCGTCTCTTCGCCGCCCTCGCCGGTGTTCGAGCGGCCGCCGATGCGGTTCATCGCAATGGCCAGCGTGGTGTGCGCCTCGCGCGAGATCGAGCCGAACGACATGGCGCCGGTCGCAAAGCGCTTGACGATCTCCTTCGCGGGCTCGACCTCCTCGAGCGGAACCGGCTTGCGGTCATCCTCCTCCGCCGACTTGATGCGGAACAGGCCGCGGATGGTGAACAGGCGCTCGGTCTGCTCGTTGCTGACCTTGGCATAGTGGCGGTACTGGTCGGGCAGGTTGGCGCGCACCGAATGCTGCAGCGTGCCCACGGTCTGCGCCGTCCACACGTGGTCCTCGCCGCGCACGCGGAACTGATACTCGCCGCCGACGTCGAGCGCGTTGCGGTAGACCGGGGAATCGCCAAAGGCATCGCGATGCCGCCGCACGCACTCTTCCGCAATCTGCATGAGACCCACACCCTCGATGCGGGTGGCGGTGCCGGTGAAGTACTCGGCGACGAAATCGGACTTGAGGCCGACGGCGTCGAAGATCTGCGCGCCGCAATACGACTGATAGGTGGAGATGCCCATCTTCGACATCACCTTGAGGATGCCCTTGTCGATCGACTTGATGAAGCGCTTGACGATCTCCTTCTCCTCGAGCCGCTGCGGCAGTTCGTCTTTCATCTCGATCAGGGTCTCGAAGGCCAGGTAGGGGTTGATCGCCTCGGCGCCGTAGCCGGCGAGGCAGCAGAAATGATGCACTTCGCGCGGCTCGCCGGACTCGACCACGAGACCGACCGAGGTGCGCAGACCCTGCCGGATCAAGTGGTGATGCACGGCCGCGCAGGCCAGCAGCGACGGAATCGGAATTGCTTCCGCGCCGCCGCGCCGGTCGGACAGGATGATGATGTTGATGCCCTCGCGCACCGCGGCCTCGGCGCGTGCACAAAGCTTGTCGAGCGCATCCTTCAGCCCCGCGGCACCGCGCTCGGCCGGCCAGGTCGTGTCGAGGAAGCGCGACTTGAAGTGGCCGTTGCCGACGTCGGAGATCGAGCGGATCTTCTCGAGGTCCTCGTTGGTCAAGATCGGCTGGCGGACTTCCAGGCGCTTGGTGCGCGACACGCCTTCCAGATCGAACAGGTTGGGGCGCGGGCCGATGATCGAGACCAGGCTCATCACCAGCTCCTCGCGGATCGGGTCGATCGGCGGGTTCGTCACCTGCGCGAAGTTCTGCTTGAAATAGGTGAACAGCAGCTTGGGCCGGTTGGACAGCGCGGAGATCGGCGTGTCATTGCCCATCGAGCCGACGGCTTCCTCGCCCTGGATCGCCATCGGCGTCATCAGGATGCGCAGGTCTTCCTGGGTGTAGCCGAACGCCTGCTGGCGATCGAGCAGCGACAGATTCGACAATGCGGCTTCGCCCGGCGCGGGCGGCAGGTCCTCGAGCACGATCTGGGTGTTCTCGAGCCATTGCCGGTACGGGTGGCTCTTGGCGAGCGTCGACTTGAGCTCCTCGTCCGGGATGAGGCGTCCCTCGTCGAGATCGACCAGCAGCATCTTGCCGGGCTGCAGTCGCCACTTGGTGACGATGTCCTTTTCGGGAATCGGCAGCACGCCCATCTCGGACGCCATCACGATGCGGTCATCGCGCGTGACCAGATAACGCGCCGGGCGCAGACCATTGCGGTCGAGCGTCGCGCCGATCTGCCGGCCATTGGTGAATGCGATCGCGGCCGGGCCGTCCCACGGCTCCATCAGCGCGGCGTGATATTCGTAGAACGAGCGCCGCTCCTCGTCCATGAGCGGATTGCCCGCCCATGCTTCGGGGATCATCATCATCATGGCGTGCGCGAGCGGATAGCCGCCCTGCACCAGAAACTCGAGCGCGTTGTCGAAGCAGGCGGTGTCGGACTGGCCTTCGTAGGAGATCGGCCACAGCTTCTCGATGTCGTCGCCGAACAGGTCCGAAGAAACCGAGGCCTGCCGCGCCGCCATCCAGTTGTTGTTGCCGCGCAGCGTGTTGATCTCGCCATTGTGCGCGATCATCCGATAGGGATGCGCCAGCGACCAGGTCGGGAAGGTGTTGGTGGAAAAGCGCTGGTGCACGAGCGCGAGCGCGCTGTCGAAGTCCGGATCATGCAGGTCGGGATAATAGGTTCCGAGCTGGTCGGCGAGGAACATGCCCTTGTAGACGACAGTGCGGCACGACAGCGACACCGGATAGTAGCCGGCGAGCCGCCGCTCATGACGCCTGTAGATCGCCGCAGAGACCATCTTGCGCAGGATGTAGAGCCGGCGCTCGAAGTCATCCTCGCTCATGCTCTTCTTGCCGCGCCCGATGAACACCTGCTGGTGCACCGGTTCGGTCGGTTTCACCGACTCGCCGAGCGTCGAGTTGTTGCTCGGCACGTCGCGCCAGCCGAGCAGCGTCATGCCCATGCGCTTGATGGTCTGGGCATAGATGTCGCGATTGACCTGCCGCCAATCGGGATCGCGCGGCATGAACAGCTGGCCGACTGCGTAGTCGCCGGGCTTGGGCAGCTTGAAGCCGAGCTTGTCGGCGACCTTGATGAAAAACTTGTGCGGTATCTGCACCAGGATGCCGGCGCCATCGCCGGCGCGCGGATCGGCACCGACCGCGCCGCGATGCTCGAGGTTGCAGAGGATGGCGAGCGCGTCGTCGACGATCTTGTGCGACTTGCGGCCTTTGATATCGGCGATGAAGCCGACACCGCAGGAATCCTTGTCGAGCGCCGGATCGTAAAGACCTTGCGCCTGCGGCAGCCCGATGCCCGCACCGTCGAAGTGCACAGCGCTCATCGTCTCAGCCCTCGTCTCCAGCCCTCGCACCGCGCGGGCGCGCCAGTTGCAGTTTGGCCAATACCTTGACCGCTTTCGCTGGATGCCTGGCCGGGCTTGCCTGCGCCGCACGGCTGCCCCGACTTGGGCCGGGCACCAACGTCCAAGCAATTTAGGCGATTTCGCCAACTGGGACAGCAATACTGTCCTAATGCACCATGACAAATTCTAAGCGCAGAGACAAGAGTAAGCCTAACTCTAAATATGCGCTCGATGGCGATTTCTTAGGCGGGCGCCAAGCCCGATGAGACGCGCCAAAATGCGCTTGCAACCCAGCCGAGCCTTGCCGGCCCGCTTCGGTCACGGGATGCTTGGCAGGCGCGGCGGAGGGCGCCACTGCGGAGCGGCGGAGCCGCCATTGGGGAAATGAGTGCCCCGGGAGAGCCGATGAACTTTGCAAGCGACAATGCGGTGGGAGTGGCGCCTGAGATCCTGGCCGCGATTGCGGCCGCGAACGCGGGCGGTGCGCTCGCCTACGGCAATGACGCGGTCACGCGGCGGGTCGAGCAGCGCTTCGCCGAGTTGTTCGAGCATGATGTGGCGGTCTTTCTGGTGCCGACCGGGACCGCGGCCAATGCGCTCGCGATCGCGCATCTGGCGCCACCGTGGGGCGCTGTGCTGTGTCATTCTGAGGCACATATCGCAACCGACGAGTGTGGTGCACCGGAATTCTTTGGCGGTGGCATCAAGCTCATCGGCCTCCCAGGCGAGGCCTGCAAGATCGCGCCTGCGACGCTTGAGGCTGTGCTCGCGCAAGGGCAGTGGGGCGGGCCCCACCACGTCAGCCCGGCCGTGCTGTCGTTGTCGCAAGCCACGGAGGCAGGCACGATTTATCGCCCCGCCGAGGTTCGCGCGTTGGCCGAGGTTGCCCACGCACGCGGCCTCAGCGTTCACATGGACGGCGCACGGCTCGCCAATGCGCTGGCGCGCCTCGCGGTGTCGCCAGCGGAAGCGACGTGGAAAGTTGGCGTTGATGTGCTGTCGTTCGGGGCCACCAAGGGCGGCGCGCTGGCGGCGGAAGCCGTTTTGTTTTTCGAGCCGACGCGTGCAGCCGGGATGCAGGAGCGGCGCAAACGCGCAGGTCATCTCGTCTCCAAGCATCGCTTTGTGGCGGCGCAGATGGAAGCCTTTCTGGCCGATGATCTCTGGCTGCGGCTCGCGCGCCATGCCAACGCCATGGCGGATCGCCTGGACAAAGGATTGACCGCTGCAGGCTACGCACCGGCGTGGCCGGTCGAGGCCAACGAAGTCTTTGTCGCGTTACCGCAGGAGATTTGCGAGCGGCTGCAGCAGGCAGGCGCAAGCTTCTATCCATGGACGAGCGACAGCTTGCCGAAAGGCCGGACGCCACGCGACGATAGTATCATGATAAGGCTGGTCTGCTCGTTCGCAACGGCGGTGGTCGATGTCGATCGCTTCCTTGCGACTGTGAAGTGCGGGTGATGGTCATGGTAATGCCCCAGCTCCGCCCCATTCGCGGCTATGGTTCTGCACGGGCGGCGGACGAAAATGTTACCGTTCATAAGGAGCGTGCCTTGAAAAAATCGGTCGCACTCTTGCTTGGGTTTGCCGCGCTTGGCGTCGCGGGTGCGGAGACCGCAGCGGCACAGGGATTGTATTACGGACCAGGCTTTTACGGCCAGCGATACTATGTGCCGGGCCTCGCACCCTGGCGGGTCGCGCGGATTGTACGTTCGGCAGGCCTCACTCCCTTGAGCGCGCCGGCACGACGAGGCCCCATCTACGAGGTCGTGGCGATTGATCCCGAAGGCCGCCATATGCGGGTCGCGGTTGATGCCTATCGGGGCGCGATCACCAGCGTGCGACCGGTCGCGGTGTTGCGTCCGAACGGCGAGCCCTACGGCTCGCGTGTCGCGGTGGCTCCGCCCGCTTCGCCAGAGCAAGACGACATGGTGCCTGGCTCACGGCTCGGTCCGACTCCGTTGCAACCGGGAGCTGGTCGTATCCCGCCGCAGGCGTTGCCGCCGTATGGTGGTCCGTCGCAGGGTATGCCGTCGCAGGCCATGCCGCCGCAGGGTATGCCGCAACAGCACGCACAGCCGCCACAGGCTCAACAGCCGGCACCGAGCCCGCGGGTTGCAAATGCGCCCGTGATCAGTGGCGCGACGCCGCCAGTCGAGAATCAGCGCACACCGATCCCGCGACCGCGCCCGAACGCGGCAGCGACGGCGGCAGTCACTCCGGCACCGAGCCCGGCGCCATCCGCTGCGACTGCTCCTGCTGAGGTGCCGGAAGCGCCGCCAGCGCCAATCCGCGCGCGCCCGAGCACGCCAGCCGCTGCGGCGGCTTCTGCTTCCGCCAAGGCTGCAACTCCCGCCGCAGCTGCCAACACCCCGCCAGCTACTGGCAGCACCTCATCGGCGGCGACGGCCAAAACCGAGCCGCGTCCGCCAACGACGCTCGTTCCGGTCGCGCCGCTCGAATAGCTGGAACGATCGACACAACAATCGATTCAAAATGAAAGCGCCCCGGACATCCGGGGCGCTCTGTCTACGCTACCAACTCGACGCTACGGATTTGTTCGCGAGATTTTGTTCGCGTCACGCTGCTTTGGCGTCGACCACCTTGCCGTTCTTGCCGACCACGTTGCCGTTGTCGATCGGAATCTGGCGCGGCTTCTTGGCCTCGGGGATCTCCCGAACGAGGTCGACATGGAGCAGGCCGTTCTCCAGCGAGGCGCCCTTCACATGGACGAAGTCCGCGAGCTGGAACACGCGCTCGAAGGCGCGGGCTGCGATGCCCTGGTAGAGAACCTCGCCCTTGGATTCGGTCTTCGCCTGCTTCTCGCCGCGAATGGTGAGCGTGTCTTCCTTGGCCTCGATGTTGACATCGGCCTCGGAGAAACCAGCGACCGCTACCGTGATGCGATACTCATTGTCGCCGGTGCGCTCGATATTGTAGGGCGGGTAGCCAGGTGCACCGTCGGGTCGTGCACCGTCGTGTCCGGCAACCTGATCGAAGAGCGAAAATAGCCGGTCAAAGCCGACGGTCGAGCGATAGAGGGGAGCAAGATCATACGTTCGCATGGCATATCCTCCTTGGTGAGCGACATGCGGAAAGGTCCGCCATTGGCCGGACCCGGTTTGGACTGTGCAGCCCCGAGGGGGCCTGCACAGTCCCCATATGGGCGCTCGTTGGGCGCCTTCAAGGGTCTATAAGGTGTTGGTTTATAAAGACGTTTGAATCTTGCAGGGGTGATTGGGGCCGCCGCACCATGGATGCGTTGAGCGCGTCAGCGGGACTGCTATAAGGCGATGACACAAGCTTGCCGCTCCCCGATTCGCCGATTCCCGATTCGCATATGGACCTCATTTCCATACCCGCCAATCCGGTGCCTGAGGATGCGGTGACTCGGACAGTCACTACGCCCGATGGCGTCGAGCTGCGCTTTGCGCGCTGGGCGCCGCCACCGGGACGCAAGGGCACCGTCTGCCTGTTTCAGGGGCGAGCCGAGTTCATCGAGAAATACTTCGAGACCGTGCGCGATCTGCGCGCGCGCGGGTTCGCGGTCGCGACGCTCGACTGGCGCGGGCAGGGACTGTCGCAACGCTCGCTGCGCAATTCGCGCAAGGGCTACGTCCGCAGCTTCGATGAATACGCGATCGATCTTGATACGTTCATCAATGAGGTTGTGCTGCCGGATTGTCCGCCGCCGCACTTCGCGCTCGCGCATTCGATGGGTGCGACCATCCTGCTGCGCGCAGCCTACAATGGCAACCGCACCTTCGACCGCACTGTGCTGCTGGCCCCGATGATTGCCTTGCCGGGGCTGCGCCGGACGCGCGCGACGCGTATCGTGGTCAGAGCCATGCGGCTCGCCGGCCTGGGTGTCTCCTACGTGCCGGGCGGCGATTCAACCGTGATGATGCAGCGGCCTTTCATCGGCAATCTCCTGACCTCCGACCCGGTGCGCTATGCGCGCAACGTTGCGGTGGTCGAGGCAAGGCCTGAATTGGCGACCGGTTGGCCGACCGTGGCATGGGCGGATGCGGCCTTCAGGGCGATGAGCGAGTTCGCGTCGCCGAGCTATGCCTTGAAGGTCCGGCAGCCGATGCTGATCGTGGCGGCCGGCCAGGATCAGGTCGTGTCCACGCCTGCCATCGACGAATTTTCGGTCCGGCTGCGGTCCGGCTCGCATCTGATCGTGCCAGGCGCGCGTCATGAGCTCCTGATGGAGCAGGATCGCTTCCGCGGCCAGGCGATGGCGGCGTTCGACGCCTTCGTGCCTGGAACGCCACTGTTCTGATTTTCTCTGATGCTCAGCCGCGCAAGATCTCGAGCGCGGCAGCATGGGCGCGCTTGTCGCCGGCCGCGATGATGCGTCCGCCGGCCTCGGGCGGCCCGTTGTCCCAGGTGGTCACGATGCCACCCGCGCCAGTGATGATGGGAATGAGCGGGATCACGTCATGCGGCTTGAGCTCGGTCTCGATCACGAGATCGATGTGGCCGGCCGCCAGCATACAATAGGCATAGCAGTCACCGCCGTAGCGCGAGAGCCGCACCGCCGCCTCGACCTTGCCGAAGGTCGCGCGATCGGCGTCTTTCATCAGCAGCGGGCTCGTCGTGAACAGCAGGGCCTCGGACAGGCTCTCACAGGGGCGCACGTGCAGGTCGCGCTTGCCCCCCGGGCCACGATAGTGTGCGGCTCCCCCGTCGCCGCTGAAGCGCTCGCGAATGAACGGCTGGCTCATCATGCCGAAGACTGGCACGCCGTTGCGGGTCAGCGCGATGAGCGTCCCCCAGGCCGGCATGCCGGCGATGAACGACTTGGTTCCGTCGATCGGGTCCAGGACCCACACATATTCGGCGTCGGCTTGCTCGGGGCCAAACTCCTCGCCGACCACCCCATGGTCCGGGAAGGTTCGTCGGATAAGGGCGCGCATGGCCGTTTCGGCGGCCCGATCGGCGGCCGTGACCGGGTCGAAGCCGCGCTGCCCACCTTTGTTGTCCACGCTGAGCAAGGTGCGGAAGAACGGCAGAATGGTCTCCCCGGAGACCGTCGCCAGCTCATCCACAAACACCGCGAAGTCGATGACCGTCATATCCTGGCTGCCCTCTGCGCCGCCGCTCTGCGGCGGTTCGCCGCTCTCCCCGGCCTGCGAATGCCTATGCCATGTTGCATAATTATCCAATAACTATTTGATTATTATGCAATATTTTATTTGACGGTATTGGTTACAGATGAAACTGGCAGCTGCTGAGGGAAGGGCACATCTGCAGATTCGCATAGAAAATTAGGTCAGCATCGCTTGCATTTCGGATCGAAGCGATCATATATTGCGGTGCGGTAGTGCTTAGGCACTGCCGCTGCCCTCCTTGGGCGTTTCCTCCCTAGACTTGGGCCGCTTGCCACCAGCGAGCGGCCCTTTTTCTTGCCTTTTTTATAATGTTTTGAATGTGGGCCTCTTTCTTCACCTCGCCCAAATTCTAGGCTTGCCGATTGTGCGCCGCACTGATAGATTATTGCGATGCAGTATCGCTGCGGGATCTTTCCGACGATGCTGCTTTCTTCCTGGCGTTTCCTCCCTAGACTTCGGGCCGCTTGCGACTGGCGAGCGGCCCCTATTTCTATCTCTTAAGGCGGCCTTGGTTTGGTGCAGCTATTCGGCCGCGGCACGATAGGGCCGCAGCTCATAGATCGGGATTTCGGCGAGCCGTTGCGCCAGCGTCTCGAGATCAGTCGCGACGCCTGCAAATGCCGCGGATCGTTCGTAGCGCCGCTCATCCATATAAAGCGCGCGGTTGATCTCGAGCTGAATCGCGTGCAGGCCGACCGCCGGGTTTCCGTAGTGCTCCGTGATGAAGCCCCCGGCATATGGCTTGTTGCGGCTCACCGCATAGCCGAGGCCGCGGAGCGTCGACTCGATGGTCTCCACCACCACCACAGCGCAACTCGTTCCATAGCGGTCGCCCAGCACAACGTCGGCCCGCGGGCGCTCGTCCTTGGCGCCGGCAGCCGACGGCATGGAATGGCAGTCGACCAGGACGGCCGCCCCGAAGTCGTGGTGGACCCGCGTGAACAGGCGCCGCAGCGAGCGGTGATAGGGCTTGTACAGGGTCTCGATGCGCCGGATGGCGTCGTCGACCGGAAGCCGCTGGCCATAGATTTCCTGTGCGTCGCCGACCACCCGCGCCACGGTGCCGAGACCGCCTGCCACCCGCATCGATCGGGTGTTGGCGAAGGAGGGCAGCCGCCCCTCGAACATGCGCGGATCGAGCTCATAGGGCTCACGGTTAACGTCCACGTAACAGCGTGGAAAGTGCGCCCGCATCAGGGGGTAGCCCTGCGCGACGACGCCGCGGACGAGCTCGTCGACGAAGGAATCCTCTGAGCGGCGCAAGGTCGCGATGTCCAGCCGGGACGCGTTCAGGAACGCGCGCGGATAGACGCTGCCGCTGTGGGGCGAATTGAACACCGCTGAACCGCGCCATTCGCCCGGCTCGAGGATCTCGAAGGGGGGATCGAGCTCGTCTTTTGCGTCGTGCATGGTGTTGGACGGCTTCATCCGACTAACGCCCCGGTTCTATGCCGCGTTTCGATTTGAAGTGCCTAACAGAGCTTGCTGCAGGCCGTGCAGGCACTTCAAATCGGCAGCCCTAGTGGTATGGCATATTTTGGCTTCAATATGCCCTTAGACACAATATTGTCCATGGCCGCTGGGCGTGCGGCAATAACTTCGCCCGGTTCACCCGTTGTTTACCCGAAATGCGGCTAATGGAATTACGGGATCACATGGGGCACCGCCAGCGGCGGTTGTCGGCGGATAGATGTCGAAGATTCTCCTGGCCGAAGACGATACTGACATGCGCCGCTTCCTGGTGAAGGCGCTGCAGAATGCTGGGTATGAGGTCATTTCCTATGACAATGGGCTCTCGGCCTATCACCGGCTGCGTGAGGAACCGTTTCAGCTGCTCCTGACCGACATCGTGATGCCGGAGATGGACGGGATCGAGCTGGCCCGCCGCGCCGCCGAGCTCGATCCGGACATCAAGATCATGTTCATCACGGGGTTTGCGGCGGTAGCGCTCAACTCCGACTCCAAGGCGCCGCGCAACGCCAAGGTGCTGTCCAAGCCAGTCCACCTGCGCGACCTGGTCAGCGAAGTGCACAAGATGCTGGCGGCCTAGGCTCCGGCCGGGTCGAAAGCCTATCTTGCCTCATCCCGGGCGAGCCGATATGAGGGTCGCAGCCGGTCCAATCCGGGCGCGTAGCTCAGCGGAAGAGCACTACCTTGACATGGTAGGGGTCACAGGTTCGATCCCTGTCGCGCCCACCATCATCCCCCGATTTCTCAAGCGCTTTTGGCATCACACGCGCGCCAATCGCTTCAAGCTGATCGCGATTCAACAGCGTTTCAACAGCAAAGAGCGGCCGCTCGGTACGCTCCGCCAGCAGCGCCACGATGCAATCGGTTGCAAGCGCAACATCGGCAAGCGCCCATGGATCACCGGACTCGTAATAGTCGGTCGTCTCGGATCCCTCCTTCACGGTGTGACCCAGCATTAGGCTACGCTGCTCGCGCAATACCATGCGGAAGAGCGTACGCGTCTGATCCGCCATGAAATTGCGGAACCGCTTTTGCGAGAAGCCGCCGAGCCCAAGCTCGGCGCCGATGCGCCGCATCGCCTGCTTCACAGTGGCGACACGCCTGCGCTTGTAGACGAGCAAGCCGCGCTCGCGCAGCGCCTTCCCACTCGCCAAATCTGCGGCGTCCCGCTCGACATCTTCTTTGGCCCAAGCATCAAGCCAGCCGGCGAGGCATGCCGTCATCGGCAACCGCGGTCTGTGCTTGTTGGTCGGAATCCATTCGGGCGGTGCGAGGTCGATTGCAGCAGCGCGCCAGTCGACCTGGGTCGCTGGATCGAAGTCGATCACCGCCTGCGGTCGTGCCCAGGTGGTGAGCGAGATCACCGCAAAGCGGAACAAGTGCGGCGAGGTGCAGCGGTCGAGCACGGCCGCCATCTCGTCGAGCGACAGCGGCGCTCGCTTGCGTGTCCGCTTCGGCACCTTCAGCTCGGCCACGATTCGGGGCTCGCGCATGACGATTTCAGGCGCGCGCAACATGAGCGCGGCCTCAACTTGGTTGCCGACTGCGTCGATCCTGATCTTCATCTTGGTCGCGTCGATGAAGGCGGAGCGCATGACGTTGAAGCAGCGCGCGATGTAGGACGCCGCATGATCGAACTCCGACCGTAACCAGCGCGCGCATTCGAGCTGTTGAGCCGGTGTCCAGAATGCGACTGTGGCGTCGATCTGCTTGATGTGGAATAGGTAGTTCGTAAACAGCTCGACGGCGCGTTCGGCCGCTTCCTCCGATGCGATCTTGGAGCCGTGGCCGTCCATGTAGGCTTTGAGAATAGCTAGCGTCAGGACTTGATCAGGGTCAGGGGGACCTTCTTTTGTTTTCGGGGCCGTCGCGACAAGTTGCGCGAGCTTGATTTTTGCTTGTTCAAGATCTCGTTCGCGAAGGCTTCGGCGGCTGACTTGGCCAGTTCTGGTGTCATACCGGCAGGCGTACCATGCGCCGCCACGCTCGGGATGGGTTCGTTCGAGGTAGTACTCGCCGATCTGGAATCGCTCTCCGCTTCCGCGGGACTCACGCTTGGGCATGCTGGGATCCTAAGATATACGCGATCGATGTAGTCCTGGACTTGGGCGGGAGTGGAGCAAGGTCCGCCAGAGCGGTTGGGAAAAGCATAGAACCCAATACCGGGCGGATTAGACTTCCGCGCACGGCGCAGCTCCGCCTTTGTGAGCATAGGCCACTGCCTGAGCACCTCATTTTCAGACAAGAAATCCGCCGGTTCAATGACACGCATCGAAAAATGTCTCTCAACGGAGCACCGAGCGCGCGTCGTACCAGAATGATGCGAGGCACCTGGACAATTACTGTTGCAGAGGATACACGCGTGCTGAACAGGTTTAATGCCCAGGTCGCCGGATCGGCGGCGAATGCGCGCAAATAGGCGGTCACACCGAATGTCGTGGCGCTGAGCTCCGCCTGCCGAACCCACCAACACACTACGAATCTGGGGGTCGGAGGTTCGAATCCTTCCGGGCGCGCCAGTGATTTCAATTACTTACGCGCACTGCACCGTTCTAACTCGAAAATTAAAACGGTGTTTAAAACGGTGAAATTCGCCTAGCCACGTTGCTGTCGTCCGCGCCACCTGACCACGCTGGACGATTGCGAAATGACGAGCACACCCATGGCAGATAATGCGCTACCCTTTTGGCTCGAATTAGCTTCTGTTTGGCGGGCAACCGATCCGGCATTCGCTCTCCGAACGCGAATGTTCTTGGTCACGGCGACTGCCTGAGCCCCAGCCGCGCCAGCCGCGGCAAGACCTCCTCGCAGACATAC
>Ga0209488_10001853_pt1 | contig 17871 bp, 12 predicted proteins | sample Rivendell_Oct201_8_FD_188349 | JGI IMG/M metagenome (GOLD analysis project Ga0209488, IMG submission 188349) | Vadose zone soil microbial communities from the Eel River Critical Zone Observatory, Northern California, USA -... | ecosystem: Environmental > Terrestrial > Soil > Vadose zone >...
GCCGTTCTGTTTGGGATGGCGGTTATCCGCCGCAGCTTCGGACCGCTCGAGCGATCGCTGGGAGCGTTCTCGACACCTCGCGCCGACGATGCGCAGGAAAGCATCATCGGCGATACGGCCAGTGACTTCGAACCGCTCGATGACTTCGTCCGACGCACCGAGGCCGCGCTCGAAAGGTCCGATCGTCTGCACCTAGCGTTGGCGGAAATCGACCACAAAATTCTCACCGCCGACTCCCTCGAAGCGACGATCGCCTGCATTCTGCCGCGCATTCCCGCCGTGCTTGGCTGCGGCGGCGCGAGCGTACTGCTGACGCCCGCGCTCGGAATGGACGAGGGCATGCTGTATTCAGTCGTGGCCGGTGGTGCATTGGTTCGCTCCGCGTGCGCCGACCAAATGCAGAATGTGCGGAGTCTCGTCGAGGCGGATGGCCCGCAGCCGTTGACCGCGGCGCACGGTATCCCGCTCGACACATTGCGACAGGGGGGATTCAATGTGGTCAGGGCCTTCCCGATCCGCGACACGAGACATCTCGTGGGCGCGTTGCTCGTGCTCGATGGAGAGGACTGCAATCCCAATGCGGACCGACTCGGCCTTGCATTCGCCGATCGGCTGTCGGTGGCCGTCTCGTACGACCGCCGCAAGGCGGAACTCGCCCACAACCTGCAATTCGATGCGCTCACGGGGATGGCGAACCGCCAGCCACTGCTCAATCGTATCGCGCGAATTTTGGCCGAGAGCGATGCGCAGCGTCGCTGCGCGATTGGACTCATCGGATTCAATCGATTCGAGAACATCAATGAGACGCTCGGACTTCGCGCCGGCGATGAGTTGCTGCGCTTGGCGGCACAGCGAATTCGATCGGTCATTCGCGAAACGGACATGCTCGCGCGACTAGCGGGAGATCAATTCGTCGTGCTGCTGCCGGACGCCGATGAACGCGATCGCGCGATCGCGGCTGCGGAACGGATCTTCGCCTTGTTCGACAAACCCTTTCTCGCGGAGGGCGTCTCCTACGTGCTCTCCGCATCCATCGGCATTGCCTTTGCGCCGGATGACGGGGCCGCCGCGGAGGTTCTCATTCGCAATGCGGATACCGCAATGCGCCGCGCGAAAGAACGCGCCGCAGGCGGCATCGTGCTCTTCGATGAGGTGATGAACGATCACGTGAAGCGGCGTGTATGGCTCGAGCATGGATTGCGCGCGGCGATCGGCACGCCTGAATTACAAGTCCATTTCCAACCGAAGATCGAACTCACGAGCGGACGCGTGGTCGGGGCCGAAGCGCTGTTGCGTTGGATCCATCCGACCGAGGGAGCGATACCGCCGAGCCAGTTCATTACCACGGCCGAGGAGAGTGGACTCATCGTGCCCATCGGCTACTGGGTCATCGAGGCAGCATGTCGACATTTCCGCGAGTGGCGCAAAGCCGGTCTCCATCTGAACCACGTCGCGGTCAATCTTTCGCTTCGACAGCTGCAGGACAATTCTTTTGCGGATCAATTGGCGCGGCGGCTCGGCGCCGCGGGAGTCGCGGGCCACGCTCTCGAACTCGAGGTCACCGAGTCCATGCTCGCCGAACATCCGGAGGAATTGTCGCGAGTGCTGCAGCGGATCCGCGCGCAAGGCGTGCGCATTGCGATCGACGATTTCGGCACGGGCTATTCGTCTCTTGCCATGCTGCAAGTGCTGCCGATCGATGTCTTGAAGATCGATCGCGCATTCATTCGCGAGATCGGCTCCGGCGCGACCGGCGATGCGATCGTCGGCGCCATCATCGCAATGGCGCGCGCCCTCGGCAAAGAACTCGTCGCGGAGGGTGTCGAGAACGCTGCGCAAGCGCTCGCGCTCGAGCGGCGCGGATGCCGCATCGCACAAGGGCTGCATTTTGCGGAGGCGATGCCGGCGGATGAGTTTCTCGATTTCTGCCGCCGTCGGCAATCCGAAGCGGAGGACGTTCGTCATGCGCAACGAGCTTGAGTACAACCGCGCGCGTCATTGGCTCGTGCGACTTGCGGCGTGCGTCTTCGCCTGCTGCGCGTCACCGGTATACGGCTCGCCGCCGATGCAATTCACGCGGCTCACCGCAGAGGACGGCTTGTCTGCGGGAGGCGTCATGGCCATTCTTCAGGACGCCCAAGGCTTCATGTGGTTCGGTAGCGAGGACGGTCTCGATCGCTACGACGGCTACGAGGTCCGACACTATATTCACGACCGCACCCAACAGAACAGTCTGCCCGACAACTGGATCGCCGCGCTGGCGGAGGAGCCGAACGGCACACTGTGGATCGGCATGGCCGGTGCGGGTGTCGTCGCGCGCAAGACGACCGGCGAATTGGAAGATTTATCCTTCGTGCACGGCGAGCACATACGCAAATTGCATATCGATCGACAGGGTCGGCTGTGGATCGCCACACGCGATCGCGGGCTCGTGATGATCGATCGTGATCGCTCCTCAGCGCGGCGCTATCACAGCGTCGCAGACGATACCTCGACCTTGGCAAGTGATTCGATTTTCGCGGTGACCGAGGACTTGAGCGGTGCGCTCTGGATCGGTACGCCAAACGGGCTTGACCGACTGGATCCCCTCTCCGGCCGCGTCGAGCGGCAACCGTTGGAGAAATGGCTGCCCAGCGCGCAGCGAGATCGGGCGGTCACAGCGCTGCAACAGGATCGGCGCGGCGATCTCTGGGTCGGCACGAACATGGGACTCTTACGCATCTCGCCGGACTCGCCGGACAAAGTTACGTTCTATCGCAATCATGCCGGCGATCCGTCCAGTCTCCCAAGCGATCGTGTGCAAGCAATCCTCGAAGATAGCGCGCACCGGCTGTGGATCGGAACGGCGAACGGGCTCGCGCTCTACGAAAGTCACGGCGATCGGTTCGAAATCTATCGCCACAATCCCGCCGATCCCGCCTCTCTGCCGGACGATTCGGTGATCTCGCTCTACGAGGACCGCGATGGACTACTTTGGATCGGCACCAAAACGGGCGGCGCCGCTCGATGGAACTCTCACTCCTGGTCCTTCGGACATCATCCGCGCGGCAATGCGAATTTCGGCGACGCGAATCCGACGGCATTTGCTACCGACGCGACCGGCACGCTCTGGATCGCGACGCTTGGCGAGGGCCTCGTGTCGATTGACCGTCAACTCGGCACGGTGACGCATTACCGTCATCGCACCGGCGACAGCGCGAGCTTGCCGGACGATCGAGTCATGTCAGTGCTCGTCGATCATGAAGGTGTAGTGTGGGCGGGCACGATGACCGCCGGCCTTGCTCGTCTCGACCGGCGCACGGCGCGTTTCAAAATCTACCGCCCCGATCCCACCGACTTGGGCTCGTTGCCGGCGCTCGGAATTATGTCGCTGCTCGAGGATTCGCACGGCAGGGTGTGGGTGGGTACGTACGGCGGCGGCCTCGCTCGCCTGGATCGCGCCACCGACCGATTCGTGCGCTATGGCGCCGAGCCCAATGATGCGACGAAGCTGTCGAGCGATCGCGCGACGGCGCTCGCGGAAGATCGTTCGGGTCGGATCTGGGTAGGCACCGATGCCGGCGGATTGTGTCTGCTGGATGTCGCGAGCGGACGCTTCACATGCTTCCCGCGCGAACCTCATAATGAACACGGCTTAAGTTCCGATACTGTGTATGCGATTCGCGTCGACGAGCGCGGTCGAGTCTGGGTAGGCACGCGGGGTGGAGGACTCGACGAGGTGCTCGGTTCCGCGCTCACGCCTGCTCGGATTCAATTCCGCAACTATTCGGAAGCCCAGGGGCTGCCGAACGCGACGATCTATGGCATCGAGTCCGATTCCAGCGGCAGATTGTGGCTCAGCACGAATCGCGGCTTGTCACGCTTCGATCCGACGACGGGCGACGTGCGGAATTTTCGTCACGCGCATGGCTTGCAGGGTGATGAGTTCAATTTCGGCGCGCACTATCGGAGTCGCGACGGCGAATTCTTCTTTGGCGGTCCGGGCGGCTATAACGCTTTTTATCCTGAGCGATTGGAATTCAACAGTCGTGCGCCCGCCGTCGTGCTCACGGCGTTTTTGAAATTCAACGAGCCGGCGCGCCTACCGCTGCTTCCCGAGCGGCTCACAAACATCGAACTCGGCTATCGGGACTCGGTTGTCACATTCGAGTTCGCGGCCTTGGATTTCGCATCGCCCGAGCACAATCGCTACCGTTACAAGCTCGAAGGTTTCGATCAAGACTGGGTCGATGCCGGAGCGAAGCACAGCGTCACTTACACGAATCTCGCCGGCGGTCGCTACCTTTTCAAGGTGAAAGCGGCGAACAGCGACGGTGTCTGGACCGAGACGGGTCTCTCGCTGCCGCTCACTGTCACGCCGCCGCCGTGGGCAAGCGCTTGGGCACGCGCCGGTTACGCATTGGCCATCGGTTTGTTGATCTTCTTCGTGTGGCGAAATCAGCAACAGAAGCTGCGTCGTAAAGCGCTCTACGCGCAGCGACTAGAGCAGGAGGTCCAAGATCGGACGGCGGAACTTGGGCTGCGCAACGCGGAACTCGAGCGGGTTAATCGCCGACTGCGGGAAACCTCCGTGACGGATCCGCTGACCGGGCTCGGCAATCGACGCTATCTGTACGAAACGATGGCTGCGCTCACGCCCGAAGCACAACGCTCGGCGGGAGAACGCTCGGCGAAAGATATCGCGGCGCCGACCACACAGGGAGTGCTGTTGATCGTGGATCTCGATCATTTGAAACCGATCAACGATCTGCACGGCCATGAGGCCGGGGACCAAATTTTAGTTGCGGTCGCCGACATACTACGTCGCTGTTGTCGCGCATCGGATCTGCTCGTGCGCTGGGGTGGTGATGAATTTGTCATCGTCTACTTGGACGCCGACCTCGCTGCGGCCGAGCTGCTTGCCGAGGGCATTCGATCCGCGGTGGCTAAGCATGTGTTCCATCTCTCGGGCGGCGAGACGGCGCGCACGAGTTGCTCGATCGGTTTTTGTCGACATCCTTTCGTGCTCGAAACGCCCGGCGTGCTGTCTTGGGAAAAAACGCTCGCGATCGCCGATGCGGCGCTCTATCACGTGAAGAAAGAACGCAACGGCTGGATCGGCTGGGCAGGCACCGCGGCCGCCGCGAGCATGCCGTCACTCCTCGAGGCGCTTGAGCGTGACGCCGATGCGCTCGAACGCAACGGTGTGCTCGATGTGCGCCGGCCTCGGTTCCGCCCGGAGGACACCGTCAATGCGCTGCGCGCGCAGCTGCGACGTCGCAATGATCGGCGCGCCTCTCCCGAAAAAGAGCGCGATTAGGTTCCGCGCCACCGCGCCCAAGCCGCGCCATCTATCTTGCGCATCGGCACCGTGTGCTCGGTATCGCAACTGCGCTGTGCGCACATAACGCGCGTCAATATGTAATCGATCTGACCCGCTTCGATTTGACCGGACCGTTATGCGATCCATATCGCATTTTGCGTCCGCGTCGCGCGGCACTCGTTCACCCTTGCCGCCAGGTCGACCTGGTTTACTGACGCAAGCCCACTGGGCCATCCGCAGTCCAGATTCCTTTGCGCGAGACATCTCAATAATGAACGTCAGGCACACTTCGATGTCCCTAATAGCCCTCTTCGGCGCCGCAGCGACGCTGATCGGTGCGAGCGCCTCGACGCCTGGGACGCCCGCCGGTTACATCATCGAAGCGACGAACGCCGAATCAGCCGCCGCAGCCGTGCGCCGCGTCGGCGGACGCATCACTCACGAGCTGCCGATCATCAACGGCGTGTCTGCGCTTTTGACTTCCGCGCAAGTTGCAAGCCTGCGGCGCGACTCGCGACTCAAGCTCATCGAGGATGCTCCGGTCGTCACGCAATCGTCCCCACCGTTCGGAGGAATATTCAGCTCGCCGGATATCTATCAACGCGCGATGGTGGATGCGGACCTGCTTGCGGCCGAGGGGATCAACGGCGCCGGCGTGACGATCGCCATCCTCGATTCTGGTCTTCTGCAGTCGTCCTCGTACCTTGGCACTCCGTACATGGGATTCTCCTCTAGCGGTTACGACTTGAGCAGTTCCTTAGGCTACAACTTGAACGGCAAATACCGCATCGCCGCTCAATACGATGCGATCAACAATGTCGTAGTCAGTGCCTTCAATATGTGGAGTGCCGATGTTAACGATGACTACGGCCACGGCACCCACATCGCGAGCCTGATCCTGAGCTCCAACACGTCCGATCCGGTGCTGCGCGGACAGCCGCAAGGCATCGCGCCGATGGCGCGACTCATTAACGTCAAGGCGTTCGACGCGAACGGCGCCGCCACTTACGCGAACGTCGTCAACGGACTCAACTGGATCTACACACATCGCACCACGTACGGCCGCATTGGAGTGGTCAATCTCTCGTTCGGCGCGAAGCCGCAGTCTTTCTATTGGAACGATCCGATCGACCAAGCCGTGATGAAACTCTGGCAAGCCGGCATTGTCGTCGTTGCTTCGGCCGGAAACTTCGGCCCGAGCCCACAGACAATCGCCGTGCCCGGCAATACGCCGTATGTCATTACGGTCGGCGCGATGACCGATAACTGGACACCAAACGATCAGAGCGACGATGGAATCGCTTCGTTCTCTTCCGCCGGACCCACGTACGAAGGTTTCATCAAACCCGAACTCGTCGCGCCCGGCGGCCATCTCGCCGGTCTGATGAACAAAATGGAGCAATACCTGCCGGCGCATTTTTCGCAGTTCGCGACCGGCGATTATTGGCTGTTTCAAATGTCGGGGACCTCGCAAGCAGCGGCTGTGACGACCGGCATCGTCGCGCTCATGTTGCAAGCCAATCCGGCGCTGACCCCCGATCAGATCAAATGCCGCTTGTTGACCACGGCTGCGGCGAGTATCCGCAAGGATGGCAAAGCGGCATACACCGTCTTTCAGCAAGGCGCCGGACTCGTGAATGCCTACAGCGCCGTGCATAGCCAAGCTGCAAATTGCGCGAACGTGGGACTCGATATCGCCAAGGACATCGCCGGCACCGCCCACTACGGCGGCCCCGCCCGCCAGGACCCGAATTCGGGCAAGTTCTACGTCGTTGATGCCAACGGCAGTCCGCTCGCCGGCGATGGCTATCTGTGGAATGCGGAGTATGAAAGGAATCAAGGCTATCTTTGGAACAACGGTTATCTCTGGGATAATGGGTACCTGTGGAACAACGGGTACCTATGGAACAACGGCTATCTCTGGAATAACGGATATTTGTGGAACCTGAGCACGACCACGCCGGCGTCCGCGCCCATGAAATCGGAGTCGTGGAACAAACAAGAGTAAAGCGGACTCAAGCGGTTCAACGACGGTCATCGATATGAAGACGACTCTGAGCGGGGCATTGGTCCAACGAGGCATCGCGCTCGCGGAGACACTGTTGAGCATGGCGGTGCTCGCGATCGCCGCCAACACGGTCGTGTCGCAAATCTCGCTGCAATTCGACCGTCACTCCATCGAGCGCGCCAAGGACGACATCGTTCAGATCGAGAGCACAATCGAGAAGTACCGCGCGATCCATCACCGATTGCCGGATTCTCTGACGCAACTCGGCACGCGAGTCCCGACAGATCCATGGGGACGCGCGTACGAGTACGTCACTTCGTACCGCGGCGGCTTCGCCGAGCAGCGCACGTTCGACGGCCTGCCGATCAACAGCGAGTACGATCTTTACTCGCGCGGCAGCGACGGCCGCACCGATCCAAACCTGCGGACCGACACCGCACGCGACGACATCGTTCGCGCGCGCGACGGTGCGTTCGTCGGACCGGCCATTGATTTTTAAGCGCTCAAAAAAATACGCTTTCTGATTCTGATTGGATCGCCCTTGGACATCTAAACGAATTCACATAGTGGAAGATAAGGAAAACCTTAAAAGCAAAGGATGTTGTGCTTGCCCGGATCGATACGTAATTTCTTCGCTGCCAGGCCCGGCTACCGGCCTTTCCGGTGAAACGCGCAACTCGAGATAGTGTGATTCATTTTTTTTTTCTGCTAACCTCAGCGAAGATCAACATCACTACAAATTGGAGCAAGGATACCGCGTAAACCAAGAATTCATTTTTCGGGCGCGTTCCATCACGTGACGCTACGTGGAAATCACCGACAAGATATTTTCTTTGCGCCGAGCGATCGAGAGTTACTGTCAAGCACCCTTGCCGAAACCATCGAGAAGCTCGGTCTCGAGTGCACGCGAAAGAGCCTGCAGAGAAAACACGAAGCCTACATCTCGATAGCCCGAAAGCCCCGGCACCGTTCAGTCCCCCTAGTCACCACCACGCCGCGAGTAATATTTTAATTTGATATCCCCTTTTTGCGTGTCCGGCACCGAAGGTCTCGTTTTGGCGATGAGCAAACTTGGAAATGCGTAAACTGACATGAGAACCGCGGACAGCTAACTCGATCGTTCGTTATACAGTGAAGAGAGTATTGGTGATCGGACCCGGAGGTGCCGGCAAGAGCACGGTTGCGAAGCGACTGGGCCGGATTCTTTCCCTGGAAGTGATCCACCTGGATCAATTCTTTTGGAAAGCCGGTTGGGTCGAGCCCGCGAAAGAAGAATGGCACGCCACCGTCGAACGCTTGCTGTCCGGCGACAGCTGGATCATAGACGGCAACTACTCTGGCACTTTGGAGCGCCGGCTGAAGTCGGCCGACACTATTATCTTTCTAGACTTTCCCAGGATGTTTTGCATTTGGCGCGTCATCAAGAGAGTCGTCACCCACTTCCACAAAACGCGACCCGACATGGCGCCCGGCTGCCCGGAACGATTCACCCTGCAATTCTTGATTTGGATCTGGAATTACCCGCGACGAACGCGGCCCAAGATCGTGAAGTTGTTGACCGAGAATGCGTCAGCGAAGACGGTGTTGACGCTGCGCTCGCAGAAGGAAGTCGAGCGGTTCTGATGAGCTTTCGGTAACCCGGGGTTGGATGCCCGAGCGTTAGATCAATGGGGGATCAATACCGAACTGAAATTCTCAGGGGGCCGTTATGCACAACGAAACACCCAGAAATCGAAATCCGACACAGTCGGCTCCAGGGGGCATTGATACTGTCGGCGGCAGTCCGCTCATGCAGTTGCCGAGGTTTGAATCGCTGGCTGCTCTGAAGCCCGCCGCAATGGAAGTCTATTATGTCTAAATGTGCAACGTTCCTAGTCCTCCTACTTCTTGCTTCTCTCGCACCTGATGCGGGCGCGTTGACGGTCGTCGAAGCGTACCAAGCCATTCCGCACAATCGCACCGTTTTTGATGTGCAAGCGTCAAAGCTGTCCGCGGCTCATACCGATGCGCTAAGGAAGTTGTTCGAACTGTCGGATCGCGGCATCGTTCTACGCGTTGAGGGGCTCCGTGCGTTTTGGTCCGGAACGAACAACGACATTCAAAGTGTGTTGTCCGGTTATCGCGCCTTGGCAACTGCTTTGTCATCGCTACAAGCTCCCGCTGACATCAAGCCGGCGCAGGATCTCGTGCTGCAATCGATCCAACTGCATCAGCGCTATTTTGAGGCCAAACTTCGTGAGAAAGAATCGGGCGCCAAGGTCGATCTCGCGTATCGGCAAAATCAAGACGTCAATCAGGCCAGTCAAAAATTGCAGACCGCCTACGGTGTGCTGATGCGCAGCTTTCCAAACGAACCGACGGTCAATCGACAGGCGTTTTACGACTACTTATGCGCGCTAGATTTTCTATAGGCACGCGGGGAACGACCCATTGTCGATCCGTAGCCGGCGCAGTCGGGCTGCTAGCTGCTTTCTTTGCCGTGATCGCAGGAGCGGACACCACGCTCGTGAACTACAACTTCGACTACGATGTTCTTAATTCCGGACCAGATACGTATCAAATTTTTCGGCACAAGAACGCCAAGGCCGAAATCAGCACCGCCTATGCCGCCGGCGGTTACGCATCGGCCCATCTTACCGATGCAGCGCGCGACGGCGATTTCGTCGAATTGCAAGGCTATTTTCCGGAGCAGAAATCTGGCCTCGTACGCTTCAGGTTCAAATTCCTGATTGCCAATCAAAGCAATCTCTTTAACGTCGCGCTGGTCGGCAAAGACCGCTACAAGCTCTCGCCGCAGGGAATCAACTTCTGGTTGATTTACCAGGATGGCTGGTTGAAACACAAAAGCGACGCCGTTGCTAAAAATCTGTTTCAGCCGAATCTCTACGAATGGTACGCGTTGGATGCATTGCTGGATTTGAACAAGAGTACCTATTCGCTGCGCATTGCTCGCGAAGACGGCGCTACGGCTATCTCGGTCGAGGATCAACGTTTTGCGGGAGGCGCCAGTCCGGAACACTCTCTAAAGGAGTATTCGTTCGTCGGCGACCTAGCGGATACGCAGGCAGCCGACTTTTACGTCGACGATGTATTGCTGACCACATCAAACGATACCAAGCTTCCCAAAATGGTAGCGCCCGGTCGACGCAGATACTTCTTCGAGATCTGGGACGAGTATCACCACCAGCTACAAGGTAAATTGCAATGTCTGCCGGCAAAGAACCTGGAAGACTTCGGCATCTTCAATCGGGAGTACGCGGCACTCGCAAGCAACAATCAACTCGAAATTCTTCATCGGTTAACTCGTGAGAATCCCAATGTCGCGAAGCCTGATGAGTGGCAATCATCCCCCGAGCTCGCGGCCATCGTAGATTGGAAAAGGGCTTGCGAGGCCATCGAGAAGGACAAACCCGTGCAGGCACAGACATTCATCGCTCAGGCACTAGCAAAGAAACCCGCCGCATACATTTTTCAGCTCACCAGCTTGATCGTTGATGCCGCAACGACAACTGACTTGTCCGCGCTCTACAGCCGCGCCTATAGTCTTCCGCAACAAGGCAACGAAGTGCGCAACGAGATTGCGTTGGCGATGATCGCGTTTCATGTTCAGAAAAACGAAAGTGTTAACCATGCGCGAACAACGAATACGGCACTCGCGAACCTCGATCGGTTGAGCGAACAAGATGCAAAGCAGTTGCAGTCACTGGGGATGCAGGCTATCAGTAGCGACTACATCGGTCATCTGAAACGCTACATGCCGGAAAGCTGGGAGCAGTATTTACAATCGATGCTGGTATTGGAGCAACAGTATTATTCTTATCTCTGGCAAGGCAACTACAGCGAAGCCCATACGCTAGCCAGTCGAGTTGCCGAGAAGCTAGCAGTGCACTCCGTCGCTCCGGGGATATGGCAGGAAAGGCAAGCCGACGGCGCCTACTTGAGCAAAGATATCGAGACCGCCCTCGATCTCTACAACCGCCTAGTGCCGGCGAGTCTATCGAGCGTATTAAAAATGGCCGACCTGTATCACATGCAAGGCGACCTCGCTTCTGAAAAATCCCTGCGCGAAAGTATTTACCGAAATTTCTCCGGAAAATAGTTTTGGACCGAATCGCGGAGGAATTGGGACAGCTTTCGGTTGCAATTGGCGGTTAGTTTTCATGCGCATCCATCTTGCCAATTGCGTCCACTTCCTTCTTGAGCCGAGCACGATTAAGAGAAGTGACTGAGAGGCTTGAGCGGGGAATTGGGGTCTTTCGCGTTAGCATTTCTACATATTGAACCTACCGTGCCGAACCTACCATGCCGGGTTTGCAAGATGGCAATCTCACCGCGTTACCACCTAGGCGGTTCTACCTCCGCGTCCGTGCCTCCGCGTGAGGCCTCTTTTTCCCTCTGGCTAGTTACTAGTACCTAGCAACTAGCAGCTTCTTCTCTTCAACCCATCCTCACCCCAACCTTCCCCTTCACCCGCCCACTCTCAACGTAAGCCAACGCCTCGACAATTTTTTCAAACGGGTAAGTCTTGTCGACGATGACTTTCAGCTTTTCTTGTTCGATGAGTGCGGCTAGCTCGGCGAGTTCATCACCGCTTGGATGCATGAAGAGATAGCGATAGCGGACTTGCGCGCGGCGGGCTTGCGATCGGATCCGTAAGCTTATGAGCCAGAACAAGGCGGCAAGAATTCGATTGCCGTCGAAGTCTTTGATCGCGGTTTGCGGTTCCGGAAGTGCGGCGACTGAAACGATTTTGGTTCCGGGCTTCATGACCTTGAACATCTGCTCCAGTGTCTTGCCGCCGACTAGATCCAGCCCCGCATCGAATTTTCGTCCTAGTTTGGCGATGTCCTCCGTCGTATAGTCGATCACTTCATCGGCGCCAAGCGATCGCACCAATGCTTCACCGCGTTTTGAAGCGGTGGTCGTGACGTGTGCGCCTAACCATTTGGCGATCTGAATCGCGAAGGTGCCCACTCCTCCCGCGCCGGCTGAAATAAAAACTTGCTGTCCTGCCTTGATCTCGAGTTCATCTCTCAATGCCTGCAGTGCAGTTAAGCCCGCGAGCGGAACAACTGCGGCCGTCGTGAAGTCCAGATTCTTAGGTATTTTCGCGACGAGACTTTCATCGACACATGCGCGCTCTGCGAATGCGCCGCCACGATCTTTTGCGACTCTGGCAAATACACGATCGCCCGCGCCGAACTTTTTGACTTCGCTGCCGACCGCAATCACCTGGCCGGAGAGTTCGTTGCCGAGTACGAACGGTCGCTTGGGTCGCAGAATTGCGTGCAACTGCCCTTTTCGAAACTTGAAGTCAACCGGATTCAAACCCGCGGCGCGCACAGCAATGAGAACATCGCGTGGCCCAGGCGTCGGATCTGGAATATCCGTCAGCTCCGAGCCTTCGGGGCCGCCGTAACGTTTGAGAATGTAGGCGCGCATAAGTCATTCTAGTCGCATTCGCGCCATGGGTAGAGCGCTTCTCAGCGCTCCCATTTAGACGATGGTGATTTCCAACGGCTGGCGTCCGCACCGACCGCTTGCCGCTCCCTTGAATCACAGCCAATTGACTTCATATATCTGAATCGTCAAACTCCCGCGCCATGATTTTCCAACTCGAACTCCAGTCGCTTTCACTTAGCTCGTTCTTCGCGGGACGGGAGGGTTGTGCTTAGAGTTTGATTGTTCGTTGAGATCACACAAAAGCCCCCTCCGGTAAACGCAGGGGGCTTTTTTTTCTCCTCTCCCGCCCTCTCCCCGGCCCTCTCCAATGGAGAGGGGGTAAGGCATCCAGTGGAGAGGTGAAGGGCAGCAGAGGCAATTTTGGAAAACGTGAGAGAGAAATGATTCGAGTCACCAGTCACTACGCGTACGACAACGCTGGCGAAAGCCAGTGCGCGTATGCGTGCGCGCTTTTGGAGGAGTCAGTTTAGAAAACCCCGTCTCAGTTTCATCGTTGTGACGGGTGGCCGAAGGTCCACCGGTCATTTCAAAAGTGGGCCAGTTAAGGAGAGCCATCATGATGAAAGAGAAGTTCGAACGCATTAAAGAGCACATCAATATCGGAACCATCGGTCACGTCGACCATGGCAAGACGACGTTGACGGCCGCGTTGACGAAAGTGATGGCGGAGCTGCACGGCGGGGAAGTCAAAGCACTCGATCAGATCGACAAGACACCCGAAGAGCGCGACCGCGGCATCACGATCAACACCACGCACGTGGAGTTCGAATCCGCGACGCGGCACTACGCGCATATCGATTGCCCGGGTCACGCCGACTATGTGAAGAACATGATCACCGGCGCGGCACAAATGGATGGCGCGATTTTGGTCGTGTCGGCCGTTGAAGGTCCGATGCCGCAGACGCGCGAGCACATCTTGCTGGCGCGTCAGGTGGGCGTGCCGCATATCATCGTGTTTTTGAACAAGGCCGATCTTGCGGACGATCCGGAGTTGGTGGACCTCGTGGAACTCGAAGTACGTGAAATGCTCACGCGCAACGGGTTTCCGGGCGATACGACCCCGGTCGTACGTGGGAGTGCGTTGCAGGCGTGGCAAGGCGATCAAGACGCGTTGGGCGTGCCTGCGATAGTCGAACTGGTGGCTCGGTTGGATGACTGCATCCCGTTGCCGGAGCGGATCACGAGCGGTCCGTTTCTGCTGCGTGTTGAAGATGTGTATTCGATTTCGGGTCGCGGTACGGTTGTTACGGGATGCATTGAGCGCGGTGTCGTTCACGTGAACGATGAACTCGAAATCGTCGGACTCAAGCCGACACAACGCACGACGTGCACGGGCATCGAAGTCTTTCGTAAGACTGTCGATGAGGGTCGGGCCGGCGACAACGCCGGTATGTTGCTACGTGGCATTAAGTCGGACGAAGTGGAACGCGGGCAGGTCTTGGCAACTCCCGGAAGCATTACGCCGCATACTCGATTTGAGTGTGAGGTGTATGTGCTGAAAAAGGAGGAAGGCGGCCGTCACACGCCGTTCGTCAAAGGCTATCAACCGCAGTTCTTCTTTCGGACGACCGACGTGACCGGAGCGATTGAATTGCCGCAAGGTGTCGACACGGTCATGCCGGGTGACACCACGCAAATGATCGTGGAGCTGCTCAGCCCTATTGCATTGGAAGTGGGGCTGCGCTTTGCGATTCGCGAAGGCGGCAAAACCGTCGGCGCCGGTAAGGTGCTGACAGTTGTTAGGTAGATGGCCGGTCGAAAGACGGGCGGAAGCGGGTAAGAGCGAGAGTTCTTGCCCGCTTTTTTTTGGAATCGGCGCTCCAAGTAACTGTATCGGTCAGAATCCGTTCAAAATATCCTTTTCTATCGTACGCGTCGCAACTACTATTTGCGCATGACTCCATTGAGTGTTGCATTCGAAGACATCGTCGCGGCGCAGCGCCGACTGCAGGGCGTCGCGCATGTCACACCCGTGCTGCAATCGCGAACGGCGGACAGCCAAGTCGGGGCGCAGTTGTTCTTCAAGTGCGAAAATCTGCAACGTGTCGGCGCCTTCAAATTCCGCGGCGCCTTCAACGCGCTGGCGCAGTTCTCCGCGGAGCAAAAGTCGCGCGGCGTCGTGGCGTATTCGTCCGGGAATCATGCGCAGGCGATTGCGCTCGCAGCGCAGTTATTCGAGACACCGGCCGTCATCATCATGCCCGCGGATGCGCCGAAAATAAAAATGCAGGCGACACGCGGTTACGGCGCCGAGATCGTTCCGTACGATCGGTATAACGGAGATCGAGCGGCGATCGCTACGAAATTTACGCACGAACGCGGACTCACACTGATTCCACCGTTCGACCATCCCCACATCATTGCAGGACAGGGAACCGCCGTGAAGGAATTTATCGAACAAGTGAACGCGCTCGATGTGCTCGTCACACCGATGGGCGGAGGCGGATTGCTGTCCGGCACGGCGCTGGCGGCGCGAGCACTCCTGCCGAATTGCAAGATTTACGGCGTCGAACCCGAGGCCGGCAACGACGGCCAACAAAGTTTTCGGAGCGGCAAGATCGTGAGCATTCCGACGCCGAACACCATCGCGGACGGCGCGCAGACGCAGGCGATCGGTTTCCACACGTTTCCGATCGTCAAACGCCTCGTCGACGATATCGTCACCGTCAGCGACGCGGAACTCATCGACGCGATGAAATTCTTTGCCACGCGCATGAAAATTATCGTGGAGCCCACCGGCTGTCTTGCGGCGGCGGCGGTTTTTACGGGGAAAATACCGATCGCAGGCAAGCGCGTCGGCGTCGTGCTGTCCGGCGGCAATGTCGACTTGGAACGCTTTGCGGAACTCACTCGCTAGGGCAGCGAGAATTTCATTTCGTAGAGATGCTTGCCGTCGACGATGTTGATGGTCATCTTGCCGGACAAACCGGTCAGTTGCTCGGTGCCGGAGTCCGGCAGGATCACAACCTCAAGCTTGCCGTCGCCGCGCGTCATGATGCCCTCGTGCTGCAATGTAAATGCTCCTTTTCGACCGCACAGGCTGCCAGTGACGCGTTCGATAGCAACGTAGCCGCCCGAATTCTGCGGCACCATGTAGGCCAGCATTTCGCCTAGACCGATTCCTTCGAGGTCGCCGTGATATCGCTTGTCTATCGACATTCTGCCGACGTTCGCTTCCTTCGCTTTGTCCGCCGGCGCCTGCGGCTCCAACTTCACATCGAAGGTTCCCGTCGCCCGATTTGCCATACAGGTCTCCCGCCTTTTGTCGCTATCCGCAGCCGTGGATTGATGGGCCAAGCCGGCCAACGACCAGATTCCCAAACATAGATGGGCCACATTGCTCCGCGGCGTGCCTCGTAACCTGCTGGGCAATGGGTGAGTTTGCATGGTTTTACTCTGCGTGGCGTCGATTACTGTACTGACAGCGGCTCGACATTTCCACACCGAATTTCCACACCGGGCGATCGCCTCTCTTCCGGCCGTCGGAGCTACAATTCGCGTTGCCCAATCGTGAAGAGGAATTGCCCGTGAATATCGGTGGCCGGTCTCTAACACAGCTTGCCGGGTGTGCGCTGCTCGTCGTTATCGGTTCGGTCGCGCAAGCGGACGAACTCGACACTTATTTCGACGAGTTTGCCAACGAGTGGGTGCGCTTCAATCCCGATTTGGCGACTTCCGCCCGTTACTTTTCCGGCGTCGAACAGGATCGATTCGAATCGCAGGTCACGCCGCAGACGCTTAGCTGGCAGCAGCAGCGCATCAAGCTGGCCGAGAAGGGTCTAAGCGGCCTCAAGAAATTCGATCGCAGCCGTTTGTCGACCGTGCAACGCGTCTCGGCCGATCTCATGGAATGGCAGCTGCAAACCGTGATCGCGCAGGGCAAGTTCTTCGACTACGCTTTTCCGCTGGACCAATTTCAAGGCGCCAACGTGCGGCTGGTCGAAAAGCTCACGCTGCAGCATCCTCTTATCAAGCCGCGCGACGCGGAAAATTATATAGCGAGGTTGGCGCTGCTTGGAACGCGAATGGATGAAGCGGTGGTCGAAGCAAAACGTTTGGCGGCCAAAAAGATGATACCGCCCCGCTTCATTCTGCAAGCCACGATCGCTTCGATGCGTACGTTCACCGACGCGGCGCCGGACAAAAATCCGCTTGCCGTCGTCTTCGCGGACAAGACCGCCACCATTAAAGACTTGCCGGCCGAGCAGCGATCGCAATTGCAAAATCGAGTCGTTCAACTGGTGCGCGAGAATGTGTATCCGGCGTGGCGTCGCGCGCTGGCCTTGCTGGAGGCAGCGCTGCCGACGAGCACGGACACTGCAGGTCTGTGGCGCTATCCCGACGGCGCCGCAGTTTATGCGAATGCGCTGGCTCGCTTCACGACGACGACTTTGACGGCTGAACAAATTCACCAAATCGGGCTGCAACAAGTCGCGCGAATTGAAAGCGAGATGGACCGTATATTAAAGAGCATTGGACGGACCGACGGCTCGGTGCGCGCCCGCATGGATCAACTCGATAAAGATTTGCGCTATCCGAACCCGACCTCCGATGCGAGTCGCGCGCAAATCATGGTGGATGTCAACGCTATTCTGGCCGACGCGATCGTGCGCAGCGCGCCGATGTTTGCGCAAACGCCGAAAACGCCGGTCATCGCGCAGCCGTTTCCAAGATTCCGTGAGGCCGCGGCGGCGGCCAACTACAATCGCGCTCCATTCGATAATTCGCGGCCGGCGATCTTTCAGATACCGCTGCGCGAATCGCGCATGACACGCATGGGGCTCCGCTCGCTCGTGTATCACGAAACGGTGCCGGGTCATCATTTTCAAATCGCGCTCGAACAGGAAAACACTTCATTGCCGCGTTTTCGCCGCGCGCGCGTGATCGAAGGTATTTCGGCTCTGTCCGAGGGTTGGGGTTTGTACGCGGAACGTATCGCCGCCGAGTCCGGCTGGTACGACAAAGATCCGGAAGGATTGCTCGGGCAATTGAGCGCCGAAATCTTCCGCGCGCGGCGTTTGGTCGTCGATACAGGACTGCATGCAAAGCGTTGGACGCGACAGCAGGCGATCGACTACGGCATCGAGGCCAGCGAAGT